>Ga0209479_1000044_pt1 | contig 305636 bp, 325 predicted proteins | sample DewCreD2012metaG_2_FD_184112 | JGI IMG/M metagenome (GOLD analysis project Ga0209479, IMG submission 184112) | Hot spring sediment bacterial and archeal communities from British Columbia, Canada, to study Microbial Dark Matter (Phase II) - Dewar... ... | reverse complement strand
CCATCTTCGACACGGCGATGGTCACCGTGACGCGCGTCCTCAGCGGGCGCCCCCTCTTCCAGGGCGGGAGGGACCATCCGGCGCACCGCCTCGTCGTCATGGGGCTCCCGGAGCGGCGGGCCGTGCTCTTCCTCTACGGCATCGGCGCCCTTGCGGGGAGCATCGCGCTCGCCATCTCCTCCATGGAGTTCCTGGCAGGGTTCAGCCTCTCGGTTGTCCTGGCGCTTGCCTTTGTGGCCCTGGGCTTGGTCCTCGCCGAGGTGCGCCCCTACGAGGAGGGGATGTCGCGCAACGGCGTCACGCTGCTCCCGGGGCCCCTGATGAACAAGAGGTGGATCTTCCTCACGGTGCTGGACATCGTCCTGGTCATGGTTGCGTACATCTCGGCACACCTCCTGCGGTTTGAGGGGCGGATGCCCGCGGAGGTCGCTTCTGAGGTTGCCAGGACGCTGCCGCTCGTCCTTGGGGCGAAGATGGTGGCTCTGTACCTGTTCGGGGCGTACCGCGGAGTGTGGAGGTATGTGGGGCTCCTGGACGCCGTGCGCCTTGCGGAAGGGGTGACGGCGGGGTCGGTTGTTGGGGCTGCGGGGCTCTTCCTCTGGGCGCGTGCGGACGGGTTCTGGTTCTCCCGCGCAGCCGTGGTGCTGGACTGGATCCTCCTGCTGTTCCTCGTTGTCGGGAGCCGGCTCTTCCTGCGCCTCGTCCGGGAGTACCTCCTGAGCCAGGCCGCGAACGGACCCCGCGTCCTCATCGTTGGGGCGGGGGAGGAAGCAGTCTTGCTCCTGCGGGCGATCCGGGAGAACCATGGGCCGAGGTACCGCCCTGTTGGGTTTGTCGACGACGATCCGTCCAAGAGAGGGATGATCATCCAGGGGCTGTCGGTCCTGGGGACGCACAGGGAGCTCGGGGAGCTGATCCGCAAGCACCGCGTCGAGGAGGTGTTCTTCGCGGACCCTTCCTGCGCGCCTGAGGTGTTCGCCGAGGTGGCGGATGCGTGTCGGGCGGCAGGGGTGCGGGTGCGGAGGATGGGGTGGGTGTGGGAGTGAGGGAGGGGTAGAGGAGCGGGGGAGCAGGGGGGAGCGGAAGGGCAGAGGAGCAGGGGGGCAGAGGGGCGGAGGAGCGGAGGGGCAGAGGAGTAAGGAGTGAGGAGTGAGGGAGTGAGGGAGTGAGGAGTGAGGAGTGAGGAGAGGGGAGCTTGAGGGGGCAGGTCCAAGGACCTGCCCCCTCAAGCTTTCTGGGAGAAACGGCGGGGCCGTTCCTTGCTCGCTGTTCGCGCGGGCTTCCCCCCCCTCACCCTGCGCCCTCTCCCCATAGGGGAGGGGAGAAGAGTGAGGAGTGAGCGAGTCAGGAGTTAGTAGGAGGAAGGGGGCGGAGCGGCAATAGAGGCGGCATGTTTCTTCTCCTTTACTCGCGGCACCGTGCTGGCCGAGATCGGGGCCTCTTCCCCCAGAAGTCCGCGCAGGGCCAGGTCGAGTGAGGAGTGAGGAGGGAGGGGTTGACAGCGGCGCTGTGGAGGGTTGATAATATTATCGAGATATATCGTGTTACATTGGAGGGAAGGAAGATGTTCGGGAGGATGTGGGCAGGCTTTGGACCTTTCAGGGAGCGGTTCTTCGCGAGGGGAGACCTCAAATACCTCATCCTCGACCTCCTCAAGGACAAGCCGATGCACGGGTACGACATCATCCGGGCACTCCAGGACCAGTTCGGGGGTTTCTACGCCCCCAGCCCGGGGGCCATCTACCCGACGCTCCAGATGCTGGAGGACATGGGGTACGTGACCTCGGTCCAGCAGGAGGGGAAGAAGGTCTACACCATCACAGACGAGGGGAAGCGTTTCCTCGAGGAGAGGAAGGAGGCGCTCGAGGAGATCCGGGCGCGGTTCAGCAACTGGTGGCACTGCTGGGGGCCAGCCTACCGTGAGCTCTGGGACCTGGCCTTCGCCTTTCGTCGCGGAGGCCCGTGGCGCCACGTGAGCCCGGAGAAGCTCCAGCGCATCCGGGAGGTGATCTCCCGCGCCCGCCAGGAGATCGAGGCGATCCTGGGCGAGTGAGAGAGGCGATGGGCCACCACCGCCGGGGGATCGGCATCTTGGGCGTCCCCATGGACCTCGGGTCCAACCGCCGGGGGACGGACATGGGTCCGAGCGCGATCCGCTACGCCCGCCTCCAGCAGGAGCTGGAGAGCGTGGGCTGGCAGGTCCGCGACTACGGGAACGTGGGCTTCCCGGTCGCAGAGCACCTGACCGACATTTCACCCAGGGCACGCTACCGCGACGCGATTGCCGCCTTGTGCGAAGAGGTGGACCGGGCGGTGAGCGGGATCCTCGGCGATGGGCATTTCCCGCTCGTCCTGGGAGGGGACCACAGCCTCACCCTCGGAACGATGGCAGCCGTCTCCCGTCATAACCCGGAGGTGGGCCTCCTCTGGGTGGACGCGCACGGGGACTTCAACACCCCAGAGACCACGCTGACGGGAAACGTGCACGGGATGGTCCTCGCCAGCCTCCTCGGGAGAGGGGACCCCGTGCTTGTGAACGTCGGCGGGTTCAGCCCGAAGGTCACGCCGGACCGGGTCGCGCTTGTGGCCGTGCGCGACCTAGACCCTGCCGAGCGGGAATCCCTGCGCGCGAGCGGGGTGGCCGTCTTCACCATGAAGGAGGTCGACGAGAAGGGGATCGCCGCTGTGATGCGCCGTGCTCTGGAGATCGCCACTTCCGGGGGCCGCCGCCCCTTCCACCTGAGCCTCGATATGGATGCCGTCGACCCCATGTACGCGCCAGGGGTAGGGACGGCGGTCCAAGGAGGCCTCTCCTACCGGGAAGCGCACCTGGCGATGGAGCTCGTCGCCGAATCCGGAGCCCTCGTGGCGATGGACGTGGTCGAGGTGAACCCGATCCTCGACGAGCAGAACCGCACGGGGCGGCTGGCCGTGGAGTTGATCGCCTCTGCCCTGGGGAAGCGGATCCTCTGAACATGCGCCTCCTCTCCCTTCACCCTTGGGACCTGACGCCTGGGGAGGCCGTGGAGCTCCAGCGGCACCTCCGCTCTCGGCTCAAACTGGAAGGAGGCGCCCTGACGCTCCGCTACGTCGCCGGGGCAGACATCAGCTACAGCAGGTCCAGGGATCGCGCCGTTGCCGCTGTCGCGGTCCTCACCTTCCCCGACCTCGAGGTGGTGGAGGTCGGCCTTGCCCAGGGGACCCCGGCGTTCCCCTACGTGCCGGGCCTCCTCGCCTTCCGGGAGGTTCCCCTGCTCCTGGAGGCGTTCCAGGGGATCCGCACGGAGCCCGACGCGGTCCTGGTGGACGGCCACGGTATCGCCCATCCCCGCAGGTTCGGGATCGCATGCCACCTCGGCCTCCTCCTGGAGCGCCCCACGGTCGGCTGCGCCAAGTCCCTGCTCGTGGGGAGGCCAGAGGAGCCGCCAGACCAGCCCGGCGCGTGGGTCTACCTCGTGGACGGGGAGGAGCGGATCGGCGCGATCCTGCGGACGCGCCGGGGGACAAGCCCCGTGTACATCTCCCCAGGGCACCTCGTGGACATCCCGCAGGCGGTGGAGATCGCCTGGAGGTGCTGCCGGGGGCACAGGCTCCCCGAGCCCGTCCGGGTGGCGCACCTCTCCTCGCGGAGCTCCCTCCAGGACAGGTGACTCCCAAGATCCCGAAGCGGGCTCTGGTGGGGACCCTGGTTCGGCGGTCTCTTTTCGATGGGCGTATTGAGAATTCTGTCCGCGCGCCGATTATCTGGAGAGGAGCCTTTCGCCTCGAGGAGGCCGAGGTGGCGCAACTGGACTCGAAGCTCTTGCTGGGAGAACAGGTCCTGGTCGAGGTGCTCGGCCAGCGGTACACCACGAAGGTGGTGGCCGTAGACGACGGGAGGATCGTGATCACAGCCCCCCTGGCGGAGGAGGGGGTGCCCGCCATCAGTCCGGGAGAAGTCGTTCGGGTGTGCTTCTCCCGGTACGACGGGCTGTACTACTACGAGGGGGAGTTGCTCGGGCAGTATCCCTCCCCTCCCCGGTGGTTGCTGAGCCTTCCCAGCGCCGTGCAGCGCATCCAGCGCCGGGACTACGTGCGCGTCCACGTGTTCATGGACGCCCGCGTCCGGTGGCGTCCGACCGACCCGTGGGTCACCGCGCGCACCAAGGACATCAGCGGAGGGGGCGTCTGCCTGATCCTGGACGAAGAGCCTCCCCTGCGGGTGGGGGACTCCTTCAGCCTCGAGCTCAGCCTCCCCGACGGCGGTCCCCCCATTGCGACCACTGCGGAGGTCCGACGCATCGAGGAGAGGCCGGAGAATTCCACCTGGCTCGCCGGGTGCGCCTTCACCGGGATCCGGGAAGTGGAACGGCAGCGCATCGTCCGCTTCGTCTTCCGCCTGGAGGTGGAGGCGCGCAAGCACAGTCGCTGAGCCAACCTTAGGTGCGCTCGGCGACGCCTCCCTCCAGGACCTCGTCCCGGAGGATGCCGATGAAGGGGAGGTTCCTGTAGAGCTGCCGGTAGTCCAACCCGTACCCCACCACGAAGACGTCGGGGATCTCAAACCCCCGGTAGACGATGGGGAGGTCCTCGACGATCCTCCGGCTCGTCTTGTCGAGGAGGGTGCAGATGCGCAGGCTCTCTGGGTTCCGGGCGCGCAGGAGGCGGAGGAGGTAGCTCGCGGTCAGCCCGGTGTCGATGATGTCCTCCACGAGCAGGACGTGGCGCTCGGTGATCTGCTCATCCAGGTCCTTGAGGAGCCGGACCACCCCGCTTGAAGCCGTCCCCCCTCCGGAGTAGCTGCTGATCGCCATGAAGTCCAGGGTGATGGGGATGGAGATCGCCCGGGTCAGGTCGGCGATGAAGTACACCGCCCCTTTCAGGACGCTGACGAGGATGGGGTTCAACCCCCGGTAGTCCCTGGAGATGGCTTCCCCGAGCTCGCGGACGCGCGCCTGGAGCTGCTCCTCGGGGATGAGGATCTCCTTGATGTCCTGGAGGAGCTCTGAGGTCTCCGTGCTCTTGTCCATCCAGCTCTTCACCCCTTGAGTCACCCCGCCAAAATCCTGCGGGTTTTGGCGGGGGCCCCGACACAGGGGAAGCTCCAAGTCACCCCACCAAAATCCTGCGGGTTTTGGCGGGGGCCCCGACACAGGAGAAGCTTCAGTTGCTCCGGTGGTACATGGTTTTCTGTCCTTTACTTCGTCTGCCGGGAATTCCCGTCCCGCTCCTGGGCGGGCGCCAGCCCGTACTTCCAGGCGAAGTAGCGGTAGTCCTTCCCGTAGAAGATCTTCAAGCGGATCCCTGGGTAGAGCTCCCGGAGCCTCCGGATCTTCCGGTTCTTCTTCGTGACCAGGCTCTGCTTGAGGGTGGTCAGCTCGATGTACAGGTCGAAGTCCGGGAGGTAGAAGTCGGGGGTGAAACTCTCCACCACCCGCCCCGATTCGTCCCACTGGAGGGGGAAACTGCGGGGCTCGTATTCCCACCGGATGCCGTAGAAATCCAAGATCCTGGCGAACTCCTCCTCGCTTTTATGGGCAAAGTGAGGCCGGTTGCGCTCCCTTGGCCCTTCCCCTTGCTTTTGCCCTTCTCCCATCGATCTCCTCTCACCCCTTGCCTCGCCCTACCGCAACGCTCCTGAGGACCCCCCAGGGCTACGCCCCTGCGTGCCTGGGGTATCTCCCCTCCCGTCGCGCAGGGCAGAGCCCCCCTGCGGTTGCCACCGGCAGCGGGAGGCGGCCCGCCCCCTCCCTTGCCGGGCGTCAGCCGGGGCGGTGCTTTGATGATAAGGTCACCCACCAAAACCCGCCTGCGGGTTTTGGCGGGGGCCCCGACACGGGGAATGCCCAGTTGCTGCGGTGTAACATGGTTCCTGTCCGTTAACTTAACTTATAGTATAGCCTTTCAGCGGGAAGAATCAAGGACGCAAGGCCAGCGGGAAGGATCTGTGAGGGATTTGGAGAATCCTTCGGTAGGGAGGATAGAGACCATGGATGCTCGTGCGGACGCTGTAAGGGAGCGAGAGCTGGAGCGCTTGATCGCCCAGCTGCGCAGCCCGGACGTGACCCTCCGGAGCGATGCCGCCCATGCCCTGGGCAAGCTGGGAGGGGAGGAGGCGGTCGAGCCCCTGATCGAAGCCCTGCAGGACCCCGACGAGTACGTCCGGAAGAGCGCGGTGACGTCGCTGCGGCGCATCGGGGGCCAGAGGGCCATGGAGGGCCTGAGGCTCGCCCTCTCCGACCGGTCCGAGCAGGTCTGCCTCCAGGCGGTGAACGCCCTGGGGGAGATGCGGGACAAGGGGGCGGTGGAGGGGTTGATCCGGGTCCTCTCGCGGAGGGAGAGGACCCTCCAGTCCGCGAGCATGAAGGCGCTCACCAACATCGGGGGCGACGCGGTCCCCGCCCTCATGGAGGCCTTCAAGGACAGGCAGGTGCGCCGGAGGATCGGGAATCAGATCCTCAAGATCCTCGTGGACATGGGGCCCAGGGCGATCGACCCCCTCCTCAACGTCCTCGAGGACGAGAACCTGTACATCCGCCAGACCGCCATCTCCGTCCTCGGGACCATCGGGGACCGCAGGGTGATCGCTCCTCTCGTGCGCCTGTTCATCGAGGATCCCAGGGTCCAGGAGGCCGTGGTGACCACCCTGGCCAAGCTCGAGGCCCGGGGGGTGGAGGAGCCGCAGGAGACCCCCTATGCCGACAAGGAGATCTACCTCACGAAGGGGGTCCGGGAGGCGTTCTCCGCCGAGGACCGGGCCAAGGTGTGGGAGGCGCTGACCGCGGCCCAGAAGCACACCAACCCCAAGGTCCGGAGGTTCGCCTGCAAGGCGCTGTTCTGCCTCTTCGGCGATGAGGCCACCGACGCGCTCTTATCCTGCCTCCAGGACGAGGACATCGACGTCAAGCGCCTGGTGATCCGCATCCTGAGCAAGCTCAAGGACAAGCGCGTCATCAACCCCCTCGTCGAGCTCCTCCTCAAGGACGGGGACCAGCTGGAGGACGCCGTCTGGAACACCATCAGGGTGCTCGTGGGCCTGCGGGAGTACGAGGAGCTCAGGGCGAGGGTCGCCAAGGAACGGGCCGGAGCCCAGCCGACGGTCCGGCAGTACAAGAAGACCAGGGACGTCTCCCCCGACTGGTGGCGCGAGCAGGACTGAGTCACCCCCGCCATGGAAAAGCGCATGGGGACCACCCTGATCAAAGTGGAGCGCGCTGACCTGACGACCCTGGAGGTCGATGCCATCGTCAACGCGGCCAACACGGAGCTCGTCATGGGGGGCGGGGTCGCCGGCGCGATCAAGCGCCGCGGGGGCGCGGAGATCGAGCGGGAGGCTGTGAAGCTGGGCCCCATCCCCGTCGGCGAGGCGGTGGTGACGGAGGCAGGGAAGCTCCCCGCCAAGTACGTCATCCACGCGGCCACGATGGCCATGGATTTCCAGACCGACGAGGGGAAGATCCGGCTGGCCACGCGGAACAGCCTGCTGCGGGCGGAGGAACGGGAGCTCCGGAGCATCGCCTTCCCCGCCCTGGGAACCGGCGTGGGCGGATTCCCGGTCCGAGAGGCGGCGCGGGTGATGCTCGAGGAGATCCGGGACCACCTCCGCAGGGGCTCGCGTCTGGAGACGATTGTCATCGCCGTCCTCTCCGACGACGCGTATGCGGCGTTCGCCAGCGAGTTCGAGCGGCTTTGATGGAGGTCCCGCTATGGCAGGACAGGCGAGCGGGAACCATGATGTCCCTCCGGTCGTGGTCTTCGTCACCTCGGGGAGCCGGGAGGAGGCGGAGCGCCTGGCCTCCTCCCTGGTGGGCGAGAGGCTTGCCGCCTGTGTCAACCTCGTCCCGGGCCTCTCCTCCACCTACTGGTGGAAAGGGGAGGTGGAGCGCGCCGAGGAGGTCCTCCTCGTGATCAAGACGCGCCAGGACCTCCTGGGAACCCTCGTGGAGAGGGTGAAGGCCCTCCACAGCTATACCGTCCCCGAGGTCATCGCCCTGCCCATCGTGGGAGGGAACGAGGACTACCTGCGCTGGATGGCGGAGGTCCTCAGGGCCTCCGGACCTTGAGGAAGTGGATGATGGGCCATGGACCGCGTCGTGAGGCCTCCGGCGGTCGCCGGCTCCTTCTATGAGCGGGATCCTCTCGGGCTCCGGCGCCAGGTCGAGGAGTGCTTCACCCACCCGGTCGGCCCTGGGTCCTTCCCGGAGGTGCGGGACGGCCCCAGGGAGATCGTCGGCCTCGTCTGCCCCCACGCCGGCTACCCCTACTCCGGCCCAGTGGCCGCGTGGGCCTACAAGGCCCTGGCGGAGGACGGGACCCCAGAGGCCGTGGTGATCCTGGGGCCGGACCACCACGGTGCCGGCGCGGGCGTCTCCATCGCCCCCGAGGATGCCTGGCAGACCCCCCTCGGGGAGGTCCCCATCCACCGGGGGTTGCGGGACAGGCTCCTCGCCGAGGGGCTCGTCGCACTCGATGGACGGGGTCACCGCTGGGAGCACAGCTTGGAGGTCCAGGTCCCGTTCCTCCAGGTCCTGTACGGCGCCCCGGCGATCCTCCCCATCGCCCTCGCCGACCAGCGCCTCTCCACCTGCCAGGAGCTGGGCCGCCTCCTGGCCCGCGCGCTCGCGGGGGTGGACGCCGTGATCATCGCCAGCAGCGATTTCAGCCACTACCTCCCCCACCGCCAGGCGGTGGAACGGGACCGGCTGGCCATCAGGGCCATCCTCGACCTCGACGTGGAGGCGCTGGTGGAGGCGGTGGAGGTTCAGGGCGTGACGATGTGCGGGCCTGGCGCGGTGGTGGCCATGCTCACGGCGTCGTCCGCCCTCGGGGCGAGGAGGGCCGAGCTCCTGCGGCATGCGACCTCTGGGGACACCGCGGGAGACCGTGCGGAAGTGGTCGGGTATGCGGCGATCGCCGTCCGGAGGGGCGGGGGATAGGCAGGTCCTCGTGGGGTGCTGCGGCTTCCCCAAGAAGCTCTCCGAGTACGCAGCCATCCTGCCCGTCGTCGAGGTCCAGCAGACCTTCTACAAGCCGCCGAAGGTGGAAACGGCGCTCCGCTGGCGCCAGACCGTTCCCCCCTCCTTCCAGTTCACCCTGAAGGCATGGCAGCTCATCACCCACCCTCCCACGAGCCCGACCTACCGGAAAGCCGGGGTGACCGTCTCGCCGTCCCGGGCGGCCGCCTATGGCTTCTTCGCCCCTTCGGATGAGGTCGCGGAGGCATGGCAGCGCACGAGGGAGGTGGCGGTCGCCCTGGCCGCGCCCCTGGTGGTTTTCCAGTGTCCCCCGAGCTTCACCCCCACGCGGGAGCACATCGCCAACATGCGGGCGTTCTTCCAAAGGGCCGACCGGGGCGGGCTGCGGTTCGCCTGGGAGCCTCGGGGGGAATGGCCGGACGACCTCGTCGCCAGCCTCTGCAGGGACCTCGACCTCATCCACTGCCTGGACCCCTTCGCCGCCAAGCCCCCCTCCCTCTCCTTGAGGGCACCGTCCCACGGCGAGCCGTGGTACCTCCGCCTCCACGGGCGGGGAGGGTACCGCTACCGGTATACAGACGAGGAGCTCCGCGCTCTGGCCTCCATGGTCAGGGGACAGGACGCCTACGTGATGTTCAACAACGTGTCCATGTGGGAGGACGCCCTCCGGTTCAGGGAACTCCTCGGGTGACGCCCCCTCCACCACGACCGGGGATCAGGGAGGGATGGATCTCCTGCACGTCGAAACCACCAGGGAGCTTTTGCGGACGTGTGATCAACGGGAAGAGGTCGAGGGGCGGAGTGGATGGCTGTGCGCGTGCTGGTCACCAACGATGACGGGATCCACTCCCCGGGCCTTCGCGCGCTCGTCGAAGCCATCGCCCAGGGGGCCGAGGCGTATGTCGTCGCTCCCGAACACCAGCGCAGCGCCACGGGCCATGCCATCACCCTGCACAAACCCCTGAGGGCATTTCCCGTCACGATCCCGGCCGCTGTCTCGGCGTGGGCGGCCAACGGGACCCCTGCCGACTGCGTCGCCTTGGGAGTCCTCGATCTGCTGGGTTTCCGCCCCGATGTCGTCGTCTCCGGGATCAACGCGGGGGCGAACCTGGGGCGCGAGATCACCTACTCGGGGACCGTCTCCGGGGCCATGGAGGGGGCGATCTTCGGCATCCCCGCCCTGGCCGTCTCCGTGGACGCTTTCGAGCATGTGCGCTACGACGTCGCCGCAGCGTTCGCCTCTGACCTCGTCCGGCTCATCGCCGAGCGGGGGCTCCCTCCCGATGCCCTCCTCAACGTCAACGTGCCGAACCTCCCCAGGGAGGCCATCCGGGGGGTCGCCATCACGCGCCTGGGGAGGGGGAGGTATCTCAGTAAGCTGGAGAAGCGGCTGGACCCGCGCGGCCAGGCCTACTACTGGCGCACCGGCCAGCCCTCGGCAGAGGAGGAGGACCCTGGGTCGGACGGCTATGCCCTCCGCTACGGCTACATCTCGGTCACGCCCGTCCAGATGGACATGACCCACGAGCCCCTCCTGGCGGCGCTGAGGGCTTGGGAGATCCGCTTGGGATCCTCTACGCACCGTGGATGATCGGGGAGAGGGAGAGATGATCGTCTTTCAGGGAGTCTCCAAGATCTACCCCAACGGGGTGAAAGCCCTCCAGGGCGTGAACCTGCACATCTCCCCGGGGGAGTTCGTGTTCATCGTCGGCCCCACCGGCGCGGGGAAGTCGACCCTGCTGCGGATGATCTACCGGGACGAGGTGCCTACTAGGGGGAGGGTCCTCGTGGGCTCCCAGGATGTCACCCGACTCCCCTCCCGCCAGATCCCCTACCTGCGGAGGCGCATCGGCGTCGTCTTCCAGGACTTCAAGCTCCTCCCCCACAAGACCGCGTGGGAGAACGTGGCCTTCGCCCTGCACGTCACGGGGGCGCCCGAGGAGGAGATCCCCCGGCGGGTGGGGAGGGCGCTGGCCGTGGTGGGCCTCCTGGACAAGGCCCTCTCCTTCCCCCACCAGCTCTCGGGCGGGGAGCAGCAGCGGGTGAGCATCGCCAGGGCCCTGGTCCACGAGCCCCCGATCCTCCTCGCCGATGAGCCCACGGGGAACCTCGATCCAGCGACCTCGTGGGAGATCATCCAGCTCCTCGCGGCCATCAACCGCCGGGGGACCACCGTGGTGGTGACCACGCACAACAAGATCATCGTCGACATGCTGCGCAAGCGCGTCGTCGAGCTCTCCGAGGGGATGGTGGTGCGCGATCAGCCCCATGGCCTCTACGCGCAGGAGGGCTAAGGTCCCCCACCAAAATCCTGCGGATTTTGGTGGGGACCCCGACACGGGGGAGGCTTTGACTTACCCCGCCAAAATCCTGCGGATTTTGGCGGGGGCCCCGACACGGGGGGGAGCTTTGAGTCAGCCCACCAAAATCCTGCGGGTTTTGGCGGGGCCCGAAACGGGGGGGAGCTCCAGTTGAGGCGGTGGGACATGCGTTCTGTCCGCTCCCTTGAGGGACTTCGGCAGGGAGGGAGCTCCAGGTGATCCGGTGGGACACGGTTCCCGTCCGTTTCCTGAAGCGCCTGGGGCGGAACCTCGCCTACTTCTGGCAGGAGGCGTGGGTGGGCTTCCTGCGCAACGGGATGATGAGCGTGGCCGCGATCATGACGGGGATGGTGGCGCTCCTCATCCTTGGCTCCTCCCTCCTCGTCCAGAGCAACCTCGCCCACCTCGCAGGCATCTTGGAATCCCAGGTGGAGATCGTCGCCTACCTGCGCGACGGGACGGGGCCTAGGGAGCGGGCTTCCCTCCTGAAGAGGGTCGGGGGGATCCCGCACGTGCGCGAGGTCCGGTTCGTGTCCAAGGAGGCCGCCCTGGACCGGCTCCAGGAGTCGTTCCAGAACCGGGTGGTGCTCCGGGACCTCCTCGACACGAACCCGCTCCCCGACTCCCTGGAGATCCGGGTCCACGATCCTGGGCGGATCCAGGAGGTCGTCCGGGAGGTGCGCAGGCTCCCGGGGGTCGAGGAGGTGACCTACGGGAGGCAGGTCATCGACCGGCTCCTGGCGCTCACGCGGACGGTCCGGTTCGCCTCGGCCCTGGGGGTGGTCCTGTTCGCCGGGGTGGCCATGGTGATCATCGTGAACACCATCCACCTGACCATCCTGGCCCGGCGGCAGGAGATCGAGATCATGAAGCTCGTGGGGGCGACGAGCTGGTTCATCCGCTGGCCGTTCCTCCTGGAAGGGCTCCTCGAGGGAGTCCTGGCGGCGATCCCTGCGATCTCCCTCCTCTCCCTCGCCTACTCCCTCGGGGCGAGCCGCCTGACGGCCGCCGTCCCCTTCCTCCCCCTCCTGAGGCCCTCTGCGGTCCTTCCCAGGCTTGCCCTCGCCCTGGCGGTCACGGGGGCGGGGATGGGGGTCGGGGGGAGCTTGATCTCCCTCCACCGCTTCTTCCACCCCAAGGAGCTGAAGGCGAAGGACCCCCTCGGCCGGCCCCGCCGAAAGCCCATGAGCCTCCCGGGGAGGCTCCAGGTGAAGTGATGGACAGACCCCGCGCGCGCAGAACGGCCTCCTTCCTGCTCCTCGCCGCTGTCGCCTTCCTCTCCGCGCAGGTCCCCTCTCACAGCGCAGATCCCCTCTCCAAGCGGCGCAGTGAGCTGGAACAGGTCCAGCGCCGCCTCCGGGAGGAGCGGTCGCGGCTCAGGGAGGTGAAGCGGGAGCAGCGCCGGGTCCTGGACGAGATGGAGCGGCTGGACAGGGCGATGGAGCAGAACGAGGCGAGGCTGAAGGTCCTGCAGCGTCAGCTGCGCCAGGTCCAGGCGCGGGCCCAGGCCACAGGGACGAAGCTGGCGGTGAGCGAGGGGCGGTTGCGCAGGCAGCGCGAGGTCCTCGGGGAGCGGCTCCGCCAGATCTACAAGTGGGGCCGGGTGGGGTACCTCGACCTCCTCCTCGACTCCAGGGACTTCGGGGAGTTCGTCACCCACTACACCTATCTGGGCCTGATCGTCCGCAGGGATGGGGAGCTGATCCAGGACCTCGTGGAGGAGACGCAGAGGTGGAAGGCGCTGAAGGCGGAGCTGGCCTCCCAGCAGGAGGAGCTCAGGGGGCTCATCACCCAGGTCCAGCGCGAGCGGCGCGCCCTGGAGCAGGAGACGGAGGCGAAGCGCCGGCTCCTCGGGGAGATCGCCCAGAGACGTGCCCTCTACGAGCAGGTGGTCGAGGACCTGGAGCGGGAATCCAAGGAGCTCGAGGAGCTCATCCGGCAGATCCAGGCAGGGAGCCGGCGTATCGCCATCGTCTCCCGGGGAGCGCTCCTCTGGCCCCTGGAGGGGGAGATCACCTCAGGGTTCGGGGTAAGGCGCCACCCTCTCTTCCGCATCGCCAAGATGCACACGGGCGTGGACATCGCGTCCACGTGGGGGACGCCGGTGCCGGCGGCAGGGGATGGCGAGGTGATCTACGCGGGGTGGTTCGGGGGATACGGGAAGATCGTGGTGATCGACCACGGTGGGGGGCTCTCCACCCTGTACGCGCACCTCTCGGCGATCCTCGTCGAGCTCGGGCAGCAGGTGAAGCGGGGGCAGATCATCGGTCGGGTGGGGTCCACAGGCTACAGCACCGGCCCGCACCTCCACTTCGAGGTCCGGATCGACGGCCGGCCCGTGGACCCGCTCGCCCGCTGAGGGCGTGCGGGGCGAGGGTTGCCAGGGGAGTCCCGTTGGTGTATCGTGTATGGGTGCGCAGGTGAGGGATTCCAGGTAGGGCGGTGGATGATGCGGGGTCAGGGGAAGTTCTCTGCAGCGGTTCTGGTCGTGTTGCTCCTCGCGGGGGCATTCTGGGCTGGCTACGGGTACGGCCAGCGCAGGGCTTCGGCGGCGGAGACGCAGGCCCAGGGGATGGCCCTCCTCCGGGAGCTCCTGGGCGCGGTCCAGCGGCACTACATCGAGCGGAAGGTCGACCTGGACCGGCTCATCTACGGGGCGGCCAAGGGCATGCTCGAGGCCCTCGGCGACCCGTACACGCGGTTCATGGAGCCCAGGGCCTACCGGATCTTCCAGGAGGACGCCAGGGGGATCTTCAACGGGATCGGCATCTTCATCGACATCCGGGACGGCCACCTCATCGTCGTCCAGCCCATCGAGGGCACCCCCGCCTACCGGAAGGGGCTCCGCCCAGGCGACCGCATCCTCGCCATCGACGGCGTCTCCACCAAGGACATGGCCCTCCAGGAGGCGGTCATGCGCATCAGGGGACCGGCAGGGACGGCGGTGCGCCTGAGGCTGGAGCGCGAGGGGCGGGTCTTCGACGTGGAGATCGTCCGGGCGAAGATCCAGATCGACACGGTGCAGGGGCCGGAGATCCTCGACGCTGGGGTCCAGAGGGAGCTCGAACGGGAGCGCCTGGGGTACCTCCGCATCCTCACCTTCAACGAGGCCACGAGCCGGGACTTCGAGGAGACCCTGCAGCCCATGGTCCGGAGGGGGATCCGCGGGCTCCTGCTGGACCTGCGCAACAACGGCGGGGGGTTGCTGGACTCCGTGATCAACGTGGCGGACCACCTCCTGGACGGCGGCCCCGTGGTCTACGTCGTGGACCGCAACGGCAAGAAGGAGGCCTCGATGGCCAGGGAGGGTGCCCTCTTCAGGGGGCCCGTGGTGGTCTTAGTCAACGAGTTTACCGCGAGCGCGGCGGAGATCCTCGCAGGGGCGCTGCAGGACCGGTTGGACGCTCCCCTCGTGGGTGTGCAGACGTTCGGCAAAGGGGTGATCCAGACCATCGTCCCCCTCCCGGGGGGAGCGGCGGCATCGATCACCACCGCCCGGTACCTCACCCCCAAGGGCAGGGACATCCACAAGAAGGGCCTCCCCCCTTCCGTCGGGGTAGGGGAGAAGATCGAGGGGAAGCCGGACGTGGAAGTCCGGAGGATCCAGGCCCAGCAGCTCAGGAAGGCCCTCGAGGTGCTCATGAGCAGGGTCGCCCGAGGGAGATGAAGCCCCGCGCCTTCCTCCTCATCCTGCTCCTCGTCGTCGCCGGGGCCGGGACCGGCGTCTACCTCGCCTCCAGGCGCCAGACCCCACCTCCACCCCCTCGCCCGCAAGAGGCCAGAAGGCCTCCCGAGGCCCTTCAGGCCCCGGCGGTCCCCAGGGAGTCCCGCCCGCCTTCTCCCCCCGCGCCCCGGAAGGCGCGTGTGGCCATCATCTTCGATGACGCCGGGGGGAGCTGGGAGGATTTCCAGGCGGTCCTCTCCCTGCACAGGCCCGTCGCGGTCGCCGTCCTCCCACACCTCCGCTACTCCCGGGAGATCGCCGAGAGGGCGGCCCGGGAGGGGCTGGAGGTCCTCCTCCACCTCCCCGTCCAGCCGGAGGATCCCAAGAAGGCCCTCGGGCCTGGCGGGATCACGGTGGACATGGGGGAGAAGGAGATCCGGCGGAAGGTTGCCGAGGACCTCTCCTCGGTACCGGGAGCACGGGGTGTGAACAACCACATGGGGTCCCTGGGGACGGCCGACCCAAGGGTCATGCGGGCGATCCTGCAGGAGGTGAAGGAGCGGGGGCTCTTCTTCGTGGACAGCAAGACCTCCCCCCGCTCCCTCGGGGAGGCCCTGGCGCGGGAGCTCGGGGTCCCGGCGGCCTCCCGGCACGTCTTCCTGGATAACGAGGACGACGCGGCGTACATCGCCGCGCAGGTCCGGAGGCTCATCGAGGTAGCCCTCAGGCAGGGGGAGGCGATCGCCATCGGCCACGTCCACCGGAGGACGGCGAAGGTCCTTGCGGAGATGCTCCCGGAGGTCGAGGCGGCGGGGATCGAGATCGTCCCGGTGTCGAAGCTGGTCCGGTAGGCTGCCGGGGGAGGGAATGGGGCGAGGGAGCGAGAAGTTGTTAGAGGCACCACACCAAGAACTCCCAAAAGGAGGGTGCGAGATCCATGAGCCAGGAGACGGTCCTCACCAAGCCCAAGGAAGATCCTTGGGAGATGGCCCTGGAGCAGTTCCACCGGGCAGCCGACTACCTTCCCCTCAAAAGGGGGATCAGGGAGTTCCTGGCCTATCCCAAGCGGGAGCTCACCGTGAACTTCCCTGTGAAGATGGACGACGGGTCGGTGAAGATCTTCACGGGGTACCGCGTCCACCACAGCACGGTCCTGGGACCCAGCAAGGGGGGCATCCGCTACCACCCGGACGTCACCCTCAACGAGGTCCGGGCGCTCGCCATGTGGATGACCTGGAAGTGCGCCGTGGCCGGCCTGCCCTACGGGGGCGCGAAGGGCGGGGTGGTGTGTGACCCCAAGAAGCTCTCCGCCAACGAGCTGGAGAACCTGACTCGCCGCTACGCCACCGAGATCAGCATCCTCATGGGGCCCGAGAGCGACATCCCGGCTCCCGACGTGGGGACGAACCCGCAGGTGATGGCCTGGATCATGGATACCTACAGCATGCACCGCGGGTACTCTGTGCCGGCGGTGGTCACCGGCAAACCCATCAGCATCGGGGGATCCCAGGGGCGGTTCGAGGCGACGGGGCGGGGGTGCATGATCGTCGCCCGGGAGGGGGCGAAGCACCTGGGCATCCCGCTCCAGGAAGCGAAGGTGGTGGTCCAGGGCTTCGGGAACGTCGGGTCCGTGGCCGCCTACCTCATGCACGATGCGGGAGCCAAGGTCGTCGCGGTGAGCGACAGCCGGGGAGGGATCTACAACCCCAAGGGGATCAACCCGCGCGAGGTCCTGGAGCACAAGCGGAAGACGGGGTCGGTGGTGGATTTCCCCGGCGCGGACTTCGTGACGAACGAGGAGCTCCTGGAGCTGCCCTGCGACATCCTCATCCCGAGCGCCTTGGAAGGGGCGATCACAGGGAAGAACGCTCCGAAGATCAAGGCGAGGCTCATCGTCGAGGGGGCCAACGGCCCGACCACCCCGGAGGCCGACGAGATCCTGAAGGAGCGCGGGGTGACGGTGATCCCGGACATCCTGGCGAACTCCGGGGGGGTCATCGTCTCCTACTTCGAGTGGGTGCAGGACCTCCAGTCCTTCTTCTGGACGGAGGAGGAGATCAACAACAGGCTGGAGCGCCTGATGGTGCAGAGCTTCCACCATGTCCTCGAGACCGCGGAGAAGTACAAGGTGGACCTTCGGACGGGCGCGATGATCCGGGCCATCAGCAGGGTCTCCGACGCCCTCCTGACCCGGGGGATCTACCCGTAATCCCCGGGGGAGGGAGCGGGTGAGGAGGCAGGGAAGGATGGAAGGGGAGATCCCAAGGAGCGCTGAGGTCGTGATCGTGGGGGCCGGCTCCACCGGCCTCAGCATCGCCTACCACCTGGTCCGTTTGGGCGTGCGGGATGTCGTCGTGGTGGACCGTCTGGGGATCGCTTCCGGCTCGACGGGCCGGAGCGCGGGGGGCATCCGCCAGCAGTTCGCCTCCGAGGTGAACGTCCGCCTCTCCCTCTACAGCGTGGAGGCGTACGCGCGGTTCCCTGAGGAGGTGGGCCAGGAGATCGACTTCCGCCAGTATGGCTACCTCTTCCTGGCCACCACCCCCGAGGAGGTGCAGGCGTTCTCGGCGAACGTGGCGCTCCAGCAATCCCTCGGCGTCCCCGTGCGCTTGATCTCCCCGGAGGAGGCGCGGGAGATCGTCCCCCAGCTCCACGTGGACGACGTCCTCGCGGCGACGTTCTGTCCCACCGATGGCTATGCGGACCCGTACAGCGTGGCGGTTGGGTACGCAGCCGCGGCACGGAGGATGTGCGCTTCCATCCTGGAGGGGGTGGAGGTGACGGGGATCAAGGTCTCTGGCGGCCGCGTCGCCTCCGTGGTCACGAACAGGGGGGAGATCGCCACGCCGACCGTCGTCAACGCCGCGGGGCCGTGGGCCGGGGTGATCGGGAGGATGGCCGGCGTGGACCTGCCCATCCAGCCTTTCCGCCGCCAGGTCTTCGTGACCGGGCCGTTCGGCAAGCTCCCGGAGCGGCTCCCCATGGTGATCGAGTTCCGGACCCACTTCTACTTCCGCAGGGAGGGCCCTGGGATCCTTTTCGGGATGACCGACCCCGACGAGCCCCCTGGGTTCGATACCCACGTCGATTGGGCATTCCTGGAGAAGGTGCTGGCGAGGGCGGTCCACCGCGTCCCGGTCTTCGCCGAGGCCTCTGTGAGCAGGGGGTGGGCAGGTCTCTACGACACGACGCCCGACGACAACCCCATCCTCGGGAAGGTCCCGGGGGTCGAGGGGTTCATCGTGGCGGCGGGCTTCTCCGGCCACGGGTTCATGCACGCCCCCGCGGTCGGCCGGTGCATCGCCGAGATCGTGGCCTTCGGGGAGGCCAGGACGGTGGACATCTCCCCGCTCGGTTACGACCGGTTCGTCGCAGGAGGGGAGAGGCGGGAGCTCTACGTCATTTAAGAGCACCCCACAAAACGCGAAGCGTTCTGTGGGGACCCGCCTAGGACCATGGATTCTGGCCCGCTCTGCTTGGTTTTGTGAGGCGGTCTAAGTCACCCCGACGCGGGGGACGCTCCAGTCGCGATGGAAGGAGGGGGACGCGAGTGGCGCTGCTTGAGGTCCAGAACCTGCATGTCTACTACGGGAACATCCACGCGCTCAAGGGGATCAGCTTCACCGTGGAGGAAGGGGAGATCGTGACGCTCCTTGGGAGCAACGGCGCGGGGAAGAGCACGACGCTGCGGACGATCTCTGGGCTCCTCCGTCCGCGTGAGGGGCAGGTCATCCTCGAGGGGAGGCGGCTGGACGGCGTCCCTCCCCACGAGATCGTGGAGATGGGGGTCGCCCACGTCCCAGAAGGGCGGCGCATCTTCGGCCGCCTCACCGTCCTGGAGAACCTCCTCATGGGGGCGTTCGTGCGCAAGGATCCCAAGGGGATCCAGGACGACCTGGAGCGGGTCTTCACCCTCTTCCCCAGGCTCAAGGAGCGGATGCACCAAGTGGCCGGGACCCTCTCGGGAGGCGAGCAGCAGATGCTCGCCATCGGCAGGGGGTTGATGGCCCGGCCGCGCGTCCTCCTCCTCGACGAGCCTTCCATGGGGCTTGCTCCCGTCCTCGTGGAGCAGATCTTCGAGACCATCCAGGACATCAACCGGCAGGGGACCACGGTCCTCCTCGTGGAGCAGAACGTCTACATGGCCCTCACCATCGCCCACAGGGGGTACGTCCTGGAGACCGGGTCGATCGCCATCGCGGGAACCGCCGGCGAGCTCAGAGCCAACAAACGGGTCAAGGAGGCTTACCTCGGGGCATAACACACTCCGGCTCCCCACCGCGTCCGTCCCTAGGACTGTCTAACCGAACCGGGCAGACCGGGGAAGCTCCCGATGCTCCGGTGGAGCACGATTCCTGTCCGTTCCCCTTCACGCGTGCCTCCCAGGGAGAGCGCGTCCCCGGTTCGAGACCACAGACTGCGAGGTGAAATGGATGAGAAAGTGCATTCTCCCTGTCGTGACGGCGGTCGTCCTTGCGTTGGCCGCCCCTGCCCTGGCCCAGGTTTCCTCCACCATCGTCGCCGGCCAGTCCGTGGGGGCGTTGCGGATCGGCGCCCCCATCAGCGAGGCGATCAGCCTCCTCGGCGACCTCTACGAGAAGGAGGACTCCGAATCCGGGAAGTTCACCTCCTACGACTGGCCGCTCACCCCGTTCTTCCTCATCGCAGAGAAAGAGAGCGGGAGGATCGTCCTGATCTCGGTGTGGCGGACGAACGCCTACCGGACAGATCGGGGGATCACAGGCGGGAGCCGCCGCGACGAGGTGACCCGGGCGTACGGGAGCGAGTTCCAGACCGAGGAGGGAGAGAACCTCACGGGCCTGGTGTTCGACCGCCTGGGGATCGCCTTCTTCCTGGGGAAGCGGGGTGTGCTGACCGACCGCGTCGTGGAGATCGTGGTGTTCGCGCCCGGCCGGTGGAAGGAGATCACCGGGGAGTGAGTCAGGGGCCTTCCTTCTCCCCCCGCCAAAATCCGTAGACCGATTCAGGCACCCCACCAAAACCCGCAGCCGGGTTTTGGTGGGGAGCCCTTGGCGTGGGCCCTTTGGGAAGGGTGAAGGTGATCTCCGTCCCCTCGTTGAGCCGGCTCTGCGCGGTGATGCGCCCCCCGTGCGCCTCCACAATGTGCTTGGCGATGGCCAGCCCGAGGCCGCTTCCCCCGGAGCCCCGCGTGCGCGACCGGTCGGCGCGGTAGAAGCGTTCGAAGATGCGCGGGAGGTCCCCAGGGGGAATCCCCACCCCTGTGTCGGAGACGGTAATGGAGACGTGGTCCGGGGTCTCGCCGACCCTCACCTGGACCCGCCCTCCAGGCGGGGTGTGCTTGAAGGCGTTGTCGAGGAGGTTGGTGAGGACCTGCTCGATGCGGTCCCGGTCCGCGCGGACGAGCACCGGTCCTCCCGGAAGGGACGTGACGAGGGAAAGGCCGAGCCTCTCCGCCTGGGGCCGGAACTTTTCCACGGCCTCGTGGATGAGCTCTCCGAGGTCCACGTCGGCGAACTCCATGGCCACGGCCTTGGACTCCAGGCGGGAGAGGTCGAGGAGGTCCTCGGTGAGCTTCACCAGGCGGTTCGTCTCCCCCTCGATGATCTCGAGGAACTTCCGGCAGGTCGTGGGATCCTCCATGGCGCCGTGGAGGAGGGTTTCCACGAACCCCTTGATCGAGGTCAGGGGGGTTCGCAATTCGTGGGAGACGTTCGCGGTCAACTCCCTGCGCAGTCGCTCGGCCCGGCGGACCTCCGTGACGTCGTGGAAGACCGCGACGGCCCCGATGACCTCCCCGTCCCCCTTCACAGGGGCGCAGTGGGTCTCCAGGATCCGCTCCCCGAGGGCGATCTCCTCCCCACCCGCCTTCCCCTCCCCGGCCTCCTCCAGCATCCTGCAGAGGGCGTCAACGGCTGTCCCGGCAGGAAGGGCGGCCATGCTCGGGATGGCGCGGACGTGCTGGCCTTGGGCGGCCTCCCAGGGGAGGCCGAAGAGTTCCTCCGCTGCCCGGTTCATCAGGATGATCCTCCCCTGCCGGTCGGTGGCGATGAGGGCGTCGGTCATGCTGGTCATGATCGCTGCCAGCCGGTTGCGCTCCCTGGAGATCTCCTGGATCGTCTCGTTGAGCTTTGCCGCCATGGAGTTGAAGAGCTCGGCCAGGCGCCCGATCTCGTCCCTGGAGGAGACCTCGACCCGCTCGCCGTAGTGGCCGGCGCCGATGCGCTGGGCAGCCAGGGCGAGGCGCTCGATGGGCACGGTCACCGCCCGGGAGAGCCGGGAGCCGATGAACCAGGAGGCCAGAAGGCCCAGGAGCACCGCGGTGGCAAGGGCGGGGGCCAGCCGGAGGATCTGCCTGCGCACCCAGACCTTGGGGACGGAGACCTGGACAGCTCCAACGACCCTCCCTCCCTGGCGGATGGGGACTGCCGCGTACACCCGTTCCTCCTCCCACCTCGGATCGTACCGCACCGCCTGCTCTTCCTGCCCGGCGAGGGCGGCTGCGACCTCCCGGGGGGTCTCCTGGGACCCCGACCCGGGGCGCCACCCTCGGGCGTCGTAGATGGCGATCTCCGCCTCGGGGCGCCACTTGAAGTTCGTGGCCACCTCCTCCATCTTCCCGGGATCCATCCCCTCGCGGGCGTACTCCCCGAGCATGAGGGAGATGAGCCGTGCCTGGGTGCTGACCACGTACTGGTACGTGCGGAGGTACTGCCCCTCCAGCGCCCGGAGGAGGTAGAACGTGGCCACGGCGAGCGAGATGGCCACGAGGAAGAGGTAGGTGAGGATGACCTTGTTCCGGATGCTCCGCATGGCTCACTCCTCCGGCACCCTCAGCCTGTACCCCACGCCGCGCACGGTGGCGATGTACCGCGGGTTCGCGGGATCGTCCCCGAGCTTCTCCCGGAGCCGGCTGATGTGCATGTCCACGGTCCGGGAGCTCCCAAAGTAGTCGGGCCCCCAGAGGCGCTCCAGGAGCATGTCCCTGGTGAAGACGCGCCGGGGGTGGCGCATGAGCAGCTGGAGGAGCTCGAACTCCTTCGTGGTCAGCTCCAGCGGCTTTCCTCCGACGGTGACCTCATGGGTGGCGGGGTCCAGGACCAGGTCGCCGATCCGCAGGGGACCGGGGCGGGCTGGCTCCGCGGGGCTCGTGCGCCGGAGGATCGCCTTGACCCTGGCCACGAGCTCGCGGGGGCTGAACGGCTTGGTCACGTAGTCGTCGGCGCCGACCTCGAGCCCGAGGACCCGTTCGAGCTCCCCGCCTTTGGCGGTGAGGATGAGGACGGGGATCTGGGACTCCCTGCGGAGAATGCGCAGGACCTCGAGGCCGTCGATGTAGGGGAGCATGATGTCCAGGATCACCAGGTCGATGGGTGGTCCCTGCCGCAGCTTCTCCACGGCCTCGTGGCCGTCGTAGGCGGCGAGGACCTCGAACCCCTCCTGGACGAGGTTGTAGCGGACGAGCTCGACGATGTGGGGCTCGTCGTCCACGACCAGGATCGTTGCCGCCATGGCCCCAACTCCCCTTCCTCTCCCCCTCCTACATCGTCCGCAGGAGCTCCCCTCCGAACCACCCCGTGGCGGAGATGAGGATGGCTCCTCCGATCCCTAGCGCCAGGCGAGCGGGGCCAGTCAGGGAGGCCCGCCATCGGAGGAGGAAGCTCGCCAGGTAGAACGCCGTGGTCCCGTAGGAGAGGAAACTGTGTACAGAGTGTACATTCATGAACGGCCGCCCGACTCCCTCCCGGAGGAGGCGGAGGTAATCCGCCCAGGCGGTGGCGATGGTCAGGGGCGCCGCCAGGAGCCCCAACCCGATGAGGTAGAGGGCGATGGTGTCGTACAAAGGGTTGCGGCGCCTCCAGGAGAGGAGGTCGAAGAGGAAGCTCACGAGCCAGAGGGCGATGGGGAAATGGGTGGTCAGGGGGTGGAAGAGGAACATCTCCTACCCCCCGACGCCATCCCGAAGGCCCAGCTCCTGAACCCGCCGCACTCTTCCCTCACTGCAACGCTTTGGTGGCTTGATCCAAAAGGTCAGCGGTCTTCTTGGCGCCAGCTTGGACCTTGGCAAGATCCGCCTGCTTGAGGGCCTCCACCGCTGTCTTGTCCGCTTCCTCTACGAGGGAGAGGGCCTGGGCCGCGCCTTTCGTCCCCCTGTTCTTCTCGGCGGTGAGGTCGGGGATGATCCCGCTCCCCTGGCCCTGGCAGGGGTTGAGGTTGTTCTTATCGTAGTTCTTGCCGTTGGGCCCCTCGATGCAGTTGACGGCGTGGCCGAGGTGCCACTTCGCGTCCCCCATGGTCTGCGATCCGGCGGCGTTGGCAGCGTGAACCCTCGCCGTCTTGAGCTGGTTGACGACCTTGGCGGCGCCCCCGGAGGTCCCAGGTTCCTGGGAAGGCGGGTACTGCGTATGGTAGGGCGCGAAGGCCGCCATGGAGGTGGCGAGGAGCAGGATGCAAAAGCCCGCAAGGCCGAAGAGCACTCGCTTGCGCATACTGAACCCTCCTCTCGTGCGTGGGCACGGTGGCCGTGTCCTCCCTCAGGATCGCCTGTCCCATTTGCCGTCCTGTCACAATCCTGTAACAACTTTGTAACAGGCAGCGAAGAGGGACTTCCCTGTTTCCGTCGAACCGATGGAACCATACACCGTCGCCGTAGGGAGCAGCACACGAGAGGGGTGGGTGTCCATGGAACTGTTCACGTTCCCCCCGGCCCCCGCGCGGGAGGCCGTGGAGTGGCCGGGGACTCCCATTGGGAAGGGCAATGTGGTCACGAGGACGAAGACGAGGACCCTGGTCTTCGATAAGTCGGTCGACCGCCAGGAGGGCCGGAGGGACGAGCTGGTGAGGGCGGCGGCCGCGCACATGGCGGCGAGGGCCGAGGACGAGGCCATCTTCCTCGGGGACGTGGTGATCCACGGGATCCGCGTCCGGTGCTTCACCAACTCCCCGCACCTCATCGACTTCTGGACGGACAACTGGTACAGCCCCGAGGAGTGGCGGGAGATCACGGGGATCGAACCGCCCCGGGAGCCCCAGGTCACCGTCTATGCCCTGTGCGGGGTGGACCAGGAGGAGGCCGCGTACTACAGCCGCAACACGAACACGATTGTGTTCTTCAACACCTCCTACTACGGCCAGCTGAAGAGCTGGGTCCTCGGTGCCGTGGGGCGGGTTCTCGCCGAGGAGTACGGCATCCACAGCATCCATGGGGCCTGCGTGGAGAAGGGAGGGAGAGGGGTGCTCTACATCGCCCCCACGGGCACCGGTAAGTCCACAAGCGTGTACGGCCTCGCCGCGTTCCCCGACGCCCGCTTCCACTCCGACGACTGGGTCTATGTGCGCTACGCCTACAGGACCCGGGACGGCCGGAGGATCGCCCCTACCTTCGTCGCCCTCCCTTCGGGGGAGATGGTCAGCGGCTACAGGGTCTTCCGCTGGCTGGAGGAGCACGCCCGGACCTATCCTCAGGCCTCGGTCGTCGGCCTCGACCTGGCGAACAGAACGGTCGCCCTCTCCGTGGGGGACCTGGACCTGGACCAGCCCGTTGAGGCCTACGCCTACACCTCCGAGAAGATCTTCTACCTACGGACCAACCTCGTGGAGAGCTTCCCCCTCTCCGCCTATGGCATCCTCAACGCCAAGATGGAGAACGTCCCGGACGTCACCCCCCAGTTCCTGGAGCGCAACTCCCATCTGCTCGACGAGCTCGTGGACGCCCTGCAGGGCGCAGGTGGCGAGATCGGCGAAGCCTTCAAGGCGAAGCCCCGTGAGGAGGTGAAGGTCCTCCTCGCCCGCCTCATCGCCTTCGACAACGCCCGGGCCATGCTGGACATCACCCAGGTGCTCCCCCGCGAGCGGGTCTTCACCAACCCCATGGAGCCGACGCGGCTGCACACGGTCTTCCTGATCAAGCGGACTTTTGAGGATCCCGTTGTGCTCGAATCGTTGCCTCTGGAGAAGTTCATGGGCCGGCTGCTCATTGGGGAGACCCCGGAGAAGAAGCGGGAGATCGCCTACAACGCCTACCGGGCCGTGGACGACGCGGAGGAGCAGGCCTTCGTGCGAGGCCTGGAGGAGGAGGCAAAGCTCCGGTATGGGGAGCGGTGGCTAGAGGGGCTGTACGAGGTCTACCGCAAGCGCCACGATGCCCCGGAGACCCTGGTCGAGGAGTTCGAGCTCTTCCGGGTGCTGCACAAGGCCTGCCGTTGCTATGACCTGAACACCATCCTCCTCGAGGCCCCGGGGGTCAACGACAAAAAGGAAGCGGTGGAGAGGACGATCCAGCTCCTCGCCAGGGTGATCGAGGAGGTCCCGGAGGGGCTGCATCTGACCCTGAACGACTTCCAGACCTACCTAGATCACGCCTAGCTCCTTCCCCACCTTCTCGAAGGCGCTGAGGCCGAACTGGAGGTCGTCACGGGAATGGGTCGCGGAGAGCATGACCCGGATCCGCGCCTTGCCCTTCGGGACCGTGGGATAGGCGATGGCCATGGCGAAGACTCCCTCCTCGAACAGCCGGCGGGAGAACTCCTGGGCTGTGGAGGCCTCGTAGAGCATCACGGGGGTGATGGGGGTTTCGCTCCGTCCCAGGTCGAACCCGAGCCTGCGCATCTCCTCTTTGAAGAACCGGGTGTTTCCCCACAGGCGGTCGACGAGTTCCGTCGACTCCTCCAGGAGGTCGAGGGCGGCGAGACAGGCGGCGGTGTCTGCCGCCGTCATCGCGCTGCTGAACAGGAAGGGCCGCCCCCTCTGGCGCAACCACTCGACGATCTGCCTGCGGCCCGCCACGTAGCCCCCGACCACGCCGAACGCCTTGCTCATCGTCCCGACCTCGATGTCGACCCTCCCGTGGAGCCCGAAGTGATCCACGATCCCTCGGCCCCCGCGGCCCAGGACGCCCTCCCCGTGGGCATCGTCCACCATGAGGAGGAGGCCCCACCGCTCGGCGATCTCCACGATCGCCGGGAGGGGCGCGATATCCCCATCCATGGAGAAGACCCCATCCGTGACGACCAACCCGCGCCGGAAGGGTTGTTCTCTCCGGACGGCCTCCTCCAGCCCCTCTGGGTCGTTGTGGGGGTAGCGGACGATCTTCGCCCGGGAGAGCCGGGACCCGTCGATGATGCTGGCGTGGTTCAGCTCATCCGAAAAGATCACGTCCCCTTCCCCCACGAGCGCGGGGATCGTGGCGAGGTTCGCGTTGAACCCGGATTGGAAGGTGATGGCAGCCTCCACCCCCTTGAAAGCAGCGATGCGCCGCTCCAGTTCCAGGTGGAGGTCCAGGGTCCCGGCGATGGTCCGGACCGCGGCCGGTCCCACCCCATAGCGGTCCACCGCTTCCTTGGCCGCCTGCTTCATGCGCGGGTGGTTGGCCAGGCCCAGGTAGTTGTTCGAACAGAAGTTGAGGACCCTCCTGCCGTCCACCTCGATCCATGCCCCCTGGGGTGAGGAGATCGTCCGGATGTGCACGTAGAGGTTCGCTTCCCTGAGCGCGGCCATCTCCTCCTCCAGGAAGCGCAGCTTCTCGTCCGTCTTGATTTGCATCTCCCCGCTCATCTCCCCTCACGTCCTTTCCACCACCTCTCTTGCACGCAGATCCCCTCCCCGTGAGGGGGGAGGGTGGGGGTGAACGTCATCCCCTCCCCCTTGGATAGAGCACGATCTTCCCGCTCTGCCCGGAAGCCATGGTCTCAAACGCCTGCGCAAACTCCTCCAAGGGGAACCGGTGGGTGATGACCTGGCTCGGGTCGATCCCGCTCCGGATCAGCCCGCGCATCTGGTACCACGTCTCCCAGATCCTCCTGCCGATGATCCCGTGGATATGGATCCCCTTGAAGATCACGAACTCGTTGAGGTCGAAGGGGAAGGGGCCGCTGCTCAGCCCCAGCAGGGCCGCCTCCCCCCCGGCCTTGAGCAGAGTAAACCCCTGGACGATCGCCCTGGGCGCCCCAGACATCTCCAGGAGGACGTCCACCCCCTCGCCCTCGGTCGCCTCGCGGATGACCTCCACGACGTCCTGGGAGGCAGCGTTGACGACGAGGTCGGCTCCCACCTGGAGGGCGAGGTTCAGGCGGTAGGGGACGATGTCCGTGGCGTAGACCGCCCGCGCCCCGATGGCCTTGGCGACGAGAATGGTCATCAGGCCGACGGGACCACACCCGGTGATGAGGACCTTCTTCGCCCGCAGGTCCACGGAGAACGCGGTGTGGACGGCATTCCCGAAGTTCTCCTGGAGGACAGCGACCTCGACGGGCATGTCCGGCGGGTTGACCCAGGCGTTCTCAGCGGGGATGGCTAGGTACTCGGCGAACGCCCCGTTGCGGTCGATGCCGATGATCTTCGTGTTCGGGCAGATGTGGCCTCGCCCAGTACGGCAGTAGACGCATTTCCCGCAGATGATGTGGCTCTCTACCGAGACGAAGTCCCCTTCCTTCACCGTCGTCACATCCCGCCCCACCTCGACCACCTCGCCGCAGACCTCGTGGCCGATGATCAGGGGAGGGCGGATGTGCTCGGCCGACCAGGGGTCCCACCTGTAGATGTGGAGGTCTGTCCCGCAGATGGAAGCCGCGGAGACGCGGAGGAGGATCTCACCAGGGCCGACGTCAGGGATGTCCACCGTGGCGAGCTCAAGGCCTGGCCCTGGGCTTGCCTTGACGACAGCCTTCATCCGGCCGCTGGTTGAACCTCTCGCCATGGTCGATGGGTTCCCTGCGCCTCCTCTCCTCCATCATAGCGCAAATGCTCCCGCAATGCACCAACGCTTCTCTTTGGCTTTCACCGGTTCCTCCTTGCCTTCGCGTTGCGGGTCTCCGTCACATGCGGCGGGAGCGGCCGTGTCCATTGCTGCAACGAGGTACGCTCGATAAATGCCAGACGCAGGTTCTCATCACGGAACAGCATACACGCTCCGGCCAGGGTCCCCTCCACCCTGCACCCTCTCCCCACAGGAGAGGGGTCAGGTCCGTCCCTGTCGGTACCAGTCGCACCAGCGCCGGAGGGGACAGATGGGGCAGCGGGGTCGTTGGGCCCTGCAGATCTCCCGGCCGTGGCGGATCAGCAGCAGGTGGAAGGGACCGTACCGCTCAGGGGGGACGAGAGCCTCCATCCAGGCGTGGGCTCTCTCCACGCGCATCCCTTGAGGGATCAGTCCAAGGCGGGTCCCCACGCGGTAGACATGCGTATCCACAGGGAAGGCCGGTTTGCCGAGGGAGAAGAGGAGGACGATCGCTGCCGTTTTGGGCCCCACCCCGTCCAAATTGAGCAACCACGCCCGGGCTTCCTCCACAGGCAGCTCTCTTAGGAAGTCGAGGGTGAGCGCTCCCCGCTCCTCGGTGATCTGGCGGAGGATCCGCTGGATCCGCGGGGCCTTCTGGCGAGCGAGCCCTGCGGGCTTGATGGCGGCAATCACCTTGGCAAGGGGAGCGTCGCGCACCGACTCCCACGTGGGGAACCGCGCCCTGAGGCGCGCAAAAGCCAGGTCGCTGTTCACATCGCTCGTGTTCTGGGAGAGGATGGTCCGGATGAGGCTGGAAATAGGGTCCCGGGCGCTCCGGCGCTGAGGTGCTCCGTAGTAGGCCTCCAGGGTTCGATCCACCCGTTCGGCCTTGCGGCTTAGGATGCGAGGTGGTCGCTCCACCTGGGTCCCTCCACAGGGGAATTCCTTTCCCCCTCCCCTGGTCCTCTCCCTTCCAGACCTGTCCCAATGGACAGGGTGGGCTGTCCGCCTGGACGTGTTCTGAGAGTGGGATCATGGTACAATGGGAGCGATGCGGGAGAGGAAGGCGAAGCGATCCCAAGGGGTGAGGGAGCTGGCCATCCTCGGCGGTGTGGCAGAGGCGCTCTGCTGCGTCGCCGATATCCGCCAGGCCCTGGAGCGCACCGTCAAGCTCGTTGCCGAGTTCCTCGGCCTCCACAGCGGATGGGTCTGGCTCCTCGATCCCGAGACAAACCAGTTCTACAGTGCAGCCGTCCACAACCTCCCTCCGTACCTCCAGGAGCCCGTGAAGATGACCGGCCGGCCGTGCTGGTGCATCTCGGAGTTCCTGGACGGTGAGCTGACGCCCAAGAACATCGACATCATGGAGTGTAGCCGCCTGCGCAGCGCCGTCGGCGGCGAGGGGACGCACGGACTTAGGTACCACGCGACCATCCCCCTCTCCTTCCAGGGGAAGCCCCTTGGGATCATGAACCTGACGGGACCCTCCTGGCGGAAGCTCACCCGGGCGGAGCTACGGCTCCTCTCCACCATTGCCTATGGGCTTGGGATTGCCGTGGAGAGGGCCCAGCTCGCGGAGAAGTCCATGCACCTTGCCAGAGCCGAGGAGCGCACGCGCCTTGCCAGGGAGGTCCACGATACCTTGGCCCAGGGGCTGACAGCCATTGGCCTTCAACTCGAGGCGGCAAGGGAGCAGCTCGCCGCGCAGCCTGAGCACGCCAGGAGGCATCTGGACAAGGCGCTGGAACTCGTGCAGAGGAACCTGGAGGAAGCGCGGAGGTCGGTGTGGAACCTCCGGTACGGGCTTCCGGGGGGAAGGTCCCTCCCCCAGGCGCTGTCCGCGCTAGGGCGGGCCCTCACCGCCGAGACGGGGGTCCGCGTCCGCGTCCAGGCCGATGCTCCCTGTCCGCTCACCTGCCAAGCAGAGTCGGAACTCTACCGTATCGCCCAGGAGGCCTTGACCAACGTGCGGAAACACGCGAAGGCCAGGGAGGTCCACATCCGGCTCCGCGTGGCGGAGAGGAAGGTGGTGCTCGTGATCACCGATGACGGGCAGGGATTCGTTCCCGCCACGGGCGTGGGGAGGGAAGGGTACGGGATCCTCGGCATGGTGGAACGGGCGAGTGCTCTCGGAGGTCACCTCCGGATCCTGAGCCGGAGAGGCCGTGGGACGACGGTTGTGGCGAGCATCCCCATCGTGGAGGCAGGACGTGATCCGTCTCTTGATCGTTGACGACCACCCCATCGTCCGTGAAGGCCTCGCCGCCATCCTGGAGGGGAAGGAAGCGTTCACCGTCGTGGGGGAGGCGGCGACTGGGGAGGAAGCGGTCCGCCTGAGCGCGCGGGAGCGCCCTGACGTCGTCCTCCTCGATCTCGAGCTCCCTGGGATGGGGGGTGTCGAGGCCATTGGGAAGATTATGGAAGCCTCCCCCTCCACGCGGATCATCGTGTTCACCGCCTACGACACCGACGAGCGGATCTTCGGGGCGTTGGAGGCAGGTGCGAAGGGCTACCTCCTCAAGGGCACCTCTGCCCAGGAGATCGTGAGGGCCATCCAGATCGTCCACGAGGGGGGCTCCATCCTCGAGCCGCGCGTCGCTGCCAAGGTGCTGACCAGGGTTGGTCCGCGGAGGCGCTCCTCCCGGGAGTTGAGCCCGCGGGAGGCGGAGGTCCTGCGCCTCGTTGCCCAGGGGTTCTCCAACAAGGAGATCGCCCGCACCCTGAGGATCACGGAGCGGACCGTCAAGTACCACGTGACCTCGATCTACAATAAGCTCGGGGCGGAGAACCGCGCGCAAGCCGTGGCGCTCGCCAGCCAACACGGGCTCCTCTAAGTCACCCCGACACGGGGGAGGTCCATTTGCTGCGGTGAGAGGTCCCCTGGCCAAACGGGCAGGGAGCCTTCCCCTTGGACTGAGCGCAAGAACCGGTCGAACTGCCGGTGTAGATCCACCCGCGATGCCTCACCCTTAGGATGAGACTACGAGGGGAGGGATCGCGGATGATGCCGGTGTTCCCGGAGCACTTGCACTACGAGCTGGCGCGGCAGCGCCACGAGGAGCTCCTGCGGGAAAGCGTGAGGGAGCGGCACGGGCGGGAAAGTGCCGCTCTCCCGGCCGGCCTGCGTTGGAAGCTCGGGGAGATCTTGATGGCCCTGGGGAGACGACTGCAGGCGAAAGAGTTGCCGCTCCGTGCTTCCAGGAGGTGAGGGGGGAGGGGACGAATCCTTCCTACGGCATGAAGGATCTGGCGGTGGAGACAAAGGATCTCGTCCGCGTCTACCGGAGGAGGGGGTCCTCCAAGAACTCCCAGGATTCCCGGATCGTGGCCCTCGACGGGGTGACGCTGGAGATCCCCTACGGGGAGCTGTTCGGGCTCCTCGGCCCGAATGGGGCGGGGAAGACCACCTTGATCAAGATCCTCGTGACGCTCCTCCTCCCCACCTCCGGCACCGCCCGCGTGGCCGGGCTGGACGTCGTGGAGCAGGCCCACCAAGTGCGCGAGCTGATCTCCATGGTCTCCGGGGGAGAGCACTCGGGCTACGGGCTGCTCACGGTGCGCGAGCAACTGTGGATGTTCAGCCAGTTCTACGGCCTGCCCACACGGCTCGCCCTTGCGCGCATCGACGAACTCCTGAGGATCGTCGGCCTTTACGACGAGCGGAACCGCCGCGTCAGCGACCTCTCCACGGGGATGCGCCAGAAGATGAACCTGGTGCGGGGGCTCCTCTCCGACCCGCTCGTCTTCTTCCTGGACGAGCCGACCGTAGGGCTCGACGTCTCCGCTGCGCGGGACATCCGGGCGTACATCCGGGAGTGGATCCGGGAGAAACCAGGCCGCACCATCCTGCTCACCACCCACTACATGCACGAGGCGGAGGAGCTCTGCGACCGCGTCGCCATCATCCACAAAGGCAGGATCATCGCCAGCGACACCCCCTCTGCGCTCCGCCGTAATGCAGCCGGGGGGAGCTACTTCCTGCTGACCACCGAGCATCTCCCCGACGGCGGCTGGCTCAAGGAGGTGCCAGGTGTCCGGCGGGTGGACACCCGGGCCCTGGACGGCCGCACGGAGATCCGCCTGCAGCTCGCCGAGGATGGCGTCATCGCGGGCGTGGTCAAGGCGCTCGCGGATCGCGACCGGAAGATCTACTCCCTCACGAAGGTCGAGCCGAGCCTCGAGGACGTGTTCATCCAGATCGTGGGGAGGCGACTGGAGGAAGTCGATGAGGCCGGGTAGGGGGATCGTCCGGTTCCTCCGGGCCATGGTGGGACGCTCCTATCCCAGGATCATCGGGAGCAACCGGGACAAATCCTGGCTGTTCTACGATACCGTTCTCCCGCTCCTCGGTACCATCGCGTTCGTGTACGTGTACAAGACCCTTGGCGCTCCGGAGAGGTTCGTAGGGTACGTGATCATGGGCGGGGCCACCACGGCCTTCTGGATGAACGTCATGTGGTCCATGGCCGCGCAGTTCTACTGGGAGAAGCAGGGCGGGAACCTGGAGCTCTATCTGATGATGCCCTGCGGCCTCACGCCCATCCTCCTGGGGATGTCTTTGGGGGGGCTCGTGGCGACCCTCCTTCGCGCCATCCTCATCGTGTCGCTCGGCTCGCTCTTGTTCCACGTGTCCTATACCCTTCGCCAGATCCCCCTCTTCCTGCTCATCTTTGCCGTCACCGTCGTTGCACTCTACGGCCTGGGGGTGGTGTTCGCGAGCCTTTTCCTCTTCTGGGGGAGGGAGGCGTGGCACACCGTGAACCTGTTCATGGAGCCCGTGTTCCTGGCCTCAGGGTTTTACTTCCCCGTGCGCGCGCTCGGGTTCTGGGTCGGGGTGGGGGCGTCGATCATCCCCCTGACGCTGGGCCTGGACGCCATGCGGCAGCTGCTCTTCGCGGGCAGCCACCCTGCCCTTCTCCCTGCGCGCGTGGAGCTGGCGTTCCTGGTGGTGCTGGCCCTCTTCTTCCTCCTCCTCGCCCGCCGGCTGTTGCAGCAGATGGAGTACCTCGCCCGGCGAGAGGGGCGCCTGAGCTTGAGGTTCTAAGGGAGGTTGGCAGCGTGGGAGGGGTCGCGATCCCGAGGTCCCAGGAAGGACGCTTTGCCCGCTGGTGGCGAACCTTCACCGTCGCCTACTGGCTGGGGTGGCAGATTGAGAGCAACTGGACCGATCCCCTCCTCTTCCTGATCTATTCGGTCGTCCGTCCCCTGGGGGGCGTCCTCATCCTCACGGTGATGTTCTTCGTCGTGGCCCGCGGCCCGAGGGGACCGGTGCTGGGATTCTTCGTGACGGGCTCCGCGTTCTGGCCGTTCGTGGTCATGGCGATGCAGGGGATGGCCATGGGCGTCCTGGCGGACCGGGAGCACTGGAAGACCCTCCGGTACATCTACTCCGCGCCGATCTCCTACCGCGCCTATCTCGTCGGCCGGTCCCTCGCCCAGGCCACCTCCGCCCTGGCTGCAATGGGGATCACCCTCCTCTTCGGCCGCTGGGTCCTGGGGATCCCCCTCCACCTCTCGTCGATGCGTCCGCTCCTGCTCGTTCCCTCGTTCTTCCTGGGGATCGCGGCGATCGTCGCGATGGGCCTGGTGATCATCAGCGCGCTCGTGTGGATCTCCGGGGAGGCCTGGAGGCTCCCGGAGGCGGTGGGGGCCGCGCTGTACCTGGTCTGCGGTGTGATCTTCCCCGTTTCCGTCCTCCCTCGAGGCCTCCAGGTCCTCTCCATGGGCATCCCCCTGACCTGGTGGCTGGAGGCCATGCGCCGCTCGCTGCTTGGGGAGCAGACGCTCCTCTCGTTCCCCTGGGCGAGCGATGGCCGGGTCCTCGGGACGCTCGCGCTCCTGGTGGCGGTGTGGAGCATAGGCGCAGCTCGGGCATTCAGCTTCGCGGAGTTCCGCGCGCGTGCGCTTGGGATCCTGGACCAGGAGACCGGCCACTGAGGCGCCCCGCCAGGTCTTGGACTGGAGTACCCATCCAGGCGGAGGAGTCGCGGTGCATTCCCCGAAGATAGCCTTTGAGGTGGTGAACCTTGCTGCGGAGGGTCCGAAGCTCTTTTGCGGAGAGGCTCGCCAGGGGGACCTTCAACCGGAGGGAGCTGGCCGGCGCCGTCGCTGACCTGGGGACGTTCGTCCCCCTCGCCGTGGCGCTCATCGCTGCCAATAGGTTAAACGCCACGTCCGTCCTGTTGGTCCCTGGCCTCCTCTACCTCTGGGCTGGGCTCTACTACCAGCTACCTATCCCGGTACAGCCCCTCAAGGCATTCTCGGCCATCGCCATCGTCCTCGCGCTGCCCCCGCGCGTCATCGCCGCAGGAAGCCTCCTGATGGGGGCCTCCCTGGCGGTCATTGGCTTGACCGGGCTCGCCGACGTGATGACGCGGTGGTTCACCCGCCCCCTCGTCCGGGGGATCCAGCTCGGGATCGGGCTGATCCTCCTGCGCGCTGCCCTGCGCATGGTGAGGGGGTCTCAGGTTTTCTTCGGGGGAGGGGGGCAGGTGGTCCAGTTGGGCTCCGCGGCCATCTCCCTCGCCCACCTCATGGCGCTCGCCGGGGCAGTGCTCCTCGCCGTCCTGTGGCGGAGCCGGAGGCTCCCGGCGAGCTTGGCCCTGATTCTCCTGGGCCTCGTCAGTGGGCTGCTCCTCAGGGGGATCCCCCCGATCCGTCTGGGGCCTGCGCCGCTCGCGTTCGCCCTGCCCACGCCGCAGGAGCTGTCCATGGCCTTTGTCACCCTGGTCGTCCCTCAGCTCCCCCTGACGCTGGTGAACTCCGTGGTCGCCTGCGCCGACGCGGCAGCCAAATACTTCGGCTCCCAAGCCCGGAGGGTGACTCCGAGGGCGTTGACCCTTGACCTGGCCGTGAGTAACCTCGCCGCCGGGGTGACGCTGGGCATGCCCGTCTGCCATGGCGCCGGTGGCCTGACGGCGCACTACGCCTTCGGCGCGCGGTCGGGCACGGCGGTGCTGGTCATCGGCGGCGTCTTCGTTGCGCTTGCCCTCTTGATGGGCCAAGCCGCTACCAGCGTGCTCACCCTCCTCCCGCTCCCCATCCTGGGGGTCCTCCTCGCGGCCGTGGGCATCCAGCATGGGCTCCTCGTGCGCGATCTCACCCTCCCCTTCGACCTCCTGGTGGCAGGGGCCACCGGGCTTGCCGCCCTCCTCACGGGGAACATGATGATCGCCCTTGCTGTGGGAGGATCCCTGGAGCTATCAAGGAAAGTGGGGAAAGCCTATGCCAAGAGAGTTTACCCATCTCCTCACTCCGGAGGAAGCTAGGGCTTTGTTCCAGAAAGCCTTCACGCCCCGCCCCAGGGGGACGGAGACGGTCCCCCTCCTGGAAGCCTTCGACCGGGTGCTGGCCGCTGACATCGTCGCCGACATGGACCTCCCCCCCTTCGACCGCTCCACGGTGGACGGGTATGCCATCCGGGCAGCTGACGCCGGGAGCCTGGAGGAGCCCCTGACCGTCGTCGGGGAGGTGCACATGGGGGAGCTCCCTTCCTTCTCCCTCGGTCCGCGGGAGGCTGCGCGCATTCCCACGGGCGGGGCCTTGCCTCCGGGCGCAGACGCCGTGGTCATGCAGGAGCATGTGCGCCTCCTGGAGGGCGGGAGGATCCGCCTGACGCGCGCTGTGGGGGCGTGGGAGAACGTCATCCGAAGGGGGGAGGATGTGCAGGGGGGCGAGACCGTCTTGCGTGCCGGGACCCGGTTGAGGCCGCAGGAGGTCGCCCTGCTGGCCGGCCTCGGGCGGACGGAAGTGCAGGTGTACCTTGCCCCTCGGGTGGCCGTCATCGTCACCGGGGACGAGATCGTTCCCCCTGACCAAGTCCCTCGCCCAGGGCAGATCCGGGACATGAACACCTACTCCCTCACTGGGTTGATCCGCGGGCTTGGGGCTGTCCCCCAACCCTATGGAATCGTGGTCGACGAGATGGACGTCCTCCTGGATGTCCTCCGCCAGGCCTCCCGGACTTCGGACCTGATCCTGGTTTCAGGGGGGAGCTCGGTAGGGAAGAGGGATGTGGTGGCAGAGGCATTCACCGCGCTTGGCGCCACCATCGTCGTCCATGGGGTCTCCATCAAGCCCGGAAAGCCCACCATCCTCGCCATCCATGAGGGGAAACCGCTCGTCGGGCTCCCCGGCCACCCCGTCTCGGCGATGGTGGTCTTCGACGTGTTCGTCCGCGAGCTCCTTGAGGGGATGCTCGGGATCGCCCGCCGGAAAGGTTTCGGGAAGGAGGTGAGGGCGAGGTTGGCCCGGAGCCTCGGCCCGGCGAAGGAGCGGGAGGAACACGTCCGGGTCGCCCTTGAGGAGAGGGGAGGGGAGGTCTGGGCGGTGCCCATCGTCGGGAAGTCCGGGGTGATCACCACCATGGTCAAGGCCGACGGGATCGTGGTCGTCCCCGTGGGCGGAGCGGTGCTGCCGGAGGGGACCGAGGTGGACGTCCGGCTGTTCAATTGAGGGGGTGGGATCATGGAACGCCTCACGCACGTGGATGCGCACGGCCGTGCCCAGATGGTGGACGTCTCGCAGAAGGCGGAGACCCTGCGGGAAGCGGTGGCGCGCGGGGAGGTGGTGATGCGTCCGGAGACCCTGGCCCTCATCCGCGCCAACCAGATCGCCAAGGGGGATGTGCTCGCCGTCGCCCGAATCGCCGCGACCATGGCGGCCAAGCGGACGGGCGACCTGATCCCCCTGGCCCACCCCCTGCCCATCACGGCGGTGGAGGTCCACTTCGACCTCGATGAGGAGGCGAGCCGGGTGGAGATCGAGGCGACGGTGCGGACCGTGGCCAGGACAGGGGTGGAGATGGAGGCCTTAACGGCGGTGGCCGCAGCGGGCTTGGCCATCTACGACATGTGCAAGGCCGTGGACAGGGAGATGGTGATCCAGAACATCCGGCTCGTGCGCAAGCGTGGGGGGCGAAGCGGGGAGTACGTGCGTCCGGGGCCTTGAGGGTGAGTTCCCAGCAATTTCGGAAAACTGCTGGTGAGTTCCCCTCTTCCTCTCCTCCCTGGGATCGCGTATACTACAATCAGGAACCTCCGATCCATTGACCCCCCCGTGGGGCAATGGGCGATAGGGCGCGGGGAGCGATCCCCACGCCTGCCGGCTTGCAAAGGAGGCAACGGGAAGAGGTTGCCTCCTTATCCTTTTCGTGGAGGGAGGTGGAAAGGGAAGGTCAATGCACTTCCCTGGTGGGAAAGACGGGATCTGGCAAGTTCGGACATCGAACCCAAGGAGAAGGAGGCGTTGACCATGGCGAAGCTCCTGCGCGTGAACATGACGGACCTCAAGGCCACCTACGAGGACGTCCCCGAGGTCTACCGCTCCTGGGGGGGCCGGGGACTCACCTCGATGATCACGGCCCGGGAAGTTCCCCCAACGTGCCATCCCCTTGGTCCATCGAATAAGTTGGTCATTGCGCCAGGGATCGTGAGCGGGACCGCGGCTCCGACCTCAGGCCGCACCTCCTTCGGCGGGAAGAGCCCGTTGACGGGGACGATCAAGGAGACCAACGCGGGCGGCCTCTCTTCCCAGAAGATCGCCAGGCTTGGGATCAAGGCCATCGTCATCGAGGGACAACCCAAGGATGCGAACAAGTACTGGGTGCTCAAGATCACCAAGGACGGGACGGAGTTCCTCCCGGCAGACGACCTCGTGGGCAAGGGGATGTACGAGGTCTGCCAGCGCCTGTGGGAGAAGCACGGGAAGGTCGCCGTCATCGGGATCGGGCCCGCAGGGGAGATGCGCATGACCGCGGCGGGGATCTGCGTCAACGACCAGGAGAACACCGCCGGCCGGTACGCAGGCCGTGGGGGGATGGGCGCGGTGATGGGCAGCAAGGGGATCAAGGCCATCGTCATCGACGACACCGGGGGGCCCGGTGTGGAGATCGTGAACAAGGAGCTGTTCGAGCGAGGGATCAAGAAGCTCACCGACGCCTCCCTCAAGCACGACGTGACCAAGAAGGGGGGAGCCCTGAACACCTACGGGACCAACGTCCTGGCCAACATCATGAACGAGGCGGGAGGCTACCCCACGCGCAACTTCACGAGCGGCCGCTTCGAGCTCACCCACAAGATCAGCGGCGAGGCCAAGGTGGAGATCATCAAGCAGCGCAACGGTGAGGGCGCGACGGGGCACCCCTGCCATCCCGGGTGCATCATCCAGTGCTCCGACCGCTGGCCGAACCCGGACGGCACATTCAAGGTCTCCGTCATGGAGTATGAGTCGGTGTGGGCCCTCGGGGCCAACTGTGGCATCGGGGACCTCGACGACATCGCCGACCTCATCTGGTTGTGCAACGACATCGGCGTGGACACCATCGAGATGGGCGGGACTCTCGCCGTGGCCATGGAAGGCGGCCTCCTCGCCTTCGGGGATGCCAAGGAGGCGAAGCGGCTCCTGGACGAGGAGGTGCGCAAGGGTACGCCTCTCGGGCGCATCCTGGGGAACGGCGCGGTGTTCACGGGCCGGGCGTTCGGGGTGACGCGCGTCCCCGCCGTGAAGGGCCAGAACATGCCGGCCTACGAGCCCCGCGCCGTGAAGGGTATCGGGGTGACCTATGCCACATCCACGATGGGGGCAGACCATACCGCCGGATATACCATCGCTCCCGAGATCCTGGGCGTGGGGGGGAAGGCGGATCCCTTCGCTGTCCAGAAGGCCGAGCTCTCCCGGAACTTCCAGGCCTCCACGGCGTTCATCGACTCTACCGGCTACTGCTTGTTCGACGCCTTCGCCGTGCTGGACATCCCTGAGGGGCTGGAGGGGATGGTGGAAAGCTGCGCCGGCGTCCTCGGGACCAACTGGACCGTCAACGACATCCTCCCGCTGGGCCTCCAGATCCTCAAGGCCGAGCGGCAGTTCAACGAGGCGGCAGGGTTCACCAAGGCCCACGACCGCCTGCCCGAGTTCATGACCCGTGAGCCGCTCCCTCCGCACAACACGGTCTTCGACGTCCCGGAGGAGGTGCTCGACGAGGTCTACAACTTCTGAGGCCTTCTCGAGGTGCAGGGGGCCCGACCAGGGATCGTGGCGGCGGGCCCCCTGCGCGCCCCTCCGTGATCCTGGAGCGAGGGGGCGGTTCCCCGTGTCCGGGTCCCTCGGATCCGGATGGGGTGAGTGAGAGGGGGGCCTTGCATGGTGGAAGTGCGGCTGTACGGCCGGTTGCGTCGCTTCGCCCAAAACCCGGAGGTCACTGCGGAGTCCATCGCCTGGGTCCCCGTCGAGGGAGAGGTCAAGGTCGCGGAGGTGTTGCGGCGCCTGGGGATCGATCCGGAGAAGGAGGTGAGCAACATCTTCATCAACGGCCGCTACTCCTACGACGCCCGGGAGCGGATGGTTCGCAGCGGCGACCGGGTGGGCGTCTTCCCCAAGGACATGGCGATGCTCTATTGCTGAGTCACCCCGGTACGGAGGGAGGTCCAGCCGCCCCGGTGCAACGTGATCCCTGCCCGTCCCCGCCGTGCAGATGATCGAGGTTCGCCTGTATGGCCGGTTCAAGAAGCTCCTCGGGGTCGTTTCGGCGATGGAGGAGGCGATCACCCTCCTGCCCGTGGAGGAGGGGGACACCATCGCCGATGTCCTGGGTCGCCTTGGGATCGGGCTCGACGACGTGAGCCACCTCTTCCTGAATGCCGAGTACTCCGGCGCGCGCCGAAAGGTGAAGCCGGGGGACAGGCTCGGGATCTTTCCCAGAGAGATGGGCCTGCTGTACCGCCAGTACTTCCCCAAGATCGAGGAGTGAACCGACGTGATCACCGTCCACGTGAAACTCTTCGCAACCCTCCGGGAGCACCACCCTGAAGCACGGGCGGGGAAGCCGATCGTCGTGGAGGTCGAAGAGGGGACAACCGTGGGCCAGCTCGTCGCGCGCCTCGGCATCCCCAGGGAGGCGGTCCGGGTGGCCTTCCGCAATGGGATCGTGGCCGAGGAGGACACCCCTCTCAGCGAGGGCGACGAGGTGGGGTTCTTCCCCCCCATCGCCGGAGGCCGGCCTCCATCAGGGGGCTCCGCCGTGGATCCCTGGCTGGAGGAGCTGTAGCGTCAGGTTGACCGCGAAGGAGATCCCGAGGAGGAGGAGCCCGAGCGCGGTCGCCAGCTCGAAATTCCCCTTGCGCGTCTCCAGGACGATGGCCGTGGTCATGACCCGCGTGTACCCCTCGATGTCGCCCCCCACCATGAGGACCGCTCCAACCTCGGAGATGGCCCTCCCGAACCCGGCCACGATGGCGACGATCACCCCGAACCGGGCCTCCCGGATGAGGATGAGGCCGACCTGGCGCCAGTTCGCCCCATCCATGAGGGCGGCCTCGCGGATCGACCGGTCCACGGCGCTGACCGCCGTCATGGTTACACCGGCCACCAGGGGAACCGCGAGGAGCATCTCTGCCAGCACCATGGCCGATGGGGTGAACAGCCAGTGGAGCCAGCCGAGCGGCCCCTGGTGGGAGAGGAGGAGGTAGACGACGAGCCCGACCACGACCGGGGGGAGGCCCATGCCCGTGTAGAGGACGGTGAGCACAATGCGCTTGGCGGGGAACTCCCGCATCCCCAGGAAGGTGCCGAGGGGGATGCCGAGGGCTGAGGCAAGGAGCACGGCCGTGATGGAGACCTGGAGGGTCCGCACGACGATCTCGCTCATCGGAGGCACCGTCCTCGTAAAGGAGTGAAGAGGGGGCGGGGGGAGCGATCCAACCTGTAAGTGCCGATCGTGCGCTGGACCGCCGGGGAGCGCAGGTAGGCGAGCAGCGCCCGGGCATCCTCGAAGTTCACGTGAGGGAACCTGTCGGGGTTCACGGCGATGGCTGCGTACTGGTTGATGAGGAGCGGATCGACCCGGCCCTCCGGGGGATAGAGCAGGGCAAGGCGCAGCCGGGGCTCGAGCGCGAGGTAGGTACTCGTGTCCGTGAGTGCGTAGGCCTGCTTCTCACTGGCCAAGGTGAGCGTGGTCCCCATCCCCGCTCCGGAAGCAAGGTACCATGCCTGCCCTGCGGGATCGAGCCCGGCCTTCCGCCAGATCGCCCGCTCCTTGATCTCCGTCCCCGAGCCATCCCCTCGGGAGACGAAGAGGGCGCGGCCTCGGGCGATCCTAGCGAATGCGCTGGCCGCGTCGCGGGCGCCCCTGATTCCTGCAGGATCGGAGGCCGGGCCTGCAATGGCGAAGGTGTTGGAGGCGATGCAGGTCCTGAGGGTCCCATACCCGCCTCGCAGGAACTCCTGCTCGAGCTCGGGGGCATGGACCAGGACGACGTCTGCATCACCCCTCCGGGCGACGGCCAGGGCCTGGCCCGTGCCCACGGCGAGGACGTTCACCTGAAGGCCCCGGGCTCTCTCGAACGGGGGGAGGAGGACGCTCAGGAGGCCGGAGTCCGCCACGCTCGTGGTCGTCGCCAGGACGAGGCGGCGAGGGGGAGGATTCCTCGTGCCGGTGAAAAAAGCAATCAATGCACCGGCGACGAGGAGGAGGGAAGCGAGGGTCAGAGAACGGCGTGGGTTCGGCATCCTGTCCCCAATGGCGTTCCGCCAGGAGGAGAGGAGGGAGGGCGCGTGAGTTCCCAGGAGAGGTCCGTCTCACTGTTCTTTAAGATTCTCACCCCCCAGGACGCGAAGGCGACATTCTTCTCCCGCTGGCAGGGGGAGCCAGGTCCCCACGAGGTCCTCCCCTTGGAGGCTGCCCTGGGAAGGGTCGTGGCCACAGATATCGTCGTCCCGCGCAACCTGCCTTCCTTTCCCAAGTCCACAGTGGATGGATACGCTGTCCGGGCGGCGGATACCTTTGGCGCGAGCGAGGGGTTGCCCAGCTACCTCACCGTCATCGGGGAGGTGCAGATCGGACGTGCCCCGGCGTTCCGGGTGGCCCCCGGGGAAGCTGCATGGATCCCCACAGGCGGGATGCTCCCAGAGGGGGCGGACGCGGTGGTGATGGTGGAGCACACCGAGCCCCTCGACGAACGGACCGTGGAGGTCAAAAGGCCGGTGGGGCCCGGGGAGAACGTCATCCGCCCGGGGGAGGATTTCCCTGAGGGGGCCGTCGCCATTGGTCGGGGCAGGAAGCTCACCCCGCAAGACATTGGGTTGCTCGCGGCGCTCGGCATCACCGAGGTCCCCGTCGTCGTCCCGCCCAAAGTGGCCATCCTCTCCACGGGCGATGAGATCGTCCCTCCGCACGTCGAGCCCGGGCCCGCGCAGACAAGGGACATCAACACCTACACCCTGGGGGCCATGGTGCGGGAGGAAGGCGGCCTCCCCGTCCTCTACGGGATCGTCCCCGACGCCTACGAGCCGCTCCTCGACGCCCTGCGCCGGGCGCATGAGGAGTGCGACCTGATCCTCGTCTCCGGGGGGAGCTCGGTAGGGCCGAGGGACCTGGTGGCACGCGCAATTCATGCCTTGGGCGAGCCCGGCGTCCTCGTCCACGGGGTCTCCATGAAGCCGGGAAAGCCCACGGTCCTGGCGGTCGCCAACGGGACCCCTGTGGTGGGGCTGCCCGGCCACCCCACCACGGTGATGATCGTCTTCCACGTCTTCGTCCGGGAGATCCTCTGGCGCCTCCTGGGCCTGCGGCCGCGGCCGAGGCCTCCGGTGATCGCGAGGATGGGCCGCCGGATCGCCTCCGCGCCCGGGCGCGAGGACTACCTCCGCGTGGCCCTGGAGGAACGGGAGGGCGAGCTCTGGGCCATCCCCCTCCTGGGGAAGTCCGGGCTCCTCTCCACCATGGTCAAAGCAGATGGGTTGGTGCGGATCCCCCTGGAACGGGAGGGCTTGGAGGTGGGGGATCCCGTGGAGGTCTGGCTTTGGTAAGGGAGCGCAAAGGGGATGGAGAGGGATGCGTAGACGGAGGATCTACCTGAGTGATGTCCCCCTCGAGGAGGCTCTCAGCCGCTGGTTGGAGACCCTCAAGGGGCGGGGGATCCTGCGCCCTCTTGCGGGCGAGAGGGTGGCGGTGGAAGATGCGTTGGGGCGGATCACCGCGGGGCCCGTGTACGCTGCCCGCTCCTCCCCCCATTACCACGCATCGGCCGTGGACGGGATCGCCGTGCGCTCCGTGGAGACATTCGGGGCTTCTGAAACTTCCCCTGTGCGGCTTCGTCCGGGCCAGTTCGTCCCCGTGGATACAGGGGACCCCCTCCCCCCTGGGTACGACGCGGTGATCATGATCGAGGATGTCCACGAGCTCCCGTCCGGGGAGGTGGAGATCATCGCGCCGGCCGTCCCGTGGCAGCACGTGCGCCCTGTCGGCGAGGACATCGTGGCCACGGAGCTCCTCCTCCCGACCAACCACCGCATCCGGCCCGCCGACATCGGGGCGATGCTGGCGAGCGGGGTGGTGGAGGTCGTTGTCCGTCGGAGGCCGGAGGTCTTCCTGATCCCTACAGGGGACGAGCTCGTCGAACCCGATCAGGCCCTCCAGCCAGGATCCGTCGTGGAGTTCAACACCCGCGTCCTCGGCGCCATGGTTCGGGAGTGGGGCGGAGAACCCGTCCGGCATCCTCCGGTGCCGGACAGCCTGGATGGCCTCGTGGAGGCCATCCGCAGGGGCGTGGGACAAGACCTCGTCGTGGTGAACGCGGGGTCCTCGGCAGGAGGGAAGGACCTGACGGTTACGGCCATTGAGGAACTGGGAGAGGTGATCGTCCACGGGATCAGCATCCGGCCTGGGAAGCCCACGATCCTGGGGATCGTCGAGGAGACGCCTGTCGTGGGGATCCCGGGCTATCCCGTGACGGCGATCCTCACCTTCGACCTCTTCGTGAAGCCCCTGGTCTATGGCTTCCTGGGCCTTCCCAGTCCTCGGCGGGAAGGGGTACGGGCCGTGCTCACCCGGAAGGTCACCTCGACGATGGGGGTCGATGAGTTCGTGCGGGTGAAGCTCGGGCAAGTAGGAGGGCGCCTCGTGGCCACACCCCTCGGGAGGGGGGCGAGCTTGATCTCGACCATGGTGAGGGCCGACGGCATCCTGGTCCTCTCCAGGTCCAGCGAGGGGATCGAGGCAGGGAGCGAGGTGGAGGTGGAGCTGTTGAGGCCGGAGGGGGAGATCGCCAACACCCTGGTGATTGTGGGGAGCCACGATGTGGCCCTGGACGTGCTCGCGGACCTCCTCCGGAGGAGGGATCCCCAGGTCTCGCTCTCCTCCGCGCATGTGGGGAGCCTCGGGGGGTTGATGGCGCTCCGCCGGGGGGAGGCCCACATGTCCGGGATCCACCTCCTCGATGAGGAGACCGGGGAGTACAACGTCCCCTACGTGCGGCGGTACCTCCCGGATCAGGATGTGGTCTTAGTGACCCTGGCCCACAGAGACCAAGGGCTGATGGTGCGACCTGGGAACCCCAAGGGGATCAGGGGGATCGAGGACCTCACCAGGGAGGACGTCGTCTACGTGAACCGGCAGAGGGGAGCCGGTACACGGATCCTCCTCGATTACCACCTCAAGCGGGCGGGGATCGATCCCCGCCGGATCCGCGGGTACGATCGGGAGGAGTACACCCACATGTCCGTCGCCGCGGCCGTGGCCAGCGGCGCGGCCGATGCGGGGTTAGGGATCTACGCAGCGGCGAAGTCCCTGGGCCTCGACTTCATCCCGGTGGCCAAGGAGCGCTATGACCTCGTCATCCCCAAGGAGCACCTGGAAACCCCGCTGGTCCAGGCGGCGCTGGAGATCCTCTCGTCCCCAGAGTTTCGCGCTGAGGTGGAGAAGCTCGGTGGCTACGACACCACCGAGACCGGGCGGGTGGTCTCGCCCTAAGAGCACCCCACAAGACGCGAAGCGTTCTGTGGGGACCCCGCCTCGAACCAGGCATTCTGGCCCGCTCTCCCTGGTTTCGTGAGGCGCTCTCAACCACCGCGATACGTGAGGAAGGGACTCCCCTGGTAATCCCATCTGCGGGCTGGTACAATCAACCTCAGCGAGGGGAGCGATCCAGCGGGTTGTCCGAGAGGGGGATTCTTCTGGGACCGGAAGGTTTGGGGAAGCGGTTGGAGGGCATCCGCGTTGCCGTGCTGACGGCCAGCGAGCGGCTCTCCCGGGGGGAGGGGCGCGATGAGAGCGGCGAGGTCATTGCCGATGTTGTGACCAAGGAGGGGGGCATCGTCTGCGAGCGCATCGTGGTCCCTGACGACCGGGGGACCATCCGCGACCACCTGATCCGGCTGGCCGACGGGGGAATTGCGGATGTGATCCTGACCACAGGCGGGAGCGGGCTCGCCCCCCGGGACGTGACGCCAGAGGCCACCATGGACGTGGTCGAGCGGTTGATCCCAGGCATCCCCGAAGCAGCGAGGGTCCGGACCTTAGAGAAAACCGCCATGGCCATGCTCTCGCGTTCCGTCGCGGGGGTCCGGGGCCAGACACTGATCGTCAACCTCCCGGGGAGCCCGAAGGGAGCCAGGGAGTGGCTGGAAGTGATCCTCCCCGTGATCCCCCATGCCATCTCCCTGATCAAGGGGGAGGTCTACCCGTGGGGGAAACCCCACGAGTCTCCTCCCTCGTGAGGGGGCGGGGTGAGGGCGAAATGCGCGATGCGCGATGGTGCTTTGTCTGCGGCCCCCAGAACCCGCTGGGGCTCCGCCTCACCTTCCGGGCCGAGGGGGAGGAGGTCCAGGCGGTGTTCGTCCCAGGGCCGCACCATGTCGGGTACGACGGGGTCGTGCATGGGGGGATCCTGGCCGCAGTCCTGGACGACGCGATGGCCAACCTCTACTTCCTCCGCGGCGAGGAGGCCCTCACCACGAGGATGGAGGTCCGGTTCCGGAGGGAGGGGAGGCCTGGGGAGCCCCTCTCCATCACGGCGCGCGAGGTTGGGCGGAGGGGACAGTTCGCCAAGGCACGGGCCGTGGCCACGAACACCAGGGGGGAGGTCGTGGCAGAGGCCGAGGGGACCTTCCTGTGCCGGTCGGGAGAGCGGTGACCAGTGTGGGGCGGGACCGAGATGGCGAGAAACTTGTGACTGTGAACCGCCGGGCGCGGCACGAGTACCACATTGAGGAGACCTACGAGGCGGGGCTCGTGCTCACAGGGACGGAGGTCAAGTCCCTCCGGGCAGGGCGGGCGAGCATCCAGGAGGCCTTCGCCCAGTTCAAGGGTGGGGAGCTCTGGCTCGTCCACATGCACATCCCCCCCTACGACGCCGGGAACATTTACAACCACGACCCCCTGCGCCCGCGCAAGCTGCTCCTGCACAAGAGCGAGCTCAACCGCCTCGTCGGGAAGGTCCAGCAGCGGGGGTATACCCTGATCCCCCTGCGCGTCTACTTCCGGCGCGGGTATGCGAAGGTGGAGCTCGCCCTGGCCAGGGGGAAGAAGCAGTACGACAAGCGTGAGGCGATCGCTCGCCGGGAGGCCAGGCGGGAGATGGAGCGGGCCCTGCAGCGCCGCCTGAAGGGGAGGGAGCGGTGAGTCGCCCCGCTACGAGGGAAGCTCCACTGCTCCGGTGTGACATGGGCTCTCGTTGTGGTATACTTATCTTGGTTGTTCCCTCGTTCCTGACGATCTGTAGAGAGAGGGGGCGACAGGTCTCGACTAAGAGGGAAGAAGCAGGGCTGCGTGCCGAGGTCCAGGAGCCTCGTAAAACATCCTGGAAGGCGAATACACGCCGAACCTGCATACGCCTACGCCGCCTAAGTAGCGCGGCGTCGTTCACCCGGCTCCGCCGGCGGGCCGGAGTGGGCGTGAGAGAGCCGGCTACCGATTCCGGCGCTGGCCCGGTGCCGGAAGGGGGAATCCTTCAGGGCTGGCCTCTGCCGGATCCCGCTCGGGGGAGCTGGCAGGGGCGAGACCGAATACCCGGGCTACGCACGTAGAGGCCTTGCCCTCATCCTCTTAGGACGCGGGTTCGATTCCCGCCGCCTCCACCAAGGATTGGGCAGGGGTCTTGGGGTCCCTGCCCAGTTCTGTTTTTCCCGTGTTCCACTGGAGCAGCTGGAGCTACCGCCGTCTCGGGGTGGCCTGAAGAGCATGGTTTGGGAGCGCTACAGGGAGATCATCGGGGACTGGGAGAGGTTCTGGGAGTTCGCCAGAACCCCGCAGCCGCGGACCCTCCGCATCCAGCGAGGGCGGATCTCCCCGGACCAATTGGTGAAGCGCCTCGAGGCGCAGGGGTTCCAGCTGGAACCCCTCGATTTCCCCCCGCACTTCTACCGCGTCGTCCGCGAGCCATTCCCGATCACGAAAACCCTGGAACACTGGTGCGGTTACTTCTACGTCCAGGAGTCCGTGATGGGCCTTGCGGCGTGGGCTTTGCTGGGACCGACCGACCCCCAGAGCGTCCTCGACCTTTGCGCCGCGCCTGGCGGGAAGGCGACGCACCTTGCCGACCTCCTCCCCGGTGGGTCTGTCGTCGCCTCGGATACCAGCGCCAGGCGCATCCGCGCGCTCGCGAGCAACGTGTTCCGCACGGGTTGTCTGAACGTCATGGTCGTCCACAGCGATGGACGCAATTTCCCGCAAGGCGCCCTCTTCGATGCGGTCCTGGTCGACGTCCCCTGCTCCGCGGAGGGGAACCTAAGGGATGATCCCTCGGTCCTCCGGGAGCCCACGCGGGGGTACCGCCGGCAGGTCGTGCGCCTCCAGCAGGCACTGCTCCGCCGGGCCGCCTCCCTCGTGCGCCCTGGGGGGACGATCCTCTACGTGACGTGCACCTTTGCGCCTGAGGAGAACGAGGCGGTTGTGGACCAAGTCCTCCGGGATGTGCCGGACCTGGACGTAGAACCCATCGAGCTCCCTGTCCCCCACGAACCAGGCCTCAGGCGGTTCGAGACCGTAACCTTCGACAAGCGATTGGAGTTGGCCTGGAGGGTCTACCCGTACCACATGGACTCGGGGGGACTGTTCATGGTCCGGCTCAGGAGGGCCGGAGGAGAGGAGAGCGGTGGGCCCCTGCCAGAGCCTCCCCTGGTCTATCCCGGTGCGGCCCTCGGCGAGGGGGAGGCGCGGAGGAAGATCGCTTCGGCGGTGACCTCCTTCCAGGAAGAGTTCGGCGTCGATGGGGTGGTCCTGGAGGGCCTCCGATGGCTTGTGGCCGGCCGGACGATCTGGGCGCACCGATGCGCTGCTTGGCCTGCGGCGCTGTGGAAACCCGGAGGGAGCTGGAGGCTCGTCTCCTGCGGGATCCGGGCCTTCTCCCTGTGGAAGGAGGGATACCGGCCTACGAGCTGGTTCCTGCAATGGCTTGGGCCTTCCCTGAAAGCGCGGAAGCTGTTCTGCTCGGAGGAGGAATGGGCTCGCCTGCTGGCTGGCCAGCCTGTGGAGGCAGAGGGGCTCGCGGACGGCTTCGTCGCTCTCGGGATCGAGGGCTCCGTCGTCGGGCTGGGGTTCGCCCGCGGCGGGAAGGTCCGGCACATGTTGCCCGTTGAACGTGCGGCCCAGCTCCAGGAGGTCCTTGCCCTGAGAGGAGGGCATCCTGCGAACCGCCTGGACGGGGGCCGGTGAAAGGGACCGCTGCGCCAAGGCATTGGGATTGTCCACGCGGTCGTGTTATAGATATCAAGCGGAGCGCCGTTTTATCCCGGTAGAAACCTGTGCAGGGGGGTGTGCATGGGAGAGATCTTCGCGGATGAACCTGTGATCGCCTACTTCTCCATGGAGGTGGGCCTCGAGCCAGCGATGCCCACGTATAGTGGCGGCCTGGGGGTCCTCGCGGGGGATACGCTGCGTGCGGCAGCAGACCTCGGGGTGCCGATGGTAGGCGTGACCCTCCTCCACCGCAAGGGGTACTTCCGCCAGCACCTCGACGCCCAGGGGAACCAGAGCGAATCGCCTGCCCTCTGGTCCCCGGAGGAGCTCCTCACGCCTGTGCCAGCGCACGTGACCGTGACGCTCGAAGGGCGTCGGGTGCACGTCCACGGATGGCGGTACATGGTCCGCGGCCTCTCCGACCGTGCGGTCCCGGTGTACTTCCTGGACACCCTCCTCCCCGAGAATACCCCCTGGGATCAGACCCTCACCGATCACCTCTACGGGGGAGATGAGCGCTACCGCCTGGCGCAGGAGGTCGTGCTCGGATTTGGCGGGATTGCCCTCCTGCGGGCTCTTGGGTACGAAACGATCCGGTGTTACCACATGAACGAGGGACACGCCGCCCTCCTCACCCTCGCGTTGCTCGAGGAGCTCGCCGGAGGGCGGGGTCTCCGTGCCGTGTCGGAGGCGGACAGAGAAGCCATCCGCCGGCAGTGCGTCTTCACCACCCACACGCCCGTCCCCGCGGGACAGGACAAGTTCCCTGTGGAGCTGGTGCGCCAGGTGCTTGGGGAGGAGCGGACCACCTTCCTGGAGGCGAACGGTTGCTGTCTCGACGGGATGCTGAACATGACCTACCTGGGGCTGGTCTTCTCCCACTACATCAACGGGGTCGCCATGCGCCACGGGGAGATCTCCCAGAACATGTTCCCGAACTACCCCGTGAACTCCATCACCAATGGCGTCCACGCCGCCACTTGGACCTCCCCGCCGTTCTCCAAGCTCTTCGACCGCCACATCCCCGAGTGGCGCCGGGACAACCTGTACCTGCGCTACGCTGTGGGGATTCCCCTGGAGGAGATCCGCCAGGCCCACGAGGAGGCCAAGGAGGACCTCCTGAGCGAGGTGGAACGGCGGACAGGGGTGCGCCTCGATCCCACGGTGATGACCGTGGGGTTCGCCCGCCGCGCCACGGCCTATAAACGGGCGGACTTCCTCTTCTCCGACCTCAACCGATTGCGCGAGGTCGTCCGGGCGGCCGGCCCGATGCAGGTGATCTACGCAGGGAAGGCGCACCCCCGGGACGAAGGGGGGAAAGCCCTGATCCGGCGCGTTTTCGAGGCGGCAGCGGCCCTGGCGGACACCATGAAGGTGGTCTACCTTGAGGAGTACGACCTGGATCTCGCCCGGTACATGGTCGCGGGGGTAGACCTGTGGTTGAACACGCCCCAAAAACCCTACGAGGCCTCCGGGACGAGCGGCATGAAAGCGGCGTTGAACGGCGTGCCGAGCCTGAGCGTCCTGGACGGCTGGTGGATCGAGGGCCACGTGGAGGGGGTCACGGGGTGGTCCATCGGCGATAGCTGGGAGCCGGAGAGCGATCCCTCCAGGGAGGTGGCCTCCTTGTACGCCAAACTCGAGCAGGTGATCCTCCCGATGTTCTACCATCGTCCAGAGGAGTACCTGCGGGTGATGCGCTCGGCCATCGCCCTGAACGGCTCGTTCTTCAACGCCCAGCGCATGCTCCGCCAGTACATGCACAACGCCTACGGCATCGACGGCGTCACCCTGCGATCCCCTTGACAGATCCGTTCCCCTTGGTAAAATTGCATTAGCTAAAGGTTAGCAATGTTAACGGATGGACGCGGACCGTTTGGCCCACCAGCTGATCGAGGCGACCCACCTCTTCCTGCGGCACCTCTGGTGCGAGATGCGCGATGAGGGGGCAGGGGGGTTCCCTCTGCCCCATTACCGCTTGATCGGCATGCTGGCCAAGCGCCCGCGGACCTTAAAGGAGCTCGCCAGCGCCCAGCGCGTCTCCGCTCCAACCGTCTCGCGCGCCGTTCGCCTGCTCGAGGCGCGGAAACTGGTGACCTGCGAGCGGGACCGCTCCGACCGCAGGAGGGTGTGGGTCCGGTTGACGCCCAAGGGGAGGGCGGAGTACCGCCGCCTCCAGGCGCACGCTGTGATGGGAGCCGGGCGCCTCCTGGCGCGCCTGACCCCGGCGGAACGCCAGAAGCTCCAGGAGGCGCTGGCGCTCCTGTACAAGATGGTGGAGGGAGGGAGGGGGAGGGATGCAGGCGATTGAAGCAGAGCGCCTCACGCGGCGGTTCGGGGATTTCACCGCCGTCGAGGAGGTCTCCTTCACCGTCGCAGAAGGGGAGATCTTCGCGTTCCTCGGCCCGAACGGCGCCGGGAAGACCACCACCATCAACATGCTCTGCACCTTGCTCCGGCCGACCTCGGGAACGGCCCGCGTGGGAGGGCACGATGTGCGCCGGGAGCCCCACGCCGTCCGCCGGAGGATCGGGCTGGTCTTCCAGGATCCCAGCCTGGACGACCGCTTGACGGCATGGCAGAATCTGTGGTTCCACGCGATGCTGTACGACCTCCCCCGTATGGAGTTCCAGCAGCGCGCCCGTTACCTCCTGGACCTCGTGGAACTCACGGAGCATGCCCACCGGGAGGTCCGAACCTTCTCCGGAGGGATGAAGCGGCGGCTGGAGATCGCCCGCGGGCTCCTCCACCGGCCCAAGGTGCTCTTCCTCGACGAACCGACCCTGGGGTTGGATCCCCAGACGCGCCGGCACATCTGGGAGCACATCTTCAGCCTGCGGGAGAAGGAGGGGAGTACCATCTTCTTCACCACGCACTACATGGATGAGGCGGAGAACGCCGACCGGATCGCCATCATTGACCATGGCCGCATCGTCGCCCTGGACACCCCGGAGAACTTGAAGGCGACGATCGGAGGCGATGTCCTCCTCATCCGGACCAGCGACGACCCCCTCTCCGCGCGGCGGTTACGGGAGGGGCTAGGTCTGGAGGCCCGGACGACCCAGGAGGGGCTGCTGGTCGAGGCCCAGAACGCCGACCAGCTCATCCCCGTTGTGCTCAGCCTCCTGCAGAACGGGCAGGGCGATCCCGTCTCCGTCCACAGCGTCAACCTGCGCCGCCCCAGCCTCGATGATGTGTTCATCAAGCTCACCGGCCGCGCCCTCCGGGATGAGGAGGCCTCCCCCCTGGACCGCATGCGGCTGAGCGGCAGGCTCTGGAGCCGTCCGAGGAGGTAGGGAGATGTCCTGGCTGAAGGCGGTGTATACCATCTGGTACAGGGACGTCCTGCGCTTCCTGCGGGACCGCACGCGCATCGTCAGCTCCCTCGGCCAGCCCCTCTTCTTCCTCGTGATCTTCGGGAACGGCCTGGCGCCCGCCATGACCGCGGGGATGGGGAACGTGGACTTCCGGTCCTTCCTCTTCCCCGGGATCGTGAGCATGGCCGTGTTGTTCACGGCGGTCTTCTCGGCAGTCTCCATCGTCTGGGACCGGGAGTTCGGGTTCCTCAAGGAGGTCCTGGTCGCCCCCGTTCCGCGGAGCGCAGTGGCCCTGGGGAAGGTGGCGGGAGGGAGCACGACGGCGATGTTCCAGGGGGTCCTGCTCCTGGCCCTCGCGCCCCTCGTGCGGGTCCACCTTACCCCTTCCCAGTGGATCACCCTGGTGGCCATGATGCTCCTGCTGGCTGCCACCATGACCTCGTTTGGAATCCTCATCGCCGCGCGGATGCGTTCCATGGAAGGCTTCCACATGATGATGAACTTCCTCCTCATGCCCATGTTCTTCCTGAGCGGCGCCTTCTTCCCCCTCCGGGACGTCCCCCTGTGGATGGCCTGGCTGGCCAAAGTCGACCCGGTGACCTACGGGGTGGACGCGTTCCGCCAGGTCATTCTGCAGCGGACGGTGCCGGAGTTCGTCCTGCGCCTGTTGACCCTCCATCCCCTGGAAGTGAACTTGGCCTTGCTCGTGGCCTACTGGCTCCTCTTCCTCTTCCCCGCCGTTTGGATGTTCGCCCGGCAGGAGTGAGTGCGGGGACAGCAGGAAGAAGGGGCGGCGGGCCCGAAGGAGAGGGACGAGAGGGAGGGATGTGTGATGGTCGGAGGGATCCAGCTCTTCCACGAGTCGACGGTGCCGTTCGAGGAATCCCCCATGGGGCGTGGGGTGCGGCTGCGCTGGGTGATTTCCAAAGCCAACGGCGCGCCCAGGTATGCGATGCGGGTGTTCGAGGTCGAGCCGGGCGGGGAGATTCCCCTCCACCAGCACTGGTACGAGCAGGAGATGTACGTCCTGGAGGGGGAGGGGATGGCCGGGGATGCAGGCTCCGAGCAGCCTATTGGCCCTGGTACCGTCATCTACGTCCCCCCTGACCATCCTCACCGGATGCGCAACACAGGGAAGGGGGTATTGCGGTTCATCTGCGTCATCCCCCTCCAGCCGTAGCGCACGCATCGGTCGCTCCCTCGAGAAGGTGCGGCTTGGTCCGGAAAGGGCGGCCGTCCTGCTGCCGGGCACGCCCTCGCCTTGACGGGTGGGGGCGGCCGTGTTACAATCCCTACAAAGCGTAAATTGAGCGATGAAGGGGACGAGTAGGCCGGAGTGAGTCCCCAGCGAGCCGGGAGAGGGTGCAAGCCCGGTGGATAGCGCGGCTGAAGATCCCCCCTGAGCTGCAGGCCGAAAGGACCTCGTCCCGAGGGCGCGAGTAGGCTGTGCCGGAGCCCCCGCCGTGAAAAGGGGGAGGGGATCGGACAGTCCTGTCCCGTCCCTGTGTGAGTGCCGGGTCATCCGCGCGTGATCCGGAAAGTGGGTGGTACCGCGGGAGCTTCCCCTCTCGTCCCTAGGACGGGAGGGTTTCTTGATTTCGGGGAGCCGCGAGGAGTTGAGGGCGATGTTCCAGAGGGTTTCAGGGACCGTGAACTTCCCCAAACTGGAGGAGGAGATCCTCCGCTTCTGGAAGGCCAACCGGATCTTCGAGAAGAGCCTGGCCTCCCGGGCGGGATGCCCCTACTTCGTCTTCTACGAAGGGCCGCCGACAGCGAATGGGCTCCCCCACATCGGCCACGTCCTCGCGCGGTCATATAAGGACGTGATCCCCCGCTACAAGACCATGCGCGGGTACTACGTTCCCCGCAAGGCCGGGTGGGATACACACGGCCTCCCCGTGGAGCTGGAAGTGGAAAAGGAGCTGGGTCTGTCGAGCAAGCGGCAGATCGAGGAGTACGGGGTGGAGCGGTTCAACGAGCGCTGCCGGGAGTCCGTCTTCCGGTACGAGGCGGAGTGGCGGCGGCTCACCGAGCGCATCGCCTTCTGGCTGGACCTGGACAACCCCTACATCACCTTCAAGGACGAGTACATCGAGTCGGTCTGGTGGATCTTGAGGCAGATCTGGGACAAGGGGCTGATGTACCAGGATTACAAGGTGGTGCCCTACTGCCCGCGGTGTGAGACGCCGCTCTCTAGCCATGAGGTGGCCCTGGGCTACCAGACCGTCAAGGACCCCTCTGTGTACGTGCGCATGCGGGTGCGGGGGCGTCCAGATACCTCCTTCCTGGTCTGGACGACCACTCCCTGGACGCTCCCCAGCAACGTGGCCCTGGCCGTTCATCCCGAGGTCACCTACGCCGTCGTCCAGCAGGGGCAAGAGAAGCTCATCCTGGCCAAGGACCTGCTTGGGCAGGCCCTCACGGGCACGTTCCGGGTCCTCGAGGAGCGCAAGGGACAGGACCTCGTGGGGTGGGAGTACGAGCCTCCCTTCTCGTTCGTCCAGACGGACAAGAAGGGGTGGTACGTCCTTCCTGCTGACTTCGTGACCACCACCGAGGGGACGGGGATCGTCCACCTCGCCCCGGCCTATGGGGCGGAGGATATGGAGATGGGGCGCAAGTACGATCTCCCGTTCTTCCACCCCGTGGACCCCACGGGCCGCTTCTCCGAGGAAGTCCCCCCCTGGAAGGGGGTCTTCGTGAAGGATGCGGATCCCAAGATCGTCGAGGACCTGCGGAGGAGGGGACTGCTCTACCGTGCCGAGACCTACGAGCACACCTACCCCTTCTGCTGGCGATGCGACACGCCGCTATTGTACTACGCCAAATCCACCTGGTTCATCGCCATGACGAAGGTCAAGGACCGGTTGCTGGCCGCCAACGAGTCCATCAACTGGATCCCTGAGCACATCAAGTATGGGCGGTTCGGCGACTGGCTCGAAAACGTCGTGGACTGGGCCCTGAGCCGGGACCGCTACTGGGGTACCCCTCTCCCTATCTGGATCTGCGCGTCCTGCGGTCATCGCCACTGTGTGGGCTCCATCCGGGAGCTCAGGGAGATGGCCATCCGGCTTCCCGCACGCTTTGAGCTCCACCGGCCCTACGTCGACGAGGTGGTCCTCCGGTGCCCGCAGTGCGGGGGAGAGATGCGCCGGGTCCCCGAGGTGATCGACGTCTGGTTTGATTCCGGCGCAATGCCTGTCGCCCAGTGGCACTACCCATTCGAGAACGAGGAGGAGTTCCGGAGGACCTTCCCCGCCGACTTCATCTGCGAGGGGATCGACCAGACCCGCGGGTGGTTCTACAGCTTGCTCGCGATCAGCGTCCTGTTGTTCGACCAGACGTGCTACCGGAACTGCATCAGCCTGGAGCTGGTCTTGGACGCGCAAGGTCAGAAGATGAGCAAGAGCAGGGGGAACGTGGTGGACCCGTGGTCGATCCTCGACGTCCAGGGAGCTGACGCCCTCCGGTGGTACTTCTTCACCGCGAGCCCCCCGGGGATGCCCAAACGCCTCGGCCCGGAGGCGGTGACCGACGTCCTCCGGCGGTTCCTCCTGACCCTGTGGAACGTCTACGTCTTCTTCGTCACCTACGCCGTCGTGGACGGCTTCCTCCCTGGGCGCGCCAGCCCTCCCGTCAGGGAACGCGCTCTCCTAGACCGCTGGCTCCTTTCCCGCCTCCACCTCCTCATCCAGGAGGTCACAGAGGACATGGACCGTTACGACGTGACCAGCGCGGGCCGGGCCATTGAGCGGTTCGTCGATGACCTCTCCAACTGGTACGTCCGGCGCGGAAGGCGACGGTACTGGAAGAGCGAGAACGACCAGGACAAGCAGGCAGCGTACTATACCCTGTACGAGACGCTGGTTAACTTGGCCAAGCTCCTCGCACCTTTCGTCCCCTTCACCTCCGAGGCGCTCTACCAGAACTTGGTGCGTTCGGTGGATCCCACCAGTCCCGAGAGCGTGCACCTGACCGAATTCCCCCAGGCGGATCCATCCCTCATCGACCGGGACCTCCTCGAGGTCATGGAGTCCGCCCGCCACCTGGTCAGCCTCGGGAGGGCGGCTCGGAACAGGGCCGGGCTGAAGATCCGGCAGCCACTGCAGAGGGCAGTTGCGGTGAGCAGGGACGCCAGGCTCTCCCAGGAGCCTGAGCTCCTGGCCCTGATCGCCGACGAGCTGAACGTCAAGGAGGTGAAGGTCGTCGCAGATCTGACCCCCTTCGTGACCTACGAGGTCAGGCCGCGGTTCGACCTCCTCGGGCCCAAGTACGCAGGAAGGCTGCCCGATGTCATCGCAGCTCTCCGCGCTGCCGATCCCCTGGACGTTACCCGTGCCCTCACCCAGGACGGCCGGATCACCCTGGAGACCCGGGGCGGGCCTGTGGTCCTGCTGTCGGAAGAAGTGGAGATCCGCATCGAGGGCAGGGAGGGCTATGTGGCAGAGAGCGAGGGAGGAGACGTCCTCGTCCTCCAGACCCAGCTCACCCCCGAGCTCGTCGAGGAGGGGTTGGCACGGGAGTTGGTCCACCAGGTCCAGCAGCTCCGCAAGGAGGCGGGGTTCGAGGTTGCCGACAGGATCCGCTTGTTCTACCAAGGGGATGGCCTGGTCGCCGAGGTGATCCGGAAACACGCCGGGTACATCGCCCAGGAGACCCTTGCCGTGGAGATCCAGGCGGGCGTGGAGGGGGCAGAGGTGACCAAGCGCTTGGACGTCGACGGGTACGAGATCGTAGTGGGGGTTACCCGGGTGACCTGAGGCAGGACGGTGCGTCGGTGCTTGTCCAACATCGAGGTGAAATAAAATAATACTTGCAGGGAGGAGGATTTTTCCCCTAAACTCCGAATAGCGTAGCGCACATCTTCCACGGGATCCGGGGGTGAGACGGGGGACAGGGATCGGGAGGACGGAGGGGAGAGAGGGACATTCTGGGAGCGGAGGGAATCACATGAGTCCAACACGGAAGGCGAAGGCGATGAAGGAGGTCCCCGTCAAGGCGAAGGAGCCTGCCCTGGGCAAAGGGAAGGGTCTCTCCAAGCGCGATCTGGCGCGGTTCAAGCGGCGACTCGAGGAGGAGCAGAGGAGGCTCCTGTTGGAACTGGAAGGAGTGGAAGAGGTTGTCGAGGGGGCCCGCGAGGAGATGTCCGGCATGAACTTCGAGGGGTACGACGAGGACCTCGCGGACTTTGCCGTGGATACCTTTGAACGGGAGAAGGGCCTGGTGCTGGAGTCAAGCATCCAGGACCTGCTCGCCCAGGTCGAGGCTGCCCTGAAGAAGATCGAAGAGGGGACCTATGGCATCTGCGAGCGGTGCGGGCAGCCCATCCACATCGAGCGGCTGGAGGCCCTTCCCTGGGCGAAGCTGTGCATCTCCTGCAAGGCCCTGGAGGAGAAGAGACGGGGGATGTGAAGGGGCAGGCGCTCCTACTGGCGGCGGGCCTCGTCGCAATCGACCAGGCGCTCAAGATGGCGGTGGAGCGCACGCTTCCCGTCGGCCACTCCGTCCCGCTGATCCGGGGGATCCTTTCCTTGACCCACGTTGCGAACCCCGGCCTCGCTCTCGGCCTGTTCCGGAACGTGCCGCCTCCCCTCGCCCTCCTGCTTACCTTGACCGCCCTCCTGGCCATCCTCTACAATAGGGTACGTTGGCGCGGCGGGAGGACCGACGTCGCCTTCTCCCTGATCCTCGGAGGGGCGCTGGGGAATCTCCTCGACCGCCTCCGGGTCGGGCACGTGGTCGACTACGTGGACCTCCGGTACTGGCCTGTGTTCAACCTGGCAGACGTCGCCGTGACGCTAGGGGTCGTGCTCCTGCTCGTGACGCTCGGGACCCCGCAGAAACAGGGAGGTGCTGCGTGAAGCCAGTTCTGTTCCGCCTCGGGCCCTTCCCCATCTCCTCGTTCGGGGTCTTCCTCCTCTTGGCCTTCCTCGTGGGGATCGCCATGAGCCGCCGCAGGGCCCAGCTCCTGGGCATCGACCCGAACGAGATGGTGGACCTCAGCCTGTACATGATCATCGCCGGTATCGTTGGGGGACGGATCGGTTACGTCCTCAGCGCCCCCAGCGCCTTCCTACAGAACCCCCTGTCCGTCCTGGCGATCTGGAGGGATGCGGGGCTCACCTTTTACGGCGCCCTCGCCGGGGGTGCTGTCGTCGCCTATGTTTCCTCGAGGCGGCGCGGGATCCAGTTCCCTGCGCTCTCGGACATGCTCGCCCAGCCCCTTGCCATGGGCTATGCGGTGGCCATGATTGGAGCACTGCTCCACGGGCTCTATCTAGGGAAGCCCACGGGGGTTCCCTGGGCGGTGGAGGTGCTGTTCGAGAAGCGCCACCCCACCCAGCTCTACCTCCTCCTCGCCGCCCTGGGGATCTATGCCGTCCTCGGCACCCAGGCCCGCCGCGAGCACCCTCCAGGCACCCTGTTCCTGACCTTCCTCTTCCTCCTCGCCCTGGCCCGGACAGTTGTGGAGGTGTTCGTGGACAGCAAGGCGGTCCTGGGTCCAGCGACCCTCGCCCAGGTCGTCAACGCCGTCGTCGCCCTGGTGGCCCTCGCTGCCCTGCTCCTGGTTTCCCGTCGGGCCCCCCAGCGGGAGGCGGGAGGGCTGGAGGCAGGCTCTGGCGGGGATGAGGGGAAGGCAGTTCCCTGAAGTCCACGGGCAGGACGGCGTTCTCCACCGCCATGGGAAGCTCCGCGTGCGGGGAGAAGAAGGTGGTCCTCCTCTCCGTAGGCGAGGGGGAGGGGGAATCTCGCCTCGATGCTTTCCTCGCATCCAAGCTCCAGGGCATTTCCCGGATGCGGATCCAGGGGCTCATCAAGGCCGGCCTGGTCACCGTGGAGGGGCGTCCCCAGAAAGCGAGCTTCCGCGTCAAAGCGGGGCAGCGCATCCTCGTGGAGATCCCCCCTCCCCCTGAGGGAGAGCTCAGGCCAGAGGAGATCCCCCTCGAGGTCGTGTACGAGGATGAGGACCTCCTCGTCGTCAATAAGCCCCCTGGCCTCGTCGTGCACCCGGGAGCTGGGCGTTCCTCGGGCACCCTCGTGAACGCCCTCCTGGCGTATGCTCCGGAAATCGCCACGGTGGGGAGCCCCCTCCGGCCTGGGATCGTCCACCGCCTGGATAAGGATACCTCCGGCCTCCTCGTCGTCGCCCGCAACGACGAGAGCTATCACAGCCTCTCCGCCCAGATCAAGGAGCGGAAGGTCGCGCGCACCTACCTCGCCCTGGTCCATGGGGACCTCACCCAGGAGGCGGGGACGATTGAAGCGCCCATCGGCCGCCACCGGCAGTTCCGCAGGAGGATGGCGGTGGTCCCTACGGGCCGGAGGGCGATTACCCACTACCGGGTCCTGGAGCGGTTCGGGGAGTATACCTTTGTGGAGGTCTCCCTGGAAACCGGGAGGACCCACCAGATCCGCGTCCACTTCTCCCACATCGGCCACCCGGTGGTGGGGGACCCTGTCTATGGGAGGCGCCGGAACCCCCTCGGCTTGGCGAGACAGGCGCTCCATGCGTACAAGCTCTCCCTCCGTCACCCGCGTACGGGGGAGCCCATGGAGTTCACCGCCCCTCCCCCCAGGGACCTCGAGGAGGCCCTGGAGAGGCTCCGGAGTCCCAGGCTCCCCCAGGGGCAGGCAGGGATCGGTTGACCGGCAATGGAAAGAGAACGACGGGGCACTCAGGAGGAGTCTCCCATGGAGGGGAAGCGCGAGTTGCGGGAAAAGGCCAAAGTGATGGACGCAGAGGGGATGCGCCGGGCCATCACCCGGATGGCACACGAGATCCTGGAGCGCAACAAGAACGTGGGGAACCTCGCTCTGGTGGGGATCCGGCTCCGGGGCATCTACCTCGCCCAGCGCTTGGCCCGGGCAATCGAATCCATCGAGGGGATCAGGGTCCCCGTCGGGATCCTGGACATCACCCTCTACCGCGACGACCTCACCTTGAAGGCGGACCGGCCCATCGTGCACATGACCGAGATCCCCTTTTCCGTGGAGGGGAGGCACATCGTGCTCGTGGACGACGTCCTGTTCACGGGGAGGACCGTGCGTGCTGCCCTCGATGCCCTCATGGACTTGGGGAGGCCCGCCACGATCCAGCTCGCCGTCCTGGTGGACCGCGGCCATCGGGAGTTGCCCATCCGGCCCGACTATGTGGGGAAGAACCTCCCGACCTCCCGGCGCGAGCTGGTCACGGTGCGGATGGGGGAGTGCGACGGGGTGGACGAGGTTGTGATCGAGGAGCCAGCTGAGGAGGGAGGGCGGGAGTGACCCAGAGGGACCGCTCCCGCTCGTACAGGACCATCCCGGGACGCCCCTGGGAGGGCCTGCGGACGTGGCGCCGCTCTGTGTAGTCCACCTGGACGCGGCCAGACCCCCTCGCCTTGCTGAAGTACGCGGCGACCTGTGCAGCAGCCTCAATGGCCTCAGGGGAAGGAATCCGCCCCGCCGTCTGGAGGATCACGTGCGCGCCGGGCACGCCCCTGGCGTGGAACCACAGGTCCCCTGGACGGGCGATCTGGAACGTCAGGCGGTCGTTCTCCTGATTGCTCCGTCCCACGAGGATGGTGAACCCGTCCCCTGTCCTGTAGGCACGTGGCTTTCGAGCCGTGGGCTGCGGGGCGGGAGCCCCCTTCAGGTACCCTTCCTCCTCCAGCTCCCTGCGGATCTCGGCGAGGTCGTCGAGGGTTGTCGCCTGCTCGAGATGGAGGAGGAGGGAGGTGAGGGATTCCGCCTCCGCCTTCACGCGCTCCAACCGCTCCTCCGCCGCCCGACGCGTCGCCCGGAGCTTGGAGTAACGTTTGAAATAGGCCTGGGCGTTCTCGACGGCGGAAAGCCTGGGATCGAGAGGGATCCGAACCTCCTCGCCCGCAGAGTACCCCGGGACCACCGCCTCGGGAGCGCCTGGGGGCACTTGGGAAGCATAAGCCAGGAGGAGCTCCCCAAATAAGCGCAGCCGGTCAGACTCCTTGGCTTCCTCGAGGGTCCTCTCGAGACCAGCGGCCACCTGGGAAAGCCTGCCGAGGTGTGCCTCGATCGTCGACCGCAGGGAGTTGTGCTCCTCCGTCCACTGATGGTGGGCCAGGAACGCCTCGTACACGGCTTCCACCGCCTCGCTCATCGCTAGGGGGACCGCGTGCAGGTGGGAAAGGGAGGTGAAGGGGAAGGGGGAGAAGGCAACAGGGGTCTTTTCGTCGTCGAGGTAGAGGCGGGGGCTGAACGCCCCACGGGCCACGAGATCGGCGAGGTCCCGAAGTTGCCCCAGGAGGTCCTGTACATCCCGAAAGGAGGACGCTGGTCCGTTGGGATCCAGGTTGCAACGCACGATGAGCTCTCGGGCCAGGGAGGGACCGATCCCCCGGACAACGTCTGGAAGGGCCTTCCAGAGAGGTTTCCGGGATCTCCTCAACCGGTCGGCGAGCTCCTCTTCTCGGATCTCCTGGGGTGCAGGGGTTCCGGAGGTCGGTGGGGGGAGGTAGGGGCCGCCCGGATAGATCTGCCTAGGCCGGCTTACCTCTGCAGTGATGACCTTCATCGCCCCGAGGACGCTCCCCCTGGAGACGAGGATGAGGTTGCTGTGACGGCCCATGAGCTCTGCGACGAGCTGAATCGGACCCTGCAGCGCTTCGAAGTGGAAGGTGGCGATGCGTTCGAACGGTGGTTGCTCCACGCGCTGCAACCTGGCCCCTTCGAGGTAGCGGCGGAGGAGTTGGGTGAAGGGGGAGAGAGGCGCGGCCGGGTCCTTCCTCGAGGCGAGGTGCAGGCGGGCCGTCTCTGGGTCTATGGAGAAGAGGAGCTTCGCCGTGAAGCCCTTGGTGCGGAGGAAGAGCGCTACTTCCGTCTTGCCGGGTTGGGTGATGCGGGTCACTCGTCCTCCTGTGAAGGGGGCGAGCTCGCGGAGGATCGCGGAGAGGACAACGCTATCGAACCCGGGAGCGGGGGGAACCGTCATGGTACACTGGAGCAACTGGAGCTTCCTCCGTGCCAGGGTGACTTAAACCCCGGGAGCAGAGTACGGGATCCGAAGCACGGTGTCAAGAGATTCGGGCGCGAAAGCAAATCCCTGCGACAGGCGCTCCCAAAGCTTCTGCCACTTCGCCAGGAGGAGGTCCGCTTTCCCCTTCTCTGCGGAGGCGCGGGCGGCGTGCTGGACCATGGCGAACAGGTCATGCATGCGCCTCACCACGGTCGCCTGGACCTGCTCGGAGACGACGTCCATGGGCTCGATATCGTCTGCGAGCCCGTCCCGCACGTACACCGCCCTGAACCCGCGGCGGCGCAACGCCCGGATCGAGCCCTGGGTGAGGGTGGCACCTTTCGCCAGGAGCACCTCGCCACGGTCCCCGAAAACCGTCTTGGCGAGGACGAGGCCTGGCTCTAGCGCTGAAACGGGTATTCTCCGCATTCCACCACACATAGGAGATCGGCTGCGCAAGAGATTACCTTGAGCACGTTGAGCTTTCGCGCGCAGGCGGGGAGAGGGTGGCGGGGAGGGCGGAGCGAACTAAGTAAGTAAACGGACAGAAATCGTGCTCCACGGGAGCATGTAGGGCTTTCCCCGTGTCGGGGTCCCCGCCAAAATCCTGAAACGGATTTTGGCGGGGTGACTTAGTACCTGGCGAGGGACAGGCGTAGAGGGGGAGGCAGAAGGTTGCCAGTTCGGAGCATGACTGGGTACGGGATCGGGGAGGCCCCGATCCCGGAGGGCAAGGTCGTGGTGGAGATCCGGGGAGTAAACCACCGCTATACCGACATCACCGTGCGGCTCCCCAAGGACCTCGCCTCGCTGGAGGAGCGGGTGCGTGGGGCCGTCATGGCCAAGGTGTTGCGGGGGAGGGTGGAGATCGTTATAATGAAGGACGAAGCCTCCAAGCGCCCCGAGGCGTTCAGGGCGGACGTCGACCTTGCCGCCGGCTATGTCCGGGCGCTCGGGGAGCTGGCGAGGACGCTAGGCCTGGAAGGGACGATCGACTTGGCCATGGTAGCGTCCCTTCCCGGGGTGATCCGGCTCGAGGAAGACCGCCAGGATGCCGAGGCCCTCTGGCCAGCCATCTCAACGGCGCTGGAGAAGGCGCTCGGTCTTTTTGTTCAGATGCGGGAGGAGGAGGGTGCGAGGCTTGCCCAGGATCTTCTGCACCGGATCGAGGTCCTTGAGGAGGAGGCCGAGGCGATCTCCCGGCGCGCCCCCGCGGTGGTGGAGGAGTACGCGGCCCGGCTGCGGCGGCGCGTTTCCGAGCTCCTGGGGGAGGTCCCTGTGGACGAGGGGAGACTGGCCATGGAGGCGATGCTGTTCGCGGAGCGGAGCGACATCTCCGAGGAGCTCGTCCGCATCCGCAGCCACCTGTCCCAGCTCCGGCAGACCATCCAGGAGGCCACGGGAGCCGTGGGGCGGAAGCTCGACTTCATCCTCCAGGAGCTGTTCCGGGAGGTCAACACCATCGGGGCGAAGGCCAACGATCTGGAGATCTCCCACAGGGTCATCTCCATGAAGAGCGAGTTGGAGAGCCTGCGCGAGCAGGTGCAGAACATTGAGTGAGCCTTGGAGCGTATGGGGAAGCGGCGGAAGCTAAGGCCTGGCATTGGAGGAACCGAGATGGACACCAGGCTGATCAACATCGGGTTTGGGAACATTGTGGCTGCCAACAGGATCATCGCCATCGTGAGCCCTGACTCCGCCCCTATCAAGCGGATCATCCAGGAGGCGCGCGAGCGAGGGACCCTCATCGATGCCACCTACGGCCGCCGGACACGGGCAGTGGTGATTACGGACAGCGGGCACGTGATCCTCTCCGCAGTCCAGCCCGAGACGGTCGCCCACCGGTTCGCGGCGAAGGAGCCTGTGGAAGAGCCGGAGGAATAGCCCTCCCATGATCATTGCCATCGGTGGGCTGATCGCGACGGGGAAGTCCACAGTTGCCACCCTCCTGGCAGAACGGCTAGGGTTCCGGCACATCTCCGCTGGAGAGGTCCTGCGGGAGATGGCACGCAGGAAGGGTGTGAGCCTCCTGGAGATCTCCCACATGGCCGAGGAAGACCACTCCATCGACCGGGAGATCGACCACCTCCAATCTGAGATGGCGAAGGCCGGGGATGCCGTGGTGGAGAGTCGTCTCTGCGGGTGGATGGTGGATGCCGACCTGAAAGTATGGTTACGGGCGCCCCTGGAGGTACGGGCCGACCGGGTCGCGCAGAGGGAGGGGAAGAGTCGGGAGCAGGCCCTCCAGGAGATGCTCGCGAGGGAGGCGAGCGAGCGGAAGCGCTACCAGGAGATCTACGGGATCGATCTGGACGACCTGTCGCCCTACGACCTGATCTTGGACTCCAGCCGCTGGCCACCGGAGGCGATCGTCGAGACGCTGATCCACCTGATGAGAACGCTGCGGCACAAGGAGGGTCCTCATGGAGAGCGGCCTTGAGGGGAAACGCATCCTGGTTGGCGTCTGCGGTGGGATCGCAGCGTACAAGGTCGCTGAGGTGGTGAGCACCCTCCGCCGCATGGGGGCGGAGGTGCACGTTCTCATGACCCAGGCAGCCACGCGGTTCGTCGGGCCCCTCACCTTCCGGGTGCTCTCCCAGAACCCTGTGGTCACGGACATGTGGGACCCGGAGAACCCCTGGGACGAGCCCCACGTCACCCTGGGGGAGCAGGCAGACCTCTTCCTCATCGCCCCTGCAACGGCGCATGTCATCGGAAGGCTCGCCTGTGGCCTCGCCGACGATGTGGTGACCGCGACTGCCCTGGCCACGCGCGCCCCCATCCTCATCGCTCCCGCCATGAGCGACCTCATGTACACCTCCCAGGCGGTCCAGGAGAACATCGCCCGCCTGAAGGAGAGGGGGTACCGGTTCGTGGGGCCGGAGTACGGGCGCCTGGCTTCGGGCAAGGAAGGGATCGGGCGTCTTTCGGAGCCCGAGGTGATCGTAGAGGCGGTCCGAAAGATCCTGGCCGAGGTTGCGCCCTCCGGCGGCCCTGCCAAGCGTTGAGCTCACCTTCATTCACCCCGTTCCATTCGCTACGGTGGAGCATGATCCGGAGTGGATGGCCACGATGACCTCCCACACACCTGGACGCTATGCTGAGGTCGTCCCGGAGGTGGCGGCGCGCAGGCTGCGTGCGCCGCTCACCTACGCCGTCCCTGAAGACCTCGCCGCGGGGGTCCAGCTCGGCGCCCGCGTCCTCGTCCCCCTCAGGGGGAGGCGGGTCACAGGGGTCGTCGTCGGGCTGAGGGACCACGCCGAGGCGCCCGAGATCCGGCCGATCCTCGCCGTCCTGGAAGGGGAGCCGGCATTCGACGAGAGCCTCTTGGAGCTGGCGCGCTGGATCGCAGGGACCTACTTTGCCTCCCTTCAGGAGGCCCTCCACGCCCTGGTCCCTCCCGAAATGGAGGTTCGCTACTCCGAGCGCGTCCGGATCGGGGCCGCGGGGCAAGCGCTCGAGGACGTCAGGAGGGAGCTCTCCAGGGCAAGGGCAGTCCGCCAGCTCCGTGTCCTGGACCTCGTCGCTCGTGCGCGGGAGATCGAAATCCCGGCCCTGCGCCGAGCCACCGGGTTCGATGACCTCCGGGAGATCCTGCGCGCGCTGGAGCGACGAGGGGTCCTGCACGTGCTCCCCGCAATCATGCCCCCGAAGGCTAGACCCCGCAAGGAGGTCTGGGTCCGCCTCCTCATCCCCGACGCGGCCGCCAGGGAGATCGCCGGGGAGCTCAAGGGGAGTGCCCCTCGCCAGGCGCGGGCACTGGAGGTGCTCGGGGAGAGAACCTCCCTCCCGCGATCCGAACTCGCGCGCATCGCCAGGACCGACGGCAAGGCCATTGAGCGGCTCCGCGAGAAGGGGTTCGTGGCGGTGGAGGAGCGCGAGTTCTCCTACCCCTTCGGGGCGGAGCCTTCCCTTCCTGGACCATCCCATCCTCCTGGACCCCCCGTCGTGCTGAACCCCGACCAGCAGGGAGCCCTCTCCGCCATCGGGGAAAGCGTCGCCGAGGGGAGAGGAGACCGGTTCCTGCTGTTCGGCACTGTGGAGAGCGGGAAGACTGAGGTGTATCTCCAGGCCATTGACCTGGCGCGGCGATCCGGCCGCCGGTCCATCGTCCTCGTCCCGGAGATCTCCCTCACGCCGCAACTGGCCGAGCGGTTCCGCCGGATCCTGGGGGACAGGGTGGCTGTTTTCCACAGCGGGCTCAGCGCTGGGGAGCGCTATACCCAGTGGCGGCGGATCCGCGCCGGGGAAGTGGATGTGGTGGTCGGAGCTCGGTCTGCGGTGTTTGCAGGTGTCCCGGACCTCGGGCTCGTGGTCGTGGATGAGGAGCACGACCCCTCGTACAAGCAGGAGAAGAGCCCCCGGTACCATGCCCGCGAGGTGGCTTTGGCGCGGGGCCGCATCTCTGGTGCCACAGTGGTCCTGGCGAGCGCCACGCCCTCCGTGGAGAGCTTCTACAGGGCCCAGCAAGGAGAGCTGCGCCTCCTCTTCCTGCCCACGCGGGTGACGGGGGGACCGTCCCCAGAGGTCTCCGTGGTGGATCTGAGGGGGACGGCGGTGGGCCGACGGGAGTGGATCCTGAGCGGTCTCCTCCAGGATGCCATCGAGGAGAGCCTCCGGAGGGGTGGGCAGGTAATCCTGTACGTCAACCGCCGCGGGTACGCCACCTCCCTCCTCTGCCACGAGTGCGGACACGTCCTCCAGTGCCCCCGCTGTGGGGTGGCTGTAGCCTACCACGCTGGGAGCTCTCCCCGTGGACAGGGGGAGGGGACCGGCACGCGTTCAGGGAACGCCTCGAGGCGAAGGGTCCTGAGATGCCACACCTGCAACCTCTCCCTGCCGGCCCCGGCGAGCTGCCCTCGCTGCGGCGGTTTCCATATCCGCCTCCTGGGGGTAGGGACGCAGCGCGTGGAGAGGGAGGTACGGAGCCGGTTCCCTTCTTCGAGGGTGGCCAGGGTCGACCGCGATACGGTGTCGAGCGCCTCTGGCCTGCAAGCGGTCCGTGAGGCCTTCCTCAAGGGGGAGGTCCAGATCCTCGTGGGGACCCAGATGATCCTGGGGATCCCCGGGCTCAGTGGGGCCAGTGTCGTCGGGGTGATCTCCCTCGACCAAGACCTCGGCCTTCCGGACTTCCGGGCTGCAGAGCGCGCCTTCCAGCACTTGATGCAGCTCGCGCGGAAGGCGGGGAATGAGGGCCTCCCTGGGAGGGTCGTGGTCCAGACCTACAACCCTCAGCACTTCGTCGTGGAGGCCGCGTGGACGCTGGACTACGAACGGTTCTACCGGGAGGAGATCCGCCTGCGCCAGATCCTGCGCTACCCGCCGTTTGTCCGACTCATCAACCTCGTGGTCACCCACCCTTCCGGGGAGGTGGCAGGCGAGGTTGCGGGAAGGCTCGCCGCACGCCTCCGGGGAGACGGTCTGGAAGCGCTCGGTCCTGCTCCGGCACCTATTCCCAGGATCCGAGGCCAGTCCCGGTGGCAGGTCCTGTGCAAGGTCGCCGAGCCGCAAGCGGTGAAGCCGCTCGTGGAGGCGGCGGTGGAGGGGGAGAGGTGGCCGGCAGGGACCCGGATCTCTGTGGACGTCGATCCGATGGAGATGCTGTAGCTTCCAGCTCCAGAGCGGGACCGTCCACGAGTGTTTGCAGGAGGCGTCCTCCTGTGCTAAGGTGGAAGGAGGTCGTATGAAGATCCTCGACATCATCACCGTGGACAGTCCGAGAGCTGCGATCCTCCGGAGGAAGGCGAAGGCTGTGCGTTCCGTTACGCCCAGGATCCAGCAATTGATCGATGCGATGGTGGAGACCATGCGCGCCAACCACGGCCTGGGCCTCGCCGCCCCCCAGGTCGGGGAGGGGGTGCGGGTGATCGTGGCCGAGGTGGGAGACCGCCTCCTTGCCCTGGTCAATCCGGAGATCGTCGCTGCGGAGGGGGAGGAAGTGGGAGAGGAGGGATGCCTGTCGATCCCCGGGATCCTGGCCGAGGTCAGGAGGGCTGCCAGGGTGCGCGTGCGGGCCCTCAACAGGCGGGGGAAACGCGTCACCGTGGACGCCGAGGGGCTGCTCGCGAGGGTCCTGCAGCACGAGATCGATCACCTCGACGGGATCCTCATCACGGACCGTGTCGACGATCCCAGCAAGATCCGGGCGATCACGGAGAAGGTGCAGGCCCTTTCCTGACGGGACATGCGCGTCCTCTTCATGGGCACTCCTGAGTTCGCCCTCCCTTCCTTGGAGGCCCTGTGCAGGGAATCGGAAGTGGTGGGGGTCGTCTCCCAGCCGGACCGTCCCAAGGGACGGGGGCAGCGTCTGAGCCCGCCCCCCGTGGTGGAGCTCGCGAGGGAGCGCGGGATCCCTCTCCTCCAGCCCCAACGGTTGAAGGACCCTGAGGTGGTCTCGTGGGTCCAGGAGCGGAAGCCGGATCTCATCACGGTCGTGGCCTACGGCCGGATTATCCCCCCAGAGATCTTCCAGCTCCCCCCGTTGGGGACGATCAACGTCCACCCCTCCCTCCTCCCAAGACATCGGGGGCCTTCGCCCATCCCCTTCGCCATCCTCTGCGGGGACACCGAAACGGGGGTCACGGTCATGTACCTGTCCGAGGAGATGGATGCGGGGGACATCCTCCTGCAGCGGCGGATCCCTATCGACCCTGAGGACACGGCGCGGACCCTGGAGGGGAAGCTTGCCCAGTTGGGCGCGCGCGCGCTCCTGGAGGCGATCGCACTGATCCGGGAGGGAAGGGCTCCCCGGATTCCCCAGGACCCTGCCAAGGCGACCGTGACCCGCAAGCTCGTGAAGGAGGACGGGAGGATCGACTGGAGCCGCCCCGGGGAGTGGATCTGCCGCCTCGTCCGTGCCATGGACCCGTGGCCCACAGCCTACACCTTCAGGGGAGGAGACCTCCTGAAGGTCTGGCGGGCCACCCCGGAGCCGGGCCTCATGGGACGTCCCGGGGAGGTCGTCGCCGTAGGGCGGGAGAGCATCGTCGTTGCAGCGGGGGAAGGAGGGGTCCGGGTCCTGGAGGTCCAGCCAGCCGGCCGGCGTCGGATGACGGTCGAGGAGTTCCTCCGGGGGTACCGGGTCCAAGTGGGGGAGGTGTGGACGTGATCGTGTTGCCATCGGGCTCCCTTCCCGCTAAAATTGGGGAGGAGGTGTTCTCCGATGTTCTTCTGGGGTCCGTATGGGTGGCTGGTCATCCCTGCCTTGATCCTCGCGCTGTACGCCCAGTTCAGGGTGCAGTCCGCGTTCAACAAGTATGCGCGGGTCCGCGCGGCTTCCGGGTATACCGGGGCCCGGGTCGCACAGGAGATCCTGAGCCGCTTTGGGCTCCGTGATGTGCGGGTAGAGCCTGTGCAGGGGATCCTCAGCGACCACTACGACCCCCGGACACGGGTCCTGCGCCTCTCCCCCCAGGTCTACGGGAGCAACTCCCTGTCCGCGCTGGGAGTGGCTGCGCACGAGGCTGGCCACGCTTTGCAACATGCGGAGGGGTACCTGTGGCTGGGAGTCAGGTCGGCGATGGTCCCTGTGGCCACCTTCGGTTCCCAGGCAGGCCTCTGGCTGTTCATCCTGGGGCTGCTCTTCGGCGGGAGCACCTTCCTCATGGACCTGGGGATCCTCTTGTTCACGGGCGCTGTGGCGTTCACCCTGGTCACCCTCCCCGTGGAGTTCAACGCCAGCGCGCGGGCGTTGCAGGTCCTCCAGGGACAAGGCTTCGTCGCCCCCCAGGAGGCGCGCGCGGTGAAGGAGGTCCTGGACGCTGCAGCTCTCACCTACGTCGCTGCTGCCACCATGGCGATCTTCGAACTCCTCCGCCTGATCCTCATCCGCAGGCAGAGCGACTGATCCAGGAAGGCGGTACATGAACAGCGGCCACGGCCGGGATCTCCCCTCCTCAAGGGGTCAGGCCCGTAGGGTCGCCCTGGAAGTACTGACCAGGGTCGAAGGAGGGGCTGCCTTCAGCAATGTCCTCCTCCAGCGGGCAGGGGAACGCCTGGATGAGGAGGAGCGGGGCCTCGCCAGCGAGCTGGTCCTCGGGACGCTCCGCCACCGCTTGCGCTTGGACCGGGCTTTGCGCCACTTCCTGCGGCATCCCTTGGAATCCCTCCCCCCGTTGATCCAGTCGATCCTCCGGCTGGGCGCCTACCAGATCCTCTTCCTCTCCCGCGTCCCCAAGCCAGTGGCCGTCTCCACGAGCGTGGACTTGGCGAAACAAGTCGGGCACGCTGGGACGGCTTCCCTGGTGAACGCGGTCCTCCGGCGGTTGAGCTTGGAGGGGGAGCCTCCCCTCCCGCCTGTGGATGAGGATCCGGTCGAGTACCTCTCCATCGCCTATTCCCACCCCTCCTGGCTCACCCGCAGGTGGGTGGAGAGGTTCGGGTTCGAGGGGGCGCGGGCGCTGTGCGAAGCGAACAACAGAACGCCCCCAACCTGCCTTCGCGTCAACCTCCTCCGGACGACACGGCAGGAGGTACTCTCCCGGCTCCAGGGGGCCGGCGTCCACGCGGAGGCCAGCCCCTACCTCAATGAGGCGGTGCGCGTGCACGGCGGCCCTGTGGGGGAACGGCAGAGGTTGTTCGAGGAGGGGCTCGTCTCCTTCCAGGACGAGGGGGCGATGGCGGTGGTCCACGCCCTCAACCCTTCTCCCGGTTGGGTGGTGATCGACGCCTGTGCCGCTCCGGGAGGGAAGACCACGCACATCGGCGAGTGGATGCGGAACGAAGGGAGGATCCTGGCCCTGGACATCCATCCCGGGAAGCTCCAGGCGCTCTCCCGCCATTGCGCACGGCTGGGGATCGAGATTGTGGAGGCGCACCACCTGGACGCACGGGGGGCGGGGAAGCGCTTCCCTGCCATGGCAGATGGTGTCCTGGTGGATGCGCCTTGCTCCGGGCTCGGTGTCGTCCGGCGCCGTCCGGAGGTGAAGTGGAGGGTGCGGCCCGAAGACCTCCGCGAGCTGCAGAAGCTCCAGGTGGAGCTCCTTGAGGGCGTGGCAGGCGCGCTCAAGCCGGGAGGAGTCCTGGTGTACAGCGTCTGTACCCTCGAGCCCGAGGAGACCGAGGAGGTCATCAACCTGTTCCTGCGGAGATTCCCGGGCTTCTCCCCCGGCGACCTCACTCCGTACCTCCCCTTCCCCCTCCAGGAGGGCCAGGGGGAGATGGCCAGGCAGGGGAGGATCTTCCTCTCCCCTCACCTCCACGGGACAGACGGGTTCTTCATCGCGCGGATGAACTTGACTTAAGAGCCCCCCACAAACGCTCCGCGTTTTGCGGGACGGACAGAAATCTCGCTATACCGTAGCATCTGGAGCTTCCCGTGTGACGGGGCCCCCGCCAAAATCCGTTTCAGGATTTTGGCGGGGTGACCTAAAGGGTTCTCGGGGGGGAGTAGGGAATAGGGTTCGTGAGGGCTCCGGCCGTTCTGGGAGGGCGGGGCTCCGGCCGTTCTGGGAGGGCGGGGCTCCTGCCGAGCCACTTCGGATCCAGCGGAGCAGGTGTGATGGAGATCGCCACCGGCCTTATCCTGGGAGGGAAGTACGAGGTCGAAGAGTGGATCGGCGAGGGCGGAATGGCCACCGTGTACAGAGGCCGGCGCTTGCCTGATGGGGCCACGGTCGCCATCAAGATCCTCCGACCTCACCTGAGCAGGAATGCCGAGTTCATCGAGCGGTTCGCCAGGGAGGCCAACGCGATCTCCCAGCTCACCCATCCCCATATGGTGCGGATCCTGGACCGTGGGGAGGAGGGGGAGATCCACTACATCGTGATGGAGTATGTCCCGGGGGAGGACCTCAAGCGCCTCCTCCGCCGGCGCGGCTGGCTCTCCCCCGATGAGGCCGTGGCCATTGCCGTACAGGTCTGCGACGTCCTCGCGTATGCGCACAGCCACGGGATCGTCCACCGGGACATCAAACCCCAGAACATCCTCATCACCCCTGAAGGGAAGGTGAAAGTGGCCGACTTTGGGATCGCCAGGGCCCTGGCGTCCGCGTCGATCACCCAGACGGGCGAGATGCTCGGGACCATCCACTACCTCAGCCCGGAGCAGGCGCGGGGCGCCCCTGTGGACCAAGCCACCGACCTCTATTCCCTGGGGATCCTCCTCTTCGAGATGGTCACGGGCAGGTTGCCGTTTGAAGGGGAGAATCCCATCGCCGTTGCCCTCAAGCACCTCCACGAGCCTCCTCCGCCCCCTTCCCTCCTGAACCCTGGGATCCCCGAGTGGCTGGAGGGAGTCATCCTCCGGGCCCTGGTGAAGGACCCGCGGCGGCGGTATCGATCGGCGGCGGAGATGCGCCAGGACCTCCTGCGCGAGAGTGAGAGGTGGAGGGTGGAGGAGGTGCCCGCAGAGGAGGAGGAAGAGACCCGGACCCTCGTCCTCCCCGCGGCGAGGCAGGAGGGCCGACCGCGAAGGAGGGCGGCGTACTGGGTCGCTGCGGTCCTCATCGCCGCCCTCCTGGCGAGCTGGGCCGGGTGGCAGGCGCTGACCGACTACCTCAACGTCCCGGAGGTCCTCGTGCCCGACCTGAAGAACCTCTCCCTCGTGGAGGCGCAAGCCGTGGTGCAGCGGGCGAACCTCGCCCTCCAGGTTGTCCAGGAGGCCTACAGCGACACCGTCCCCGCGGGAGCGGTCATCAGCCAGGATCCTCCCCCGGGGCGCCGGGTCAAGGAGGGGCGCACCGTGAACGTGGTGGTCAGCCTTGGCCCCGAGTTGATCCAGGTCCCCAACGTGGTCGGGAGGGAGCTGGAGGAGGCCAGGCTCCTCCTGGAGCAGGCGAGGCTCCGCGCTGGCGCGGTGCGCGAGGCCTTCCACCCTGAGGCGAAGCCGGGAACGGTCATCAACCAGGAGCCCCAGCCTGGAGTCCGCGTCGAGAGGGGGAGCAGCGTCTCCCTGGTGGTCAGCAAGGGCCCGCAGCTCGTGGAGGTCCCCTCCCTCGTCGGGAAGACCATCCAGGAGGCTGAAGGGCTCCTCCGACAGGCAGGCCTCTCCCTGGGGGAGGTGCAACGGAAGCCCTCCCCGGGCCTCCAGGCGGAGAGGGTCGAGAGCCAGTCCCCCTCCCCTGGAACGCGGGTCCCCCCGGCGGCCCAGGTCTCCATCGTGGTCCTCGTCCCCATTCCGCCTTCTCCAGGGGTCAGCGCGCAACCCCTCCCGAGCCAGGGGAGCGAGCGGAGGACCCACCTCCAGATGGTCGTCCCCCAGGGGCCGCCCCAACAGGAGGTCCGCATCGTGGTCGTCGATGACCAGGGCCCGAAGGAGGTCTACCGCGGGGTGCATGCCCCAGGGGACCGGATCGATGAAGTCATCCTCAGCAGCGGGTACACGGTGATCCAGGTGTACATCGACAACACCCTCTTCCAGGAGATCAGGCCGCAGTGAGCAGGGTGGATCGGAATTTCCTCTTAGGCTCCGGAGGCGTGAGGATCGCCGCCTCCATCCTCGCCGCAGACTTGAGCCGGCTCGGCGAAGAGGTCAAGGCTGTCGAGGAGGGGGGCGCCGACCTGATCCACATCGATGTCATGGACGGCCGGTTCGTCCCCAACCTCACCTTCGGCCCGGTGGTCGTCGAGGCAGTTCGCCGGTCCACCCGCCTTCCCTTGGACGTCCACCTCATGGTCGTCGAGCCGGAACGCCACCTCGAGAGCTTTGCCCGGGCGGGGGCGGACATGATCTCCGTGCACGTGGAGGCCAGCCCGCACCTCCATCGGACCCTTCGGGCGATCCACGCGCTCGGCGTCTCCCCCTGCGTGGCCCTCAACCCTGCGACCCCGCCCCAGATGGTGGAGTGGGTCCTCGAGGAGGTCGACGCGGTCCTGGTGATGACCGTCAACCCTGGTTTCAGCGGGCAGGAGTTCATCCCGCAGGTCCTGCCGAAGATCCAGTGGTTGCGGGACCGGATCGCCTCCCGCGGCCTCCCTGTCGCGATCGAGGTGGACGGTGGCCTCAACGAGGCCACCGCCCCCCTCGCGGTGGAGGCAGGGGCAAGGATTGTGGTCGCCGCGTCGGCGATCTTTGGGTCCCCAGACGGCCCCGCCCGCGCCATCTCCCGCATCCGCGAGAGTGCCCAGGTCGCCGCGCGGAGAGGGGGAGGGAGGTAGGAGCGGATGTCCCTTGCGCTCGTGACCTGTGAGGAGTACGATCAGCACGTCACCCCTCCTGGCCATCCCGAACGGCCCCAAAGGCTCCAGACGATCCGACAGGTGTTGCGGGAACGGGGCGTCTCCACGAGGTTCCCCGTCGTCGCCCCGCAGCCAGTCGACGCGGATCTCCTGGAACAGGTCCATCGCCCCGGATACATCCGCCTCGTGGAGCAGGTTGCCCGCGCGGGCGGCGGGATGCTCGACCCGGACACCGCCGTCTCGCCCAGGTCCTATGACGTCGCCCTCCTCGCCGCTGGGGGCGCGGTGGAGGCGGTCCGGCAGGTCATGGAGGGGAGGGCCCGGTGTGCGATCGCCCTCGTCCGGCCTCCCGGCCATCACGCGCTCCCGGATCGGGCGATGGGATTCTGCCTCTTCAACAACGCCGCCGTGGCCGCGGCGTTCGCCCGAGCGCAGTACGGCCTCGAGCGGATCTTCCTGATCGACTGGGACGTCCACCACGGGAACGGGACCCAGGAGATCTTCTACACGGACCGTTCGGTGCTCTACCTCTCCACCCACCAGGAGAACTGGTACCCGGGCACTGGCCACGTCGAGGAGGTGGGGAGCGGGGATGGGGAGGGGTTTACCGTGAACATCCCCCTTCCGGAAGGGACGGGAGACGAGGGCTATCGCCACGTGTTCGAGGAGGTGGTCCTCCCCCTCGGGGATGCGTTCAAGCCCCAGCTCGTTCTGGTCTCGGCAGGGTACGATCCTCACTATCGGGACCCGCTCGGGAGGATGCTCGTGACGGCATGGGGGTTCCGTTCGTTCGCAGCCTGGGTCCGGGAGGTCGCTGACCGTTGGGCCGGGGGGAGGGTCGTAGCGGTCCTGGAAGGGGGGTACGACCTCGACGGCCTGGTGTCCTCGGCCCTGGCAACCATGGAGGCACTCTCAGGGGAGTCCCTCGGGGTCGAGGAGGAACGCGCGGGCGCCAGGGAGGTCCCCTACTGGCACATCCGCGAGCGCGTCCGACAGGTCCGGAAGGTGCTCCTCGCCCACTGGAATCTCTAAGAGCGCTTAACAGAACCGGAAAGACCGGGCAAGGGCCCCCACAAAACGTGGAGCGTTTTGGGGGTGCTCTCAGTCACCCAGACGCACGGGGAGCTCCGGACGCGACAGGAGAGCATGGATCTTTCCTTGCAAGAACGGAGGGGGGAGATGCGGTGGAAAGGTACAGGTTCTTCAGCGAAGAGTGGGTTGCCAGGTTCTGTGAGGAGATCAACCGCAGCGCTGCCTACCGGGAAGCCGCGGCTGAGTGGGAGTGGCCCCTCGTGCTGGTCCTCACGAGGTCGGAGGAGCTCGGATACCCTGAGGACCGGGGGATCTGGCTCGACCTCTACCGTGGGGAGTGCAGGGGGGCGTCCATCGTCCGGGGGGAGGAGGGACAGAAGGCCCCCTACGTGGTCTCGGGGGATTTCTATACTTGGAAGCAGATCCTCAACAAGGAGCTGGACCCCATCCGGGCCATTGTACTCGGCCGCCTCCGCCTGCAGGGGGACATCGGGGTGATCGTCCGGTTCGCCCGGGGGGCCCAGGAGCTGGTAGAGGCTGCGAGGGCTGTCCCCACAGAGTTCCCCGATGAGCGGTGAGAACCATGAAGGCGCTGACCTGGCACGCCCCAAAGGATGTCCGCGTGGAGGAGGTGGAACCTCCGCGCGTGGTGGATCCCCAGGATGTGGTCATCCGGATCACGACCTCGGCCATCTGCGGGTCCGACCTGCACATCTACCGGGGGAGGATCCCAGGGATCCTTCCGGGGACGGTGATCGGCCACGAGTACGTGGGGATCGTCGAAGACCGGGGCCCTGCTGTCCGGAGGTTCAAGAAGGGGGACAGGGTGGGGGGAGCGTTCCGGACCGCCTGCGGCGCGTGCTGGTACTGCCGTCGGCGTCTGTACACCCACTGCGAGAACAGCATGATCTTCGGGTATGGGCTGTTCTTCGGGAACCTCCAGGGGACCCAGGCGGAGTACGCCAGGATCCCCCTCGCCGACACGACGCTCTTCCTCGTTCCGCCAGAGGTCTCCGATGAGCAAGCGGTGTTCGTTGGAGATACCCTGGGCACGGCGTTCTTCGCTGCCGAGATCGGGGAGATCCACCCTGGGGATGTCGTGGCCGTGGTGGGGTGTGGCCCGGTCGGGCTCCTCACGCAGATGGTGGCGTACGCCTATGGGGCTAGCAGGGTCGTGGCCGTCGATCGCATCCCTTCTCGCCTTGCGTTCGCGGAACGCATCGGTTGCATCCCCGTCAACGTCGACCGGGAGGACCCCTCCGCCGTGGTCAACCGGTTGACCGGGGGCCGGGGGGCGGACGTGGCCATCGAAGCCGTTGGCACGGAGGCGGCGCTCGCCCTTGCCATTCGCCTTGTCCGTCCAGGCGGGGTCCTCGCTGTCATTGGGGTGTTCGCAGAAGAGACCTTCCCCTTCCCCATCCGGGAGGCGTTTCTCAAGGGGCTTACGGTTCGCCACGGTTTGGCCAACGTCCACGCGCACATGGAGGAGGCCTTGGCCATGATCCTCCATGGCCGGCTCGACCCCTCCTCCCTCGTCACCCACACCCTCCCCCTGGCGGAGGCCCCCCACGGGTACCTCCTGTTCGACCGGGGGGACGCGCTCAAGGTGATCTTGAAAACCTGAGCGCAGGGAGGAAATGGGAGGGGGGTGCCGAATATGGATGTTTTGTCTGGCCATTGGAGCTAACGGAGCGCGACTCCACTCTTCCAACGTTAGATCTTTGGAGAAAGGTGGTAGCCAGAGATGACCGAGGAGAAGATCGACCTTTCTGAAGCCATCCCAACCCTGCAGGAGCGGCAGATCGTCCAGGGGACAGTCGTCCGCGTCGACAGCGAGGGGGTCCTCGTGGACGTCGGGGCGAAGTCGGAGGGGATCATCCCGCCCCGGGAGGTGGCCCAGAACCGGGAGGCCTTCGCCGAGGTCAACGTGGGGGACAAGATCGACGTGTACGTGATGCGTGTCGAGGGGGAGGAGGGCCACATCATCCTGAGCAAGCGGAAGGCGGATTTCCTGCGCGCCTGGGAGAGGATCCTGGACGCCTACGAGACGGGAAAGATCATCCACGCCATGGTGGTGGACAGGGTGAAAGGCGGGCTGGTGGTGGACCTGGGCGTGCGGGGGTTCGTCCCCGGATCCCACGTGGACCTCACCCAGGCCAAGGGACGTCGGTTCGAGTGGTTCGTCGGGCAGTCTATCCCGCTGAAGGTCATTGAGGTGGACCGTGCGAAGAACCGGGTGATCCTCTCCCACAAGCAGGCGGTAGAGGAGGAGCGGGCGAGGCGGCGCGAGGAGATCTTCTCGACCCTCCAGGAGGGGCAGGTCGTAGAAGGGGTCGTGAAGCGGATCACCGACTTCGGGGCCTTCATCGACCTCGGGGGGGTGGACGGCCTGCTCCCCATCAGCGAGATGTCCTGGACCTACATCAAGCATCCCTCCGAGGTTGTGCGGCGAAAGCAGAAGCTCAATGTCTACGTCCTCAAGGTGGACCGGGAGAATGGCAAGATCTCCCTCGGGCTCAAGCAGATCCTGGACGACCCATGGCAGGGCGTGGAGACCCGCTACCGGGTGGGGCAGCTCGTCAAGGGGAAGGTCGTGCGGATCGCTCCCTCCGGCGTGTTCGTGCGCCTCAAGGACCTGGATGCGTTCATCCCCGCCTCCGAACTCGCTGAGCGCAGGGTTCCCAAGATCGAGGAGTTCGTCCAAGTGGGCCAGACAGTCGAGGCCCTCATCACGGAGATCCGTCCCGAGGAGAGGCGGATGATCCTGAGCATCCGGCGCGCCGTACGGGAGAAGGAACGCCAGCAGGTGAAGGACTACCTGAAGAGCCAGGAGCATGAGAACCTGACCATCGGGGATGTGGCAGGGGAACTGCTGCGGCGGGTGATTGAGGCGGGAAGCCCGACTGCACCATCCCAGGAGAGCGCACCAGAGGCTGAAGGGGAGAAAGAACCAGCAACCTGAGGTTGGACCCCTCCCGCACCGCTTCGACAGCCACGTGGGAATTCCCCCTTGCAATCCAAACATAGGTTCGCTATACTGAATCCAGCATGATCGCGCTGGAGAAGATGCAACCGCTCGTAGAGGAAGCGCGGTTCGACACCTGTACCGCCTGCGGGGAGGGGTTTCACCGCCAGCGCGCTCCCTACGACCGTTGGATCTACCCGACGAAGCTGCCCGACGGGCGGACCATCCGCATGCTCCGGATCCTCCAGACCAATGCCTGCATGTACGACTGCTTCTATTGCAACAACAGGGCAGGCCGTCCGGTCCGCCGGCATTTCCTGGAGCCCGAGGAGCTGAGCAGGGGATTCATGGAGATGGTGTGGCGGGGGCAGGTCGTCGGCCTGTTCCTCAGCTCAGGGATCGTTGGGGTCGATGAGACCCAGGACCGGCTCGTGCAGACCGTGGAGATCCTCCGGGAGCGGTACGGGTTCTGGGGGTACATCCACCTCAAGATCATGCCGGGAGCGCGTGCGGATCTCATTGAACGTGCAATGCAGCTTGCTGACCGCGTCTCCATAAACCTGGAGGCTCCCACGCCTGGCCATTTGAGCCGCCTGGCCGGGCGGAAGCGCGGGGAGGAGCTGTGGTCAGGCGTACGTCAGATCGCCGCGCTCGTCGGTCGCGAAGGGATCCGGGCAGACCAGACGACCCAGTTCGTGGTTGGTGCAGCGGGGGAGTCGGACTTCGAGATCCTCTCGGCCACAGACCGGCTGTACCGGGAGTACCGGCTGAGCCGCGTGTACTACAGTGCCTTCCAGCCGGTCCCCCAGACCCCCCTCGAGGAGCACCCGCCGACCCCTCTCCTGCGCGAGCACCGCCTCTACCAAGCAGATTGGCTCCTGCGCAAGTATGGGTTCCAGCTCGAGGAGCTGGTCTTCGATGGCCGGGGGAACCTCGCCTCTAGCCTCGACCCCAAGCTCGTCTGGGCCCTCCACCACCCGGAGCGCTTCCCCGTCGAGGTCAATACCGCAGGGTATGAGGAGCTCCTCCGCATCCCTGGGATCGGCCCCAAGACAGCAAGACGCCTCCTGAAGGCCCGCCGTGAGGGATGCAGGGTGAATTCCCTCGACGACCTGCGGGCTCTCGGCGCTCGCGCTGGACATGCCGCTCCCTTCATCCTCATCAACGGGAAGCCCATGGGGCGCCTCCACAAGGCCGTCCAGCTCAGCCTCGTCGACGGGGCAGAGGGGGCGGCGTTCGACGAGGCCCTCATCCGCTTGTTCTCCGCAGCGGTGGCTGGGCGTAGCTCGCGCAAACGCCTGGAGCGTTTTGCCGACGAGTTCCCTCCCGCACCGCCTGCACCCCCTGGGCATCGTACGATCGTCCACGTCTCCGCACCTTCCAGGGCCGTGGGGGAACGCCCTGGTTCAGTGCGAGGGCAATCCCGGGGATGCCCCTCGTGCAGGGCGGGTTGCAGCGCATGCGCGCGGTGACCGTTCCCCGCCGGCTTGCCAGGAGTTCCCGGGGAGTGGTACAATAGGGCCGCCATCTCAGTCAACGGACAGAAATCCTGTCCCAGACGGAGCAGCGGGAACCTCCCCGCCTCCGGGTGACTGAGAAGGGTCAGGTCTGAAGCCTGCCTGCACGGAGGACATCGGGGCGTGGCGCAGCTTGGCGAGCGCGCAGCGTTCGGGACGCTGAGGTCGCCGGTTCAAGTCCGGCCGCCCCGACCAGCGGTCTGTCTGTGGAAGGGCTCCTCTCCCCGTGAAGTTTGCCTCCTGGAATGCGGGAAGGAGAAGCGACACCTTTAAGTCTGCGCAGGGGCCGCGCGCGTGGACAGGGAGACGGCAGTCAAGCTCTGGGAAAAGGCCGTGGGGGAAGGCCTCTGGCACGTCCCCTGGGCGAAGGCCTTGGAAGGCCTTTCGGCCAGCCAGGCTGCGTGGAAACCTGCGCCCCAGCGGCACTCCATCTGGCAGATCGTGAACCACATCCTGTTCTGGCGCGAGTACCTCCTCCGGGAGCTCGCCGGAGCACCCCCTGACGATGCGGAGATCGAGAGGCGGAACTGGGAGGAGCCAGCGGATGCGAGCGAAGGGGCCTGGAGGGAAACGGCCACGCGGTTCCTCCGCTCGCACGAGGAGATCCTGAAGGCGCTGCGCTCCAACGAGGAGGCCCCTGGGAAACTCGCGCCCCTCCTCGCCCACGACAGCTACCATGTGGGGCAGATCATGTACCTGCGGGCTCTTCAGGGCCTCCCTCCCCTGGATTAAGTCAACGGACGGAAACCATGTTACACCGTAGCAACTGGATCTTCCTCCGTGTCGGGGTGACTTAAGTCGCCCGCCCATGCGCTTCCTGGAGATCAAACACACCCTGGATGGGAAGCGGTACGAGTACCCGTGCACGCTCCTGGAAAAGGAGGAGGGGAGGGCGATCCTCCTCTATGTCCTGGAGAAACCGGGGCAGGTGGCGGGCGTTCACCTCCCTCCAGGGACCGTGACTATTGGCTACTTCTGGACCGACAGGCCGTACAACCTCTACCACTGGGTCCACCCGGACGGCACGACCATCGCCTACTACTTCAACTTGGCCGATCACACGGCGATCGGGGAGGACCGGCTGTCCTGGAGGGACCTCGCCGTAGACATCCTCCTAACGCCGGAAGGGAGCGTCCGTGTCCTCGACGAGGGGGACTTGCCCTCCGAGATCGACCCTGCCCTCCGGGAGTTCATCCAAGAGGCGACATCGGCTCTCCTGAGGGATGCCCCTCGCCTCATCCAGCAGCTCGGAGAGAAATCCTTCTCGCTCCTCCGCAAGAGGAATTCCCCAGGATGAGGCGAAGCTTCTGGTAGGTTTTCCCAAGAAAACCTCTCCAGGGTGAGTTGGCATGCGCAGCCTGTCCGAATGGTATCGTTACCTCGAAGAGCAGATGCGCCGGGCGCAGAGTTCACAGAGAGGAAGCACCCCACAGGAAGGTTCCCAGGACCTCCCCAGCGCGGTGGGATCCTCTCGCCCGGGGGAGGGATCTCCTGCCCGGGAGCCGTCCAAACGCGGGACCTCCCCTCCCAGGAAGGCGGGGCCGCGTCCCTCCCCCGACCCTAGGGCGAGGCTTCAGGTCCACCTTGCTCGGCAGCAACCTCTCCCCATCGACCTTGGCCAGGATCTCCAGGTGCGCCGCAAGGGAGGGCGGAGGCCCCTCACGGAGACCCGGGAGGAGATCATCCAGCGCCTCCTCGATCCTGAGGTGACCCTCCACGAGGCGAGCGCGATCCTCAACCTCAGCAAGGCGACCCTCCGCAGGTACACAGACCAGGGGAAACTCCCGTGCATCCGCACTGCAGGGGGACAGCGGAGGTTCCGGCTCTCCGACCTGCTTGCGTTCCTGGAGCAGAAGGAGGCGCCGTGACGAGCCCTCTCGGTCGCCCATGAGGATCGGGATCTTCACCGACTCCTACGTCCCCCGGGTCAGCGGGGTGGTCCGCTCCGTGGAGACCTTCACCCATGCCCTCCGCCGGAGGGGCCACCGTGTTTATGTGTTCGCCCCTGCTTACCCCGGGCACGAGGACCAGGATGGGGATCTCTTCCGCTTCCCCTCCTTGCGCCTCCCGCGCTATCCCGACTTCCCCCTGGCAATCCCCTACTCCCGGCGCATCCTGGATCGCGTCCCCGAACTCGGCCTCGAGCTTGTCCACGCGCACTCTCCTTTCCTGATGGGGCAGGTGGCCCTCCGCGTGGCCAGGAGGCAGGGGATCCCCCTGGTCTTCACCTACCACACCTTGTACACGGAGTACCTCCACTACGTCCCCCTGATCAGCCCGCGCGTCCTGCGGCCTGTGGTGCTCCGGTACACGACAGCCTACTGCAACCGCTGCCAGTGCGTGATCGCCCCCTCCCAAGCAGTGAGACGGTTGCTCCGGGCCCACGGCGTGTCGGCGCCCATTGAGGTACTGCCCACCGCCGGGATCGAGCCCGAGGCTTTCGCCTCCGCCGATCCCTCCTGGGTGCGCCCGAGGTTCCGGATCCCTCCAGATAAGCTGCTCGTGATCACGGTGAGCCGCCTGACCCGGGAGAAGAGCGTGCACCTGGTCGTCGAAGCCTTCCGGGAGATCCACCGGGCAACGGGGGCATTCCTCCTCGTCGTGGGGGGAGGGCCGGAGGAGCAGTCCCTCCGCGACCTGGCGGATGCCCTTGGGATCTCTCGTGCAGTCGTCTTCACAGGTGCCCTGGCCCATCCCCTCGTGGTCGACTGTTGTGTGGCCAGCGACCTCTTCCTCTTCGCCTCCCAGACCGAGACCCAGGGGATCGTCCTCGTCGAGGCGATGGCCGCAGGGTTGCCCGTTGTCGCCGTCGACGCTGGAGGAGTGGGGGATGCGGTCATCGAAGGGGTTACGGGTCATCTGGTACCCCCGGACCCCAGGGCCTTGGCGGAACGAGCGATTCCCCTCCTCCTCGACGAGAAGGAACGGAAGAGGATGGGGGAACGGGCGAGGGAGGCGTCCCGGGGTTTTGCCGTGCACCGTCTGGTCGAGGAGCTGGAGCGGATCTATTCCGCCCTCACAGGGCCGTTGGCGGTGCCAGGTAAGGGTGGGGAGTGAGTCACCCCGCCAACATCCGTTTCAGGATTTTGGCGGGGACCCCGTCACAGGGGAAGCTCCAGATGCTTCGGTGGAGCACGATTTCTGTCCGTTGATTGAGATCGAGGCGGTGGACGGGTGAGGTGGAGTTCCTCCCATGTACCTGAAACGGTTGGAGCTACAGGGGTTCAAGACCTTCGCCATCCCGACGGAGTTGGAGTTCCCGCCGGGGATCACAGCGATCGTCGGCCCGAACGGGAGCGGGAAGAGTAACCTGTTCGACGCCATCCGGTGGGTCCTAGGGGAGACGAGCGTCAGGACGCTCCGGGGGACCCGGATGGAGGATGTGATCTTCGCCGGAAGCGAGCGCCGCCGGGCCCTCGGGCTGGCCACCGTTTCCCTCACCCTGGACAACACGAGTGGGCTGCTCCCAGTGGATTTCACCGAGGTCACGGTGACCCGCCGGGCCACCCGCGGGGGGGAAGGGGAGTATTTCCTCAACGGGGTTCCCTGCCGGCTGCGGGACATCCAGAACCTCTTCCTGGGGACGGGCCTGGGAGGGAGGTCGTACGCACTCATCGGGCAGGGGGAGGTCGACGCCATCCTCGACGCTACCCCGGAGGAGCGCCGTTTCCTCCTGGAGGAGGCAGCCGGTCTCGCCCGGTACAAGCGCAGGAAGGTGGAGGCGGAGCGGCGCCTTGCCTCTGTTGGGCAGAACCTCCTGCGCCTGGGCGACCTCGTGCGAGAGCTGGAATCCCAGCTCGCTTCCCTCGCCCAGCAGGCCGAGGTGGCCGAGCGGTACCAGTCCTACGTCCAGGAGCTCCGCACGTTGGAGGTCTCCCTCCTCGTGGACGACGCGCGGCGTCTAGAACGGAGCCTCCGTCGCCTGGCTTCCCAGCTGGAGGAGGTCCGGGGGAGACTGGAGGATGTGCGGAGGGATCGCGAGCGTGCCGCCACGGAGCTCCAGGAGGCCAGGGCCCGGGTGGAGGAAGCAACGCGGAACTGGGAAGAAGCACAGAGGGATCTCGTGCGCACCCTGGGGGAGCTGGCGGATCTGGAATCAGCGGCACGCCTGCTCGAGGAGAAGATCCGCGCCAACCGGGCGCAGGAGGAGCGCCTCCTCCACGAGGTGCGCGAGATCGAGGAGGCCCTCGGGCGTAGCGACGAAGAGATCCGTTCCCTGCGGGAGAAGCACCAAGAGCTCCTCCAGCGGAAGGCTTCGCTTCTGGCCGCCATCGCTCAGGAGGAGCAGGCGATGGCAGAGCTCTCCAGGGAGGGATCCGAGGGACAGGGGCGGCTCGAGGCCCTCCGCGCCGACGTCGTGGAGCTCGCCAGGGCAAGGTCCCAGGCGCACAACGAGATGGCGACCCTCCAGGCCAGGGCGAGCAGGCTCCAGGCACAGGTGGAGGGGACGCAGGAGCAAGAGGCGAGGCTCCTGGAGGAGATGGAGGAGCTGGAGCGCCGCCGCCTTGCCCTCCTGGAAGAGGTCGAGGCCGTTTCGAAGGCCCTCTCCAATGCAGAGGAAGGCCTCGACCAGATCCGGGCGCGGGAGTCCGCCCTCCGGGAGGAGCTGGAGGCGCTCCGCAAGCAAGAGCAGGCGCTCTCCATGGAGCGCCAGGCTCTCCTCAGCAGGCTCCAGTACCTCGAGGATGCACAAGCCCACTACGCGGGCTATGACGCCGGGACCCAGGATGTGCTCCTGGCGCGAAGGGAGGACCCGGGGAGGTTCCCGGGGGTCGTCGGGGCCCTCGGGGACCTCGTCCAGGTCCCGCCTCACCTCAGGAAGGCGGTGGAGGCGGCGCTCCAGAGCCGCCTCTCCGTCCTGATCACGCAAACCTGGGAGGAGGCCAAAGGGGTCCTCCTGTGGCTGAAGGAGCGAGGAACGGGGATCTCCGTCCTCCCCCTCGATCTCCTCCCCTCCCTTCCTCCTCCGCCGGAGGCCATCTCTGGCCAGAAGATCGTCGGCCGGGCCGTGGACTTCGTCCAGGGCGATGGGCGAATCCAGGATGTCCTCCGGGCGTTCCTCGCGGGTGTGTTGATCGTGGAGGATTTCGAGACCGCCCTCCGCCTCCACCGGGAAGGGTACCCCTGGGAGGTCGTCACATTGGAAGGCGAGACGGTGTCCGCGGAGGGGGTGGTCCGGCTCCCTGGGCGCGGCAACCAGGAGACGAAGGTCCTGGGGAGGAGGGAGGAGGTCGAAGGTGCCCGCAGGGCGCTCTCAGCAGTAGAGGGGCGCCTGCAGGAGATGGAAGGGAGGCGCCGCGACCTCGCCGTGGAGCTCGCCAGGACCGAGGCGAGGGCCTCCGAGGCGGGAGCCAACGTCCAGGACCTCCGGCAGGTCCTAGTGGAGCGGCAGAAAGAGGTCGCTCTCCTCGAGGAGCAACTGGTCAGGATCCCCACGGGGATCCAGGAGGTCAGGGCGACGAGGGAAACGCTTTCGGAGGAGATGGAGGAGGTGGCGCGCCGCATCCAGGCTCTCGAGCGGGAGATCCTGGAACTGGAGAACGAGCTCGAGGGGACCGAGCAGGCAGCCCAGCAGCTCCAGTCTGAGGCGAGGGCTGTGGAGGAGCGGAGAAGGGTGGTGCAGGAGCGGTTGCTCGCCCTGCGCGTTTCCCTCGCCGAGGCCAACGGGAGCCTCGAGGGGCTCAGCACCAGGTTGCGGGAGCGGGAGGAGGAGCGGGAGCGGATGAGGAACCGTTCCCGGGACCTCCTCCAGGAGGTGGAAGCCCTCCGGGCTGAGCGGGCGGAGCTTGAGAGGACGTTCGCGGAAACGCAGGGGAAGTTGCAGAGCCTCCAGGAAAGTGCGGGGCAGGTGCGGGAGAGGCTCAGTTCCTGGGAACGCGCGCGGGAACGCCTTTCCGGGGAAGTCGCAGGTCTTGAGGAGGAGTGGCGGAGGTGCCAGGGGGTGGTCGCGGAGCACGAGGAGGTCCTCCACCGCCTCGAGATCAAACACGCCCAGCTCGACGCCGAGGTCCAGGGGAGGAAGCGCCGGATCGAGGAGGAGTTCGGGCTCGCCTGGGAGGAAGCCGTCCAGCATTCCCCCAGGGGGATGGACCGGGATGCGGCGCTGGGGAGGATCGAATCCCTCCGGGGCCTCATCGCCGCGCTTGGGCCCGTCAACCTCAGGGCGATCGAGGAGCGGGACCAGGTAGAGGCGCGCCTCCGGTCTCTCCGGGCGTACATCGAGGACCTCGCCGCTACGCGGGAGGCGCTCGGGGACCTCATTGGGCACATTGACTCCGTGCTCCGGGTGCGGTTCAAGGAGACGTTCACGGCGGTGAACCGGGAGTTCGGGGCCTTGTTCGAGCGCCTGTTCAACGGGGGCCGCGCGCACCTCGAGCTCGTCTCCCCTGAGGCCCCAGGAGGTTGGGACAGCGAGGGGGGGATCTTCCCTGACCCTACGGGAGGGGAGGGAGCAGGCAGCTCCGGTGCGGGGACGCGGAGGGAGGAGGGGATCGAGGTCTTCGTGCAGCTTCCCGGGAAGAAGCGAAGACCCATCTCCAGCCTCTCTGGGGGGGAGAGGGTGATGGTCGCCCTGGCCCTGATCTTCGCCATGCTCCGCGTCCATCCAAGCCCCTTCTGCGTCTTCGACGAGGTGGACGCTGCGCTCGACGACGTGAACACGGGGAAGTTCACGACCCTCTTGCGGGAATTGGCCGAGAGGACCCAGGTGATCGTGATCACCCACAACAAGGGGACGATGGAGGCGAGCGACGTCCTCTACGGCGTCACGATGGAGGAGCCAGGGGTGAGCAAGTTGGTCTCGATGCGCCTCGTGGAACGCGCCATAGGAGCAGAAGCCCGGTCCCCGTGAGGGAACCGTCCGGCGTTCCGTGCTGCCATGAGAGAAGGAACTTGGGTGGACCGCCTACGCGCGAGCTTGGCCAGGACGCGGCAGGTGTTCCTGAGCCGTCTGGACGAACTCCTCGCCCGCCCTGCCGATCCGGCCTTCTATGAGGAGCTGGAGGTCCTCCTCCTGGAGGCCGACCTCGGCGTGGCCACAACGGAACTCCTCCTGGAGCGCCTGCGTTCCCGAGGGGACAGGAAGACCCCTGAGGTCCTCCGGGATTCCCTGAGGTCGGAGCTCGTGGAGCTCCTCGGCCCCCCAAGCTCCTTACGCCTTGACCCTCCCCCTGCTGTGATCCTTGCTCTCGGAGTGAATGGCTCCGGGAAGACCACCACCCTCGCGAAGCTCGCCTACCGCCTGAAGGCCGACGGGAAGAGCGTACTCCTTGCCGCCGCCGACACCTTCCGTGCAGCCGCCATCGAGCAGTTGGAGGTGTGGGGGAGACGGGTAGGGTGCGAGGTGATCCGCCACAAGGCCGGGGGAGACCCCGCGGCGGTGGTGTTCGACGCCGCCCAGGCAGCGAAAGCCCGGCACGTCGACGTCCTCCTCGTGGACACGGCCGGCCGCCTCCACACCAAGGTGAACCTGATCGAGGAGCTGAAGAAGATCGACCGCGTCCTCTCCAGGGAGCTTCCGGGTTCCCCTGTGGAGCGCCTCCTCGTCCTCGATGCGACCACGGGACAGAACGCCATCGCCCAGGCCAGGATCTTCACCCAGGCAGTGGGGGTGACCGGGATCGTCCTGGCGAAGCTCGACGGCACGGCCAAAGGCGGTGCTGTGGTGGCCATCGCCCACGAGCTCGGCCTCCCGGTGAAACTGGTCGGGACAGGGGAGGGGCTGGAGGACCTCGAGGCGTTCGACCCCGAGGCGTTCGTGGAAGCCCTCCTCTCCTCCTGAGGGACCTCCCAGGAGCTCCATCGATTTGTGCCCTTGACGGCGGCCCCGCCGGGAGGTACACTCGATCTGTAAAGATAAATGCCTTTACAGATCGTGCGAATGGAGCGCGCCCTCCGCGAGCGGCACACCATCGTCCAGCTGGTGGACGTGTACGGTTCCCTGCTCACCCCCAAGCAGAGGAAGCTCCTGGAGCTCTACTACTTCCAGGACCTCTCCCTGGGGGAGATCGCCGAGCAGTACGGGGTCACCCGCCAGGCGGTGTACGACAGCGTCCGCCGGTCGATCCAGGAGCTCCGCAAGCTGGAGGGGACCCTCGGGTTGCTGAGCCGCTACCGGCACATGGACCGCCTTGCCGCCCGGCTGGAGCGTGCTGAGGGTCTGGTCCTCCGGCTGATGACCGATCTGGCCAAGTCCTCAGGGGATTCGCGGCGGCGTCAGGGACTCCTCAAGGCGCTCCTCAAGGAGCTCAGAGCCATCCGGGAGGAATTCCGGAGGTGAGGGACGTGGCGCACCACCACTACTTCGCTCCCCACCCAGCCTCCCCCCACCGGGTGGCAGAGATCCGGGCGACCCTGCGGGGACGGGAGTTCCGTTTCCTCACCGACCGCGGAGTCTTCTCGCGCGGCCGCGTCGACCGGGGGACCCGCCTCCTCATTGAGACGATGGAGATCGGTCCAGGCGACACCGTCTTGGACCTGGGGTGCGGGTACGGCCCCATCGGCCTCGTCGCAGCCTCCCTGGCCCCGCTGGGGCGGGTCTACCTGGTCGATGTCAACGAGCGCGCCGTGGATCTGGCGGGGCGAAACGCCCTCCTGAACGGGTTGAGGAACGTGGAAGTCCGCCTCGGGGATGGGTTTGCGCCGGTGGCGGATCTGCGCTTTGATGTCATCCTGACCAACCCGCCCATCCGGACGGGAAAGGCCAGCGTCTACCGGCTCTTCCGGGAGGCCTACCTCCACCTCAAGCCTGGGGGGAGGTTCTACTTCGTCGCCCGGACGAGCCAGGGCGCGAAGACCCTGGCCTCCCACGTCCAGGAGATCTTCGGGAACGTCGAGGAGCTCGAGCGGGGCGGGGGATTCCGCGTGTACAGGGCGGTGCGCCATGTTTGAGGTCCTCCAGCAGCGCCTCGGGGAGATTTTCAAGCGGCTGACGGGGCGGGGAGTCCTGACCGCCGAGGACGTCGATGCTGCCCTCAGGGAGGTGCGCCTCGCCCTCCTGGAGGCGGATGTGAACGTGCGGGTGGCCAAGGAGTTCGTCGCCCGCGTCCGGGAGGCTGCCGTCGGGCAGGAGATCTGGAGGAGCCTGACGCCGGGACAGATGGTGATCAAGCTCGTCCACGAGGAGCTGACGAGGATCCTCGGAGGAGCGCACCGCGAGCTCCGGTTCCGTCCCACGCCCCCTACGGTGTTCCTGCTCGTGGGCCTCCACGGAACGGGGAAGACGACCACGGCGGGGAAGCTCGGGCTGTACCTGAAACGCCGCGGCCGGTACCCCCTCCTCGTGGCCGCGGACCTGCGCCGTCCGGCCGCGGTTCAGCAACTCGCGGTGGTCGGGCAGCAGGCGGGGGTGGATGTCTACACGGGGGGTGAGGGGGTGGATCCCCTGGAGGTCGTCCGCCAGGCTGTCGGAGGCGCGCGGCAGCGCGGCCACGACGTGGTCATTGTGGACAGCGCCGGGCGCCACCAGGTGGATGAGGAGCTGATGGAGGAGTTGCGCAGGATGCGTGACGCGGTCCAGCCCCAGGAGGTCCTCCTGGTCGTGGACGCCATGACCGGGCAGGGCGCTGTGGGCATCGCCGAGGAGTTCAACCGCCGCCTGGGCATCGACGGCATCATCCTGACGAAGCTCGACGGGGATGCACGGGGAGGCGGGGCCCTCTCCATCGTTTCCGTCACCGGACGGCCCATCCTGTTCGTGGGGGTTGGGGAGCGGGTGGATGCGCTGGAGCCTTTCCACCCCGATCGCATGGCTTCGCGGATCCTGGGGATGGGCGACGTCCTGACCCTGGTGGAGAGGGCCCAGGAGGTGATGGACGCCGAAGCCGCCAGGGAGATGGAACGGAAGCTGCGGAGGCAGGAGTTCACCCTGGAGGACTTCCTGGTCCAGCTCCGCCAGCTCCAGAGGATGGGACCCCTCGAGCACCTCCTCCAGATGGTCCCCGGCCTCCCACGGGTGCGGGGGATGCCCATGGCCGTGGACGAGAAGCAGCTGAAGCGCATCGAGGCGATCATCAACTCGATGACGCCGCTGGAGCGGAGGAAGCCGGAGATCATCGATGGGAGCCGCCGCCGGAGGATCGCTCGGGGAAGCGGGGTCAGCGTGCAGGAGGTCAACAGGCTCCTCCGCCAGTTCGAGGAGGCGCGGCAGCTCCTGCGGCGCCTGGGCGGGGTCGAGCGCAGGGGGAAGCTGCCATAGAGGCCCGGGGGTTCGCCCTGGGGAGATCGAAGAGGGGAGGTTGGAGCGTATGGTCAAGATCCGTCTGATGCGCATGGGCAAGAAGAACCAGCCGTTCTACCGCATCGTCGTAGCAGATTCCCGGGCGCCACGGGGAGGGAAGTACATCGAGGCGATCGGATACTACAACCCCACTACGGAACCTTCGACCATCCGTATCGAAGAGGAGAAGGCCTTCCTCTGGCTCGACCGGGGCGCACAGCCGTCGGACTCCGCCCGCGTCCTCTTGGAGAAGACAGGCGTGCTGCGGAAGTGGAGGGAGAGGGCAGCACGGAAGTGAGGGATGATGGAGATGAAGGAGCTCGTGGAGTACATTGCCAAGTCCCTCGTGGATGCCCCAGAACAGGTGGAAGTTCGCCAGGTCGAAGGGGAGCGCTCGGTGATCCTGGAGGTCCGCGTCGCCCCAGGGGATGTGGGGAAGATCATCGGGAAGCAGGGGCGCATTGCCAAGGCCCTGCGCACCATCGTGAAGGCAGCGGCTGTCAAGAACGGGAAGCGGGTCCTCGTGGAGATCATCCAGTAGCCATGACAGGTTCCCGCCGGAGGCCGGCAGGCGGGGGAGCCGTAAGGAGAGGAGGCACGCAATGGCCGCGTCCATTACCTTGACACGTCCTGTGGTCATCAAGAGCATCGTGACCGAAAGCTTCAAGCGGTCGTACACGGCTGAACTAGAGGATGCGCTCAAGCGCGTGGAGGAGCTGATCCGGCAGATCGAGGTGCAGATCCGGCGCCTCGACCTAGAGCGCCACATCACCGAGCAATCGCGGGCCATCCGCCAGCAGCTGGAGATGGAGCGTGCGCGGCAGGAGGCCTATAGGGCGGACCTGCAGGCGCGGCTGCGGGAGGCCCAGTCCCTGGAGCTCAACAGCGAGTTCGCCCAGGGGACCGTGGAGAGCCTGGTGGAGGTGAGGGTAGGGGACAACCTCTTCCACAAGCTCACCAGGGCGGAGATCGTCCTGAAGGACGGCATCGTCATGGAGATCCGGGAGGGATAGGGTGCGCGCCCAGGGCCCTCGGGAGTTTCCGGGAGGTCTCCTGGCGATCGGCCAGGTCCTCAAGCCACACGGCGTCCGCGGCGAGGCAAAGGTGCTCCCAGAGACCGACTTCCCGGAACGCTTCTTCGCCCTGAAGCGGGCCTTCCTCGTCGGCGAGGGGTGGGTGCGGGAAGTTGCCATCGAGGGGGTGCGGCTGCACGGCCGGTACGTCCTGGTGAAGTTCGAGGGGGTGGAGGACCCGGAGGGAGTCCGCGCCCTCGCGCGCGCGTGGCTGGCCGTGCCAGAGGAGGAGGCCGTGCCTCTCCCGCGTGGGCACTACTACATCCACCAGATCATAGGCCTCCGGGTCGTGACGGAGGAGGGCAGGGAGGTTGGCAGGGTCGCCGAGGTGATGCGATCCCCTGCCCACGACATCTATGTCGTGCGGGGGGCTCCGGAGGGGGAAGTCCTCATCCCCGCCGTGCATGGGGTGGTCAAGGCCATCGACATCGAGGCGGGGCGGATGGTCGTGCGGCTCCTGCCCGAGGAACGGTGATGGGGCTCGTGCCGGGAGGGTGGAGGGATGCGCATCGACATCGTCACGATCTTCCCCGAGGCGTTCGCGCCTTTAGACCTGAGCATCCTGGGCCGCGCCCGGGCGGCAGGCATCGTGGACATCCGTGTCCACAACCTCCGCGATTTCACCACGGACCGCCACCGCACGGTGGACGATTACCCCTACGGCGGCGGCGCGGGGATGGTGATGAAGCCAGAACCGTTCTTCGCGGCCGTGGAGGCCATCATGCGCGAGGCCAGGACCTCTCGCCCCCGCATCATCCTCACCACCCCCCAGGGGCGGCTGTTCACCCAGGAGATCGCCAGGGAGCTCGCCTCGTGGGACCACCTGATCCTCCTCTGCGGGCACTACGAGGGGGTGGATGAACGGGTTGCCCAGGGCCTGGCAACGGACGAGATCTCCATTGGGGACTACGTCCTCACCGGGGGAGAGCTCGCCGCGATGGTGATCGTGGACGCGGTGGTCCGGCTGATCCCGGGGGTGGTTGGGGAGGAGGAGTCGGTGCGCCAGGACTCCTTCAGCGAGGGGCTCCTGGACTATCCCCAGTATACGCGCCCTCCAGAGTTCCGGGGGATGCGCGTCCCCGAGGTCCTGCTCTCCGGGCACCACGAGCAGATCCGGCGTTGGCGTAGGAAGGAAGCCCTGCGCCGCACGTTGCTTCGGCGGCCCGACCTCCTGCGCAAGGCGAACCTCACGGAGGAGGACCGGAGGCTCCTCGAGGAGATCCAGCGCGAGCTCGCCGGAGGCTCCTAGGACCGGGCTCCGCAGAAGTCGGGCACCCACCAAAACCAGCCTGCGGGTTTCGGTGGGGACCCCGACAGGGGGAGCTCCAGTCGCTGCGGTGGCGCACGATCCCTCTCCGTTTACTGAGTTGCTGCAGGGTGGGCCCTGTGCTATAATTTACACCCGTGCGGGAGGATTTCCGTGGAGATTTGAAGGAGAGCCGGCCATGGATCAGACGCTTGTGGCAGAACAGCTCAGAACAGACCTCCCTGAGTTCCACCCGGGGGACACCGTGCGGGTCTACTTCAAAGTCATCGAGGGTGGCCGGGAGCGTGTCCAGGCATTCGATGGAGTGGTCATCCGCCGCCGGGGCTCAGGTCTTCAGACGACGTTCACCGTCCGCCGCATCGCCCACGGCGTCGGGGTGGAACGAACCTTCCCCCTGCACTCCCCGCGGATTGAGAGGATCGAGGTCCTGAGGAGGGGGAAAGTCCGGAGGGCGCGGCTCTACTACCTCAGGGAGCGTATCGGGAAGGAAGCCATCCGGGTCAAGGAGAAGCGATAGACGGTATGGTCGGCGAACTCGTCGGGAGGCTCCCGCTAGGGATCCCCTCGTTCATCCTCATCCTCACGGCCGTCCTCCTCGCCGCGCGCATGGCCTTGCGGCATGCGTACCGCATCCCTCCGACGTGGAGGGCCTCGATCGTAGAGACCCTGGACGCAGGGATCTTCGCCGCTCTGCTGAGTTTGGTGATCATCACCTTCGTCGTCCAGGCGTTCTTCATCCCCTCTGGATCCATGGAGCCCACCTTGCAGATCGGCGACCGGATCCTCGTGAGCAAGTTCATCTACCGGTTTGCCCCGATCCGGCGCGGCGATGTCATCGTCTTCCGCTACCCGCTGAACCCGGGGAAGGATTTCGTCAAACGGGTGGTGGCGTTGCCCGGGGAGAGGGTGGAGTTGAAGGATGGCGTCGTGTTGATCAACGGGAGGGCGATCCCCGAGCAGTACCCTACAGCCCTTCCAGAGACCGAGCGGGCGTGCACATCCAATTACGGGCCCGTGACCGTTCCCCCGAACAAGCTGTTCGTCCTCGGCGATAACCGGTGTAACAGCGAAGACAGCCGCTACTTCGGGTTCGTGCCGGTGGAGAACGTTGTGGGGAAGGCCTTTCTGATCTACTGGCCACCCCACCGCATAGGGGTCGTGCGGTAGAGGATGCCCGTGCGAGTATGGATCTGGCTGGCCTGACCGTCCGGGAGATCGAGGAGTACCTCCGCAACCTTCCCGAGATCAACGAGGCCCTCCTCGTCGAGCTCTCCCGCGATCCCCGGGCGGGGCTGCGTTCCCTGGCAGAGCGATGGAGGAGGCGCCTGGATCGGCAGCGAGAGGAGCGGGAGCGCCTCCGCGCCCTCTTCCAGGTGGAACGGTGGAAACGCCAGGAAGGTTACCGCCGGATCGCCGGCGTCGATGAGGCCGGACGTGGTCCCCTGGCCGGCCCTGTGGTGGCCAGCGCGGTGGTCCTCCCCGAGGAGTGCGAGATCCATGGCCTCAACGACTCCAAGCGGCTCTCCCCTCGCGCGCGGGAGAAGGTCTATGAGGCCATCATGGCCACCGCCGTCGCGGTGGGGGTCGGGGTGGCGGACGTGGAGGAGATCGAGACCTACGGGATCATGGAGGCCACTCGTCTCGCTTGGCGGCGGGCCATCGCGCAGCTCTCCCCTCCACCGGATCTCATCATCCTGGACGGCCGGGTCTCCCTGTCCCTCCCCGTCCCCGTGCTGACCGTCGTGGACGCCGACGCCCGCATTGCCTGCACGGCCGCCGCCTCCGTGGTGAGCAAGGTGACGCGCGATCGCCTCATGGAGGAGCTCCACCGGAAGTACCCCCAGTACGGGTTCGCTTCCCACAAGGGGTACGGGACCCGGGCGCACCTCCAAGCCTTGGAACGGTACGGGCCCTCTCCCGCCCACAGGATGTCGTTCCTGCGAACCCTCCAGGGGAGAGAGGGTGCGTCAACTCCCCCGTCGGGGTCCCCGCGGGAATCCTGTGAGGATCCGGGGTGACGTCCTCGCCCCCTGGGGGGGAGGGGGGATAGCCCGTCCATTGAAGTGCTAGGACGGAACGGTGCGGAGAGACAGGGAGGTCCCGGTGCAACGCAGTCTCCTCCACGCGTCTGCGGAGATCCGGGTGAACCGGTGCCCGCAGCCACGCTGCAGGGGACCCGTCCTCTCCAGCGATGTCGTGTGCCCTCGTTGCCAGACCCTCCTCATCCCTCTGAGCGGGGGTCCCCTCGGCGTCGTGTGGCTCGCCGGGCTTTCGGCCCTCGTGGGCGCAGCCCGCTTCGAGGCAGCGTGTCCCGTCTACCTCTTCCTCTCCTTGTTGACGTGGGGGGTATGGCTCCTCCACGTGTCCCGCAGCATGCCCCTGGACAGGGTCTTCGCCTTTGCCACCCTCACCCTCGCCGCGCTCCTCTCGATGGGGTTCGCTTTCTCCCTCACTGGTCTCGACCGGCGGAAGCCTTGGCCGCCGGCGGATTTGGCCTTGGACCTCCTCGCGGTCCTCTGCTTCATGATCGCCGGGCTCCTGATCACGGCCCTCGACGTCACGCACCCGCGGTGGCCCGACGCCGTATACGATGCCCTCCTGAGCGGGGGGTTGATCGGTGGATCCCTGGCCATCCCGCTGATCCTCCTAGCTGGAAGCCCGTCGAAGATGGCCTCCATCCTGTGGGTCGTCGTAGGGCTCGGGTTCGGCTTGGTCGCGTTCCGGGCAGTTGTCGAGGGCGTCCGCCGGGGGATCCAGGGATCCTCCCCGGGGCTGCATTGGATCTCCCACGTTTCCTCCACCGTCGTGGGATCCCTCCGCGGGCTCCTCCTGGAATCCCCCTTGGTCTCGTGGGGGATCCTCCTCTCCGCCGCGGATGTCCTGGCGGGATACGTCCTCCCCATCGCCTCGTTCATCGCCATCGCTGAGCTGCTCCGCAGCCTTTCCCTCGCAATCGTCAGGTTCCTCCACCACCCCCTCCTCTCTGACCTTGGGGCGATCCTCTTCCTTGGCCTTGGCGTCTACCTCATCCTGACGGCGGGGTTGGTCGGGCTGTTCCGCCGCTTGGAGGTCTGGACAAGCGTCACCCTCGGGCTTGTCCGGATGGCCGGCCCTGCCATGCTCTGGGTTGCCCTGTACGGCTTCTTCCTGGCCATCCTCCTCCCCCCGATCGGCAAGGGGGAGCGTGGGCTGTTCGTGGGAGGCGCCCTCTTGCTGTTCGCGGGCTGGCTCATGCTCCTGGGGATCGGATACGTCCAGGAGATCCGGGTGAAGTTCCTGCAGGCCCATCAGGGCAAGAGGGGCAGGCGTGGATAGGAGGATGCTGGGGGCGCGCGGCGAGGAGGCGGCGGTGAAGCTCCTTCGCCGTCGGGGCTACACGATCCTGTGCCGGAACTACCGCTGCCCCCTGGGCGAGCTGGACATCGTCGCCCGGGAAGGGGAGACCATCGTCTTCGTGGAGGTGAAGACCCGGAGCACGGAGGAGTACGGGGATCCCCTCGAGGCAGTGGGCTGGGGAAAGCAGAGGAAGCTCGCAAGGCTCGCCCAGCACTTCCTCCTCACGCACCGCCTCCACGGGAGCCCCTGCCGGTTCGACGTCGTCTCCGTGGTCATTGGAACTGATGGCCGGGTCCATTCCATCGACCACATCCCCGACGCCTTTGGCGTCTGAACGGAGGGAGGCTCACCCCTCGACACGGAGCAGGAGGCCCAGGCGCCTGGCCACCGCCATCGCCCACTGGAAGATCCCCATTGCCGCGAGCAGGTAAAGCGCGTTCAGGCCCGTCGCCCAGGCAAGGTGCTTTAAGGAGAGGCCTCCCCCGGCGATCACCTGGCGCATCCCCTCGAAGACGTGGGTGGTGGGGAGGTACCACCCCACCAGCCGGATCGACGGGGGAAGGACGGAGAGGGGATAGAAGACGGCTGAGAACGGCTGGAGGAGGAACGCCAGGGCCCAGGCCAGGCTCTCGGCCCCCTGTCCGAACCGCAGGATCAGCCCCGTCGTCAGGATCCCCACCCACCATCCCGTGAGGATCAGGTTGGCGACGAGGGGGATCAGGGAGAGGCCGAGGAGGAAGAGGTTGAAGTGGTAGAGGGAGAGGGCTAGGACGACGAGGAGGAGGCTCGTGACGAGGACCTTGAGGATCCCCAGGATCATGGTCGCCGTCAGGAACTCCCCGATGGAGAGGGGGGTGATGAAGAGGTTGATGAGGTTCCGGGCCCAGACGTCCTCCAGGAAGGAGATGGCGATCGCCTGTTGCGCCCGATAGAAGATGTCCCAGAAGATCATCGCCCCAAGGAAGAAGCCAATGATCACGGGAAGTTTGGCCTGGACCTGCGCGATGTACAGGCTGACGAACCCCCACACGAGGAGGTCCATGACAGGCCAGTAGGCCACCTCGAGCATCCGGGTGAGGCTCCGGCGGTAGAGGTAGAGGTGTCGCAGCAACAGCCCAGCGATCCTCCTGGCGCTCATCGGGTCCTCGCCACCTCCAGGAAGAGCTGTTCCAAGGTCTCCTGGCGGAACCGCTGCAACACCTCCCTGGGAGGCCCCTCGGCGATGATCCTCCCCCGGTGCAGGAAGATGATCCGGTGGGAGAGGCGTTCCACCTCCTGCATGTTGTGGGAGGTGTAGACGAGGGTCGTTCCTCGCTCCCGCTGGATGTGGAGGAGGGTTTCCCGGACGTGCTCGGCAGCATCTGGATCGAGGCTGGCCGTGGGCTCGTCGAGGAAGAGGATCTCCGGGTCGTTGAGGAGCGCCTTGACGAGCCCAAGGCGGGTGGCCTCCCCCGAGGAGAGCCTTCCCGTCAGCTGGTGCGCGAGACCCGAAAGGTTGAAGAGCTCCAGGAGCTCGCGGATCTTCTGGATCGGTGTGTCCACCTCGTAGAGGTGTGCGAAGACGAAGAGGTTCTCGAGGACGGTGAGGTTGTAGGGCATGGCGACGTAGGGGGAGCTGAAGTTCACCCTGGCCAGGATGCGCTGGCGGTCCCGTGGCATGGACATTCCCAGGACCTGGATGGTCCCCGCCGTGGGGGTGAGGAGGCCCAAGATCATGGCGATGGTGGTGGTCTTCCCGGCCCCGTTCGGGCCTAGCACGCCCACGATCTCCCCCTTGGAGACCTCGAAGGAGATCCCATCGACGGCCCTGACGCCGTCGAATACCTTGGTGAGGTTGGTGACTCTCAGGACGGGATCCATCTCCATTCCCTACGCCTCCGGCTTCCCCTCCGCGGTGCCTCCGTAGTAGGTCACGGCGAGGCGGTCTCCCGGGACCGCCCGCCCCTTTGCTTCCACCCACCGCACCAGGCGGGGGACGAATTCCCGCTCGACCACCCAGGCCTGTCCCGGCCAGAACCACACGGCGGCACGCCAGGAGTGCGTCCCGTCGGGGAGCTCCCTGAGCCCCTGAATCTGCATCCCCCGGAAGGCCTCGGGGTAGAGGGTCTGGAGGGTGGCGGCGACTTGGTGGGAGGCCTCCTCGAGGACGGGAGCTTCCAGGGGGTCTGTCACGGGGACGTCCACCCACGCCTGGGCGGAGCCTCGGATGTACCGCCCGGCCATGACTATGGATCGGTTGGGGATGTACAGGACTTCCCCGGAGAAATCCCGGAGCAGGACGTAGCGGAGTCCCATGTCCTCGACGAGCCCCACCTTCCCCGCCACCTCCACCATGTCCCCGACAGAGAACTGGTTCTCCAACAGGATGAACAAGCCGCTGACGAGATCCTGGACGAGCCCCTGGGCTCCGAAGGCCACGGCAAGCCCGATCAGGGAGACTCCCGCGAGGTACGCCCCGATGGGCACGTGGAGCTCCCTCAGGATCAACCCCAGCGCCAAGAAGTAGAGGATGTAGCGGATGACGCTGACGATGAGGTGGAGGAGGGTCCGCGTCCGCTTGCGGCTCTGGAGGACGGGTCTGGGTAAGCGGGCATCCAGCGAGAGGACAGTGCGCACAGAGAGCTCCACGGCGTCGAGGAGGAACTTCACCCCGAGGAGGATCACTGCAATGGTCACAATTCGCCCCAGAGCTCTCTCCAACACGGCATAGATCCAGGAGGACATCCCAGGATCCTCCTCTCCGTTTGCGACCGGCACAGGTTCGGTTCAAGTCCCCCTCTCCTTGCTCCGTAACCAGGGGGCGGCGAGGGCAACGGCAACGGCGAGCGCCATGAGGAGGATTCCTCCCCTGACCGCTAGGCCCCCTGTGGGAAGGGGCAGTCCAGAGAGGGAGATGGTCACCTTCAGACCAGGATCCAATTGCTCCGCCGTGAACCGCTGGATGCGTTCCCCCCGGATCGCCCGGGGGGATCCCCTCCTCAGCTGCGGGCTTTCCACGTTGAGCGTGGAGGGGGCGAAGAGGTCGAAGCTCCCGGTGGGGTAAGGGACGGAGTACAGCAAGGTCGCCTTCCTCCAGCGGTAAGGAACCTCATACTCCAGGACGGTTTCCACAGGGCCGGGCCCTTCGGGGATCTGGTAGATGACCGCTCCCTCCGTCCATCCCGTGGGTCGGAGCCCCCGCAGTCCGGAGACCTCCCTGGCCCCGGGGGGGAGGGGCAGGAGAACGGTTTTCCCCTGGGGACTCCCCAGAACCGGGACGAAGGCGAGGACCTCCCGGATCTGCAGCGCTCCCCCGGAGGCCCTTTGGACGAGCACAATCCGGAAGGGGATCCGGACACTCTCCTGAGGCGTGCCCGGTGCAGCCCCTTGGACGGCCAGGGGGGCAACTCCGAGGAGGATCGCCAGGAGGAGCGTTCCACGTTTCCTCATGATCCCATCGCTTCCTCGGAGGCGGGCATGACGGCCCGTTCCCATCCCTCCTCCGTTGGGCGAGCCTCAGGCCAGACGGCGACCCCCACACCCAGGAGGAAGATCAGGCCGCCGAGCCAGATCCAGCGCACGAGGGGGTTGATCCAGATCCGGAACGTGGCCTTCCCGTCTGGGGAGACGTTCTCGAGCACCACGTAGAGGTCCTCCCTCCAGGAGGAGTGGACCGCTGGCCTGCTCACAGACTGCTGGAAACTCGGATAGAACATGCGCGTGGGTCTCAGCCAGAATCCCTTTCCCCCCTGAACTTCCAGGACAGCAGCTGACCCCCTGGCCGTGGCTGTTTGCGCCTGCACGATCCCGCGGTAGGTGAGGGGATACCGGCCGATCTGCAGCGCCTCTCCGGGAGCCAGGGTGACCTGCCACTCGGTCACGTAGGCATGACTTCCGATGATCCCCACCACCATGACCAGGAAAGCAGCGTGGACGAGGTAGCCGCCGTACCTCCTGCGCCCGCGAAGGGTGGCCCTCCAGAGGGCTTGGAGATACAGCTCCCCCGTCGTCCGGCTTCGGCGGGTGGCCGCCCCGTGGTACTCCTGGAGGACGGATCCAAGGGCAAAGCTGACCACCCCGAGCCCGAGCACGACCAGGGGTCGGCGGAGGAGGACGGCGAGGGCGATGGAGGTCCCAAGCCCCAGGGAGACCGGCCAGCGGAGTTTGACCACGAGCTCCGGAAGGGGAGTCCTGCGCCAGGCCAAAACGTGTCCGAGCCCCATGAGGAGGATGAGCAGGAGGCCCATGGGGGCGACGACCTGGACGAAGTACGGTGCACCCACGGAGACCCTGGAGCCCTGCAACGCCTCGGTGAGGACGGGGAAGAGCGTCCCCAGGAGGACGGCGGAGGCCGTACCGAGGAAGAGGACGTTGTTCAGGAGGAAGGCGCACTCCCGGGAGGCGAGGGACTCCAGCTCGCCCTGGCTGCGGAGGTCCTCAAGGCGCCACAGGTAAAGACCGATGGAGCCGAGGAGCACCACGGCGAGGAATCCCAGGAAGTAGGGTCCAACCGCCGATTGGGCGAAGGAGTGGACGGAGAGGACGACCCCCGTTCGCGTGAGGAAGGTCCCCAGGATCGCCAGGGTGAAGGTGAGGATGAGGAGGGCCATGTTCCATGCTGCGAGCGTCCCGCGCCGTTCCTGGACCATCGCAGAGTGGAGGTAGGCGGTCCCAACGAGCCAGGGCATGAGGGCGGAGTTCTCCACCGGATCCCATCCCCAGTACCCTCCCCACCCTAACGTGCGGTACGCCCACCACCCGCCCGCCACCATCCCCGCGCCGAGGGCGAGCCAGGCGGACATCGCCCAGGGGCGGACGGTCTGGACCCAATGGCGGTCGACCCTCCTGGTCAAGAGGGCTGCAATCCCCATCGCGTAAGGGACTGCGAAACCGACGTAGCCCAGGTAGAGGAGGGGAGGGTGGAGGAGCATCCCCGGGTCTTCCAGGAGGGGGTTGAGCCCTCGCCCGTCTTGCGGGGGATTGGGAAGGCGCGCGAACGGGTCTTCCACGGTGTTCAAGAGGAACAGGAAGAACACGGCGATCCCCATCAGGATCCCGACCGCCGGGTACGTCGCAAGGGGATCCTTGCCGCTCCGCCGGAGGGCAAACAGCGCGCTGTACAGGGCGAGGAGCCAAGTCCAGAAGAGGAGGGAGCCTGCCTGCCCTCCCCACAGCCCTGTGAGGGTGTACAGGGGAGGGGTGCTCCGGCTGTTGTTGCGGGCGACGTAGGCGATGGAGAAGTCGTGGGCGAAGAAAGCCCACGCCAGCAGGGAGAGAGCCAGGGTGAGCAGGCCAGCCAGCACGATCACCCCATTCCGGGAGCTCGCCAGGAGCCTTTCACCATCGGGGTTTCCCCTCCTGTGGGCGCCGACGAACGCGGCGACGGCAGCGTACAACGCCACGAAGAATCCCAATCGAAGCGCAGCTTCGCCTAACTCCGCCATGGCTTGGCTCCCTGCATTCTCATCGACCCTCCGCAAGCTCCTCCGTCCACTGGGAGAGGCGCTGGTACCCTTTCTCTCCCAGGAAGCCCCCGACATAGGTCCTTCGGATCCGGCCGTCCCTGGCGATGAAGATCGTCGTGGGAATGGCGGTTACCCTGTACGCCGTCATCACGTGCTGGGTCGGGTCCCGGACATTCGGGTAGGTGACCTTAAAGGTCTTCAGGAACTCGCGCGCATCCTCCTCGTGATCAGCGACGTTCACCCCTACGAAGACAACCCCCCGGCTGCGGAAGGCCTCCCAGGCCCTCTCCAAGTTCCGGGCCTCGAGCTGGCACGGGCCGCACCAGGAGGCCCAGAAGTTCAATATGACAGGCTTTCCCCGCAGGTTACGCAGGCTGAGCGTCCGGCCATCGAAGGTCTTGAGGGTGAAATCCGGGGCAACAGCGGGCAGGCCAGGGGAGGGTGCCCGCTCGACCACCTGGGGCTGACGGCCGGGGCCTATGAGGCGCCAGGCTGCATACGCCCCAAGGGAGATCCCAAGCACAATGCCCATCACCATGAGGGCTTTCCAGTTCCTCACGCCGTTCCCCTCGGACTGGCGAGGCCACGCCGGGTGGATGACGCTACTCAGTATATCCTTGAGCTCAGAAGGCCGTCAAGGAACCACGCCGGCGTCCTCCTGGGGGAAGGGGAGAGCGCCTCCAGCGGCCTTCTCAGGGGAGGCCGGAGTATGGTAGAATAGGGCGGACGGTGGCCGTAGCTCAAGGGTGGAGCGCCAGACTGTGGCTCTGGAGGTTGCGGGTTCAAGTCCCGTCGGCCACCCCAGGGATTGCGCCATACACCATCCTTCGAATCTGCCCCTCTCGCCTGGCTGGAATCCCTCGGCTGGCAGGTGAAACGTGGCTTGGATGGCTCAGGTTGGTTTGACCATGGAGGATCCTAACGGGGCTTCCGGCTCAGAAAGAAAGCCCGCCCTACCTCCCTTGACCATCCCAAGTCCTTCTGCGCGTCATAGATCTGGATGTCTGTAAAGCCCGCCTTTTCTAGGGCAGACTGAATTTCTACTGGCGAAAAGCACCGCTGTAAAAGGACTGTGTCTGAGCGACGCCATGTTTTCCCCTTCAATCGGAAGACGGTGATGGCAGTACGGCCAACTCTTTCGTTTTCGTCAAAACTGCTGCGTACAATGAATGCATGGTCGTCCTCTACAACACCAAAAGAACCCCGCCATCGGGACTGATATCCTTCTGCCATGTTCAGATCAAACAGGAAGATGCCTCCTCCCTTCAAAAAGGTGAACACATTTCGCACAACTTGGGAGAACTCTTCCAGGTCCATGAGATGATTTAAGCTATCATAGGTCGACACGACAGCATGGTACCTATCCGGTTGACAGAAGGTACGGGCATCTTCAACAAGGAACTCTACATTCGGAGTATTGTTGCGAGCAAGGCGAATCATTTCTTCAGAACCGTCTACGCCCGTGACGCGATAACTACGTTGTGCGAGGGATTCGGCCAGTTGTCCCGTTCCGCAGCACAGGTCGAGGATGTATGCATGCGGTGGCAGAAGTGACAGTACAAGCTTCTCAACAACCGGAAAGAAGCGCTGGGCAGAATCGGGGCCCCAATACCGATTGTAAATCCAGGCAATTGTATCATACTCTGCATACCGGATCATGATCTTGATCTCGCTCTCAAGGCTCCCAGAGACGAATTCCCACCCGGTCGCTCCCTTTAGTGGGGATTATACCGTTAGACCGAGGATTTCGTCAATTGGCCGTTCCTCTATCGGCCCGCCATTCGGGCTTAGCCCTTTCCCGCCTCAGTTCTCGACGGCACCCTCAGCTCAAGGTCAACCCGCTCGGGAGTAGAAGCCCTGGAAGACTTGGCCTCCATCCCCAACCCCCCGAGATATTCCCCTAGGCCAAATCGAGATCTAGCCAGACCGAACATAGATTCTGTATAATAGAACCACAATTGGATCATCTCAAGCCCGGGGCGAGAGCCTAGGCAGAGTCTTCCCGAGAGGGTGGAGCGCCTATGAGGCTCGAGGACCTCAAAGCCCAGGCCATGGTGCGCGGAGTGCTACCAGACACTACCGGAACGGTGGTTTGACCCAGAGCTCAAGGGGCAGCAGGTCGAAACCCGCCGGCTGGACGAGGCCATCTGGAAGAACCTGAAGGAGCTGGGCTATGACGCTTGAAGAGCTTTTGAAAGCCAAACGGGAAGAGATCCTGCGCGTGTGTGCCAAGTATGGCGCCCACAATGTGCGTGTCTTCGGCTCCGTAGCCCGCGGCGAGGCAGACGAAGAGAGCGACATTGACCTGATTGTTGAGTTCGAGCCGGGACGCAGTCTGCTCGACCATGCCGGGCTTTGGCTCGAACTCCAGGAACTACTGGGGGTCAAGGTGGATGTGGTGAGTAGTCGCGGCATCAAGCCCCGTATCCGTGAGAGAGTACTACGAGAAGCCATTCCGCTATGAGGGACCCGAAGGAGCGGTTGATAGACATTCTGGATGCCATCGCCAAAATCGAGCGCCATACTGGCGTTGGGGAGACGGACTTTGAGAATCGTATGCACGGCATTATCGTTATTACCCATCCCGACCGTGTAGGGGCAGGCCTTGTGCCTGCCCAAGAGGGCGACCACGAGGGTCGCCTCTACGACACGGACCCGGATAGGACAACCGGCACAGGGGCAACCACAAGGGTTGCCCCTACCGTTGGCGGTGTGGTTGGTGCGTTCAAATCTCGTGTCACCGCTGAATACACATGTGATGTCAGGACATTCGGATGGTCGCCCCCCGGGTGCGTTTGTGGCAAAGAAACTATTACGAACATATCATCCGCAGTGAGGATTCGTTGAACCTCATCCGCCAATATATTGTGGAGAACCCAGCACGCTGGGTCTTTGATCGTGAGAATCTCTTGGCCCTCGCGCCGGAACGGGAGGACGCATGGGCGTTATGACCGAATCCACCGCCGAATCCGCCGCCCTTACCTATCCCGAAGGAGAAGCACAACCGCGCCTTTCACCGCTTCCTCGAGGAGATCGGCCGCGAGCGCCTGGCCGCTTTCTCCATCGAGGACTTCCTGGCCCTGGATCTCGTACACCGGGAGCAACCGTTGCCGGATCTCTTGAAGCCGTGCCTGCAACCGCTATTGGACCAGGGTATCGTTGAACGTATCGGCCGAGGCGTCCGCTACCTCCTCTCGCGCCGGTTCTATAGGTTTCTCGGCAAGCCTGGCGTTTACACGTATAGGCGAGGGCTTGACCGCGAGGCGAACAAGGCGCTACTCCTCAAGCACATCGAGGGCGCCTGCCCGGAAGGCTGCGCGATGGCTGAGCTCCAGCAGGTTCTCCCGGAACTCGGTCGGCGTGCCATCAAGGTTCTCCTCGATGATTTGCGATCCGAAGGCCTGGTCCGCATCGAGGGCAAGACGCGAGGGGCTCGGTGGTTCGCCATCTCGAAGGGGCAAGCGAGGTAGCTGTGATGAGCCGGAGGGGCGAGAAGAGAGGGCGGTCAAGAATTGCATGCGCGTGCAATTCCGGTGCAATTCCTGCTGGCCCGCTCCGCCACTAGTCGCAAGCCCGCTCCTAACGGATCTCGGGGGATCTGTTTGGCCCGCTGCGACATATGTTAAGGCTGGAGAGCTGAGCACTGCGGCCATGCCAGTCATCCCTTGGGTCGCGAGCCGACCTTGGGGGTGACCAGCATGGAGTATAATCTAGGGGATTCGCGCGCGGAGGAGCGAAGATGAAGCTGCGCCAACTGCGTATTCACAACTATCGCAGCATCAAGGATCTTGAACTTGAGGTGCCGGACATGCTTGTACTTGTCGGCCCTAACAACCACGGTAAGTCGAACATTCTGCGTGCCATTGAGTTTGGGCTGTCCACGTCGGTAAAACCGCATCCTGAGGACTTTTTCTTGTGTCGGCCGCAAGACGACCGTGATCTTTGGGTGGAGATGACTTTCGACCGTTTGACCGAGCAGGAAAAGACAACATTCCGCAAATATCTTCGTCACGATGACACGATCCGAATTCGAAAGACGGCGAGGCTCCAAGATGACGACAACGTTGACATCCAATACAACGGCTATGTCCAAGAGCCTGACCAATGGTGGCTGAAGAGCTCGGCGTTCGAGCGCCTTTCCAACCGCGAACAGCTGGAACAAGAGGCGCAAAAAGTTGCTCAGCTTCGCCCGCTGCTTGAAACAAGCGGGAGGATAACTCGCCAACGTGTCGAGGATTTCCAGCGAGAATACATTGAGCAACACCGGCATGAGTTGTCCTTCACTGAGGTGTTGGAGAGTGCCCCACTGCTCGGCCAGAGGAACGTGGGCGGTGGGGTCCTGCCGGAGTTCTTCCTCATCCCTGCGGTCCGGGACCTGAGCGAGGAGATCAAGGTTCGGACCACTACTGTCTTCGGACGGCTTCTTCAACGTGCCGTGAAGGAAATGGCTGAGCGCGACGAGCGCTTTGTCGAGGCTCGCATGCGGCTTCAAAGGCTTCTCGATGATCTGAACGCGCGCCCGAAGGGCTCAGAAGAACCCGCGTCAGAGCTCGCACGGCTTGAGGAAACACTGGCATCCGAGTTGAATTCCTGGGGCGTAGGGGTTACCATAGAGGTTACTCCGCCGGAACTTGAGAAAGTCTTCGAGCTCGGTACACGGCTACATGTGGACGACGGGCTCAAGACGCCGGCAGAGAGGAAAGGCCACGGCCTCCAGCGAGCTGTCATGTTCGCGCTCGTGCGCGCTTGGGCGAAGTCTCTCCGACCGAGCGTCGAATCCGAGACTTCCGCCCCGCGGCTCTCTTCGGACTCTGTGTTCTTCGCGATCGAGGAGCCGGAACTTTTTCTCCACCCGCACGCCCAGCGCCAACTCATGGCATCGCTTGCAGACATTGCGGCTGCTGAGAACCATCAGGTGTTGATCAGCACGCACTCGACCCACTTCATTGATCTTGAGCACTATAGAAGGGTTGCCATCGTCACGAAACCTAGCCCCGAGCAGGGAACGCAAGTGAAACAGTGCACACGAGAGCTTTTCGCAGGGCAGGATGCCGACGACCGCAAGCGCCGTTTCCATATGGCGGCATGGGTGAATCCCGACCGGGGCGAGCTGTTCTTCGCACGGAAGGTTGTTCTCGTCGAAGGGGAAGCAGAGAAGGCAGTCCTTCCGTTCCTGGCGAGCAAGCTTGGCTGCTTTGATCCGAATGTGAGTGTGATTGACTGCGGGGGAAAGTACAACTTGCCCCTCTACATCGAGATACTCAACACTTTTGCCATCCCATACCTTGTGATACATGACAAGGATCCGCTCCCTGACCCCATCCCTGACGATTGGAGGGAGGAGAAGCGGGCGGCGAAGAGGCGCACTTTCCAGATGAATGAAACGATTCGGAACTTGGTCGACGCGAGTCTTGGGGAGGTGGAAATGTTGGAGCCGGATTTCGAGACGGTGGCAGGAATTCCGAAGAGCCAGGCGGAGAAGGAGGGAAAGGCACTCGCCGCCGTGGACCATTTCGAGCGAATGAATGCGGAGGTGGTTCCTGAGCGCATCGCTGAGGTAGTGCGGAAGGCATATGGAGTCCGTGGTTAGGAGCGGGATCGCATGAGCGTGACCAGGAAACTCATCGAAGTTGCACTACCGGCGTCAGAGATCGACGACACCTTGGCCTATGATAAGATGCCTAGGATCGGGTGCATCCGAAGGGCGTCCACCACTGGTAGGCGGGTTGCCCTTGCCGGGCGGTGGTCTTTGCCTCGGTGTGTACGATCCGGGCGTCACCCGGATCGGTTCCCCCAACGAGGAGGACCGGCAGCAGGGATCAAAGCGGCTGAATGCCACTTTTCTCCCACCCAATGGGTGCACCACCCCTCACTAACCCCCGGTTCTGGAAATTTTTCCCGAGTCAAATCGAGATCTAGCCAGACCGAACATAGATTCTGTATAATAGAACCACAATTGGATCATCTCAAGGCCGGGGTGAGAGCCTAGACAGAGTCTTCCCGAGAGGGTGGAGCGCCTATGAGGCTTGTTGCCACCCTCCTTTCAGGCTGAGGAGCTCTTCCGGGAAAGCCCTGGGAGCTGCCATCGCCGCCAACCTGGCCCTGATCGGCTATCCTTTGCTCGAGGAGGAGCGCGATGATCGCTCAAATTGAACAGCGCCGGGCCGAACTGGAAGCTCTGTGCCGCCGGTTTCAGGTGCGGCGGCTGGAAATCTTCGGCTCGGCTGCCGCAGGAGAATTGCGCGGCGAAGAGAGCGACCTCGATTTTCTGGTGGAGTTCGAGCCGCAGGCCGGGCCCGGCTACGCCGACCGTTATTTCGGCCTGCTGGAGTCCCTGGAGGCGCTCTTCGGGCGGCCGGTGGATCTCGTCATCGCCAGTGCCATCAAGAACCCGTACTTTCGCGAGTCCGTGGAGCGAACCAAGGTGGTGCTCTATGCGGCGTGAGGCCAAGAAGTACCTGTACGACATTCACCAGGCTGCAGAGCTCATTACCGGCTTTACAGTGGGAAAGACCCTCGCGGATTACCAGGGCGACGCCATGCTGCGCTCCGCGGTGGAGCGGCAGTTCGAGATCATCGGCGAGGCGCTGGCGCAGCTCGTCAGGCTGGATGAGGCGCTCGCCTCGCGCATCAGCGAGTACCGCCGCATTATTGCCTTTCGCAACATCCTGATTCACGGCTACGCGGAGGTAGACCACCGCATCGTCTGGGACATCGTTGAATCCAAGTTGCCCAGGCTGCGCCGCGAGGTGGCAGCCCTGCTGGAGGAGGATTGACCGTGGCCGAGGTGGGGAAGCTTGATGCTGTGATCGCCGCCAGCGAGCGTCACCTCGACCGCGGAAGGGACGCCTTCGAGCAGGACGAGCTGCTGCCAAGGCTGGTTCGTGCGAAACCTGCAAATCATCGGAGAGGCGGCGCGTGCCTTTCCCGACAGAGTCCGCAGTCATCTTGAGGAGTGAGTCCAATGCCACGCAAAAAGAAGACGCATCAGACAGCCCCGAACGGCGTGCGCGACTTCCGGCACGCACGCTGAGGCCAGACGGAAGAACAATCCACCTGCCGGCATCGACCCCTGTCCGGCAGGCCGATAGGGATGTCCACAGCGATGACGATGGCCTGGGAATACGCCTGCGCGAGGTTGCTAAACTTTTCGAAGAACAGCGCCTCCGCGAACCTGCCGTCGGTCAACCGAACCGCTACCCACCCGCCGCGTGTCCCGTCTACTCCTACGACGTCCATGGCCTGCTCCTATGAGCGTTGGGGTGCCTCCGACCCATAGTCCTCCGGTGCCTCCGCCACCAGACGGAGGTCAGGGGCGGAAGCGGCAATCCTGATGTTCTCCATCAGGAGGTGAGCGTCAGCGTCCAGAAGTTCCCGGGAGGACGTCTGTAATACCGTCCCCCACTTCTCCTCCTTCCCTCGAAAGATCTCCAGCTGAGGGATGAGAGGTCTGATGTCGACGGGCGCAGGGGGGTTGATCAAAATCTCGAAGTCGATTCGGTACGGGTACTGGCGATCCTTCCAGGTGGCTTCGGTAGAGCGGTACACGGACGTCGTGGCCATGGCAACGGCGCCCAGCTTGTGAACGCCCTTGATGTAAAAGATCAGGAGGTCCCCAGGCCTGATCTGTTTGATCCGCTCGTACTTCTCATCACCCCACCGCCGGCGACCGAGGCAGACGAAGTAGTTTTCCTCCGAGGTTACCAGCAACCATTTTCGTCCGTGACGCCCGAGGGCGTGCGTGAGGAGGGACTGTTGGACGATCTCTCGCGCCTGCCGGAACTCAGGGGAATGTCGGAGTTGGCGCCACAGCCGCTCGCGAGCCCTCTGGTCGGCTCGGTAGGCAGCGGCAACGTCTCCGGTTAGGCTGACCACCCACGGGGAGTCCCAGAGGCGAAGGAAGAACCCGGTCAACTCCTGTGCCACTGGCTCATGGAGGCTTCCTGTAATCTGCACGTTGAGCTCGACGTTGCGGGTGAAGGCGGGCTCGGTTAGATTCGAGGATCCCACAACGGCCATGAAGTCCGTGCCGGCTGTCCCCAGGTACAGCTTGGGGTGGAAGATGCCCTCCTCGTTCTCCTCTGGAGTGAAATAGAGTCGGCACTCGCGTTGCGGCGGGGCGTGGAGGGCTTCCAGTGCCTCGATCTGGGTCAGGCGGAAGTCCGAGCCCGCAATCACCTGCAGACGGCCGGGCGGCCGCTGCAGCAGGTGGAGTGCTTCCACACCGCTCCTGCGCACGAATGCCGCCGCGACCTGGACGCTATCTGAGCCGCTTACAAGCGTCTCCAGCGCGGACCGTGTGGCCTCAGCTGTAGGCAGGACCCTGACGTCCACCGGCATCCACGCGCCTCGTCTAGCAGCTACATTCTCTTCCTCCGCCCCAGATCCTCCCGGAGTTCCTCGCCGCAGTTCGGACGCGTTACTAGATCTAGAGGCGATCGGCGCCTCCCAGCAAGGAATTCGGACCATCTTTTCTCCAGGGTCCCTGGTTTCGTTTTACTGTACGAAACGAAATCTCGTTGTACTAAACAGAGGGGACCCCTATAATACCGTGGGGGGAGTCAACGGACAGAAATCACGTTACACCGTAGCAACTGGAGCTTTCTGCGTGTCGGGGTGACCTAGTCCGGGGGAAGCGCCGCAGGGCCATGGCTCGGGGGGCCGAAACCTACCAAGTTCGCTCCGTGTTGAGAGCGTTAGAGCTCCTTCAGGCTTTCACCCCCGATGAACCGGAGCTTGGCGTGACGGACCTCGCGAACCGCCTCGGGATCAACAAGAGCACGGTGTACCGCCTCCTCGTCACTCTGGAGACGGGGAAGTTCGTGCAGCGGGATCCTACCACAGGGAAATACCGGTTGGGGATCAAGCTCTTCGAGCTCGGGAGCCTCGTCCAGAACCTGCTCGAGCTGAGGAAGGTGGCCCGTCCCCACCTCGAGCGCCTCCAGGAGCAATGCGGGGAGACCATCCACCTGGCCGTGCTCGATGAAGGCCAGGTGCTGTACGTCGACAAGCTGGAGAGCCCGAGACCTGTCCAGATGTACTCCCGGGTAGGGAGACGCGCGCCGGCGCACTGTACGGGATTGGGCAAGGTCCTGCTGGCCTCCCTGCCGCCCGAGGAAGTTGACGCCATCATCGCCCGGAACGGCCTCAAGCGCTTCACCGAGAACACCATCACAGACTCGCGGAAGCTCCACGACCACCTCGCCCTAGTGCGGCAGCGAGGCTATGCCACGGACAACGGGGAGCATGAGGAGCTGATCCGCTGTGCTGCTGCCCCTATCCGCGACCATACCGGGAGCGTGGTGGCAGCTGTCAGCATCACCACCATCGGCGTACGGTTTGATCCCAGGCGCATGGATGAACTGGCGCGCCTCGTATGCGAAACTGCCACGCAGATTTCCTATGACTTGGGATATCCCCAAGCATCGATCCGCGAAAACAGCAATCCTAGGAGGTGAGGGAGAATGCGGTGGGAAGGGAGAAGGGCTGTACTTGCCGCGGTGGTCCTTTTGACACTGGTCGCAGGGTTCCTCCTCCCGTCGGTCCTCCTGGCCCAGCCGAAGTACCCGATCCGGCCCATCACCTTGATCGTCCCCTGGGCCGCGGGCGGTGGGACGGACCGGATCAGCCGGATGGTTGCGGTCCTGCTGGAGAGAGAGCTGGGCACCCCTGTGACCGTCGTGAACAGGACCGGTGGGGGTGGTGCCGTCGGTCACACGGCCGGCGCGACGGCGACGCCTGACGGCTACACCATCACCATGGTGACAGTGGAGATCGCCATGATGCACTGGCTGGGTCTGGCCAAGGTGAACTACAAGGATTTCCGTCCCGTTGCCCTCCTCAACTTCGATCCCGCGGGGATCTCCGTCAGCGCAACAGCTCCCTGGAAGACGTACCGCGAGCTCCATGAGTACATCAGGGCCAATCCCGGGAAGCTCAAGGCCTCCGGCACGGCCGCGGGAGGGATCTGGGACTTGGCCAGGGCGGGATGGCTGAAGGCCGCAGGGTTCCCGACAGATGCGGTGCGCTGGGTCCCGAGCACCGGCGCGGCCCCGGCCCTTGCGGAGCTCGTGGCGGGAGGGGTGGACATCGTCACGGCGAGCCTTCCTGAAGCGGCGCCGCTCATCGCTGCCGGGAAAGTCCGACCCCTCGCCATCATGGCAGACAAGCGCGACCCCATGTTCCCCGACGTCCCCACCCTCAAGGAGCTGGGCATCAACTGGTCCCTGGGAGCTTGGCGGGGGATCGCCGTGCCGAAGTTCACCCCCACGAACGTGGTGAACGTCCTGGAGAAGGCGCTGGCGAAGGTCGTGGAGAATCCCGAGTTCAAGGACTTCATGCAGAAGAACGGGTTCGGGATCCTGTACAAGCCCGCCAAGGAGTTCGCGAAGTTCATGGAGGAGCAGGATCGCCTGATGGGACAGCTCATGAAGGAGGTCGGGCTGGCGAGGTAACCGGTGGCGAGCGACGTCGTAGCAGGGATCATTTGCCTCATCCTCGGTGTGGGGATCTACCTGACCGCGCGGACCTTCCCCACGCTCGGAGGCGGCTACCCGGGACCGGGCTTCTTCCCGCAGATCCTCGGCGTGATGCTCGCGGGAGCGGGGCTGGTCCTGGCGGTTCAGGGGTGGCGGAGGGGGCCGGGCCGCCTGGTGGCGAGGAAGCCCCTTTGGCGGTGGGAATGGCTCAAGGCGCTCGGAGTGGTCGCCGCGGTCGGGGGATACATCGTTGCTGCACCGCGGCTCGGATTCCCCCTCACCATGGGGTTGCTGCTCGTGGCTACCATGGTCATGCTCGGCGTCCCTGTCCGGAAGGCTCTTCCCGTCGCGATCCTAACCGTGGTGTCTATGCTCGTGATCTTCGGGAGGATCCTGCGGGTTCCCCTTCCCGTAGGGCCGTGGGGATGGTAGGGAGCCGATGGAAGCGATCCTGCAGACCCTAGCCCTCCTGTCGCAACCGAAGGTCGTGGGGATCGTCCTGTTGTCGGCGGTCTACGGTTTGTTCATCGGGTCGATCCCGGGCCTGACCGCCACGATGGCTACCGCGCTCCTCGTCCCGTTCACCTTCTTCCTGGACCCGCTCTCCGGGCTCGTGGCCATCATCACCATGGAGGCGATGGCGATCTTCGCCGGCGACATCCCGGCGGTTCTCCTGCGGATCCCCGGGACACCTTCGTCCGCAGCCTACACCGAGGACTCCTACGAACTCACGAAGCAGGGGAAGGGAGAGATCGCTCTAGGATTGGATCTCATCTGCTCGGCCATCGGCGGCATTATGGGTGCCGTCGCCTTCATCGTAGGTGCCCCGCTCCTCGTGCTCATCGCCATGAACTTCACCTCCTTTGAGAACTTCTGGCTCGCTGTGCTCGGGCTGAGCGGGGCGGCTATGGTCTCCTCCGGGGCTCCCTTGAAAGGGACGATCAGCGCGCTCTTGGGCCTCTTCCTCTCCACCATCGGCATCGACATCACCCTGGGCTATCCTCGGTTCACCTTCGGCAACGTCAACCTTCTCAATGGGATCAGCTTCATCCCGGCGATGATCGGCCTCTACGGGGTTTCTGAAGTCCTCCGGGGCGCCATGAGCCCCCACCTGGAATACCCCATCGCCCGCCTGCGAGCGGAGAGCATCTTCCAAGGGGTCTACGAGCTGTTGAAGCGGTACAAGACCCAGCTCTTCCGGGGAGGCCTCGTCGGCACCTTCGTGGGAGCGCTGCCAGGCGCAGGCGCGGATATCGCCGCCTGGTTGTCCTATGCCCTGGCCCGGCGCTTCTCCAGGGAGCCTGAGAAGTTCGGGAAGGGGAGCTTTGAACCGATCATCGATGCGGGGACAGCGAACAACGCGGCGCTGGGGGCGGCTTGGATCCCAGCCCTGGTCTTCGGCATCCCCGGCGACCCGGTGACCGCCATCGTCATCGGCGTCCTCATGATGAAGGGCCTTAGGCCTGGGCCACTGATCTTCCAGGAGCAGGCAGGACTCCTCAACGGCCTGCGGATGATGTTCATCCTGGCCAACCTCCTCATGCTCCCTTTGGGCTACTTGGCCATCCGGGCGGGGAGTTCCATCATCCGCATCCCGCGGAACGTCCTCATGCCCATCATCCTGGCGTTTTCCATTGTCGGCGCGTATGCCCTGGAGAACAGCCTCTTCGATGTGGGGATCATGCTCATGCTGGGCATCCTGGGGTACCTCATGGAGGCCAACGGTTTCCCCATTGCTCCCGTCGTGCTCGGTCTTGTGCTGGGGCCCATGATCGAGCAGAATTTCATGATCAGCATGATCAAGGCCCAGTGGAACCTCCTGGCGTTCTTCTCCCGCCCGGCCAGCCTGGTCCTCGGCGTGGTCACACTCGTCGTCTGGATGCTCCCTGTACTGATGGTCCTGCTGCGGAGGAGGCCCCTCGTGGAGGCGACCCCTGGAGGATGAACGGACCTCCTCTTGCTTGATCATGCGATGGGGGTGGCTCTATGGAACGTCCCGTGGTGACGCTGGGGGAAGCGATGCTCCGCCTCAGCCCTTCTGGCAGGTCTTCCCTGGAGCAGTCCGACCTCTGGGAAGTATACGTCGGAGGCGCCGAGGCGAATTTCGCCGCCGCCCTCGCCCGGCTCGGGATGCACGTCCAGTGGGTCTCGAAGGTCGTCCGCAATCCCCTTGGAAGGAAAGTTGTGGGGAAGATCCGGGAACACGGCGTGGACGTCTCCAAAGTCATCTGGACAGAGGAAGGCAGGGTCGGAGTCTTCTTCGCTGAGCCGGGTCCCCTGCCCGAGAGCTGGACGATCCTCTACGACCGCAAGGGATCGGCCATGTCCCTCATCGACCCGGAAGAGGTGGATTGGGGATGCGTGCGGAACGCCAGGCTCGTCCACCTTACGGGGATCACGCCAGCGCTCAGCGAGGGGTGCCTTCGGGTCGTGGAGCGGGCGATCTCGGAAGCAAAGGAATCTGGGGCCCTCGTCTCCTTCGACACGAACTACCGCGCGAAGCTCTGGAGCGCCAGTGACGCCTCGGCAACCCTCTCGCGTCTGCTCCCTGGGGTGGACGTGCTCATCGCCTCCCTGCGGGACGTCCAGGCCTTGTTCGGGGGCGGGGAGGATGGCGCGAGGGAGGCCCAGCAGCTCCACGCGCGCTTTAGGGCTAAGGTGGTTGTGGTGACGTTGGGGGAGAGAGGCGCGCTGGCATACGATGGGGACAGGGTCTACCAGCGAGACGCCTATCCCACGCAAGTCGTCGACCGCATCGGGCGGGGAGACGCGTTCGACGCGGGCTTCGTCTATGGTTACCTCACTGGGGACGTCGAGAAGGGTCTCCTGTATGGGAATGCCCTCGCCGCGCTTGCCCAGGCGCGTCCAGGAGATCTGCCCTGGTTTACCGAGGAAGAAGTCCAGGCCCTGATCCACGGCACGATCCCCGGGATCTCGCGCTAAGTCACGCCACCACGTGGAAAGTTTCCAGCCACTCCGTTTGGAACATGATTCCTGTCCGTTTCCTGAACTTCCCGGCTCCTTGAAAAAATCAAGAATTCCGTATATATTGACCTGGGAGGCGCGATGGCCGGATCTGGGAATCAGGAGAGGGAAGGGAGGGGGTTCCTGGAGGAGCTCGTGCGCGCGCACGGGGATGCCCTCTACCTCATCGCGCGCTCCCTGACGGGGAACGCTGAGGATGCTCAGGACCTCGTCCAGGAAACCCTCCTCCGCGCCTGGCGGTATCACCGTGCCTTTCGTTCCGACGGGAACCCTCGGGCTTGGTTGTTCAAGATTCTCCACAACCTCTATATCGACGAGAAGCGGAGGGAGCACCGGGGAGCGAGAGCGATCTCCGATGAGTCCGCGCAGATCCAGGATTTCTACCTGTACCGCCAGGCCTTGGATTCCGACCAGCTCCGCCTGGCCGGGGATCCGGAGGCGATCGTCGTGGAAGGCCTGCTGGATGAGGATATCCAGCAGGCCCTGGACAGCCTCGCCGAACACTACCGGACTCCGTTCCTCTTGTGCACGCTAGAGGGGCTGGGCTACAAGGAGGTCGCGGAGATCCTGGGGGTTCCCCTTGGCACGGTGATGAGCCGTGTCCACCGCGCTCGCACAATCCTGCAGCAGCAGCTCTGGGATTATTTCATCGTCCGGTTCCCACAGTATGCCCCCCAGGGCGCGGGATTCCCCGAGGTCCCGCCGGAGTGTGCCGATGCATGTCGGGCGATTTCGGCCTACCTGGACAGGGAGCTCGATCCTGGGACGTTGAGGATCGTGCAGGGCCACCTTAACGCCTGCCGCAGGTGCTGTGACCAGCTCGTCTTCGAGCGCCGGCTCAGAGCGGTCATCCGGGACCGCCTCCGCCGCCAGCGCCTCCCTCGGGCGTTCAAGGACCGCCTCAGGAAGATCGTCTCCCTCCTGTAAATCAACCTGTCGACGCCGGAGAAACTGGGGATTCACGTCGCACAACAGCTCAAGCGCGCGACATCTTTGGTGAAAGCCAGGGCAGCGAGCTTGAGCCCTTCGACCATGGTCAGGTAGGGGTGGAAAGTGTCAATGAGGTCCTGGATGGTCAGGCCGAAACGAATGGCCAGGACAGCCTCCTGGATGACCTCCCCTGCGTTCGCGGCGAGGATATGGGCGCCGAGCAGGCGATCCGTCCCTTCCTCGGCAACGAGCTTGATCAGCCCCTTGGTGTTGCGCGCTGCGATCGCCCGAGGGACGTCCTTGAGGGAGAGCACGGCGGTCTTCACGGGGATCCCCCTCTCCCGGGCCTGGGCCTCCGTGTAGCCGACGCTGGCGATCTGTGGATCGGTGAAGGTTACGCGCGGGAGTGCGGTGAGGTCGTAGACCCTTCCCGACCCGGTAAGAGCGTTCTCTGCCGCCACCCCACCCCCATAGGCGGCCACGTAGACGAATTGGGGATCGCCGAGCACATCCCCAGCGGCGAAGATATCCGGGTTGGTCGTCTGAAGATGCTCGTTGACGAGGATCTCGCCGCGCTGCCCCACCTGCACCCCTGCCTCCTCCAGGCCGAGGTCCCGCGTGTTCGGGCGACGGCCCGTGGCCACGAGGATCTCGCTTCCCTCAAAGGTACAAGGCCGCCCCTGGGCCTCCCCGCAGACAGCCTTTCCTGAGGAGGTCCTCTCCACGTGTGTGATGCGGATCCCCGAGTGGACCTGGATGCCTTCCTCCTCGAGATAAGAGGCCAAGGCTTCGCTGATTTCGACATCCTCGCCAGCGGCGATCCTGGGCGCCGCTTCGACGATGGTAACGCGGACGCCGAACCTGTGGAAGAGTTGCGCGAGCTCCAACCCAATGGGTCCCCCTCCGATGACGACGAGGGACTCGGGGAGGGCAGGGAGGCTCAGGGCTGCGGTGCTGTCCAAGTAGCCGACCTCCTCCAGCCCGGGGATCGGGGGAGCCCATGGGGATGCCCCGGTGGCGATGATGATCTTCCCCGGGAGATAACGGCGACCGTTGACCTCCACGTTGCGCCGTCCGGTCAGGCGCGCCCGGCCTTCGATGAACGTGATGTTAGGATAGATGGCCATGACGTCGATGTACTTCCCCTTCCGGAGTGCTTCCACGAGTTCGTCTTTCTGCGCGACGACCCTCTGCCAGTCCTGGGGAGGGGGCAGGTCGGGAGGCCCTCGAACATGGGATAGGCGGAGTGATAGCAGATCTCCGCTGCCGCGATCAGGGTTTTTGTCGGAACACAGCCGACGTTCACGCAGGTGCCCCCAATGGTGCTTCCCTCCACGATAGCTACCCGCGCGCCCAGCTCAGCGCCCTTAATCGCTGCAGCGAACCCGGCCGATCCTCCTCCGAGGACCATCAGGTCGTACTCCGTATCTCCCTGGATTGCGAAGTGGCGATCGCCGGCAACGGGCCTCCGCTCGACGACGACGGCATGGTAGCCTGCTTCCATGACGGCGCGGATCAGATCCTCGTCCTGCACGGAAGTGTCCATCAAGACCGTGGCCTTCCCTCCCTGCCACGTCGATACTCTGCTCTCCAAGACGCCTGGAACTGCATTGAGCGCCTTGGTGACGTGGCGCGCGCACCCGTCGCACGTCATCCCCTCTACCCGCAAGGTCACCTGCACACGGTCTGCCATGCTCTCCCTCCTTAGTTGGCTTGGGGAGATCCTTCGATACGCTCTTTCGTAAAGGACTTCTCCCCACCTTCTCGGGGCCCCTCCCTCGATCGAAATCATATCCCTTTGGCCTTCCGGATTGTGCGCTGGACGTTTCCAAGGCAGCACCGGCCTGAGGGGTTCTTGACTTCGCAGGCGCAGAGGCCGGCCTTTACATTCGCCGCGATCTCCTCGAAGATGCGGCTCTTCCCGTTACGCTCCACGTCTTCGAGGATGGCGCGCTCGGTGAAGTTGAAGCAGTAGCAGATCGGGATGGGGTCATCGGCCTCCTTGATGCCCACCCGGACAGTGAGATCTTCCTTGTCGAAGGAATGGAGAGGATCATCGGAGAAGTATACGACGTGACACCCCGGAGTCTGGCAGAAGTAATAAGGCGCGTCGCGTAAGGCGGTGCGCCTCTCCGGTTTGAGGAGGTGTTCCAGGGTCTTCCGGGGTACAGGAAGGCCCCGCTCTCCGCACCTCACGCAAAACGCTGGTTCGCCGACTGGCGGCAGCGGGCCGCATCCGGACATCGCTCTCCCTCCTTGGACGCTTTCTCGGAGCGTGGTGAAGCCCCGGTTTGCCTATCGCCGAGGGGATACTTTAGGCGGGGTTGAGGAGTTCTCAAGGGGCAGGGAGAGGGGGGAGGCCCGGCGGATGCCGGGCCTCCCCCCTCTGCGCGCTCTTCCAAGCTAGATCAGCACAGACCCGAGGGGGTTGCCGTTGCCCTCCTCGTCCTGGACAGCGCCTCCCTTCACCGCGGCAGCCGAGGCGTCCTCTACATCGTCCTTGTCATAGAGGATGCTCACCCAGTTCGGGCCGATGGCCGCCACAGCGATACCGAAGTGTTGGTCACCCGCCGAGGAGATGATCCGGAAGTTCCTAGGGTCGATCTTGTCGAGGGAGATCCGCCGGTCAATCGCCTCGTCGAAGTTGTAAGTGACAAGGCCCGTCTCGACGTCGACCTCAGCGGAAGTCAAGTCAGGGCCGGATGTGCCACCATTGGCTCTTGCAACGGGAGCCAGTCGGAGCGCCCCGATGGTGTTCTGGGAGGTGATGCTCTCCGCCGACTTCACCGCCTCTGGACCCACAGCGGCCATGACGACCTTGTCCCCAATGTAGCGGAGCTGCGGGAAGATCGCACGCACCGTCCTGGCATCGGGTCGGGAGTACGAGGCCGCCTCGTACTTCGCCCCACGCACTGTCCAGACGGTGAATTCCTCGGCCTTAACCTCAGTAACGGCCTCATCGAAGGAGTACTCGAACATCGTGTCCGTGACCCTCCGCACCCGAGTAAGGTCGGGCTTCGTCGTTCGTCCGCCTACTGCGCGAGGGGGATTGCCGAATGCCCTGGAGATCCTTGACGGCCTCATCGAGGACGAAGAACAAGGACCGAGCGCCGGTCTGTCTCAACGAGAACTGCGCTCTCGGACCGCACCACGTCATCGGCCTGGGGCCAAGGAGCATGAACCCGTCCTTCCTTAGAACCTGCTCGACATCCCCTCTGAACGTGTAGAGGACGAGCTCTTCCTCCTTGTCATCCAGATCGACCCTGTACGCCCGCACGGATTCGAGCATCAGGTTCTGGGAGAACCCGCCCCCGATCTCCTCCTCCGCTGGGGCTGGCGCAGGTGTGGCCAGGACCGCTCTTCATCTTAGGTCCTGGTGCCCGCCTGCTAGGCCATCCCCCCTTTTGGACCGGTCCGCGGAAGCTTTTAGGTGCGCCCGACCGCCTTTCAAGGAGCGGACTTTCCTTGAAGCTCTCCTATTTGCGCCTAAACTCCCCACGGGCATAGCACGGGCCAGGCTCGACGCGCCCCCCTGCGATGTGGTCTCCGGGCAGGGGAACTTCGCTAGGCCTGGCCCTGACCACTAGGGATGGAACGCGATGGAGCGAACACTGATTCAAATCGCTCTGCTTACCCTCGTGATGATCGCCCTGATTATCGCGGGGAGGCCGAGGGCTACCCCGTAAGACTTGCACGTGGGATCGGTGCTCCCCTCTCACCCGGTCTTCATGCCCGATCTGAGGAGCCTGATGACCTCAAGCCGGCTATGGAGGTCGAGCTTCTGCAGGATCAGGTGGACATAGTTCTTCACCGTTTGGGGGCGCAGGTATAGCCGCCGGGCAATCTCCTTGTTGCTCAATCCCTCTGCAATGAGCTCGAGGATCTCCTGTTCGCGCCGGGTGAGGTGTTTGGACTCGGGAGGCCGTTCTCCGGATTGGAGCCTTGCCAGGTAGCTGAAGAGGCTTGTGATGCAATGCCGGGACAACACAGGGATGTTCCGCCAAACAGAGCGGATGGCTTGCAGGAGATCCGCCAGGGAGGCATCCTGGAGGAGGCATCCGGATGCGCCGGCATGGGCGCACTCAATGACCACATCGATCTCTTCGGGGACGTTGAATATCAGGATTTTCGCCCGAGGGCGTCGCGCTTGGAGCTCCCGCAGGAGAGCCTTCCCATCACGACGTGTGGTCCGGAAGTCGTATAGGAGCAGGACGTTTGCCTCAACGGGAAGTTGGGCGAGGACCTCCTCGGCGCTAGAAAACCCTCCTACGAAGCGGATGAAGGTTTGCCGTCTGAGCAGCCTGCTCATCCCCTCGCGGGTCACGGTGCTGACGTCGACAATACCGACCGGGATCGGGTCGTCCATCCCCCTGCCTCCGAGAACACCTCCCCCACAGGAAACTACCGACTCCCTCCTACACGGGCCCTGGGGGCGAGGGTGGCCTTCTTCGCCAGTGCCTTCTGCAGGAACTCTTCCAGACAGATTCTGCAGATCATGACGGGGACGGCAAGGCAGGCGTACTCCGACTTGATGGAGATGAGCTTGCTTCTCCGGATCAGCCTTTCGATGACTTTTGTGTCGATGGTAATGCTTCCTGTCAGGTCAGGCCTCGAAGCGCAGTGGGGGCGGTGGATGACCCCTTCTGCAGTCATATGGAACCAGGCAAGCCGCGCTTTCCCCATTCTGTCCTGCTCCTGATCTCTTGCTCCATTCACATGGAGTCGCTTCATGAAAAGTTTAGGCGGTTGGAAACACCGTTCAACAACCCTCTCGGGGACCTGCTCTTCAGTTGGAATATTGCATCTCCTCCTTTCCGTACTATGAGGCAGAAAGAGAGGGATCTTGGAGATGAAGCAACGGAGAACACAACAGAACCACTCCTCGAACCCACACCGAAAGCGGCGCTTCTGCGGCCGTGTGGTCCGGCTCCCTTGGAAGTCCTATACGATCAGGGAGAAATCCCTCAAACGGTTCTTAGCCCGGGGGAAGGATCCCGCACCGGTAGAGGTCCTCGGGCTCGTCAATATGGGACCTGCCAGCGACGAGATCTGGATCGAGCGCAGACTTTCGAGAGAAGAGAAGGTCCTGGTGACGCTCCATGAAATGGTCCACGCCCGGCGTCAGATGAACGGGGAGGACCTGTCCGACGAGGAGATGGAGGAAGTGATCGTGGAGTTGGAGGCTATTGCCCGCACCGAACCATCCATCCTCGGCGCTCTCTCGAACGGGCTGGCCCTGAGGGTCCTTCACGATTTCCTCACCGCATCCGGCCAGGACGACCCTGATACCTCATACGGTCTCGCCAGGATCCACGATCGCATCCGTCTTCTCGTAGGGGGGAGGAAGACGATGGCGTGCTCTGACGGGAGCTGACTTAGGGGGAACCTTACTGGAATACCTTGCCCGCCCCTTAGAGTAGAACGAGGGGAACGGGTGTACCGAGGGGAGGGAGGGAGATGGAGCAGCCGGTGTTTGGCGTGTGCAAGCGCCCGTGCATCGCCACCTACGATCGTATGGAGGTCCCTACGGGAGGGGCGCCCTCACTCGGCCTCCCGGAATCACGGATCCACCCGCCCCAATTGTCCAGGAAATCATAGAGCGAGGAGGGAGAACATGCACTGGATCCTTTGGGCACTTTCCCTTGCCATCATCAACGTCCCAATCCTAACGTTGCTTGCGGACCGCATCCTGGCAGTTCCCACGCAGAAGGTGATCAGGAATGTCTGGTACCCTGCTGGGGTCGTGTTCGCCATCGTCCTGTGGGTTGCCCGTCGCTCCGATCAGGCTCTTCTCGAGCTCTTCCTGTGGGGGCTCATCGGGGGGTTCCTCGCGACAGTCGGTCTGGACATTGTCCGGCTCTTCGGGCATCACGTGCTGAAGGCCTTCCCGGCAGATATGCCGCGGATCTTCGGGCTCCTGGCTCTGGGCCTTGGCCCCCAACTCCAGGAGAACATGATCGCCGAGATGGTAGGCCGTCTGGCCACTGCGGATCCTGAGGCCCGCCGGCGGATGTTGGCGGAGCGCCTTGTCGCCATGGCCAGGCTCCCGGATCCCATTCGGGCGAGTGTCGCGCGTGCAATGCGGAAGGGTTTGGGTAACCTACCAGAGGAGAAGCGTCTCGCCCTCGTGGAGACGCAAATGGCGCTGCTCGCAGAGCTCCCCTCCGAGGTCCGGCGCCCGGTAATGCAGGCTATGGATCACGTGATGACCGATCGCGCGGGGCCAGCTTATGCCCAGCCCAGGGGGATGCCCAAGATCCCTATGCATCTGGCGCGGGAGCTCCTCGACCGCGCCATCCCCAAAACGGCCGCGGAGGCCGGGGTTCCTATGTGGTACGTCCTCCTGGTGGGGTACACCTGGCACCTGCTGAACGGACTCGGGTTCGGGGTCGCCTACACGCTACTCTTCGGGCCGGGAGCGTGGTGGCTCGCGTTCGCCTGGGGGGTTTTCATCTGGGCGGGGATGATGGTGGCGATGCCGGTCATGATGCCTGCGATCCAGTTCCCCATGCCCGGGTTCCTCGTCGTCCCCTTCGTCGCGCACATTGTGATGGCGGTGCCTATCGGGTATTATGCCCTCAGGGCTTCCGAGGCTGCGGCGGCCGCGAGCCTTCTGGGGTTCCTGTTCCGGTAGGTGGCCAGTTCCAGCACCCACTGGTGCACCTTCATGACGCTCAGGAAATCCAGGAGGGGCCCATAGTTCCCCTCGAGGAGCACCCCCTCGTTGGTAGTCCAGTTCCCCCGACATACGTGGACGTCGAGGCGCGTGTCCGCTGGTGGTCGTTTGCTCCGATGAAACGATGGAAAACGATGGAAGAGGTGATCGGCCTGTCAAGATCTGAAATGCGCCCTCAGTTTGGAGAGGGCGCGGTCGCGGATCTGCCGGACGCGCTCGATGCTCACCCCGAGAGCTCCTGCCATCTCCCTGAGCTTCCGCGGGACCTGCCCTTCGAGCCCGAAGCTCTGCACGATGACCCAACGCTCCCGTGCATTGAGGACGGTGTCGATAGCTTCCCGGACCTGCTCGGAGGTGGGTCCGTCCTGGATCAGCTCTGCCGGGTCACAGGGGCACGTGCAGGCCAGCTCGTCGCGGGGTGTGGACCTCCCCTCTCCATCGAGGGGTTCGTCCAGCGAGCGGGAGAATGCGGCCGCAGCGAGGATACGGGAGACCGTGGCTGTCGATGTGTCCATGGCTGCGGCAATCTCAGGAAGGGTGGGTTCCCGCAGGATCTCGTTCAACAAGGCATCCGCCTTCTTCGCGAGCTTCCGGTACCGCTTGAAGGCGTGGGAGGACAACTTCGCCGCGCGTCCGTCGGAGGTGAGGGCCTTGATGATGGCCTCCCGGATCCAGTACGTCGCATACGTGCTGAACCGGGTGCCGCGGCGCCAGTCGAAGCGCTCCGCCGCCCTGATCAGGCCCAGGGTGCCCTCTTGGATGAGGTCGCATAGAGGGAGTCCATACCCCGAGTAGCGGGAAGCGATCCTGACGACGAGCCTGAGATTGGAAAGGACGAGGCGGCGCTGGGCTTCAGCGTCCCCGCGGGCAGCCCGTCGGGTCAACCGTCGTTCCTCATGGGGTGTGAGCAAAGGGATGCCCGAGATCTGGTGGAGGTAGCTCTCTAGGCATGCGTCGGAGGAGTGCTTCGGTGAGGGACCTGTCTGCGCTGGGAGCCATGTCAGGTCCCTTTCTGTGTGGTAGCTCACCGCGGGTAGGAGCTGGGCCATTTGCCTGTGCCTCCTTTTTTATTTTCATCTCCGTATACCTCGGCCAACTTTAAGGAAATTCCAAAGGGGGGACCCTTGAGGGAATGGAAAACTCGCCTAAACTTGACAGCGCAGTCAGCGCGGGGTAGAATCAGGAAATGATACGAATTAAAGTATGTTTGTGCATCCTCGGAGAGGGGGGATCCGGAATGATCGACATGGTCAAGGCGATGGCGAGCCTCGGGGAGGAGCAACGGAAGACCATGCTGGGGGAGCGGATCCGGATGTTCGCGGAGATGCGTGAAGACCAGCGTACCGCCACGATGCGGGAGATGATGAGCGCCCTCGTGACGCTTCCCCGAGAAGATCAGGAGAAGCTCATCCGCACGCGTATGGCTGTCCTCCTCGAGCTCGACGATGCCGCACGCCAGAAGGTCATGGGCACCCACATGCACCTCATGAACCAGATGCCCAGGGAGGCCCAGATGGCAGAGCTAGAGATCGTCAACGAGCTGATGGACGAGATGCCGGAGACCATGCGTGCGACGGCCATGCAGAAGATGGGCGCTATGATGGCGCCGATGCTCCACCAGCTCCACGCCCAGCAAGGGAGGAGGTACGGGTGGTGTCCTTCCTGCGGGAGTTGAAGGCTGTCCTGCCATTCCATCGAGAAAGGAGGGAAGAGCATGTGTGGGTGCTGTGAGCCTGTCCGGTTGCCCCGGGAGCAGCAGAAGGAGGAGGTCCGGGTCAAGAAGGAGGGGCAGCCCAAGCAGGAACCTGTGGCTACCCGGTGAGGGGAGCCGGTCCTGTGGTTCAGGGAGGGCGGGGAAAAATTCCCTCGCCCTCCCGGTAATTTCGCTATGCCGCGCAGGTCCGAGACATTCCAGGTCTTCGGCATCGTGCTCGCAGCCCTCGTGTGCTGTGCCCTCCCCTTCTTGCTCATTGGCGGGGTGAGTCTCGTGAGCGGTCTGAGATGGGGAAAACCTGTCCTCCTCCTCGTTGGCGCCATCGTCCTTGCCCTCGTGATCGGGAGGGTGGTGTGGGTTGCGTCCCGTGAGAGACGCTGGTTCTGAAGTCGGGCCGGGGAGGTGAAAAGAATGATCGGGATGGGCTTCTTGAGCTTTCTCGTCCTCTTGGCCATCGCGGTGGTCGTCACAGCGGCGAAGCTCGTCATTGTGCAGACGACCGCTTCCCGCGATCTGCTGGAGTTCTTTGCTGACCTGACCTTCGCCTGGATCGGGGCTTGGCTCGGTTCTCCGGTGTTCGGCTTCTGGTTCACGGGCGTCCAGTACCAGCAGGTGTATATCATCCCTGCGGTCCTCGGCGCCTCCGCTGCCGTGATCCTGAAGGACTGGTACCGCCGCCATCTGGGGAGGGCGTAAGGATGCAGGGGAAGAGCGTGCGGATCATCCCCCCGGGGATCCCCCTTCTGGCGGGATTCGTGACAGAGATCCTTCCCGCCCTTGCGGTTGTGTGGGCCGGGGCACTCCTCCTCTACTTCTTAGGGAGGAGGGTCTACGCCATCCCCTTGGGGATCTGGGCCACGGTGACGACGATCATGCTCTGGCCTACGGGAAGGCACTTCGGCCTCCCCTACCGTGCCTACCGCACACCGCTGTTTGTCCTGGGCGTCCTGAGCATGGCATACATCCCCTTCATTGGACTCATCCTAAGGAGCAAGCTCACCGCATCCCTCCCCTATTCCGTCAAGGTCGTCCTCTGGTTGCTCCTTCCCCTGGACCTGACCATCTTCGCCATCCTCCCGAGCCTGCGGAGGGCCATCGGAAAGCCCGTCGGGATGTTCTTCCGGCCTGACATCCTGTTCGGCGACGGGCGGGTCCTCTGCTGCGGGATCATCGTCATGGTCCTGGGGATCCGGTACATGCTCGGACCGTTTCCGCCTTCGGGGATCCCAATCGCCATCCCCAAGTGGGACTGGTGGGGGATCACCTACGCGATGGCGGCGGGGTTCATCCCGATGATCCCCCTCCGCGGCGTCCACAAGCTCATCACGCGCATGAACCGGATGATGGCGGACAGATGGTGGGGTTGGGACGGCATTCTCTTCAAGGAGCTCCTGCTGATCCTCACAGCCCTGAGCATCGGGTGGGGGTTCCACCACGTGTTCAAGGGTGCGGTCCCGTTCACGGGCCCGAGCTGGCACGAGATCCACGAGGCCATGGAGGCAAGACACCACCAGCCCGGGTGGACGCTCTTCCTCCTCGGGGCTCTCTGGCTGGTGGTGCGGGGTGGCTACAAGCGCCGCATCGGCGAGCCGTTCATCCGGGAGACGATCGCCCAGACATGGGTCAAAGAGATCCTCCTGGTAACCGGCCTCATCCCTCTCTTTCTCGGGTTCATGCTCCTCATCGAAGGGCACTTTGGCCGTTGGAACCCCTGGCCGCAGTGGCTCATCGGGCTCCTGTTCTTCCTGTGGGGCCTTGTGATGCTCCTGCCGCTCCGCGTGCTCGCCCAAGTTAACCAACGCCTGGCGATCGTCCAGCAAATGGCCGCCGTGATCCTGCCTGCGCACGCGCCGGAGGTACGGCGCAACGTCCTCCGGAAGGTGATGGAGGCGCTGGCATCCCTCCCCGAGAGCGAGCGCCGCCGGTACATGCGGACCATGCAGGAAGCGCTCGAGGAGGCCCCTGGACCTATCCGGGAGCTCATGACCCAAGAGCGAGTCATCATCATGAGCGAGCTCCCAAGTGAGGAGCGCCGGACGTTGATGCGGACCATGGACGCTCTCCTCCTCGCGAGGGCGTGATACCGCCAGACAGGGAGGTGGGTTCTTTGACGTTTTTCCTTCTCAAAGGGATCCAGGGAGGGAAACGCGGGGCGCCGAGGCCTGCACGGTGGTTCCCGTGGCTTGTTGCCGTCGCACTAGGAGGGGCAGGCCTCCTCGCTGTTGCAGCATGGGGGATCTTCCGCTCGCCCCTCGCGCTAGTGGAGTCCCTGCGGCAGGGAGGATCTGCTGGCCCTGCAGTTCCCTCCACCAGCCAGTTACCCAGGTTCTCCCTCCCCATGGTCGATGGGTCGCACTTCTCCAGCGACAGGCTACGAGGGAAGCCGGCTGTGATCAACTTCTTCGCCACCTGGTGTCCTTCGTGCTGGGCGGAGGTGCCCATGCTCGAGGTGGTCTACAGGCAGCACCGGGCAAATGGCCTCATGGTCCTAGGCATCGGGGTCCTGGAGGATGCGCGCAGCACCTCCTGGATGGCGAGGAGGCTCGGGATCTCCTTCCCCGTGACCTATGATGCGACGGGCGAGGTTGTGACGAAGGTCCTCAAGCTCAGGACGATGCCGACCACACTGTTCGTGGACCGCAACGGGAACATCCTGGCGCGCTGGGAGGGGGTTCTGGACAAGGCGCGCTTCCAGCGCTACCTTTCGCTGATCCTGCGCAGCTGAGTGTGGGCGATGGACCTGAGCATCCTCGGCTGGGCGTTCGCGGCAGGCTTCCTCGTTGCCTTCAACCCCTGCGGGTTTGCCATGCTCCCCGCGTACGTTGCCTACTCCCTCGGGCAGCGTGAGGAGAGGACCCACTTTTTCGGGAAGGCCGTTCGAGGCATCGCGAACGGGGCGTTGATGGCAACAGGAGTTCTGGGAATCTTCGCGGTCGTGGGCGTCGTCGTGTCCGCGGTAGGAACCACACTCGTGCGCTTTGTTCCCTGGCTCTCTGCCGTCATCGGGTTGGTCCTCGTGGCGCTCGGGGTCCGGATCCTGACGAGGCGCCGGGGCTTCTCCCTGACAGTCCCGAATCCCTTCAGCGGGAGGGTGGGAGAGAGTTCGGGAGGGGGGGCGTTCCTCTTGTTCGGGGCGAGCTATGCCGTCGCCTCGATGGGGTGCACGCTACCGATCTTCCTTGTCGTCGTCGCCCAGGCGCTGCGAGCTTCGAGTTTCGTCGAGGGCCTAGGAGCTTTCCTGAGCTACGCCCTTGGGTTAGGGACTGTCCTGATCCTCCTGTCGGTTTCCGTGGCCGTAGGGAAGGAAGCTGTTGTGCGGACGATGAGGCCTCTTGGAGGCCTCCTGGAGACCCTTGGCGGGATCGGGCTGGTCATCGCCGGGGGATACCTTGTGTACTACCAGGTGCATGTGGTTAGGCTCTTCACCTTTCTTTCCCGGTGAGGGTTGGAGGATGCGGTTTCCCTTCAAGGCGGCATTGCCCGGTCTGGTCGTCGTGGGATGGTTGCTTACTCCATTGACGGCTGGCGTCCCGCAGGGCCTATCCTCCGGGATCTTCATCCTCTCTCCCTCTCCAGGCGGGCTCGTGGTAGGGTTCCCCGGCGGCCCTGCGGAGATCACTGCGGGAGGAGCCTGGGCAGCCATCGGCCTCAACTATTTCAACGCGGAGAGGGGGAGGAGCGAGAGCGTGGCGGGCCTCCTGGAGTTGCGCGCAGGGGTCCTGCGCTGGTCCCACCGATACGCCAACAGCAATTGCTGTGGGGACCCTTTGGTTCGCGTCTCCCCGGATGGGTCCCGCGTCCTCGCCGCAGGGGACGAGGTCGTCCTCTGGGATCGCTTCGGGAAGGTCCTCTCTCGCATGCCGCTTCCGGAGGGGAAGATCAGCATCGCAGCGACGATCTCCGACGATGGCCGGAGGGGCGTGGTTGTGGCGAGCAATGGGACCCTGCTTGCGTTGGACATGCAGACGGGAGCGCGCATTTGGACGATGGACGGGTTCGAGGGTCCTACCGGGCTTTCCGTAAGTGCCTCCGGGGACGTGGTCGCTGTAGGGAGCGTGAGGGGGATCTTCCTCCGGGACCGCGCAGGGAGGAGGGAACTCCTCTGGTCCGGCCTCTGGCGCTGGGCGGCGGTTGTCCTGGACCAAGACGGCGACCGCCTGGCGGCTGCGTGGAAGCTCCCAGACGGGACGGTGGTGGCGGGAGCGCTCCAGATACCTGGGAGGTTCCGAGGCCCTCTGTGGACAAAGCCGCTTTGGAGGGGGACCGTACCTTCCGTGACGATGGACGCGCAGGGGCGGACGATCCTGGTCGGCGACTTCCTGGGCCGGGGCGCTGCGTTGCTCACTTGGGGAGGACGGATTCTGTGGAGGTCCTCGCAGGAGGAAGGAGTCCGCGCAGACCTCTTCCGGGACGGGGCCGGTTTTGTGGTAGCATCGAGGAGGAGGGTGGAGGTATATCGGTTGCCGGATTTGACGCTGCAGGGGGAAATGGTGTTGCCTGGCATAGCCTTGAAGGTCCGCACGGCCAGGCCGTGGCTCCTGGTCCTCGGAACCACGGAGCAGGGTTCCGTGGTACCCAATCGAGTTTGGGGATTCCAAATGCACAGGGATCGTCTGTGAAGGAGGGATCTGGCGATGAAGCGCTATGACCTCGTGATCATCGGGGGAGGGGCGGCGGCGTTCGCGGCTGCGACCAAGGCCTCCGAGCTCTCGGCGACGACGGCCATCATCAACACAGGCCTCCCCATGGGAGGGACGTGCGTGAACGTGGGGTGCGTCCCCACCAAGCACCTCCTGACCGTCGCGGAGGAGTACTACTATCCGCGGTTCCCGCGGTTTCGCGCGCTCAAGGGAGGCGACCTTCGCACCTTGGACTTCCAGGAGGCCATCGCCGAAAAAGATGAGCTCGTGGCCGCGCTCCGCCGGGAGCACTACTCCGAGGTGCTGGAGTCCCTGCGGGATGTCGACTATATCGAGGGACGGGCGGTGTTCCGGGGTCCCCATGAGGTCGAAGCGAACGGGGAAGTGATCTACGGGGAGAAGATCATCGTGGCCACTGGCTCCTCGACCCGTCGCCTCCCCATCCCCGGCCTCGACCAGGTGGACTGGCTGGACAATCGCAGCGCCCTGGCCCTCCAGGAGCTCCCGGAATCCCTCTTGGTCATCGGCGGAGGGCCCCTGGGGCTGGAGTTCGCCCAGATGTTCCACCACTTCGGGGCGGAGGTGACAGTCGTCGAGGTCATGGACCAGATCCTCCCGCGCCACGAGCCGGAGGTCGCCAGGGAGCTGCGGCGCTGCCTCGAGGAGGAAGGGATCACCATCCTCACGGGGGCAACGGTGGAGAAGGTCTCCCAAGGGACCGACGGCGTCAAGGTCCTGGAGATCAAGCTGGAACGCGGACGCAGGACCCTCCGCGCGACGCACCTCCTGCTCGCTGCGGGGGTCTCCCCGAACACGCAGGGACTTGGGCTAGAGGATGTCGGGGTAGAACTCAATAGCGGCGGGTTCCCGAAGGTGACGGAGTGGCTCCAGACGACGGTCCCGCACATCTATGCGGCAGGGGATGTCGTGGGGAGGATGCAGCTGGAGACCGTCGCAGCCAAGGAGGGGAACCTCGCTGCCGAGAACGCCCTCACAGGGTCCCGGAAGTCCATCAACTACGACCACGTCCCCCATGCGGTGTTCACGAACCCCCAGGTGGCCAGCGTGGGGCTGACCGAGGAGGAGATGATGCGGCGGTTCGGGACCTGTAGCTGCCGCACGGTCCCCATCGCCCAGGTCCCCAAGGCGAAGGCGGTCAAAGAGGGGAGGGGGCTCATCAAGATGGTCGCCCACCCCGGGACCGGCCAGATCTTAGGCGTGCACATCGTGGCGCCGATGGCGGCAGACCTCATCCACGAAGCCACCCTGGCAGTGAAGTTCGGCCTCACCATCGACGACCTGATCGATACTGTGCACGTCTTCCCCACCCTCAGCGAGGGGATAAAACTCGCCGCCCAGGCGTTCCGCCGGGACATCACGAAGATGAGCTGCTGCGTGGAGTGAGGGACAGGATTTGACAGTTTCTCCTTGACATAATAGGAGAACTCTGCTAAAAATTTCCCAGAGGTCGTCATGCGGAAGTACGATACTCCTCTTTTCCGCACAGCTTTCCGCCCGCGGAAGTGCATCTGTACAGGGCGGAGGTAGCGCCGGCCCCGCAGTCATTTTCTGCACGCTGGGCGTTCCTCCGCGATCCTTCGCTTCGTTCAAGATCCATCGCCTTTCCCGGTGACAGACAAGACCAAGGAAAAGGAGGGAGTTGGATGTCCCAGTACGCCCATCCCGAAGTTCTCGTCGAGCCTGATTGGTTGGAGGAGCACCTCAACGACCCGGACATTCGCATCGTCGAGGCGAGCGAGGATCCCACCCTGTACGACCAGGCGCACATCCCCAATGCCCTCCGCCTTCACTGGAAGAACGACCTTCAGGACCCGGTGATCCGGGACTGGATCCCCAAGGATCGCTTTGAGCGGTTGTTGGGAGAACTGGGGATCAGCGACAGGCACACGGTGATCTTCTACGGGGACAAGAACAACTGGTTCGCCACCTATACCTTCTGGCTGTTCAAGTACTACGGCCACGCGGATGCCAGGATCCTGAACGGCGGCCGGGATCGCTGGTTGCGGGAGGGCCGGAGGGTTACCGCGGAGGTCCCGCGCTTCCCGCCGACCACCTACAAAGCCAAGGATCCGGACAACAGCATCCGGGCCTTCCGGGACGAGATCCTGCAAAGGTTGAGCCAGCCCCAAGTCGCCCTGGTGGACGTGCGCTCGCCGGCCGAATACGCTGGCGAACTGTTAGCCCCCCCTGCGTACCCCCAGGAGGGCGCGCAGCGCGGCGGCCACATCCCTGGGGCCAAGAACATCCCCTGGACGCAGAACGTGCGCGAGGACGGCACGTTCAAGCCGCCGGAGGAGCTCCGCCAGCTCTACGAGTCCCTGGGCATCCGGCCCGACAAGGAGGTGATCGCTTACTGCCGCATCGGCGAGCGCTCCTCCCTGACCTGGTTCACCCTCAAGTACCTCCTCGGGTACGAGAAGGTGAAGAACTACGACGGGTCGTGGACGGAGTGGGGGAGCATGGTGGGAGTCCCCATTGAGCGCTGAGCGGGCCCGAATTCCTGGAACCTGGGTCGGACGAGGCGCCGGCGCCTCGTGGTTCGCTGACCAGGGGGGGGATGACTGTTCAGAAAGAAGTAGACAAGAGCCCACAAGTCCACCATGCGGGAGGTGCTTTGTGAAACCTGTCAGACGGTCAGATGCTCTATTCTATCCTAATTTCCGAGGTCAGCTTACAGCCTGCTTGGAAAGGGGTGAAGATCCGCTTGCTGAAAAGCTTTTGCTGAGGAGGTCTAAGAAGAGATGTCCGTGCGGACTCGAAAGGCCGTCCTGGAGTTCATCAGAAGCCCCGAGCCCACTTCCTACCAGATCCATGACGCTGAAACCGGCGAATCAGTCTATGTGCGGTGCGCGATGGACGCCCTCTTATACCCCATTCTTACCCGCCGAAGGGTAGAGATCTTGGCCCGGCCTCCGGGAGTGGAAGGGGTGCTCCGACTGACGATCGGACCCGAGGGCGCGGAAAGCTGGCCTGACGGTTATGTCCTGGCTTACCCGGACCTGCCCATCGAAAGCGAGGACTTCGAGCGGATCGCCCGGGAGCGGTGCCCCTTTGTCCATCTTTTTCCGAACCGCGAGTGCCTTGACAAGTGGCTTGCCTCACTACCGACTGAGCTCCGGGAGCGGGTTCAGATCCTGGGTCTGGCCGAAGCCTTTGCTTGGGCCCGGCATCGGGTGGAAGGCTGGCCAGAAGGTTGAGGGGAGGCTGCTTCTAAACTCGACCTGAAAATCCGGCAAAGACCTCACGGTCAGGTCAGCGTGGTTCGGGGTTGATAAATCTTGACTCATCTGCTAAACATTGAAGAAAGAAATGGCCGCTAGGATCGTTCGTGTGAACATCGACCAAGCCTCTACCCGCCTCCAGTGTATCTGTCCATAGCGGGGGTGGCCGGCGCCTGCCCTCGCGCAGGCGCAGCCTTCCTCCGCATCTCCTGATTCCCCGTTGCAACCGTACAAATTCGGCGGAAGCGCCCAAGGAAGGGGCTCTTCCCGAAGGATAGGCCTTCGGCAGGGATGGATGAACAGCTCCCCTGCGCGGGAAGGGAGGGCCCCGGAAGGAGGTTCAGACCATGGCGGAGGGGACGATCACATGGGAGGCTGTTCTGCAGCGGAACCCGCGGGAGCGCATGAAGGCTGAGAAACACCCCGTGGAGGTCCTCGACGAGCTCCCGGAGCTCATCCGGAGAGGGTACGAGAACGTCCCCGAGGAGGACGTCGTCCGGCTGCAGTGGTACGGCATTTCCCACGACCGGCCGCGTGTGGGATACTTCATGGTCCGGATCCGCCTCCCAAACGGCATGGTCACACCGGAGCAGTTCGCGGCGATTGGCCGGCTGGCCGCCCGTTACCGGAATTACGCAGAGATCACGACGCGGCAGGACATCCAGCTCCACTGGGTTCCCTTGAGGGACCTCCCTGAAATCTTCACCACCCTCCCCGAGCAGGGGATGACGCTCCTGGGAGGAGAGGGGGACACCGTGCGCAACATCACCGGCTGCCCCGTCGCGGGGTTCGACCGGGAGGAGTACTTCGACAGCACCCCGGAGATCCTCGCCCTCCACAGAGCCTTCACCGACCCGTCCCAACGGGACCTCCTCAACCTCCCCCGCAAGGTGAAGGTGACGGTCTCGGCGTGCGCCTATCACTGCAATGCCCCGGAGATCCACGACATCGCCTTCGTGGGCATGCGCAGGGGAGGAAGGGAGGGGTATAGCGTCTGGGTCGGAGGCGGTCTGTCCACGAACCCCCGCATCGCCCGCCCCCTCGGCATCTTCGTGGCGCGCGACCAGGTGGTCACGGTGGCCCGGGCGATCCTGGACATCTGGCGGGAGGAGCCAGCGAACCGCCTCTCCTTCGTCAAAGCGCGGTTGAAATTCTTCGTCGACCGCATCGGACCGGAGGGGGTCCGGCAGCTCCTGGTGGAACGTCTGGGGTGGGAACCCGAGGAGAGCGGAGAAGAACCGCGGCCCCTCGGACGCACCTTCCACTATGGGATCCAGCCGCAGAAACAGGAAGGTCTCTTCTCCATCGGGCTGGCCGTCCTCGCCGGCCGGTTGCGCGGTGACCAGATCCTGCGCATCGCCGATCTGGCCGGGCAAGAGGGCCTGGCGATCCGCCTGAGTCAGCGCCAGAACCTCATCCTGGCCAACGTCCCGGAGGATCGCCTCGTCCACGTGCTCTCCCAGGCGGAGGCATGGGGGTTCCAGGTACACGCGTCCAACCTGCGGGCGAACTCCATTGCCTGCACAGGAGGGCCCTTCTGCAACTTCTCCTACGGTTCCAGCAAGGATCTCCTCGTGGAGGTGATCGACGATCTGGAGCGGAGCGTGGGGGATCTGGACGACGTGGTGATCCAGGCCGACGGCTGCCTCCACGCCTGCGCCCACCACTGGGTCGGAGACATTGGGCTCCAGGCCTCCTACGTCCGGAACTCCGACGGGACCATGGAGGAAGCCCTCATGATCATCCTCGGAGGCGGCTACGGCCGGGAGGCCGGGATCGGCCAGGTGGTCGTGAAGCGGGCCTCCGTCCCCCAAGCTAAGCGGTACCTGGAAAACCTCCTCCGGTTCTACCGGAAGTCGGGGCCCTGGCCTTCCTTCGCTGCGTTCACCCGGGCGTTCTCGGGGGAGAGACTCCTCCAGATCATGGAGACCGGCGCCCCCGCTCGTGCTCCGGAGGAAGCTCCCGTCCCCACGTCCGGGAAGCCCCTGGTCGTGCGCATGGGGGAGCAGCGGTGGGAGTTCTGGGAGCCCATGCAGGTCAGGGTCCTGCTCCAACGGCTGGGGATTTCGCCGGACACCGTGGTCGTCGCCAGAAACGGCACGCAGGTCCACGAAGAGGAGTGGCTCTCGCCGGAGGACGAGGTCGAGGTCCTCTACGCGCTTTCTGGAGGGTGAGGAGGAGAGGTGATCCACCGTGCACACCCCTGAGTGGGTGAAGGGCTCTGAGTCGGTCCCGTGGGAGGAGGTCCTGCGGCGAAACCCGCGGGAGCGCATGAAGGCTGAGAAACACCCCGTGGACATCCTCGACGAGCTCCCGGAGCTCATCCGGAGAGGGTACGAGAACGTCCCCGAGGAGGACATCGTCCGGCTGCAGTGGTACGGACTGTACCACGATAAGCCGCGCGTCGGGTACTTCATGATGCGCATCAAGCTCCCTGGAGGCATCCTGACTCCTGCCCAGTGCGCCGCCATCGGGGAGCTTGCTCGGCGGTTCGGGGACTACGCCGAGCTGACGACGCGCCAGGATATCCAGCTCCATTGGATCCGCCTGGAAGACCTCCCCGAGGTCTTCGCCATCCTGCACGCCGCCGGGCTCACCACGAACGCAGCCTGCGGGGATACCGTCCGCAACATCACCGGCTGCCCCGTAGCGGGACTCGACCGCTTTGAGGCCTTCGACAGCACGGAGGACCTGCTGCGGCTTGCCGCGTTCTTCTACGACGCTGCGCATCGCGATTACTTCAACCTCCCGCGGAAGCACAAGATCACCATCTCCGCCTGCGCGTACCACTGCAACTATCCGGAGATCCATGACATCGCGTTCGTGGGCGTCCGGGAAGGGGCCCGCGAGGGCTACACCGTCTGGATCGGCGGAGGGCTTTCCACGAACCCCCGCATCGCCCGCCCGCTGGGGGTCTTCATCCCGCGCCAGCAGGTGCTCACGGTGGCCCGGGCGATCCTGGACATCTGGCGGGAGGAGCCAGCGAACCGCCTGACCTTCGTCAAAGCCCGACTGAAGTTCTTCGTCGACCGGATTGGGCCGGAGGAATACCGCAGGCGGCTGGAGGAGCGTCTGGGCCACGTCCTGGAGGATTGGCCCCAACCCCCGCAACCCGTGCGACGGGAGTTCCATACGGGGATCCACCCCCAGAAACAGCCGGACAGGTTCTATGTGGGCTTCCCCGTGCCTGCGGGGAAGGTGAATGGGGATCAGCTCCTCGGAGTGGCCAGGATCGCTCAGGAATTCGGCCTGCGCGTCCGCATCAGCCAGCGCCAGAACCTCATCCTGGCGGACATCCCCCGGGAGAGCCTCGTCGCGGTGATTGTGACGATGCGCGAGATCGGCTTTCCCCTCCAGGGGAGCTGGATGCGCGCCACCTCGATCGCCTGCACGAGCGACCCGTACTGCAACTTCTCGCTGAACTCCAGCAAGGAGCTCCTCGTCGACCTCATCGACTACCTCGAGAGCAGGCTGGGCCCGATCCAAGACATCACCATCAGTGCCGACGGCTGCCCCCACGCCTGCGCTCACCACTGGGTCGGAGACATTGGGCTGCAGGCCTCCTACCTCCGCAAGCCGGATGGCTCGGTGGAGGAGGCGTTGATGGTGATCCTCGGCGGGGGCTACGGCCGGGAGGCCAAGATCGGGAGGGTCGTGGCCAAGCGCGTCCCCGTGGCGGAGGTCAAGACTTACCTGGAGAACCTGATCCGATTCTACCGCCAATCCGGACCGTGGAGGTCGTTCCACGAGTTTACCAATGCCTATAGCGACGAGGCGCTGTTGCAGATCATGCGGAACGGTTGCCTCGAAGAGCAAAAAGCAGCAACCTCGGTCCCTGTGGAGGTGGAGCCATGACACGGTTGGATGAACTGGAAGCGTTCGAACTTGCCATGGAGTACGAGGACCAGCCCGCCGAGGCGGTGGTCTCTTGGGCCCTCGACCTCTTCCACCCGCGCGTTGCCCTGGCCTGGAGCGGCCAGGCAGAGGATATGGTCATCCTGGACATGGCGTGGAGGATCAACCCAGATGTCCGGGCGTTTGCCGTAGACACAGGGAGGATGCACGAGGAGACCTACGCGCTCATGGAGGAGGTGCGCCAGAAGTACGGGATCGCCATTGAGGTCGTTTTCCCAGATCGTCATGAGATCGAAGCCATGGTCCGGAACTTCGGGGTGAACCTCATGTACAGGGACGTGGCCTACCGCATCCTCTGCTGTGAGCTCCGGAAGGTGCGTCCCCTCGTCCGTGCCCTCAGCGGACTGGACGCCTGGTTCACGGGCCTGCGCCGGGAGCAGTGGGCGAGCCGCCAGAACATCAAGAAGATCGAGATCGACCACGACCATGGGCAGATCGTCAAGGTGAATCCCCTCGCCGACTGGAGCTCTGAGGAGGTGTGGAGGTACATCCGCACGCACGAGGTCCCCTACAACCGCCTCTACGACCAGTCCTATTCCAGCATTGGCTGCAAGCCCTGCACGCGCCCCGTCCAGCCCGGGGAGGATCCCCGCTCGGGGAGGTGGTGGTGGGAGATCAACGCGCCCAAGGAGTGCGGGATGCACTGCTCCATCGAGACGGGAGGGTTCGAGAAGATCATGGAAGCGATCCTCAAGGAGGCGGCGGTGCGTGGCGAGGGAGCCGCGCGTTAGGAGGAATCCCAATGGGAATCGTTTTGCCCGTGCCCGTGGAGAGACCAGAGCTCGTCCGGATCCTCGAGAGGAGGGGGTGGCGCCCGGTGACGCTGAACGGCAGGCCCGCCTATGAGAAGGCCGAAGGGATCTGGCTCTGGCTTGCCCGCCTCGAGCCGCACCCGGAGTTCATCTCCTGGGTGCCTGAGGAGGAGGAAGCCCACCGTCACGCCGAGGGATTGCGCCGCCTCCAGGTAGAGGTGGACGCCATCTGCGCGGAACTCAGGATCCCTTTGGTTTCCTCACTCACGCTCCACTTTGAGGCCTGAGCCATGGCGGACCTGGGTGGACGCCGCATTGTCATCCTGGAGGCGAGAATGGCGCAGGAGCTTGCGACGTTGATCCTGCGCCACGGAGGGGATCCCATCCTGGCGCCTGCTCTGCGCGAGGTCCCCGGAGAGCCGACTTCCATCCGTCCGGCCGTCGAGGCACTGTTACGTGGGGAGGTCTTCGCTGCCCTCTTCCTCACGGGTGTGGGGGCGCGGACGTTCATCGAGATGGCGGAAGCGTTGGGTTCCGGCGAGGAAGTCCTCGCCGCCCTGCGGAGGGCTAAGGTGATCTGTCGGGGTCCCAAGCCCGTCGCTGTCCTGCGCTCCCGCGGGATCCCGATCGCGCTTGTGGCGCCTGCGCCCCATACCGTCGACGCCCTCCTCCGGGCTCTGGAGGGACAATCCTGGGACTTCCGTGGGAGGGCCGTCCTCCTGCAGCATTACGGAGAGCGGAAAGAACAGCTGGTGGCTTGGCTGGAAGCGAAGGGGGCCCGGGTGCTGGAGATCTCCCCCTACCGCTGGTCCCTCCCGGAAGACCTCGAACCCCTGCGCCGCGCGGTCCGGATTCTGGTTGACGCGCGAGCTGACGCAGTCTGCTTTACGAGCCGCCCGCAGGTCGTCCACCTCTTCCAGGTGGCTGGGGAGCTCAACCTCCTGGATCCGTTGAGGGAGGCCCTCAGGGAGCGTGTCGTCGTCGCGGCTCTCGGGCCGGTTTGCACCGGGGCCCTGGAGGAGCACGGGATCAGACCGCACGTTGTCCCGGAACACGGGAAACTGGGAGATCTCGTCAGGGCCCTCACGCAGTTCTTCCTGCAAGGCGCGAAGGGGGGCTAAGGAATGCGATACTTCCCATTGATGCTCAACCTCCAGGACCGCCCTGTCCTCCTCATTGGAGGAGGGGAGGAGACCATGGCGAAGGTCCATTCCCTCCTCCAGGCGGGGGCCCGTCTCACAGTGGTCTGCCCGGTGGCGCTTCCAGGGCTTGAGGAACTCTCCGCCGAGGGACGCATCCGGTGGCTGCGGAGGGCGTACCAGGAAGGGGATCTGGAGGGGTACTTCCTCGCCGTTTCAGATCCCCCGGAGAAACCCATCAATGCCCGAATCTTCCGGGAGGCAGAGGAGAGGCGCCTCTTCCTGGTGGCCGTGAACGATCCCACGAACGCCTCGGCCATCTTCCCTGCCGTGCATCGGCGGGGGGATCTCGTCCTCGCAGTCTCCACGAGTGGGGTCTCCCCCGCCCTCGCCGTCCGGATCAAGGAACGCCTGCAGGAAGAGTTCGGACCGGAGTATGCCCTCTTCCTCCGGCTCCTGAAGGAGATCCGGAAGGAGGTGGCCGCCCGCTATCCGCGCTTGGAGGAGCGGAGAGCAACGTGGTACCGGCTCGTGGACTCGGAGGCAGTCTCCCTCCTGCGCGCAGGGAAAGTGGAGGAGGCCCGTGAGGTCCTCCGGAGAGTCCTTGCGGCCGTTCCTCCGGCCGTGGGGGTGGCGGGCCCCCTTCGAGGCGGGGAGGTGCACAGGGAGGGCGAACCATGCTGATCCTCGTAGGGTTCGCCATCGCGTTCCTCATCGGGCTCACAGGGGTTGGCGCGGGCACCATGACAGCTCCCATCCTGATCCTCTTCCTGGGCCTTCCGCCTGGAGTGGCCGTCGGGACCGCGCTCCTCTTTGGGACCCTCGTCAAACTTCCCGCCGCCAGCATCTATCTCTGGAATCGGCAGGTGGACTTCCGTACCATGCGCCTGATGCTTGCCGGAGGCCTCCCGGGCGTGATGATCGGGACCCTCCTCTTCCAAGGACTCCGACACCGGGGAGACGCGGTCCTGTTCCTTGTAGGCGCCATCGTGATCCTCTCCGCATTCGCCAATTTGGTCTCCACCTTGCGGCGTATGAGGGGCGTAGAGCGGCCGAGGTTGATCCCCCCCGCCACGTTGCTCATCGGCATGGAGGTGGGGTTCTCCTCCGCAGGGGCAGGGGCGCTTGGGACCCTCCTCCTCTTCCATACCACGAACCTGACACCGGCGAAGGTCGTAGGAACGGACTTACTCTTCGGTCTCCTCCTCGCCGCTGCGGGAGGAGGGCTCCGTGCCTGGCTCGGGCAGGTCTCGCCGGAAGTGCTCCTCCCCATGCTCGCAGGGGGCATGCTGGGGAGCACCCTGGGTGCTTACGCCGTCACGCTCGTACCTCGCCGCCCCTTGAAGGTCGGGCTCCTGCTCTGGTTGCTCTTCATCGGGACACAGCTCCTCTACCGGGGGGCAGGCCATGGGTAAGGGAAAGGTTTGGCTCGTTGGCGCAGGTCCTGGTGACCCGGGGCTCGTCACCCTCAGGGCCTTCCAGGTGTTGCAGGAGGCTGACGTGATCCTCTACGACCGCCTCGTCTCCGAGGATGTCCTGAAGCTCGCTAACCCTGTAGCAGAACGGATCTATGTAGGGAAGGACGCGGGCGAACAACACCGGAGGCAGGAGGAGATCCTCCGCCTCATGCTCGGCCTCGTCCAGGAAGGCCGGAACGTCGTCCGCCTCAAGGGTGGAGACCCCATGATCTTCGGCAGGGGCGGGGAGGAGTGGCGCTTCCTCGTGGAGCGCGGTGTGCCGGTGGAGGTCGTTCCCGGAGTGAGCTCGGCGATTGCCCTCCCCGCCATGGCGGGGATCCCCCTCACCTACCGCGGGTACTCCGCGGGGTTCGCCGTGGTGAGCGGTCACTGCAGAGACGGAATGGACCAGGACTGGGCCCGCTACGCCCGTGTGGAGACGCTGGTGGTGTTGATGGGGGTGAAGAACCGAGAGGGGATTGCCGATGCACTGATCCGCCTCGGCCGCGATCCTTCCGAGCCAGTTTGTTTCATCGAGCGCGGGTCCACCCCAGAGGAAAGGGTCATCGAAGCCACCCTGGGGAATGTGGCCTGCGGGGATGTGGATGTGAATCCGCCTGCGGTCTGGGTGATCGGGAAGGTCGCAGCCCTCCGCCGCGTTCTCTCCCCCGTCAAGGAGGGATGCTATGCCCGTTGATCCGCACGGTGGAAGGCTCGTCCAGCGCGTCGTGTCGGAGGCCGATCGCGAGGAGCTGCTCGGGGAGGCCAAACGCTATCCGAGCCTCCAGGCCGATGAGGATACCCTCTTGGATCTGGAAAATATCGCCGTGGGCGCCTTCTCCCCCCTGGAGGGGTTCATGACCAGGGAGGAAGTCGAGGGTGTCGCTGGGGAGATGCTCCTTCCCAGCGGGGAGGTCTTCAGCCTCCCCATCCTCTTCCAGCTCCCGGGACCGCCAAGGGTTTCCCGAGGCGAGCCTGCAGCCATTCAGGATGCGGAGGGGAGGATCGTCGGGATCCTCGAGGTCGCAGACGTCTACCGGCTCGACCTCCCGCGCCTCGCCCGGCAGGTCTTCGGGACGGATCGGGAAGTCCACCCAGGGGTGCGCCTCCTCTTCCAGAAGGGACCCTATGCAGTCGGCGGGAAAGTCCTGCTCCTCTCCCTTCCAGAGAACCCCTTCCGGGAGTGGGTGAAAACTCCTGCCCAAACGCGCGCTTTCTTCACCAGGGAGGGGTGGAAAACCGTCGTCGCCTTCCAGACCCGTAACCCACCCCACCGCGCCCATGAATACCTGTTGCGCCTTGGCCTGGAGATCGCCGACGGCCTCCTGATCCACCCGATCTTGGGGAGGAAGAAGGAGGACGACTTCACGAGCTGGGCCATCCTCAGGGCTTACGAGGTTCTGATCGCGAACTTCCTGCCGAGCGAGCGGGTCCTCCTCTCGGGCCTTACCACGGCCATGCGCTACGCCGGCCCACGCGAGGCCGTCTTCCACGCCATCGTCCGCCAGAACTTCGGCGCCACCCACTTCCTCGTGGGCCGTGACCACGCCGGGGTGGGAAACTTCTACGACCCGTATGCGGCGCACCGCATCTTCGATAAGCTCCCGAACCCTCTGGCCATCCAGGTGGTGAGGGTGGGGGCTGTCTTCCACTGCGCGCTTTGCGGGGGGATCGCCTCAGAGAGGACGTGCCCTGAGTCCCACAGGGGATCGCGGAGGTACGTGAGCATGACGGAGGTACGGAGCCTCCTGCGGGAGGGGAGGTACCCTCCTGCCGAGCTCGTCCGCCCCGAGCTTTCGAGGATCCTCAGAGACGCGCTCGCTGCTTTGTAACCGGCTTCTGGGCATCTGCCCCGCGGCCTCTTTCAACAGCAGGTAAAATGGAAGGAGGGCCCGCCGCAGGGTCATCCCATTCAGGCCCTTGCGGTTCGGGAGGTGCGATCCGTGCACGAGGGGAAACTGTGGTATCTGCGCCAGGTGGACCTCTTCGAAGGCATCTCCGAGGAAGAGGTCGAGCGCTTGGCGAGACAGGCGGTCCTCCGGAAGTACACGCGGGGGGAGGTGATCCTCAGCCCAGAGGAGTCCTCGGAGAGGATCTATATCGTGAAGAAAGGGCGGGTGAAGCTCTCCAAGTACTCCCCTGATGGGAAGGAGCAGATCCTCGCCCTCCTCCAGAGCGGGGATGTGTTCGGGGCGTTCACGCTCGTGGGGGGTCGCGAGAATGTGCATGTGGAAGCCTTTGAAGACACCGTGCTGTGCGCCCTGAGGCGGGAGGATTTCTATGCTGTCGTCCGGGAACACCCGGAGATCGTCCTTCGCCTCCTGGGACTCCTGGCCAAGCGCCTCCAGCGCGCGGAGCAGGAGATCGAGGAGCTGGCCTTCCAGGGGGTCCCGGGCCGCCTGGCTTCCCTCCTCCTGAGGATGGCGCAGGAGTATGGTGAGCGCGGACCGGACGGGATCCGCATCGCCCTCCGCCTCACCCACCAGGACTTGGCCAACATGATCGGGGCAACGCGGGAGACCGTGACGAGCGTGCTGGGAAAGTTCAAACGAGAGGGCTTAGTCCTGTTCGACCGGAAGAACATCGTCATCCGCAGCCCGGAAAGGCTGGAGGCAGTCGTCCACGCAAGGATCCCTTCTTAGAGCACCCCACAAAACAAGAAGCGTCCTGTGGGGTGTTCAGGTGCTCCTAACGTACCCCTGGCGGTGTCGCCTGTTCGAGCCAGATCGTGCCCCAGACGAGCCCTCCCGCCAACAGGAGGAAGCTCAGGGGGATGAAGGAGCTCCGGAGCGCGATGAAGGCGAGGGCCGAGTTCGCGCCGAGCGCGAGGGCGACGGTAGGGGCGCAACAGGTGAAGCCCGTGAGGAGGCCCGGGAGCGCCCCCACCAGTCCCACCCCCGGGCGGCAGCAGGCCCGTTGGCGTTGCATGTGCGCAATAGCCACCGCCACGTTCAGGCCTACAAGCACTCCCAGCGCGAGGCCGAGGAGGAGGTTGGGAGCGGCGAGGAGGATCCCCAGGCGCCCACCGAGGTAGATCGCCACCACCGGTTCGAACGAGAAGGGGGCGACGGCCTTCCACAGTTTCTCCGGCCACCCCTCGGCGACCTCGATGGCCAGGAGGGCCCAGTCTCCCCGCGGGGGGATCCAGAGGAGATGGCGGAGGCTATACAGGTAGATGAGGAGGTACAGACCCCCAGCGAGGAGGGCAACGCGCTGGTACCTCGGCCTCCGTACGATGTCGGCGATCCCTCGGGATGCTGCAGCGATGGATTCCCTTCCCATCACGGCACCAGGACCTTCGTTTCCGGGTAGAAGGCATACCAGGCGAACCACATCACGTCAAAGGACGTCACCCACTTGAGCTGAGCGCCTGCGAGCTTTCCCCGCATCCCCCTCCCTCCCGCTGACCAGGTCGTAGCTGTCTGCGCGTCGACGATCTCCTCGCCGCGGCGGAGGAACGTTAGTTCCTGGCCGCCATGCTGGCGGGCGAACACCGACACCGCGTCCAGCTCCTTGTCGTAGAGTGCGACAAGGGGGAGGCCCCCGAGGGTGAAGTTCACAACACCCGCGGAGGCAGCCTCGGCCTTGGGCAGTGCCAGGACCGCATGGTCAACCTTGACCCCCACGACCACCTTCTTCTCTGGGAACCGGTTGCTCCTGGCCATGACGGGAAAGAAGGGACCGCCGGAGGTGTAATAGCTGGGCCTCTTGCTCGTATAGGAGCCGTAAGGGTCGTACCCGTAGGACCGGACATACCCTGTCTCCTTGGAAAGCACGAGCGTCTTGGGGTACCGTCTCTTCCAGCGTCCCCACGTGGTCCAGGTCAGGGGCAAGGCCTCCAGCTCCTGCCCCAGGTTCGGGCCGGTGATGGCCACCCCAAGGATCTGTGGCCACCGGCTGTCCGTCTGGCGGTCATACATGAGGAGATTGCTGTTCACGATGTTCCCCGAGGTCCCGAAGGTAAGGGGCCTGCCATCCACCTTCGACCTTCCTCGATAGGCGATGGCCGACCCGGTGAGGGGGCAATAGGTTACAGCGAGTTTCTCACCAGAGATCTCCTCATTGACGATCTCGTGCCAGACCATGATGATCTGGGGGTAGGCCCTGGCTGTTCCTTTCTCGTCCATGCCGAAGACGACGTCCTCTGGGCCCAGGAACTTGTCCGCCTCGCCAGCGGAGACGTACTTGGGGTTGTCGATGGGGGGGATGCCGTCCTTAGGGGGACCGCCATGCACCACGTTCCGAGCGAATGCAGTGAGGCGTTCAGGGGGAACCTGGGCGTTGAGCTCCCCGAGGAGCCGGCCTCCCAGGAGATGGCCTATCCAGAGCATGCCAGCGAACCTGAGGCTCCGTGCGAGGAACCTCCTCCGCGTGATCCCCTCAAGCTCCACCCATGGATCCCTCCCCATGTTCCCACCCTCTCTCATTATTCCGCGCTGGGAGGCGCTCATCTGTAATCCTGCTTACAACCGACTTTGGGAGGGGAGACTTTATTGTAGTCTAGCTTACAGTTTCCGGTTGCCTCCGCCCCTATGATGGAGGGGAAGCGAGCGATCCAAGTTGCCCCGTCTCAAGACCTCTGCCGGGGCTGGGAGGAGGGGAGGATGCGCACAGAGAGGATCACACGTCGAGAGTTCTTCCAATGGTCTATGGCACTTGGGCTAGCGCTCTCGTCGCTGGACCGTCTCGCTGGGATGGCTCACGGAGGCGCACGCGCCAGGAAGCTCGTAGGGGACGTCATCGACTTCTCCACAAGGCCCCAGGGTTGGGGAGGTCTGTTCGGATTCGTGACGTTCCGCCTCCACCCCGTGTTCTTCAAAGGGAAGCGGGCCTACCACATCCGGACTGACGCCTCTGACCAGGCCTTCGCAAAGCGAGAGGGGCTCGTGTTCGTCCCCAAGTTGGGGAAAGCTCTGGAAGCCGGAGCGGCCGGGGACTACTACATCTTTGTGCAGAGGGCACAAGGCCAGCTTCCCGTCGTCAGCACCGTCCCTGGAGAGCCAGACTTCACCCCAGCCTTCCACTTGCAACGAGTCCGATTCAAGGGGGCACCCAGGCTCCTCACTTCGGTCGACGAAATCCGGGACGCCGAGCGGGTTGGGCAGGTGACCATTGAGCCGACGCGCATCGTGGTGAACTATCCTGTGGTGAAGTGGCCGGGAGGAGAGCTCCCCGTGGACACGGAGCGGAAAGTCTACCTGGGGAAGGGGCAGCTCCTGGCCAGGCCCGACACGGCCAACCTCCGGGTGACCTTCAAGCTCCACCAGTGCTTCCCCGGGGAGTGGTACATCGTCACTGACACCTCCGCCGTCCCTATGGCACCCATGATGCGGGTCGCCCCCTCGCCGGGGACCGCGGCCCTGACGGCGGCCGGTGCAACCGCCAAGATCCTGGTCTTCGGCAATGGCGTCAAGGGCCCTGGGCCGATGGGATTCCAGCCTTCCATCGTGGACTCCCTGCCCGGGGACGCCGCGTGGAGCCCCTTCTGGGACCACTTCACCTTCACCTGGGTGGAGGGGAGGACCCCGAAGATCCTCCGATCGCCCGCAGAGCTCCTCAAGGAAGAGCAGGCGGGGAACCTGAAGCGGTGGCCGGGGACGCCAGATACGAAAGGGGAGCTATTCGTCGTGAACTATCCCGTTCCCATCGCCGCGCCGATGACGTGGAAACCCGGATAGCGCAACAAAAAACCACAGGAGGTGATCGATGCCATGGCAAAAGCGGCGGTTGTGATCCTCGCCGATACCGAGACCCACGCCGACCTGGGGCGCCTCGTCAACGCGCTCCAGGCAGCGCGGGAGTTCAAGGAGGCAGGCGATGAGGTCAAGATCCTCTTCGACGGCGCAGGGACCAAGTGGATCGGGGAGCTGTCAAAACCGGACCACCGGCTTTCCGGCCTCTTCCAGTCCCTGAAGGGTTCGGTCTACGGGGCGTGTAGCTTCTGCGCCACGGCGTTCGGCGCGAAGGAGGCGGTGGTGAAATCTGGGGTCGCGCTCTTGGATGAGAACGCCGGGCATCCAAGCCTCCGGAAGCTGATCGCGGACGGCTACCACGTGCTCACGTTCTAACGCGAGGGAGGGGTCAGGTCTTGACTGGGTACACGTCGGCGTTCTCAGTCAGGACTTGGCCCCTGGTCGGCTGCGCTTGCGCCGCGCGGACCGGCGGCGGTCGATGATGGTGCAGGTCCGGATCCTCTCGGTATTGTCGCGCACGAGTTCGGAAGCGATCTCAATCAACTGGCGCACGCGGGGGTCCGTGACACGGTAGTACACGTTCCTCCCTTCCTGCCGGGCGGTGACATACCCGCACCAGCGCAGGCAAGCGAGGTGGCTGGAGACCCGCCCCTGGGGGGAACCGATGATCCTGACCAGCTCGGAGACGTTCCTCTCCTCCTCCATGACCTCCTGGAGGATGCGCAACCGCGTGGGGTCACCCAGGGCGCGGAAGAACTTGGCCGTGAGGACCAGGTCCGAGAGGTTCGGCAGGACGAACGGAGCGGTCATGAGCTGTGTCGTCCCCATGGTCGTCCTCCTATCGAGGATTTCGTATCCTTCTCAGACTTTACCTGATTCCCTCCTCCAGTGCAAGGTGGGGGAACTTGCCTGCTTTCGGCGTTCGCGCTATAATACCCTCGAACCCTGAGGTTGGGGTGCCTGAAAACTGCATACAGGAATCCACTGGGGGAGCTCGGTGAAGCCGGGCTGAGAGTGCGGCCGGAAGTGCCCAGGATCGCTCCGGGCACGTTGCCGCAGACCCTTTGGACCCGATCCAGATAATACTGGCGTGGGGAAAGTGGTGATCTTGGGAAAGCCGCCAGTCCAGTCTGGATTGGTGGCTTTCGAGTTTCCGGGAGGGGAGGATTCTCCCGTGAAGATCGCGGTCAAGGGGATCGTCAAGAGTTTCTCCCACAACGGGGTGAACCTGCGGGTCCTGGACGGGGTCACCCTCCATGCCCGGGAGGGAGAGTTTGTGACCATCCTGGGCCCGAGCGGCTGTGGGAAGAGCACATTGTTCAACATCATCGCCGGGCTCCTTCCTCCGGACGCCGGGGAGATCTGGATCGACGGCGCCCCCGTGCCCGATGGAAGGGGTTATATCGCCTATATGCAGCAGAAGGATCTCCTGTTGCCCTGGCGCACCGTCGTGGATAACGCCGTCCTCGGGCTGGAGGTGCAGGGGACCCCCAGAGAGATGGCGCGGTCCCTGGCCAGGGACCTCCTCGCCCGGGTGGGCCTGCAGGGTTTCGAGGATGCCTTTCCGGCCCAGCTCTCCGGCGGGATGCGCCAGAGAGTCGCCCTCGTCAGGACCGTCCTCACGGGCAAGGAGATCCTCCTCCTCGACGAGCCCTTTGGGGCCCTCGATGCGATGACGCGCCTGGTCCTCCAACAGTATATCCTGCGCATGTGGCAGGAGTTCCGCAGGACGGTCCTCTTCGTGACCCACGACATCGAGGAGGCGGTCCTCCTCTCGGACCGCATCTATGTGCTCTCCGCGCGGCCGGCGCGGGTCAAGGAGGAGGTGGGTGTCGATCTGCCGCGGCCAAGACAGGTCACCGATCCCGCCTTCGTCACCCTGAAGGGGAGACTCCTCGCGCTCATCCAGGACGAGATGAAGGAGGCCTTCGGCCATGCACGCTAGGATCTTCACAAAGGCGATCTCGAATCTCCCGTCGCTCCTCCTCTTGGGGGTTTTCCTCCTCGTGTGGGAAGGGGCGGTGCGGTTCTTTGAGATGCCTCCCTACATCCTGCCGGCCCCGAGCCGTATCGCCGACGTCCTCGTCTCCGAGAGAGCCCTCCTGTGGCGCGATACCCTCGTCACCCTCGAGGAGGTCGGACTCGGCATCCTCCTCGCGTTGGTTGTCGGGATCACCCTGGCGTTCCTCATCTTCCACTCCCAGGTCCTGGAGCGCGCCCTCTACCCCCTCATCGTGGCCTCCCAGACGATCCCCGTCTTCGCCATTGCCCCCCTCCTGATCGTCTGGTTCGGGTACGGCCTCCTCTCCAAGGTGATCATGGCCACCCTCATCGTCTTCTTCCCCATTGTGGTGAACACCGTGGACGGGCTCCGCGCTGTGGACGAGGACATCGTGAATCTCCTGCGGATCCTGAAGGCTTCCCGCTGGCAGATCCTGTGGAAGGTACGCATCCCCGGGGCGCTCCCGTTCATCTTCTCGGGGATCAAGGTCGGCGTGGCCGTGAGCGCCATTGGGGCGGTGATCGGGGAGTGGGTGGGTTCCCAGGCCGGGCTGGGATTCCTGATGATCCACGCCAACGCCCAGCTCCGCGTCGACCTCATCTTTGCGGCCATCGTCTATCTCTCGGCCATGGCAATAGGCCTGTTCGCCTTTGCCTCCTTCGTGGAGTGGCTGGCCCTCCCGTGGAGGCGGGCGGCAACAAAATAACCCCAGGGAAGGAGGTCACCGCATGCGGAGAGCAACGATCATCATGGGGGTCATCCTCGCGGCCCTGACACTTCCCCTCACGGGACAGGGGGCGCTCGCGGGAGCAGCGGTCCCGGTCACGTTCATGCTGGACTGGTTCCCCAACCCGGACCACGTTCCCGTGTACGTGGCGCTCCAGAAGGGGTTGTTCGCCCGGGAGGGGCTCCAGGTCCGGCTCCAGGTCCCTGCAGACCCCAACGATCCCCTCAAGCTCGTGGCCGCCGGGAAGGTGGACATCGCCATCAGCTACCAGCCGACCGTTACCATCGCCCGCTCCCAGGGGCTTCCCGTCAAGTCCGTGGGGATCCTCATCGGACAGCCCCTGAACACGGTCATGTTCCTGCTGGACTCTGGGATCCGTACGCCTGCGGACCTGAAAGGGAAGCGCATCGGCTACTCCGTGGCAGGGTTCGAAGAGGCCCTGCTGTCTGCAGTGACAGCCAGCGGGGGGCTCAAGAAGGGGGACTACCAGCTCATCAACATCGCCTTCAACCTGACCCCGGCCCTCCTCTCCCGTCAGGTCGATGCTGTGGTGGGGGCCTACAGGAACTTCGAGCGGATCCAGCTGGAGCTCCAGGGGAAGAAGGTCGGGATGTTTGAGGTGGAGAAGTATGGAGTTCCGGAGTACTATGAGCTTGTGGTGATCGCAAGCGACCGGACAATCCAAAGGCGGCCGGAGGTTCTCAGGCGGTTCATCCGGGCGTTGAGCCGGGGGATCGCAGAGACGCTGGCGAACCCCGAGGATGCCCTGAAGGCGTTCTTCCTTGCGAACCCGAAGCTGAAGGACGAGCTGAACCGGCGGGCGTTCTCCGCCACCCTTCCGTACTTTGCGCGGACCCAGGTGCAGAGCCGGGAGCGGTGGGCGAGCTTCCAAGACTTCCTGTTCGCCCACGGGGTCATCGCAAAGAAGAGCCCGGTGGATGAGCTGTTCACCAACGCGTTCGTCCCGCGCTGATATGCAGGCACGGCGGTTGGATCTCACGCTCTACGTGATCACCGACAGGCGCCTGAGCGGCCGGACCCACGAGGAGGTGGCCGAGGCGGCGATCCTGGGCGGGGCTACTGCGATCCAGTTCCGGGAGAAAGATGCCCCCACGCGCGAGATGGTGGAGATCGCCACCCGCCTGCGGACGATCACTCGGCGCTACGGCGTCCCCCTGATCGTCAACGATCGGGTGGACGTCGCCCTAGCCGTCGACGCGGATGGGGTCCATGTAGGGACCGACGACATGCCCGTGGCCGTTGCCAAGCGGTTGGTCGGCCCGGGGAGGATTGTGGGGGCTTCGGCCTCCACCGTAGAGGAGGCCCTTGCGGCCGTGGAGCAGGGTGCTGACTACCTGGGGGTAGGGAGCATCTTCGCCACGGGCACGAAGGTGGACGCAGGCCCTCCCGTAGGCATCGAGCGCATCGCCGAGGTCAAGGCTCGGGTTCCCGTCCCGGTGGTCGCCATCGGGGGGATTCACCATAGGAACGTTGCCGAAGTCATCCGGGCGGGAGCCGATGGGGTTGCGGTGATCTCGGCGGTGGTTGCCGCCGAGGACGTCGCAGACGCGGCGCGTCGGCTTCTGGAGGCGATCCGGGAGGCCAGGGCATCTGGCCGATCGGGGCGCGGGCCCTAGGGTCGGAAGGCGGGGAGCGATGGAGGGGCAAGTCCCGAGGGTTCGGGATATCGGGGAGTTTCGGCTCATCGACCGGATCGCCAGGATCGTAGGCCCTCCGGGGAGAGGGGCGCTCATTGGCATCGGCGATGATACGGCCCTCCTGGAGCCCCGTGAGGGCCGCCTCCTCCTCGCAACCTGTGATGTCCAGGTGGAGGGTGTCCACTTCCTGCGGGAGGTGATCTCCCCGCGGCAGCTGGGTCGCCGTGCCCTTGCCATCAACCTCAGCGACATCGCCTCCATGGGGGGGATCCCCCGCTGGGCCATTCTCTCCCTCGTCCTCCCCCCAGACCTCCCGGTCTCGTGGGTCGAGGAGTTCTACACCGGCCTCCGGGAGGAAGGGGAGCAGTTCGAGGTACCCGTTGTGGGAGGGAACCTGTCGAGGTCTCCCGGCCCCCTCGTGGTGGATCTCACCCTCCTTGGTGAGGTGGAGCCGGAGCTCGTAGTGGAACGGCGGGGAGCAAGCCCCGGGGATCTCCTCATCGTCACGGGGGAACTCGGGCTCGCCGGAGCGGGACTCCTCGTGCTCCAGGACCGTAGGCCCGGCGGGGAGGGGGAACTCGTCCAGGCCTTCCTCACCCCTCGCCCGAGGGTGCGGGAGGGGAGGCTCATCGCCACATCCCGCCTCGCGCGGGCGATGATCGACCTCTCCGATGGCCTCGCCTCAGACCTCCACCGACTTTGTCAGGCCAGCGGGGTCGGTGCCCGCATCGAGGCCGTGCGCCTTCCCCTTCCCGAAGCCGTCCGACAGACAGCGCAGGAGAGGGGGATCGATCCCCTGGAGCTCGCCCTGTTCGGAGGGGAGGATTACGAGCTCCTCGTGGCGGCCTCCCCAGAGGCAGCTTCCTCCTTGGTCCGGCTCCTCGTGGATGCAGGGGTCCCGGCGAGGGTCATCGGGGAGGTCCGCCCCCAGGATGAAGGGATCTCCCTGGTCTCCCCAGACGGAACCGTGCGTCCCCTCCCCCCTGCGGGGTGGGACCACTTCGCCGCGCGGGAGGAGATCCCTGGAGGAGGCGGAGGACGATGGCAGACGGACTCATCCGCGTGATCACACAGGATCGAACCGTCCGCGCCCTGGCTGCGGTGACCACTGTGGCGGTGGAGGAAGCGCGCAGCCGCCACGGGACCCTGCCCACGGCGACGGCAGCCCTGGGGAGGGCCCTCACCGCTGCCTCCCTCTTGGGTGCCATGCTCAAGGGGGATCAGACGGTCACCCTTCGGATCCTGGGGGATGGACCCCTCGGGGGGATCGTTGCCTGGAGCGACGCCTTTGGCAACGTCCGTTGTTACGTGGCCCATCCCTTGGTGGACCTCCCCCTCACGGACCAGGGGAAGCTCAACGTCGGAGCCGCGGTGGGCAGGGGGACCCTCCACGTTACCAAAGATCTGGGACTGCGGTACCCGTACCACGGGAGTGTTCCCCTCTCAAGCGGGGAGATTGCCGAGGACCTGGCGCGGTACTTTACCGTCTCCGAGCAGATCCCCTCCGCGGTGGCTCTCGGCGTCCTCGTGGCGCCCGATGGCCGCGTGCTCGCCGCCGGAGGGCTTGTCGTCCAGGTCCTGCCAGGAGCGGACGATGGGGTGACGACCTACCTGGAGAGGCGCGCCCGAGCGCTCCCAGCAATTACCTCCATGGTCTACCGGGGCCACAGCCCGAGGGAGCTCGTGGAGGAGGCTCTGGGAGAGCTCCAGTTCAAGGTCATCGAGTCCAGATCTGTCTCCTTCCGTTGCTCCTGCAACCGCCAGAGGGTCGAGGAGACCCTCCTTTCGCTGGGGGAAGAGGAGCTCAAGCGCATGCGCGACGAGGAAGACGGGGCAGAGGTTCGGTGCCGCTTCTGCGGGGAGCAGTACCACCTCTCCCGGGAGGACCTCGACGACCTCCTCGCCCAATTGCAGTCCGAGTAAGGGGGCTTGCGAGCGACCGAAGGGACCCCGACACGGAGAAAGCTCCAGTTGCTGCGGTGGAGCATGATTTCTGTCCGTTTCCTTTGAGCGCCTAACAGAACCGGACAGACCGGGCGAGAATTCCCGGTACTGAGCACCCCACAAAACGCGAAGCGTTTTGTGGGGTGCTCTTACGCGGCGCGTTGCACGCGCCCGGACTTCAAGCAGGTGGTGCACACGCGGATGCGCTTGGTCGCTCCGTTGATGCGTGCCCGGACGACCTGGAGGTTCGGGATGAACCGCCTCTTCGTCTTGTGGTGGGAGTGGCTGATGGAATGTCCTGCCGAGGGGCCACGCCCGCAGATCTCGCACCGCCTTGCCATCACGATGACCTCCCTGCACTTCTGTTCGGGAACACGCGACGCTGATTGTAGCATACCCTCTTCTCCCTTGCAACCGTTAACCCACCGTTAACATTCCTCTAACATGGCGTTCACCAAACGGCTGCGGTCAGTGGATAGAGTGGGAGGTGGGAGTTCCCAGAGGGAGGTGTTCCGATGTCCTGGCGCGTTGCAGTCCTCCTCACAGCAGCTCTCACGGCCTTCGTCTTTGTTGTGGCCGGGGCTTTGGCGATAAGGCTCGGGGCCTCCCCGGGCGGTTCAGGGCAGGAGGCCAGGACCGACGGGAGCGAGGCGAAGGTTCCATTGCGGGTGGTCCTCCAGCGCGAGCAGCGGTACCGGGAACGCCTGGAGGAGGCGAACGCCCGCTTGAACTGGGCGTATGGGGAGATCCGAAGGCTACAGGGGAAACTCTTCGCGCTCTCGGCGCAAGTCCCGGGGTCTCCCCAGGGGATGGGAGGGGACTCCGAGGGGAGAGAGGGAGAGGAGGGGTGGGAAGGGGATGAAGAGGGATCCGAAGGGCATGCATGGGACGATGACTAGGTTGGCGGTCAAATCAGGACTGGCTGCGCTCTCCCTAGCGGCGACGCTGGCAGGCTGGGGGTTCCTCGCCTACAGGGACGTCCAGGGGGATGTACAACCTGCACAGGCTGTGGTCGAGAGTCCGGACCTCCCGCCCATCCCTGAGGTCGCCGGTCCACCGCCGGAAGCCAACGGAATGGCCTCCCTCGTGCAGGAGAGCCTAGCAGGGGGGCAACCATCCCTGCCAGCTAAGGTTGTGCGCCCAGTCGCCCGCACGCGCTCCTCCCGATAGGCCATGACCGCCCGGGTTCACTCCATCCAATTTCGTGCCATGGGCTGTCAAATGGGTGCCTGGGTTGTTGCCAACGATCCAGCCGCAGCTGGCCAGCACCTCTGGGAAGCCCGGGAGTTCTTCCTGAAGGTTGAGGCTTGCTGTAGCCGCTTCTTGCCAGATAGCGAGCTGAGCCGGGTGAACGCAAGAGCAGGCCAGCGCGTGCGTGTCAGCGAGCTCTTCTGCGAGGTCCTCGGAAAAGCGTTGGAGTGCGCGACACGGACAGGCGGGCTCTTTGATCCCACGGTGCTCAGCGCACTCGAGGATGCGGGGTATGACAGGACGTTCGAAGCGATCCAAGAGTACGCTGGCCCTCCCCCTCCCAACCGGGCCCTTCCCGCCTCCTGGCGCGATATCTGCGTAGAGCGTGGGATGGTGATGGTGCCAGAAGGGACGCGGCTGGACCTTGGAGGTGTTGCGAAGGCGTGGGCTGCCGACTGTGCGGCCATCCGCCTCGCCGGTCTAGGACCCTGCCTCGTCGATGCGGGAGGGGATCTCATGGCCCTGGGAGCCCCTCCGGGCCAGCCAGGATGGCCCATCGGGGTGGCCGACCCTCGGCGTCCCGACGCCGATCTCGCGGTGCTCTGGGTGAGGGACTGCGGCGTGGCCACCTCGGGGGTGGACTTTCGCCGATGGCGCCGGGGGGGAGTCGTCCAGCACCACATCATTGACCCGCGCACCTCCAAGCCCGCGAGGACCGATGTGCTCGCAGTGACCGTGATTGCGGAGGATGCGCTGGAGGCCAATGTGCACGCTCTCACCGCTCTCATCCTCGGTTTCAGGGAGGGATTGTGCTACCTGCGCGACCAGGGAGGAGTGGAGGCGTTGCTGGTCCGGGAGGACGGGCAGGTGCAGGCAACTCCAGGATTTCCACAGTACATCGCCTATCCTGCATTGGGAGGGTTCAGCGGATGACCGGACATGACGAAAAACCAGGCCCAACTGCGTTGGGAGAGGCGCTCCTCTTAGCTATGTGCGGAGCTGTGGCAGGGACGCTGGTCGCAGTGGTTCTCGTTCCTCGTTTGGTTCCCGCCCTGGCCATCTCGCTGGAAGGTCCAGAGCCCAAGGCGTTCTGGTACCTCGCCCGTGCTTCTGGGGTTGTGAGTTACCTGTTGCTCTGGATCTCCGTCTGCCTCGGGCTGGCGACCTCGAGCAGGCTCTCGCGCCTGTGGCCAGGAGGCCCGCTGGCCGTCGACCTCCACCAGTACTCGAGCCTCCTCGCCATGGCCTTCGCCTCCTTCCACGCGTTGGTCCTCCTGGGGGATCGGGCTGTTGGATTCACAGGGCTTGCGCTCCTTCTCCCGTTCGGGAGCGCGCGATACCGGCCTTTTTGGGTGGGCCTTGGCCAGGTTGCCTTCTACCTGGCGCTCCCTGTAGCTTTCACCTTCTACGCCCGCCGCATCATCGGGTACCGAGCGTGGCGGTTGGTCCACTACGGGGGGATTGTTGTATACTGGTTGGTGGTGCTCCACGGCATAGGTGCTGGGAGTGAGTCACGTTCCCTGTTTGGCGCGGTTCTGTATGCAACGACGGGTCTCATCGTCTATTCCTTGACGGTTTATCGCATTTTGATCTCGCTCCAGCGGCCACAGGGCGCCTCTGAGGGAACACGGGTATGGACGGGAAGCTCCCCACGATCCTCCTCGTGGAAGATGACGAGGCCATCGCCGAGCCATTGACCTTTGGCTTGGAGCGTGAGGGGTTTCTGGTTCTCCATGCGGCGAACGGGAGGGAGGGCCTCATCCTGGCCCGGAAGGAATCCCCTGACATCATCCTCCTCGATGTGATCCTGCCCGATGTGGACGGGTACACAGTCTGCAGGACGTTGCGCGCGGAGTCCTCTGTCCCCATCCTCATGCTCACGGCGCGCGACCAGGAGATGGAGCGTGTCCTGGGACTAGAGTTAGGCGCCGATGATTACATCGTCAAACCCTTCAGCTTTCGGGAGCTCCTGGCGCGGATCCGCGCCGCCCTACGCCGTCGCGCCCTCGATCGGGGGGAGGCCCCAGAGAAGGAGGACAGGTTGGTGGTCGGGGAGATCGTGCTGGACCGCGTCTCCCGGCAGGTATGGCGTTCCGGCCAGCCCATCGAGCTCCGCCAGCGCGAGTTTGACCTGTTGTGCGCGTTGATGGAACTCGCCGGCAGGGCCGTTTCGCGCCAGGAGTTGCTCGATCGGGTGTGGGGGCCCAATTGGATCGGGGACCCCCGTACAGTGGATGTGCACATCCGGTGGCTGCGGGAGAAGCTGGAGGAAGATCCTTCCTGCCCCCGTTACATCCAGACGGTCCGCGGCCACGGGTACCGACTCGTGGATCCCCATGCGCCATCGCCTGAACCCATCTGAGTCATCCCGCCAAAACCCGTGTCCGGGTTTGGCGGGGAGCTCCAGCTGCTACGGTGCCACATGATTTCTGTCCGTTTGCTCAGCTTGCAGGGCCGTCTCCTCCTGACCTACCTGGCCCTCACCCTCATCGGCCTAGGGGGCCTGATCCTGTGGACTGGACAGCGATTGCAGGAAGCGACGTTGGAGCAAGCACAACGGGACCTGGAGCTGCAGGCCTCCCTCATCGCGAACGCCCTGCGCGAGCCGTTAGAGGGCCTGCATGAGGGCGAAGGCCACGGCGGCCGTCCTATGGAGGTCCTGATCCGCTCCTACGCCATCCGGTCCGGGGCGCGCGTAACTTTAGTGGACGCGGGATTTCGCGTCCTGCTCAGCTCCGACGCCAGGGTCCCTCCGGGGGTCCAGCAGGCTGCGCCAGAGTTCGTGGCAGCGCGGGAGGGGCTGCGCCGCATCCGTCGGGAGGCCTGGGATCTGGAAGAGCGTTTGTACGTCGCCTCCCCGGTGACAGGCGAGGAGGGGCGGATCATGGGGTACGTGCAACTGTCGATTCCCACGGCCTCCCTCTCTGCGCAGATCCGGCAGACTTGGACAGGCCTTCTCCTCACCGGCGGTGTGATGTTGGGGATCACAGTCCTGGTCAGTCTCTGGCTCGCCCGCCAGATCTCCCGCCCCCTGAAGACCCTCACCAAAACCAGCGAGGAGATCGCTTCCGGCTCCCTGGAGGGGAGGGTCGACCCAGAAGGACCAGAGGAGTTCCGTCGGCTGGCGGTGGCGTTCAATAGGATGGCGGACAGGATCCAGGAGATGCTGGCACGCCAGAAAGCGTTCGCGATGCATGCGGCCCACGAGCTCCGCACGCCTTTGACCAGCCTGCGCCTGCGTCTCGAGATGCTCCAGACGCATGCCCGAGGGGATGCGGAGTTGACCGCTCGCTATCTTGGCCAGATGGAGCGGGATGTAGACCACCTGCAACGTCTTGTCCAGAACCTCCTTGCCCTCTCGGCGTTGGACGAAGGGGAGCACCCTCCTAGGGCGCTCCTGGACCTCTCCCCCCTGCTGTACGCCCTCGCCGATGAAATCGGGCCAGTGGCGCACCAAGCGGGTCTGGACCTCCACGTGGACGTTCCCGCGCACCTCCCGCCTGTGGAGGCGAATGAAGATCAGGTACGCACCGTGATCCGTAACCTCCTGGACAATGCCATCCAGTATACCCCTGCGGGCGGGCGGATCACCCTCCGCGCGTGGGCGCACGAGAATGGGGAAGTACACATCGCGGTCGCTGACACTGGCGTGGGGATCCCAGAGGAGGCGCTCCCCTTGATCTTCGAGAGGTTCTACCGCGTGGACAAGGTCACCGCCCGTAGGCACGGAGGGGCGGGTTTGGGTCTTGCCCTCGTGCGGGAGATCGTGCAAGCGCAAGGCGGGCGAGTGGAGGTTCGCAGCCGGCCTGGAGAGGGGAGCACGTTCACTGTCCGCCTGCCCATCGCAAAGCACCCTTGACCCCAGAGGAAACCGGTCCCGGACGGAGAAGAGAGCCAAGAGCGCTCCGACCGACGGAACGATGGCGAGGCAGGAGCTGGAAAGAGACCCATTGTGCCTCCCAGCCCAGTACGTGAAGGGCGTGGGACCGGCGCGCGCCCGACAGCTGTCCCGGCTGGGGGTCTACACCGTGGAGGACCTCCTCTACCACCTTCCCCGCCGGTACGAGGACCGGAGCAACCTCACGCCGATCCGGAACCTGGTGCACGGGAAGGTTGAGACGACTCAGGGGACCGTTGCCAGCGTGGGCGACCTCCGCCCCCGCCATGGGCTCACCATCACGAAGGCTGCCATTGTGGACCAGACTGGGGTCGCCTACGCCGTTTGGTACAACCAGCCCTACATCAAGCAGATGCTCCGGCGGGGGATGGAGGTCGTCCTCACGGGGAAGGTGGAGAGGCGGTTCGGGGAGATCCAGATCCAGAACCCGGAGTTCGAGGTGCTCGAGGGGGATGAGGAAGATCTCCTCCACACGGGGCGTATCGTCCCCATCTACCCCTCCACCGAAGGCCTCTCCCAGCGGACGCTCCGGACCATCCTGTACAACGCCCTGAACGGGTTCGTCGACGCCGTTCCGGAGATCCTCCCTGATGACCTTCGTGGGCGACTCGGCCTCTTGGGGATCCGGGAAGCCCTGAGGAAGATCCACTTCCCCTCCTCCGAGGAGGAGCACTCCGCGGCGCGACGCCGCCTGGCCTTTGAGGAGCTGTTCCTGCTCCAGCTCGTCCTCCTCCTGCGCAAGCAGGCCATGGGGGAGGTCCAGAAGGGAATCCGGTACCGCCAGGATGGCGATCTCCTGCAGCGGTTCATCGAGAGCCTCCCTTACCCGCTCACGGGCGCTCAACGCCGGGTCATCGCAGAGGTTGCGGCGGACATGCAGAGCCCCCACCCCATGAACCGGTTGATCCAGGGAGACGTGGGGTCAGGAAAGACCATCATCGCCGCCGCAGCCCTCGTCCTGTGCGTCCAGGGAGGATACCAGGGAGCCCTCATGGCTCCTACGGAGATCCTGGCGGGGCAGCATTACCTTACCCTCAAGCCCCTCTTGGAGCCTTTGGGGATCCGAATCGCCTTGCTCGTCGGCGGGATGGAGAAGGACGAGCGCGAGTCAGTCCTCAGTGGGATTGCCAGCGGGGAAGTGGATATCGTCGTGGGGACCCATGCGTTGATCCAGGAGGACGTGGCCTTCGCCCGCCTGGGCTTAGTGGTCGTCGACGAACAGCACAAGTTCGGAGTGATGCAGCGGGCCAGGCTGCGCCGGAAGGGCTTCTACCCTGACGTGATCGTGATGACCGCGACTCCCATCCCCAGGACCCTCGCCCTCACCCTGTATGGGGACTTGGACATCTCCCTCCTGGACGAGTCTCCTCCTGGCCGCCAGCCCGTGGCGACCTATTGGCGGCGGTCCTCTTCTCGGGGGAAGGTGTACGCGTTCTGCCGGGAGCAGGTACAGCAAGGCAGGCAGGTGTACGTGGTCTGTCCTCTCGTGGAGGAATCGGAGAAGCTCGAAGCGAAGGCCGCCCTGGAGATGGCCGAGCGCCTCGCCCAAACGGAGCTGAGGGGGTTACGCATCGGCGTCCTCCATGGCAGGATGAGCCTGGAGGAGAAAGAGAGGGTGATGCGGAGCTTTCGGAACGGCGACCTCGATGTGCTGGTGAGCACGACCGTCATCGAGGTGGGGATCGATGTGCCCAACGCCACGGTGATGGTCATCGAGGACGCCGACCGGTTTGGCCTGGCCCAGCTCCACCAGCTCCGGGGGAGGGTAGGGAGGGGTCCCTGGAAGTCCTCCTGCATCCTGATCGCGGACCCTACCACGGAGGAAGGCCGCAGGCGCATGGAGATCATGGAGCGGACAAGCGATGGCTTCGTGATCGCGCAGGAGGACCTCCTCCTGCGGGGTCCTGGGGAGCTCTTCGGGACCCGGCAGCATGGCCTCCCCGACCTCCGGGTGGCGAACCTCCTCACTGACCTCGCCATCCTGGAGGAGGCCCGCAGGGAGGCGCAGCGGGTCCTCCAGGAGGACCCTACCCTGGAGGACCCGAGGAACCGGGGCCTGCGCTTGGCCCTGGAGCAGCGGTTCAAGGGCCACGTGGAGCTGGTCTCCGTGAGCTGAGCAGGGGGGTTCGCGGATTCCTGTGAGAAGGGCGAGGAGCCGGAGGTTCCAAACCACTCGAGGGCGGGACGTGCGTCCTACTGCTGCCCGGGTCCGGGAGGCCCTGTTCAACTCTCTTGGCGACAGGGTCGCGGGGGCTGAGGTGCTCGACCTCTTCGCAGGGACTGGGGCTCTCGGCATGGAGGCCCTGCGCCGCGGCGCTTCAAGCGCCGTGTTCGTGGAGCGGGACGCACGCCTCGCCAACCGCATCCGGAGCAACGTCAAAGCCCTCGGGTTCGAGGGCCAGGCGGAAGTCTGGCAGGCGGATGCCCTCAGAGCCCCTTCCCTGCTCGCGCAGAGGGGACGGCGCTTCCACCTGATCCTCCTGGACCCCCCGTATGGGCAAGGTCTCCTCCCCAAAGCCCTGGAACGCGTCGCCAGAGCAGGGATCCTCGCGGAGGGCGGGGTCGTCGTGGCTGAGGGGCACTGGCGGGACGAGCCTGGGGAACAGGTAGGAGGCCTCCGTCTCATCCGGAAAGCCCAGTACGGGGAGACGGTGCTGTGGTTCTACGGACCAAGAGAGGGCGCAGCCCAGGAGAGGAGCGAGGGGAGATGACGGTAGCCCTGTGTCCTGGCACGTTCGATCCTGTCCACAACGGACACCTCGACATCATCGTGCGGGCGGCGCGGTTGTTCTCCACAGTCATTGTCGGCGTCGCTGCGAGCTCCCCGAAGGAGCCCTTGTTCGCACTGGAGGAGCGCATCGAGATGCTCCGCGAAGCGACGCAGGGGATGGGGAACGTGGTCGTCGAGGGATACGACGGGCTCACCGTGGCGTTCGCACGGGCAAAGGGTGCGGCGGTGATCGTGAAGGGGGTCCGCACCGCAAGCGACCTGGACTACGAGGCGCGGATGGCTGAGATGAACCGTCACCTTGCCCCTGAAGTAGATACCCTCTTCTTCCTCACTGCCCCCCACCTCGGTTTCCTGAGCTCCACCTTGATCAAAGAGGTGGCCCGCCTCGGTGGTAACGTGGAGGGGCTTGTCCCCCCTGGGGTCGCCCGGCGCTTGCAGGAGAGGTTCAAGTAACCTCCCGCGCCTCCCTTCTGGGGATTGGGCAGTTCGCCTTGACAGGCGGAGAAGGGTCTTCTTATAATGGGGTAGCTTGTTCGGCGGGGTGTTCGCATCATGAAGCTAGAAGTGCGAGAGCTGCTTTCCGGGGAAGGAGCGGTGTTCACGCTCCCCTTCCATGAGATGGTGGACTCTCAGGTGGAGGACTTGTCGTTCCCGTCCCCCGTGGATGGGGAGATCACCCTGCTGCACCTTGGCCGGACGATCCACGTGGCAGGAAAGGTCTCCACGGCGGTGACCCTGGTCTGCAGCCGTTGTTTGGAGAGCTTCTCCTACACCCTGGAGGCCACCCTGGACGAGGATTTCTTCGCATCCCCCCAACCCCCCCGGCCTCTCCTCGAGGAGGAGGTGCGTCTCTCCCGGGAGGACTTCATCTTTCCCCTCCCAGAAGGGGGGATCCTCGACGTCACGGAGTTGGTCCGCCAGAACCTGATCATGGCGATTCCCATCAAGCCGGTATGCAAGGAGAACTGCCAGGGGCTGTGCCCTCGTTGTGGGGCGAACCGGAACGTGGAACCCTGCGACTGTAGGTTGGTCGACGTCGACCCGCGGCTTGCAGTGCTGGGCCAGCTCCTGGAAAGGATGGGGTAGCTAAGTCACCCCACCAAAACCCGCAGGCGGGTTTTGGTGGGTGCCCCGACGCGGGGACGTTCCAGTCGCTATGGAATAGCCTGACTTCTGTCCTTTTACGCAGTCGTCGGGAAAGGCAGGTGCTCGCCGTGGCCGTACAGAAACGTCGTCGCTCCAAGGCTCGTACGGGGATGCGCCGGTCCCAGTGGAAGCTTCGCCCTGTCACCCTGGTGCGGTGCCGCCAGTGCCACGCGTACACGGTTCCCCATCGGGTTTGCCCGAGCTGTGGGTATTATGGTGGGAGGAGCGTGGTGACCGTCAAAGAGGGGAAGAAGTCCTGACGGTCTCGCTGGCGGAGGGTTCCCGATCGGGATCCGCGTTTCGCGTGGGACGGGGAAAGGAGGAAGGGCGTGGAGATCAGCGCAACCATTACGGGGATTGGCCGGTACGTCCCCCCCAGAGTCCTGACCAACTCCGACTTGGAGAAGATGGTGGAGACGACCGACGAATGGATCGTGGAGAGGACCGGGATCCGGGAGCGCCACATCGCTCCACCAGAGTGGGCTACCTCGGACCTCGCCGTGGAGGCGGCGAAGCGGGCCCTGGCCGATGCCGGGATCTCTAGCCAAGACATCGATCTCATCATCGTGGGCACCGCCACGCCAGACATGATCTTCCCTGCCACCGCTTGCCTTGTCCAGGATCGGATCGGGGCGAAGAACGCAGGGGCCTACGATCTCTCGGCGGCGTGCAGCAGCTTCGTCTATGGGCTGGCCATGGCCTATGGAGCGATCATCGGGGGATTGGCCCAGCGCGTCCTGGTCATTGGCGCCGAGACCCTCTCCCGGATCACCAACTGGAAGGACCGGAGCACGTGCGTGCTCTTCGGGGACTCGGCCGGTGCCGTCGTGGTGGAAGCATGCCCTCCCGGCCAGGGATTCCTCTCGTTCTTCCTCGGCGCAGATGGGAGCGGCGGGGACCTGCTCAAGCTCCCTGCCGGGGGCTCTCGCCTTCCGGCGAGCTACGAGACGGTCGAGCGGGACCTCCACTACATCTACCAGAACGGGCGCGAGGTCTTCAAGTTCGCCGTAAAAGCCATGCCTGAAGCGATTGAACAGGTCCTCCGGCGGGCGAACCTCACCCAGGACCAGGTGAAATGGTACATCCCCCACCAAGCCAACCTCCGTATCATCGAGGCGGCAAGCAAGCGCCTCGGGGAACCCATGGAGAAGTTCATCGTGAACATCGACCGCTATGGGAACACCTCCTCCGCTTCCGTTCCCGTCGCCCTCAGCGAGGCCGTGGACGACGGCCGGATCCGCCCGGGGGATGTCGTGGTCCTCGTCGCCTTCGGCGGCGGGTTTACCTTCGGCGCGTGCGCGTTGCGCTGGACGGGGAGCTGATGATCGCGTTCGTTTTTCCTGGGCAAGGGGCGCAGTACGTGGGCATGGGGCGGGAGATGGCCAAGGCCTTCCCGGAGGCCATGCGGGTGTTCGAACGGGCGAGCGAGTCCCTGGGGATGGACCTCCTCCGCCTGTGCAGCGAGGGGCCGGAGGAGGAGCTCCGGAGGACGGAGAATACCCAACCCGCGATCCTGACGACGAGCGTGGCGTGCCTTGAAGTCCTTCGCGCTTCTGGGATCGAGCCAGGGGTAGCTGCAGGGCTGAGCTTGGGAGAGTACGGTGCCCTGGTCGCCGCGGGCGCCCTCGCCTTCGAGGATGCGGTGGTCTTGGTGCGGCGGAGAGGAGAGCTGATGGAGGAGGCAACCAGGGGGAGGGAGACCTCCATGGTGGCCGTCCTGGGGCTCGATGCCGGTGAGGTGGAGAGGATCTGCGATGTTGCTTCCAGCGCAGGCGTGGTGGAGCCTGCGAACTTCAACTGCCCAGGGCAGGTGGTGATCGCCGGCGATGCGGCGGCAGTCCGGAGAGCTTCCGAGGAGGCCAGGGCGCGGGGAGCTCGCCGGATCATCCCTCTCTCGGTAAGCGCGCCCTTCCACACGACGCTGATGCGCCCGGCGGCAGAGGGGCTGGCGAGGGAACTGGAGCGAGTACCCATCTCCGACGCCCGCATCCCCGTCGTGGCCAACGTGACGTCGAAGCCGGTCCAGAAGTCAGAGGAGATCCGCAAGCTCCTGATTGCGCAGGTCTACACCCCTGTCCGGTGGGAGGAATCGGTGCGCCAGATGGGAAACATGGGTGCAAGGGTCTTCGTGGAGGTTGGACCTGGGACGTCGCTTTCCAGCTTGATCCGGAAGACCTTAGATGGAGTCCACACGTTGCACGTCGAGGACCCGCGGTCGCTCGAGGAGACCTTGCAGGCTCTCAGGGTGTTTCTCTAGACCAGACGAACAATCAGCGAGGACCTTGTATGGGGCGTCTCGATGGCCAGGTTGCCGTAGTCACAGGAGGTTCAGGTGCGATTGGAAGCGCGATCGCCAGGGCCCTGGCCAGGGAGGGCGCGGCCGTCGTCGTCCACTACGCCACCGACCGGGACGCAGCGGAGGCTGTGGTCAGCGAGATCCTCGAGGCCGGGGGCCGGGCCATCGCGGTGCAGGGGGACATCACCAGAGCGGAGGAAGCCCGGAGGATCATCGAGACGGCCATCGCTACGTTCGGCCGCCTGGATATCCTGGTGAACAATGCCGGCGCAACCCGCGACAACCTCCTCGTGCGCATGAAGGATGAGGAGTGGCAGCGCGTCATCGACATCAACCTCACGGGGACGTTCAATTGCACGCGAGTCGCTGTCCGGGAGATGCTCCGGCGTCGGCGAGGTAGGATCATCAACATCGCTTCGGTGGTGGCGCACCTTGGGAACGTCGGGCAAGCCAACTACAGCGCGGCAAAGGCAGGGGTCATTGGATTCACCAAGGCCGTGGCGAGGGAGGTGAGCGGGCGAGGGATCCTGGTGAACGCCGTCGCCCCGGGATTCATCGAGGCTGGCCTGACCGACACACTGCCCGAGGAGGTCCGGGCCAGGTTCCTTGAGGAGATCCCCCTGGGCCGGGCGGGCAAACCGGAGGAGGTTGCGGCGGTCGTTGCATTCCTGGCATCGGATGACGCATCCTATATCACGGGGCAGGTGATCAACGTCGACGGTGGCATGGTCATGAGCTAACGTACTTCCTTGATGACCACGGGGGTGGTTGACGGATGGCGAGCGTGTTCGAGAGGGTCAAGAGCATCATCGTGGAGCAGCTCAATGTGGATGAGGAAGAGGTGACCCCAGAGGCCTCCTTCGTCGAGGACCTGGGGGCGGACTCCCTGGACGTCGTGGAGCTGGTGATGGCGCTGGAAGAGGAATTCGAGCTGGAGATCCCCGACGAGGACGCCGAGAAGATCCAAACTGTAGGGGAGGCGGTTCGGTACATCGAGCGCCATCTGGAGATGAAGCAGGGGGAGGCCGAGGAGGAAGAGGAAGAAGAGGAGACAGATTGAGGGAGCGGGATGAACAAGCGGGTCGTCATCACCGGTGTGGGCGTCATCAGCCCCATCGGCATCGGTAAGGAGGCATTTTGGAACGCCCTCATGGAGGGGCGGTGCGGGGTCGATCACATCTCAAGCTTCGACGCCTCCCGCTTTGACACGCGCATCGCTGCCGAGGTGAGGGATTTCGATCCCGCAGATTACATGGACCGCAAGGAGGTCCGGCGCAACGACCGGTTCGTGCACTTCGCCGTGGCCGCCAGCCGCATGGCCCTGGAGGATGCGGGGTTCAAGATCACCCCTGCCAATGCGGAGGAAGTCGGCGTCATCATCGGCTCCGGGATCGGAGGGATGCGGACGCTGGAGGAGCAACACAAGATCTTCCTGGAGAAGGGCCCGGACCGGGTGAGCCCCTTCTTCGTCACCATGATGATCGTCAACATGGCCGCCGGCCAGGTGAGCATCCAACTCGGCGCCAAAGGTCCCAATAGCGCCGTGGTCACCGCCTGTGCAACGGGGGGCCACGCCATTGGGGACGCCTTCCGGATCATCCAGCGGGGCGAGGCGGTGGCGATGCTTGCAGGGGGGGCCGAAGCGGCAATCACCCCGCTCTCGCTGGCCGCGTTCTGCTCCATGAAAGCCATGTCCCGCCGCAACGACGATCCTAAGCGGGCGGTCAGACCGTTCGACCGGGAGCGCGATGGGTTCGTCATGGGCGAGGGGGCAGGGGTCGTCCTCCTGGAGGAGCTGGAACACGCGCTCCGCCGGGACGCCCGCATCTACGCGGAGTGTATAGGATACGGGACGAGCGCTGATGCCTACCACATCACCCAGCCTGATCCCGAAGGAGACGGGGCGGCCCGGGCGATGGCGCGGGCCCTCAAGGACGCGCAAATCGATCCGTCTGAGGTGGACTACATCAACGCCCATGGAACATCCACACCTTACAACGACCGCCTCGAGACCCTGGCCATCAAGAGGGTCTTCGGGGACCATGCCTATCGCCTCGCGGTGAGCTCGACCAAGTCTATGACCGGCCACCTCCTCGGAGCGGCCGGGGGTGTTGAGCTCATCGCCTGTCTCCTGAGCATCGAGCACCAGCGGATCCCGCCGACGATCAACTATGAGTTCCCCGATCCAGACTGTGACCTGGACTACGTCCCGAACACGCCGCGCCAAGCCAGGGTGGAGACAGTCATGTCCAACGCCTTCGGGTTCGGCGGGCACAACGCCGTCCTGGTGGTGAGGAGGTTCTCGGGATAGTGCCCCTTGTCCCGGACGGGAACCAACGAGGAGATCCCTCCGCGGGTCCTCCACAGGATTTGCCGGGTGCGCGGAAAGCCGAGCTCGGTGAGCTCGAGCGGAGGCTGGGCATCCAGTTTACCCGGATCGACCTCCTGGAACAGGCCCTCTCCCATGGTTCGTTCGTCCACGAGAGCGAGGGGGAGCGGGAGAGGAGCTATGAGCGGCTGGAGTTCCTCGGGGACTCCGTGATCAACTTGGTGGTGAGCGATCTCCTGTTCCGTTCCTACCAGGACGCTCAGGAGGGCTTCTTGGCAAAGGCACGGGCACGCCTTGTGAGCGAACCTGTCCTTGCCAGGATCGCGCGGAACCTCAACCTCGGGGACTACATCCTCTTGGGGAAGGGCGAGGAGAAGGAAGGAGGACGCTCCCGTGACTCCATCCTCGCCGATGTCCTGGAGGCGGTTGCCGGGGCGATCTATCTGGACGCCGGCTATGAGGCCTCTAAGGGCATTCTGGCAACCTGGTTCGCTCCCCTCCTGGAGGAACTCGGGGAGCAACCCCCCGCCGATGCCAAGAGCCGGTTCCAAGAGCTCATCCAAAAACGGGGTGGTGGTCTCCCGCGGTACCGGATCGTCCGGGAGGAAGGCCCTCCGCACGACCGCCTGTTTGTAGCCGTGGTGGAGGTGAAGGGAGAGGTCCTGGGGGAGGGGAAGGGGAGGAGCAAGAAGGAAGCGACGGAAGCTGCAGCCAGTGTAGCTTTAGAGCGACTCCAAGGTTCCCTGGCGGAGAAGGTGTGGGGGCGAAGTGCCACGAGGAGGAGAGCATGAAACAGCTCTGGGCGCCGTGGAGGCTCGAATACATCAAGGGCCCCAAAATGGAGGGATGCATCTTCTGCGCGATGCCCTCCCGGGGGCAGGACCAGGAGACACGCATCGTCCATCGCGGGGGACGCTCGTACCTCGTCCTCAATGCCTTCCCCTACAACTCCGGGCACCTCATGGCGGTCCCCTTCCGGCACGTCGCCTTTCCCCACGAGCTGGACGATGCGGAGCTCATCGACCTACACCGGATGGTGGACCTCGCCATCAAGGTCCTTCAGGAAGCCTATGCGCCTGACGGGTTCAACATCGGCATGAACCTCGGACGCGCAGCGGGCGCGGGGATCGAGGATCACCTGCACATCCACATCGTCCCCCGGTGGGCTGGCGACACGAACTTCATGCCGGTCCTTGCGGACGTGAAGGTGATCCCCGAGTTCCTGGACGCGACCTACGTCCGTCTGAAGGAAGCAGTGGAGAAGCTGGAGAATAAACCCTCCAGGTAAATTCCTGTTGTTGTGGCTCCTCGCGTACACCCCCGGACCCTTCGGGCCATGGAGCTGAGGTTTTGGGGCCTCGAAGGTGTAACCTCGCGCAGGAGTGATGGGGGAGAAAGGATGAAGACCGTGCGCCAACTGATGACGCAGGAGGTCGTCGCAGTATCCCCGGCCCAGACGGTGGCTTCGGCGATCGAGCTCATGCGGGAGCATGGTCTTGGGGTCCTGCCTGTCGTCGAGGGAAAAACACTCCTTGGCCTCGTAACCCTTCAGGACCTGATCCGCCAGCCCATCTACCGGGAGATCGGCCAGATCGTGTCCCCTGCCCCGGCGACGATCCACCCTGACGCCTCCCTCCACTCGACCTACGAGCTCATGAAGGCTCACCGGACGAGCAGTCTGCCTGTGGTGGAGGATGGGGAGTTCGTTGGGATCATCACCCTCATCGACATCCTCCCAGAGCTGGGGAAGCTCATCGATCCCCTCACCGAGCTCCCTTGGCCCGGGACGTTGCGCCTCCGGGCCGTCGAATACCTCCGGGAGGGGAAGGAGATCGCGATCCTGTTCGTCGATATGGATGACTTCGGAGCCATCAACAAGACCTACGGGCACGTCCTGGGCGACCGTGTCATCCATGCCGTAGCGAAATCCCTCATGGGGCTTGTAGACCTGAAGAGGGATGTCCTCTGCCGTTATGGAGGCGATGAGTTCGTCGTCGTCACGCTCCTAGCCAAACCGGAGGCAGAGGTGTTGGCTCAGAGGATCTGGGAGGCAGTCGCCTCCGTGGCCGTCCCTGGCGTGCCCCAAGGCGCCGTGAAGGCGAGCATCGGCATCTCTGGCGGCAAGCGCACCGTAGAGCGCCACGATATCCACTACGCAGCCACGGTGGACGACCTCCTCACCCTTGCCAGCAGGGCTTCCACTATTGCCAAGCGCATGGGCCTGCCCTTCCTGCACAGCCACGACATCCCCAAAGCTGTGGCGGAGGAGGCGCGGAAGACGGAGGTCCCTCCTCCCCGGGAGGAGGTCGAGGAACCCATTCCTCCTCCGGTGAGGGAGGTCCAGGGGAAAGCGGTCCGGGTACGCCTCCACGGATACGAGGTGTACATCTCCCGTCAGCATGCCAGCGCGTCTGTGGAGATCGAACTGAGGGGGACCGCCTACCGCGGCGAGGCTTCGGGGGTTACCGCAGGGAGGGGGGAGGAGCGCCTCCTCGCGGAGGCCACCCTGGGAGCCATCTCTTCGCTCCTCCCTGCCCCCTACAAGGCGGCCCTCGGAGAGGTCACGCGTACTTCCATGGACGGGAGAACCGCGGTCCATGTGCACGTCGTCTTCCACACCCCGACTGGGGAAGAGCACCTGCTCGGTTCTGTGTTCTCTGCGGAAGATCCTTACGAAGCCGTGGTCAAGGCGACGCTGAAGGCCTTGAACAGGAGGTTAGAGGTCTTGCTCAGCTCTCAGCCCTCTTGAACCCGGATCCTTGCAGCAATGTCCCTTCCAATGGCGTGACGCGCACTCCCCACCCTCAAGATCAGCGGCCCGTTGAACGGTGTGACCTCCTCGACGAAGACCCGTGCACCCGGCACGAGGCCGAGGCGGAGGAGGTATCCGAGCAGTTCCTCGTCCTCCTCAGGGACGCAAGAGACGACCACCTCGTCTCCTGGAGCGATCGAGCAGAGGGTCTGGGGAGGGAATGGGGCGAGCCGACCTTCTCCATCGGGAATGGGATAACCGTGGGGGCAGATCTTTGGATCTCCCAGCACCCGGGCCAGCCGGTCCTCCACAGCAGGTCCAATCGCGTGCTCCAGCTTGCATGCTTCTTTGTAGACCTTATCGAGGGGCATCCCCAGGACGTCCGTGAGGAGGCGTTCGGCGAGGCGCAACCTCCGAAGCACCTGGGTTGCCATCTGCTTCCCCTCCCGGGTCAGGGTGATGCCCTCGCCGTTCGCCTGGGCAAGGCCTAGCTGTTCCAGCCGTTTGAGCATCTCCCAGGCTGCAGGAGGGGAGACACCCAGGTAATCCGCGATCTTTGAGATCGTTACCGGAGGGGCGGAGAGCTCCAGCGCCAGGATGGATTTGACGTACATCTCCCGCTTTTCTGTCTTAGCAATGTCATGGGTCCTCATACGCGCTCCCTTTCTTCCGCAGACTCTGAAAAACGGTCAGAAGTCACGCTATAACGAAGCATCTGAAGCTTCCCCCGTGTCGGGGTCTCCGCCAGGTCCCCACCAAAACCCGCCTGCGGGTTTTGGTGGGGTGCCCGAATCCGTTTCCGGATTTTGGCGGGGTGACTTGCACGCTGGACAGAGACCCCGGAAGATAACCTCGTACCCCTCGATGTGGAACTCTTGTTCGACCTCGGGGGGGAGCCGTGGGGAGGGATTGTCGAGGGGTACATCCGTAATGGCCCCGCACCTGCGGCAGACAAAGTGCGCGTGGGGAGAGAGATCCGGATCGAACCGCATCCCCCCGCTTCCAAAGGTGAGGGGCCGGACGACCCCCAGGGCCGAAAGCTCGTGGAGCGTAGCATATACCGTTTTCAAGGACATCGTAGGCATGATCTTTCGAGCTTCCTCATATAGTTCTTCGGCTGTGGGGTGATGCTTTGCCCCCTGGAGGAGCGTGCAGATGAGGTAGCGCTGAGGAGTAAGCTTGATCTTGTGCTGGCGCAGGACATCGATGAGGTTCATCGTTTCCTCCAGGACGTCCCTTGTATTCGTAACTCATTGTAGAATAACACCAGACTCCCGTCAAGATCCAGACTCCTCTGTCGCTCAGGAAACCGACAAAGGTCCATTGCACCGCACCTATTGGAGCTTTCCCCCTGTGTCGGGGTGGCCGAAGAAGTTCCTAATCTCCAATGACCTTGATGACCACCCTCTTCCGGCGGCGGCCGTCGAACTCCCCATAGAAAACGCGCTGCCAGGGACCGAGATCGAGGCGCCCTTCGGTCACCGGGAGGATCACCTGGTGATGGACGAGCACGTTCTTGAGATGGGCGTCGCCGTTGGTCTCGCCGGTGCGGTGGTGATGGTAATCCCTGCCTTCGGGTGCAAGCCGCTCCAGCATCTCGTCAAGGTCCTGCAAGAAGCCTTCCTCGTCATCGTTCACGAACACCGCAGCGGTAATATGCATGGCGGAGACCAAGACGAATCCCTCCTTGATCCCGCTCTTGCGGACGGCTTCCTCTACCTGGGGTGTGATGTGGATGTACTCGCGCTTCTGCTTGGTGTTGAACCACAGGTATTCTGTGTAGGACTTCACCCCGCCACCTCCCCTTTACACAGGTTCTGAAACCATCTACACTGGACCCCCGGAGCGATCCTGCCCGAGCGAACGTTCCTCGCGAGGGAGAATGCTGAAGGGTGGGAGCGGAGATGTCACCGAAGCGGATCCCTGTTCCAGTAGAGATCGGGAGCGTGGTGGAGCCCGCGTTCCGACTTGTCTGGCCGGACGGCCATGTGAGCGTCTACCCCTGGGATTTCCTTCGCTTCCACTGTCCTTGCGCCGCTTGTGTCAACGAGTGGACGGGGGAGAGGCAGGTCTCGCGGGAACAGATCTCGAGGACCGTCCGTGCAACGTTCGTGGAACGCGTGGGAGCCTACGCCCTCCGGTTTACTTGGTCGGATGGCCACAATACGGGGATCTACACCTACGAGAGCCTCCGCCGCATGTGCCAGTGCCCCGAATGCGCCCGGAAATGATCGTAAAGGGCGTACAGATCCTGCCTGCATCCTGGGACTTGCATGTGGCGTGATTCTATGATATCCTGATAGGGTCAAGGGAGAAGGGAATCGAGATGGCCTTCACCGTGAGGGACTTCCACAGCTTAGTGCGGATCCTGGAGCAGCGTCCAGAGTGGAGAGCGGAGCTGCGGCGGCTCGTCCTATCTGAGGACCTGCTCGCCTTACCTAAGCAGAGTGGCTAAGGCGGGATGGAGAATGTCGGGAGAGGAGAGCAGAATGGTGGACAGGATGCAGGAGTGCGATTGGAACCAGGGCTCGGCAACGGCACGCGTGCGAACGTGCCGGCCAAGGGCGAGCGTGCGCCGGCGCCTGGTCGTCCTGGTCGGGCTCGTGTGCCTCGGTTCCCTCCTCCTTGCCTCCGCATGCAGCCAGAGGGGCCGCGTGGCCGACCGGACGGCGAGGCCGAGGCCGGCGTCGCCGGCCCCGTCCTCCTCCCAGACCCCAACCAGCCCCTCCTCCGCCCCGCCTCCCCAGCCCGGGCCGGCCGCTGACGGGGCGCCGCCGGCGGCAACGCCCGGCACCACCGTACCGAAGCCCGCCCGCGAGAATCCCTTCGGCGTGATGCTGCCGGCGAAGCTCACCCGCACGCCCGAGGGGATGCGGCTGGCCAAGGAACTTGGCGCCGTCTACATCCGGCCCGATTCCATCTTCCTGGACGAATGGAACGGGACCTGCCTGGAGTGCGATCTCGCCCTCAAGGCGGGTTTGAAGCTCGTGCTGACCGTACGCGCCAACGGCCGGCGGCAGGCCACCTCCCCGCCCGGCGATCTCGCCGCCTATCAACGCACCCTGGACCAGGTGCTGGACCGATACCGCCCTGCGGTCCTGGTGGTGGAGAACGAGGAGAACTCGGCCCTGTTCTACACCGGTACGCCCGAGGAATACGCCGCGGAGTTGGAAGCCGCCTGTCAGGTGGCGCATCGAAAAGGCGTCGCCTGCGCCAACGGCGGGCTGGTGAGCACACTTGTCGCCCTGCTGGTCTACGACAGCTATATGGAGAGCGGGCAAAAGGCCAAGGCGGAGGACTTCGCCTCCCGGTCCCTCACGCCGGAGCAGCGGAGGCTACTCGGCTCCGCCAGGCACAGGGAGCAGATCGGCAAGGGCAAAGCGCTCCTCGCCTCCTATCGCGCCGCCGGTGCGGACTATGTGAACTTCCACTGGTACATCGCCGACCCCCGTGCGCTGGAGGAGGCGGTGGCGTATCTGAGGGCGCAGACAGGCCTGCCGGTGATCACCAACGAAATCGGCCAGCACAACGATGACCCCGACCAGACGACGACGGTCATGGGCAAGGCGATGGAGTTGGGCCTGCCCATCGCCGTGTGGTTCAGCGTGGATGCGCCCAAAGCGCGGGCACTGGTCAATCCTGACGGCAGCTTGCGTTCCACCGGCGAAGCTTTTCAACGCTTCATCCAAGAACATTTCGGCCTTGAGGACGACCGCCGGCGCTCCCCCGGTCGCCACCTCCCCCCAGGAGCCAGAGGCAACTTGCGGAGAGAATCCCCCACCGGGGATAGAACCCTACTTGCGAAATCCTGATTTTGAGCAAACCAGCGAAGACAAGGACCACACCTTGGATCCGGCAGATTGGCTGGTGACGGAAGGAAAGGCGCGCAAAGGAACCCACGAGATGATCGAAGAGATGCCCGGACTGGTCCAAGTGGTCGGTGCGGAGCATGGCATCGCCCCATGTGACGGCCACAAGATGTTAAAAATCGACGCCCGCCTTACCCTAAAAAGTTCGATCATTCAGGATTACCTGCAGCCCGTCCGAAGGGCGTCCAGGCCATCGGCAGGGTTTTCGAGTTCAAGGCTGAAACGAGCGGCGGTGCGGCGGTCACCGCCTTCGCCAAGCCGGTCACCTTCACCGTGGCCCTCTCCGCCGCCGACCTGGCGGGCGTGACCGACCCGGAGAAGGTGGGCCTGTTCAAGCTCAACGACGACGGCACCCTGACCTTCGTCGGCGGCAAGCTGGTGGACGGTAAGCTGGTCGTCCGGCTCCACGGGTTCAGCCGCTACCTCCTAGCCGAGGTGAGGGTGGCCTTCAACGACCTGGCCGGCCACTGGTCCAGGCCGGACGTGGAGCTGATGGCGTCCAAGTACGTGGCCAGGGGCCTGCCCGACGGGCGGTTCAACCCGGAGGGCCGGGTCACGCGGGCCGAATTCGCGGCCATGCTGGTGCGGGCCATGGGCCTCAAGCCGGCGCGGGCGCCCATGACGTTCCGCGACGTGAGGGGCACCGACTGGCACTTCGGCGAGCTGATGACGGCGGTGAATGCTGGGATCATCCAGGGCTACGACGACGGCACCTTCCGCCCGGACGCCCCCGTGACCCGAGAACAGGTGGCGGCGATGGTGGCACGGGCGTTGAAAGCCTCCGGCAAGGCGGCCCTTAGCGACGCGCAGGTGTCCAGCACCCTGGCGGGCTTTGCCGACGCCGGTCAGGTGTCCGACTGGGCGAGGGCGGACCTGGCGCTGGCGGTGCGGGAGGGGATCGTGAAGGGCCAGGCGGCTACGGCCATCGTGCCGCGGGCCGGGGCGACCCGCGCCGAGGCGGCGGCGATGATCGCGCGGTTCTGGCGGAAGGCGTGATGGACCAGGTCGATCCCAGGACAATGCGGCAGTGAGACGAGACGAGAGGCCCCTGCCCTGCCCGGGCGGGGGCCTCTCGGGTTACGCAGGCATCGACGAGGCCCCGTCACCGTCGAAACACCCCGTCATCGTTGATGGCGGAGGGGTTCGGCCGGCGTCCCTGGCCGCTGGAGACCATCCTCTTCAAGGGAATGTACCCGCGCATCCACGCCAGGGGCGTGGACGCCCGCGACTGGCTGAGCGGCTATTACCTTACCCGAGGTGGTTCGAAGGCTGTCGGAAAAGGTGGAGGAGCTTGCCGAGGCGCAGCGGCGTACCGAGGAGCGGCTGACGTCCTTGGCGGGGAAGGTGGAGGAGCTTGCCGAGGCGCAGGGAATGACCGAGGACGAACTCGGGCGGCTGGCCCGCGAGGTGGGCGATCTGAGGGGGAGCGAACTGGAGCGGTCCTATCGTGAAAGGGCAGCATCGTTCTTCCAGTCCATCTTGCGGCGCATCCGGGTTATAGATCACCAGGAGCTGGGGCGCATCCTGGACGATGCGGTCGATGCCGGGAACATCACCCTCTTGGAGAAAGGGGACGTGATGCACACGGATGTGGTGCTCTTCGGGCAACGTGACGGACAGCAGGTCTACCTGCTGGTGGAGGTTTCCGTGGTGGTAGACCAGTACGACGTGGAGCGTGCGGCGCGTCGCGCCGCACTCTTACAGAAGGCCACCGGGATTCCCACCCTTGCGGCTGTTGCGGGACAGCGCATCCTTGCAGACGCACAGGAGCGAGCCAGGGCTACTGGAGTGTGGCGCGTCGTAGATGGTATGGCGGAGGAACCTTCGTAGACTGTTGGGCTTCCTCATTGTGACATCGATTCGTGCGTTGGTCACCCCGCCAAAATCCTGGAACGGCTTGAGACCGTGACCCCACCGGAATAAATGGTCTACCGGCTTTAGTGTGGGTAGAGGTCAAGTCCCCCACAGTGAATGGGCATGATACCAAGCTCGGCGATGGGATGGAAGAGGTCTTAAAGCCACAGGGCTTTGAAGACCGTCCGAGCATTCCGAAAGGAGGGTCTTGCACGGCGTTTTCATAACAGGACTTACGCAGCGACCATAAGATCACCCCTGGGAGACATGCCAATGGAAGGCGTAGGGGATGGAGTTCCTCCTTTAACGACTTCGAGCTGCAGGCGGCGTTTCACCTCACCCACCGTTTCTTGTGGGTCGAGTCTGGGCAGCTGCAAGGCAACAAAGGTAAGGAGGACCAGCGCCACATGCCGTTCCATGGCTTGCGGCACCCGCAACTAGTAGGCCTTGAGACCGGCAAGCTGCTTGGTATCGCGGAAGCAGGTTTCCACATCCCAGCGGCTGCGCTTGCGGCGGATCAGGGTCTTCCCTTGCCGAGGGAGATCATTGCTCACGATGTAGTCCAGACCTCCCCGGCCGTTCGTGGCCACGGCGAGGCGGACATTTCCGTCGCGCTGGAGGTGGACAGTGCCTACCCAAGCCCAGGTGCGGCCCGCGATACGGCGGCGGGGAAGCCCTCTCGCCAAGATGCCCACCGGCTGGGTGCGTCCCTTGTAGGTGACCAAAGCATTGCTCTTGAGCGTGCTCACCCAGATGATCCCTTGCCGGTCCAGCCACTTGGCGTTATACCACAGGTCGAAGACGATGTACTCGAAGCGTAACCCGATACGCAAGATGATCTTCACAAGATCTTGAGCGAGTTCCAGCTTCATCTTGTAGGTTCAACGCCCTGGTCCTGGGGGCGCCACAACCGGAAGCCCACGGGGATCCGCTCAACTCCCGTTGCACCAGAACAGGAGCACAATATGGAAGCCAAAGACACAACACCGCTCGGAAGGGGAGTACGTCCATCCCACCCAGGCCATCTGCTTTGCAAAGGCCTTCTCCACCACCACGTCATCCAAGCACAGATAGCCATCCTCTCCCAGCCGCTACTTCCAGCGGATCAGCCCTATGATCAACCGCTCCGTGGACCAGGGCAGGGTCCGCAGCATTCCTCAGGCGGTGTCCCAAATCATTTTTGAGCCCCTTGTGGGTCAGTGCGTAACTCGTGTCATTTATTGAAACGTGGTAGGCGACACAAGCGTTTGTACCGACTGGCCAGGTTGTAGGCGGAGAGCAGCAGAAGGGAGTACGGCTCGTTGGCGACGGATTACCCGGTGGGAAAGTTCGTCAGGGGATTGTTGGCTTTCAATTCCTTGATGGTGAGTTCCACCGCAGCGTGGTCGTTGTAGAATCGGTGGATGGCGATAGGCCAGATGCGGAGGTTAGTCACGAACGCACGGTAACTGTACCTGTCAACGGTGGACAGCCTCAGCCTTAGTTCTCTCTGCTGCGGAGGGTTGACAGGCGGGGGTAAGAGTCTACAATGAGGCCAGGATTTGAAATGAGAGTTGCTGGACAAAGCAGAAAGAAGCGAAAGCCAGAGTATTCTCTGTCCTGGGCGCAAGTTTCTGCGTTTCGGTTGCGCCGCCATTATCTGATGAATCGTGCTGTCCCCAAGTTGCTATCAGCAGTGGTGCGAGACGTGTGTGGCATTCAAGCTCAGTTAATGACGGCTGCTCAACTGGCCTTGTGGGCACGGGTGCAGTATCTCACGCCCCAAGATATTGAACGCGCTTTATGGCAGGAACGTGCGCTTGTCAAAACTTGGTGCATGCGGGGGACTCTGCATTTACTACCGACTGAGGATCTATCTATATTGGTGCCCTCAGACGAAGTGGTGTGCGTGAGGTGCAACGGTGGTTCTTTAAGTACGGATTGAGTCAGGGTAAAGCCAACATGATGGTAGAGGCCATCGTTGAAGCTCTCGCAATGGGGCCCCTTACGCGGCGGGAGTTGGCTGAGCGAATTGTCTCCCTGCTGGGTGAAATGTCAAGGCCATGGGTTGAGCACAGTTGGGGAGGTGTGGCTAAACAAGCCGCCTTACAGGGGCTGATTTGCTTCGGCCCCAACCGAGGCCAAGAGATCACTTTTATTCGGCTGGATCAGTGGCTTCCTGGGCTAAACGAGCTATCTGAGGAAGAAGCTGCTAAGGCTCTTTTGCGTCGTTACTTACGCAGTTATGGCCCTGCCAGCCTACAAGATTTTTCCAAATGGGCAGGTTTAGTAATGAAGGATGCCAGCTCGATCCGAGACCAGCTTGGAGATGAGGTGATCGAGGTATCCATCGAAGGTGAGCCAGGATTGTTACTTTACGAGGATCTCGAATGGGTGCAGACAGAGGTATCTGATGACCAAACCGTTTGTCTATTGCCAAGCTTTGATCCCTATATGCTCGGCCACTTTGACAAAAAACACCTTGTAGATCAGGCTCACTACAAGGAAGTCTACCGTAAAGCAGGGTGGCTGTCGCCTGTAGTGCTTCTAGGTGGGCGCGTCGTGGGAACCTGGTCCTACAAGCGCCACGGTAGCCAGTTATCTCTGACAGTGATGCCCTTTGATAGTCTGTCTAGGGTCGTTCGTAATAAGATTAAGGAAAAGGCCGCGGACCTAGGTCGTTTCCTGGAAGTTACCTGCGTGGTTACGTTTAGTGAATAGAGCGTGTTCTGAGAGCACGTTCTGGATTGAGAAGCCTACTACAAATGAATATGAAGAGGCGATCTGGCAAAGCGTTGCCATCTAAGTAGTTTTCGGTGATAACATGAAAACGCCGTGCCCCGAGTGGTGGCGTACAATACGACTAGAGCAACCACGGAAAGGGGGCACGGAGTATGGGTTCTGGGTTCTGCGGGACAGTGATCGGGATGGATCTCGGGCGGAAGTACTCGTGGTGTCGCAGTCTCTAGGGAAACGGGGGAGGTCCTTGAGGATGCGAGGCTGCGGACTCGCAGGGAGGAGTTCCTCTCCTTCCTCCAGGGACTCCCTAGACCGATCCGGGTTGTTATGGAAGCCACGGGGAACTGGCAGTACCCCTACGAATGCCTGGAGGGTTTGGTGGAGGAGATCCAGCTGGCCCATCCTCTGAAGACCAAGGCCATCGCCTCTGCGAGGATCAAGACCGACCGCATCGACGCTACGATCCTCGCGCACCTGGGCAGACCTCGTCCCCCAGACCTACATCCCTCCCAGGGAGGTGAGGGACCTGCGCGAGATCTTGCGGCACAGGGCGTTCCTGGTGTACCTCCAGACTGCTGTAAAGAACCGCATCCATTCTTACCTCATCCAAGCAGGGCATCGAGCCTCCCTTCACGGACCTGTTTGGGAAGTCTGGTCTTGCTTGGCTAAGGACCCTGGAGATCCGAGAACCATACAGGAGTCTCCTCGACCAGGACCTCAGGATCTTAGAGAGCCTGCGGCAGGAGGTCAAGAAGGTCACGCAGACGATCGAGGCCCTTGCGGAGGAGGACCCCAGGGTGAGGCTCATCCTCCCCATCCGAGGGTTGGGGAAATACTCTGTGATGCTCATCCTGGCCGAGATTGGGGACGTGCACAGGTTCCCGGACGAAAAGCACCTCATCTCCTTTGCCGGGCTCTGCCCGTCCACCTTCCAGTCGGGGAAGGTCTTCTACCATGGCAGGCTCACCAAGCAGGGCTCCAAGTGGCTGCGCTGGATCCTGGTGGAGACAGCACAGCACTATGCCAAGGCTCCCGGAAGACTGGGAGACCTCTACAGGAGGGTCGAGCGGAGGAGGGGATCCAAGGTTGCAAGGGTGGTCGTCGCTCGAGAGATTCTTGTGTCCATCTACCACTGCCTGAAGAAGGGTGTGGTGTTCGAGGAGGACCCCGGAGGGGGCCGGAAGAGGTTGTCCCAACACGCCCCGGTTCTTTCTGGACGTTAAACGTCCCTGATGTCTGATTGGGCGGTTGGGGCTCCCATCGCTATAGTGTGCCGCGAGGACCGATAAGTGAATGGGCACGACGGTAAGCTCCGCGATGGGATGGAAGAGGTCTTAAAGCCAGAGGGCTTTGAAGGCCGTCCGAGCATTCCGAAAGGAGGGTCTTGCACGGCGTTTTCATAAGTGAAAGTAAATGGCGATTTTGAAGTGCTCGATGTTCCGGAACCCGTAAGCCATCTGTTTGATCTGCTGGATCTTGCTGTTGAACCCCTCAGCAACGGCGTTGGTGAGACGATGCTTGGTGTAGGTCAGGATGTTGGAGAGGTGACGCTTGAACATGTGGGCCACCTTCCTGATCGGCTCCAAGCGCGAGTGGGTGGCCCACCAGAACCACCGCTGGAAGAATCGAAGGGCGTGGCCTGGGCTGATGTAGCCCCACAACTTCCGCAGGCTCTCCTTGATGGCCCACGCCCGCCCACCTTGAGGTTGAGGCTTCGGAGACGCTCAAACTCCTCCCGTCGGTGTTCAGGGATATTCTCTTGCGCATACAGCCACAGGTACTTGGTGCCTGTGAGGGGGCTGGCACCCTGACGAAGAAGGGCACGATGCTCCTGCCGACGGACCTGGTCTACGGCCTCTTGGATATGCCGCATGAGGTGGAAGCGGTCGAAGACCATCTTACAGTCGGCGTCCGGGACGTGTTCCCGGATGGAGAGGATGTACGGCTCCCAGATGTCCAGGGCGATCCCCGCAAGGCTTGCCAGCTGTTCGGGAGCGAGCTGCTGGAAGAATCCGTCCAAGCTCTCCTTCTTGCGGTCAGGTAGCAATGTATTCCACCTGCCCGGACTCTGCATTCACGACGAGGGTCAGGTATCGATGCTCCTTGCGAGCGGACTTCTCGTCAATGCCGATGTACCGCAAGGGCTGAGGCCTCTTGCGGGCTCGCCCGCGGCGAACGGCACGGTGCATGATCCCCCACGCCTCATCACAGAAGACTCTTTTTTACAAACCTGGATGTTCCAATTTACCAATGCGGTCCCGAACTCCGCCGGTTTTGCGACACCCACCAGGTTTATTTCCTCATCTTGGACAGTCTTGGCTTCGCTGGCGGCGCGCAACCCGACGCCACGGTGAACACCTGGACTGAGATCGCCGACATCCCAGAACTGGCTGAACACCTCTCGATCGCTGCGAGGATTTGTCTTGAACTGCGGACGGGCCGGAAGACTGTTAATGAACTGGCTGAAGCCCTCGGCACGACGGCAGCCACGGTCCGCGCGAAATTGAACGGGACGCTTCGCGACGAGGTGGTGAACTTCACCGACGGCACTTGGGGGCTGGTGAAGAACTGAAGGAGCCCGCCATGACGTGCCGGCACACCGCACGCAGAGCGAGCGAAACGAGCGGAGCGTGTCGGCTGGAACCGCTTGTTAGCTCGCAGTTTTCAGTGAATTGTATGACATCTTGCTTGCTCGTTTCCACCATACCCAAAGCAATAAAAGAACGATCACATTAACAACAATGACTGGAAAGGAAAAGCCCAAGAAGGGCTGAAAGAGAGGATTCCCCTGGTTGATCTGAGACTGCACAAGGTCGTTGGCTTTCATCAAAAATAAACCTGCAGGTACACTTCCCAGTAGAATCGCGCTCAGCCATTTGAGAATTGCTCGCCAATCACCCAATGCCCATAGTCCCGCTATCAAGCTAACGCTAAACGCCAAGCCGAACGGGATATCAATTGTGTATTTGGGAATGCCCAAATGCGCTGCCAGAAAATACTCGTCCCCTCCAAGGCGAGAGAAGCCTCGCAAGTAATACTGGCTCATGATTATAGAACCTATCAGCGCCAGAACTAATCCTATCTGTTTCGTGACGGGATTGCGATTCCAGCGCATCAGGCTTAAGCCGAATACAACTCCCAGTAATGATGCCAGTGGGCCTGCGGCCAATCCAATAATATCTTCAGTTTTGCTGGGAGCCGAAGTTAACCGCAACCACCCTCGTTCTCCATCGGGGGAAATCGTCTCTATCCATTCATCAGGATGGAGGGGCGGATCACCCCAAATCTGCACCAGTCCAGTGAACCCCCATATAGGTCCCAGCCCCAAAGTTTCATAGACAGCCCAATGACCTGCCTCGTGAATGGCCTGAGAAACAATATTCAACAGTATTGTCAATATCAGCAACTGCCAAAAAGCGGCCCTGCGATAATCCATAGGAAATTCTCCACTTGCGCTCAATCACAACTTGCGGGTGAGAAAGCAGGCTAACAAGAATTGGACTGAACCGCCTAATCCCCCAAACACAACGAGCCCCGCAGTCGAGATACTGTCACCTCTCACGCACAGTTCCCTTCGGTCTCCTTGATAAGCCCGCTTCGCAACACACACCCTATCCCGGCTAGACAGACCCGCCAAATCGGCCCGGACGTACTTCAGCAGGCCTGAGGCTGGTGGGCTTTAGACCCTATTATCGCGCCCCGCCGGAGGTTCCGTCAAGAGGTGGGGAATTTCGCATCAGGCGGCGACCTCCTGGGTAGCCTCGACTCCATCCACGTAGCGCACGCCCACATAGACCTTCGCGAGCAGGTGCGGCGCATTCAGGCGGCGGAAGTGCCGTTCCTCCATCATGAGCGCCTTCCAGATCACCGCGGTGACTCGGTCACAACGCTTGAAGCGCTTCGCGGTGTCCTCCCTCCTCGGGCCCATAGCCCGTGGGTTTTGTCTCACCAGGAGGGTACACCGCCCTCTGCGTTTCCACACCTTTCGAGGGGTACCTCTGTACCCGACAGCGCTCCTCACGGGAATGCGGCAGAGCGAGTTCGCTGGGCTCCGGTGGGAGGACGTAGACCTTATGGCCGGGACGGCGCTCGTCCGCCGCGTGGTCTACCGGCTGGGGGAGAAGATCGTGGAGAAGGAACCGAAGTCGGCCACCCCCGGAGGCAGGTGGCCCTGCCGGAAGCGGTGGTGCAAGTCCTGCGAGTCGTGCGGGAAGGGCAGCGAGCCATCCGCCGAGCCCTGGAGCCCTGCCCGCTTGGCCCACGCTGCCGCAAGGCCTCCTGCCCCCACTGCCACGAGCTCGATCTGGTGTTCAGCTAGCCCAACGGCAAGCCCTTCACGCCCGCAACATTGTGCGGAGGGACTTCCTGAGGGTCATCGAGCGGGCGGGGCTTCCTCACATCCGGTTCCACGACCTGCGCCACCTACACGCCTCTTACTTGGCCAGGGCTGGAGTACCCCCAAGGTAGCGCAGGAGAGGCTAGGGCACGCCACGCCGACCTTCACGATGCGTGTTTACACTCATACTCTTGCTGGAATGCAGGAATCTGCTGCAAGGGCCATCGAGGATCTCCTCCTGAGCCGATCCCAGTAGCCATTCAGCGATCAATAGGGACGCATCTCAGGCCAGCCAAGCCTTGGAGCTATGCGGCCCATCATATCTGCAGATATTAGCAATTTTGCGTGGTTGATTCGAGAATCAAAAAGGGCCAAGGGCTAAAACCCTTGTCCCTTTTGGATTTCTTCTGGTGGAGACGAGCGGATTCGAACCGCCGACCTCCTCGTTGCGAACGAGGCGCTCTCCCAGCTGAGCTACGTCCCCACCCGGGTAGGATTATAGACGATCCCCCAGCAGGATTCAAGGAGACCTCGGCCCTATAAGCACCTTCCCTGGGTAGGAAGGAGACGCCCTCGTGGAAGTCGAACACCTCTCCATCCGGGAGAAGCACACTTCGGTTGGCAGGCGAGATGCTCCAGGGATAGGGGTGAGAGTTCGGAGCGGAGAGGGAGGAATGAGGTTCGTCAAGGTCTTCATCCTGGTGATCGTCCTCCTGGGGACGGCCTTTCCAGGGCTCGCGCAAGGGAGGGCGATCTCCGTTATTGTGAACGGCCAGCCCGTCAGGCTGGAGGCGTCCCCTTTCCTCCTCAACGGACAGGTGATGGTCCCAGCTGGAGCGGTCTTCGAGGCCTTCGGCGCCGCCGCCACGTGGTTCTCGGAAAAACAGATGGTCGTGATCTCGAACCGTACCGGTCTCGTCCTCACCCTGCGCCCGAACGACCCTTCAGTCCTGGTCAATGGCGAGCAACGAGCGATCCCTGTCCCTCCCGTGCTTCGTGGCGATCTCCCCTTCGTTCCCTCCCAGGCGGTGTTCTCCCTCCTGGGCGCCTGGGTCAAGTTCGAGGAAGGAGAAGGGGCCCTCCACATTGCCTCCCAGGTGCTCGGCGTTTCCCCAGAGCGGATCCCTGAAGGCGTCCGCCTGGTCGTGGATGCCACAGGGCCGGTCCGGGTACAGACCCAGAGGCTCTCGAATCCCGAGCGCTTGGCCATCGATCTCATCAATGCGGCGAGTCGGGTCTCCGAGAGGGAGATTCCTGTCCAGGAGGGAGGGGTTCTCCGGATCCGCATCGGCCAGTTCCAGGTAAAACCCTACATCACACGGTTGGTCCTGGACCTGGCGCAACCCGTGACCTTCCAGGTCATCAACGCCATCGATTCGTTCCGGATCGTCGTGGAAGTAAGACCCCTGGGGCCTGCGGTCTCGAGCGCCTCCCCTCCTCCCGCACCGGACTTTTCTTCTGCGCCGAAGGTAACCGAGGTTCGGTACGAGGAAGGGAAGGGCAGCCGGGTGGTGATCTCTGCGAACAAGGCGATACAGTACACGATCAGCGAGTTCGTCTTCCCCTACCGCCTCGCCCTGGATATCCAGGGAGCCATCTTCCCGCCTGTCCGCCAGGTGATCCCGGTGAAGAACCAGGTGGTCACCTATGTGCGCGCATCCCAGTTCATGACTAATCCAGAGATCACGCGTGTCGTGGTTACGTTGCGCCGGAAGGTTCCCTATGTCGTGCGGACGGAGGCAGGAGGGACCCGGCTGATCCTGGAGCTTGAGCAGGCTGGCAACCGGGGCCACGTCGTCGCCTTGGACCCTGGCCACGGAGGGAAGGATCCGGGGGCGATCGGGCCGACTGGTCTGAAGGAAGCAGATGTGGTCCTCGACATCGCCCTGCGCACCCGCGACCTCCTTAACAGGGACGGCATCAGAGTCGTCATGACCCGTGATCGGGACATCTTCGTCGAGGTCGTGGACAGACCTCGCATTGCCCGGGAACAAGGCGCAACGATCTACATCAGCATCCACGCCAACGCCAGCGTCACCGCCTCGGTGAGCGGCTCGGAAACTTACTACAACAGCCCACAGAGTCTCGCCCTCGCCCAGATGATCCAGGAAGAACTCGCCCGAGCGCTCGGCCTCCCCAGCCGCGGCGTCAAGACGGCAAACTTCTATGTGATCCGCGACAACACCATTCCGTCCGTCCTCGTGGAGGTGGCGTTCATCTCAAGCCCCACGGAGGAGAAACTGTTGCGTGCCCCGGAGGTGCGGCAGAAAATCGCCACGGCGATTTACAAAGGGATTCTCCGGTTCCTCGAGGTCTACCCGGTTCCAGCGGGCCATTGATGCGGCGATGCGGTTGACGGTGCTCGGACGGTGGGGAGGGTATCCTGCACCGGGCGGGGCGTGTCCAGGGTACTTGCTGGAGGAGGATGGGTTCCTCCTCCTGATCGACTGCGGCAACGGGATCCTCAGCCGCCTCCAGCACTACTGTCGGGTCCACGAGCTTTCCACGGTGATCCTCTCCCACCTCCATAGTGACCATATCCTGGATCTCTATCCCCTCCGCCTGGCCCTGGAGTTCGCCAGGTACCCGGAACTTTCCCAAACCCGCCTGCTCGTCCTCGCCCCCGAGGGTGCTCCCGAAGTATTGACTTCCCTCCTGATCCCCCAAGCCTCCAAGGAGCGGTTCCTTGCGTTCCTGGAGTTCCGCCCCATCGATCCCTCCCGGCCGGAGTCCCTGGGTCCCTTCCAGATCACCTTCGCTCCGGTGGCCCACACCATCCCCACCTTCGCCATGGCCATCGAGGCTGCGGGGAGGCGCCTGGTGTACTCCGCCGATACAGCGCCCTGTGATGCCCTCGAGGAGCTCGCCGCAGGCGCCGACCTCTTCCTCTGCGAGGCCACCCTACGGGAGCGGGAGGCCCACCTCGCCCCCCAGGTCGGCCACCTCACGGGGAGAATGGCAGGGTCCATTGCCAGACATGCCAGGGTGCGTCGGTTGCTGCTCACCCACTTCTTCCCCCCGAACACGCCCGAGGAGTCAGCCATCGAGGCGGCGAAGGAGTTTACGGGAGAGGTCCTTGTCTCCGAGGAAGGCCGAAGCTATGAGATCTGAGGGAGGAGAGAGAGGAGCCTTGCGTTCAGACGGGAGGAGGCCGGACCAGCTCCGGCCGGTGACGATCACCAGGCACTACATCAAGCACGCCGAGGGCTCGGTGCTCATCGAGTGGGGGGCAACACGGGTCGTGTGCACGGCCACGGTGGAGGACAAGGTGCCAGCCTGGCTGCGGGGTTCCGGACAAGGCTGGATCACCGCGGAGTACGGGATGCTCCCCCGGGCGACCCACGAGCGAAGCCCTCGAGATGTCGCTCTGACGAAACAAGGGGGGCGCATCCACGAGATCCAGCGGTTGATCGGACGGTCCCTCCGCGCTGGGGTGGACCTCCAGAGGCTGGGGGAACGGACGATCTGGATCGACTGCGATGTCATCCAGGCCGACGGGGGAACAAGGACCGCCGCCATCACAGGTGCTTTCGTCGCCCTCGTGGATGCCCTCTACCTCCTGCGCCGGGCTGGAGCCCTCTCCTGGTGGCCCCTCCGGGAATTCCTCGCCGCGACGAGCGTGGGGATCGTGGGAGACCAGCTCCTCCTGGACCTCAATTACGAGGAGGATTCGAGGGCACGGGTGGACATGAACGTTGTCATGACGGAAAGCGGCCGTTTCGTGGAGGTCCAGGGGACGGCGGAGGGGCTCCCGTTCTCCAAACAGGAGATGCTCTCCCTCCTCACCCTTGCGGAGAAGGGCATCCGCGAGCTCATCGCCATCCAAAAGCAGGCTCTTTCTGATCTCCTGAACCTCATCCCCCACTGACACCGACATGCCCCGCCCGCAGGTCCCACCCCATCCCGAGATCGTCCTCGCGACGCGAAACAGGGGGAAGGTTCGTGAGATCGAGGCCCTCCTCGCAGATCTGAACGTCCCCGTGCGATCCCTCGAGGAGTTCCCCGAGGTCCCTCCCCTCCCCGAGGAGGGGGAGACCTTCCAGGAGAACGCCGTCAGCAAGGCCCTCACCGTGGCCCGGATCACAGGCCGCGTGGCCATGGCCGACGACTCGGGGCTGGAAGTGGATGCTCTGGGAGGGATGCCAGGTGTCCACTCCAGCAGGTTCTTGGGGGAGGAGGCAACGGACGCAGACCGCAATGCGAGGGTCCTCGAGTTACTCAGGGGGGTCCCCTCATCCCAGCGCACCGCCAGGTTCCGCGCAGTCGTCGCCGTGGCCCTGCCATCCGGGGAGGTGTACACCTTCGAGGGGGTTGTGGAGGGGAGGATTGCCGAGGAGCCGCGTGGCGAGCATGGATTCGGGTACGATCCCATCTTCCTCCTGCCTGGATACGGGAAGACTTTCGCAGAGCTGGGGCCAGAGGTGAAGAACAGGCTCAGCCACCGCGCCCAAGCGGTTTCCGCCGCCAGGGAGTTCCTGCGTCAGCTTTTCCAAGGGTCCCCTCCAGATCCTGGGCCGTAGCCAAGATCCCTGTCCAGGGATCCCCCTTTTCCTCAAGACGCCTGGGGATTGCTTCAAGGGTGAAGGCGAGAGGATCGACGCCAGCCTCCACTTCCTCCCAGGTGAGGGGGGTGGAGACTGTGGCATGGGGCGTCGCCCGCGGGCTATAAGGCGAGACGAGCGTCTTCCCAGCGCCGTTCTGGTGGTAGTCCAAGAAGACTTTTCCCGACCGTTCCTCGGGCTTCCACGCCGTCGTGATCTCCCCAGGGGAAAGGTGCTCAAGGTATTCAGAAACGGTTCTGGCGAAGGTGAACGCCTGGGCGTAGGGGGTCCGGCGGGAGATGGGAACGAGGACGTGGAGGCCCCGTTTCCCCGAGGTCTTGACGAAGGCACGGAGGCCCAGGGCGTGGAGCACGTCGCGGAGCTTGAGAGCCACCTGGCAGGCGCGTTCGAATCCTTCCAGGAGCTTGGCGGCGCTTTCCCCCTCGAGAGGAGGATCGATGTCGAAGGCGATGAAGTCGGGGTAATTCAGAACGCTCCCGGCGAACTTCCGGGGGTCCGTGAAGTTCGTGTGCGGAATTCCTTCGTCCCCGAACTCCCGCGAGGAGATGGGAGTGACTCGGCTGAGCCAGGGGTGGAGCTCGATTCCGGCGAGCTGGGCGAGCCAGAGGAGGGTCGTGCGGCTGTTGCAGAGGATCCAGTGGAGGGGGTGCTCGTCCGCTTCGCTCCAGATCTGAACGATGTCCACGTTCCCTCTCCTGGCTAGGTTCGGCGGGAAGTCTTTCTGGAAGAACCCTGTTCCTGCGATCCCGTCGGGGAAGCGGCGGAGGGTGAGGGGGCGGTCCCGCAGGTGGGGGAGGAGGAAAGGGGCCACGGACGCGTAGTACCGGGCGAGGTCCTCTTTGGTGTACTTCGGGCCAGGCCAGAGGATCTTCCTCGGGTTCGTCAGGACGACCGGTATTGCAGGAGCGGGCTCCCGACGCACCTCCTGTGGCTTGCGGTCTGTGCGGATGCCTCGGTAGATGGGGAAGCGGAGGATCCCGTCCCTGGTCCATCCGGCGTGCTCCACCTCCACCACGAGGTTCGGGCGGACCCAGGTAGGCCGTTCATTCGTCCGAGGACGCCGCGCGAACGGACAGGTGGGGGTGCGGAGTCCATCCAGATGGGTGAGGAGGAGGTGCAGCTCCTCCTCCGTGAACCCTGAGCCCGTGTGGCCGATGTACTCCAGTTCCCCGTGTTCGTTGTAGACCCCCAAAAGGAGCGCTCCCAGAGTCCTCCTGCGGCCGCCCCTCCCTCTGGTGAACCCTCCCACGACCGCTTCCTGGCGTTGGAGGTGCTTGATCTTCAGCCAGGAGGGGCTCCGCCTCCCTGGCTCGTAGCGGCTGTCCAGACGTTTGGCGATCACCCCCTCGAGCCCGAGGTCCCGAACCGCCTGGAAGAAAGCTTCCCCCTCGACACGTACCGCCTCGGAGATGCGCACAACAGGGTCCGGGGGGATGAGGGATTCCAGGACCTTCCTCCTCTCCTCCAGGGGCCGGTCCAAGAGCGCGTGGCCGTGGGCATAGAGGAGGTCAAAGACGTAGTAGACCACGGGGACCTCGGCCTGGAGGCGGGCGATCTCCTCCTCCTTGGTCGCGTGGATGCGCCTCTGGAGGAGCTGGAAGCTCGGCCTTCCCTGTGCATCGAGGGCGACGATCTCTCCGTCCAGGATGAGCCCGGAGGGGAGGGGGAGGCGGGAAAACGCCTGGACGACCTCTGGGTAGCGGGATGTAAGGGGGCTGAGGTTCCTCCCCTGGAGGCAGACCTCCCTGCGCCTTCCTGCTCCCCGGATGAACGCCAGCGCCCTGACGCCATCCCACTTGACTTCAAACAGCCAGTCCGGGTGCGTGAATGGCTCCCCTCCAGGCGAGGCGAGCATGGGGGAGAGGGCCTCCGGGAGTGGGTCCTTCCCGGTCCTGTCGAGCCCGAGCTGCTTGAGAACATCCTTCCTCTGAGTGCCCATGGCACTCCCTGTGATTACCCACGGTGTACAACGGCGCTCTTCACGGTGGGGATTTGTCCGCGGCGGGAGGGTCTCCTGTCATCGGTGGCGTTCCCGCAGCGCGCCGGCCTTCGTGGAAGACTGGCGGGGGACCTTCGTGACTTCCCGCGACCGGCGAGCTTGCTCGAGGCTCCGGCGGAGGGCCTCCATGAGGTCTACGACCTTCTCCGGGGGTTTCGCCTCCCGGGCGGGGACCTTCAGCCCCTCCGCCTTGGATCGGATCATCTGCAGGAGGGCCTCCCGGTACTGATCGGCGTAGTTCTCGGGTCGGAATGGCTCGCTCAGGCCCTCGATGAGCTGGATGGCCATCTTCCGTTCGTTGGGATGCACGGTCGCCTCCACGGCCATCTCGGGGATCTGGTTGATATCCCGGATCTCATCGCTGTAGTAAAGCGTGGAGAGGAGGAGTCCTTGTTTGTAGGGCCTGATGGCCACGAGATGCTCCTTCTCCCGCAGGGTCAGCTTCCCAATGGCGACCTTCCGGGTGTCGCGGAGGGCCTCTTGGAGGAGGAGATATGCTTTGGCCCCGCCCTCATTCGGCGAGAGGTAGTAGCTCTTATCGAAGTAGATAGGGTCGATCTCCCCGAGGTCCGCGAAAGAGAGGATGTTCACCGCCCCAGCGTTCTCCAGGGGGATGCTGGCAAGCTCCTCCTGGGTCAGGGTGACGAAGCGGCCTCTGGCGAACTCGTACCCTCTTACCACCTCGTCCCACGGGACCTCCCGATCACAGGCCGGGCAGTAGCGGATGTTCTTGATGGGTGTCCCGCAGCTGAGGTGGAGGAGGCGGAAGTGGACATCCTTCTCCTCTGTGGCAGGGTAGAGCTTAACGGGGATGGTCACCAGCCCAAACGTGAGGTATCCCGTCCAGATAGGTCGCACGTGGATCACCTGTCCCGCTCTATCCGAGGCGATTCTATTATACTATGGTTGGCGGAGGATTGGAAAAATTCGATTATCTGTTCGGAAAGCAGGAAACAGGCAGGGCGGCGCCAAATTCATCCAACGTTTTGGCAGCGGCCAAATCTTTCGCTACGGAGGGAGCCTGGCTGGATGCGAGAGTTCTTCAAATACTGGTCACTGGCCTTTGTCATCTTTGCCATCTTCCTGGGGGCGCTGTACGTCGCCTGGCTGGACTTCCGGAGGGAACTCCTGGAGGCGGCGCAAAGGAGGGGGACCCTCCGCAGAGGCCTCAGGGCCGCGACAGCGTTCAATCCTTCCGGGGGGAAGACGGTGAGCCAGACCCTTGCGCCGGTCCAGCAGCTCTCCGAGAAGCGCCGATGGGTGCTCGACCAGGTCCTCGCGATCTCCGCCAAGCTTGGCGTACAGGCCCGCATCTTCGTCCTTCAGGACTCCAAGGAGCATTACCTGATCCACCTCTCCGATGACCACCGGCTCCTCACCTACCGGGTGGATCGCGACTGGGTAGAGGAAGCCCTCAAGGGGAACGACGAGAAGCTTGGGAAGATCCACCAGGTGGTGGAGAGTTACTTACGGAAACAGTGGCTAGGGGAGAAAGAGGCCGCCGCTTCCTCAAAAGGTTCTTGAAGAGACGGAGTGCCTCCCATTCAATCCCCTTCCCGTTGGAGGTGCTTGCGGGCCAAGGGGAGGGGAGGGGCTCCCAAGCTGAGGAGCCGGTCGTGGAAGTCGCGCAGGGAGAACCTCTCCCCTCTTCGCCGGGCATAGTCCTCCCGGAGCTCCAGGATCAGGAGTTTCCCCAGCAGGTAATTCATATACATGGGATCGAAGGAACCTCGGAAGGCCTCTTTCCTTGCAGGGAGCTCTTCCATGTAGGCATACTCCATGAATGCCTGCGTGGCTTCTTGTAAGGACATCCCCCGCGTGTGCATGCGGATCGCCACGAGGTAGCGGACGTCGCGTAGCAGCGCTTCTGAGAGCTGGCCAAGGCGTAGGGAGAGGTTCCCCGCCCCGTACCCCTGCTCCAAGAGCATCTCCTCGCAGTAGTGTGCCCACCCTTCGACGAAGGCGTAACTGTGGAAGGCCCTGGCGAGGGGTGTCTGGACGTTCCTCAGGGAGAGGAGGTGGAGGTAGTGACCTGGATAGACCTCGTGGATGGAGACTGCCTCCAGGGTGGATCGGTCAAACTTCGTCAGCCAGGCCTCTTGCACTTCTGGGAGCCAATCCTCCTCAGGGAGGGTGATGTAGTAGTAGGACTCGGTGGCCCTTTCCTCAAAAGGTCCCACGGTATCCATCATTGCGAATGCCCAGCGGTCGTAAGGAGGTGTCTCCGCTACGAGGGGGAGCTCCTCCGTGGGGAGGGTTACGATGGGATGGTCGAGGAGGAACTGTCGGAGGCGGACCAGTATCTCCCTTGCCTCCTCTAGGAGCCGCTCCCGCGGCGGATGGTTCTTGGCGAGGCTGGCCATGACTTCACGGGGATCCTTTCCGGGGGACAGCCTCGCTGCGACCTGCCGGACCGCCTCAAGGTTGCGCTGGAGGATCTCTTCCCCTTTTGCCAGGAGCTCCTCGATCGGGGTGTCCACGAGTTCCTCGAACTTGAGCATGCGGGTGAAGAGCTGTTCTCCGATGGCGAATTGACCTGTGGCCCGTCCGCGCTCCTCCTCGAGGAACGCGAGGAATCCCTTCAGGACATCTAGAGCGGAGGTGCAGGCATCCTGGACTTCTCTCTGCAGGCCCTCAGGGGCGGGAGGGAGCAAGGCGGGGAGCTCCTGGAGGAACCGGTAGTAACCGCCGTATACCTCCAAGCTCGTCTCCACGACGGGAAGGGGGAGGGGAGGGCGGAGGAGGTGCCTCGCCAGATCGAGGACGCGCGGCACTTCCCTGAGGTGCCTCACCAGCGCGGCCAGGCGCTCCTCAACGGGGGCGTATGCGCGCTTGAGATATCCGCTGACGTCGAGCAGGTCGATATAGGCGATGGGGTTGCGCTCCTGCTCCCGGAACTCTTTCCAGTAGAACTCTTCCCTCCCGACCCTCCACCGGATAAGGTCGGCCTCGTAGCGCTCAAGGGGGGAGAGTTCCTGAGGGGGAATCGCCTCGACTTGCCGGGAGATCTCACGCAGACGACGGAGGTACTCTGAAACGGTTTCAGGGTGGTAGTCCTCAACCCGGCCATCATATGCGTGAACTCCCATGCGGGCAGCGCGGCTTGGGTAGAACTCGAAGGAGGTGGAGAGGAACTCATCCACGAGCTTTCGGAACTTCTGCCTGCTCTCAATCATGGGAGCCTCCCAAGGGACCGGGATCGCTTTGATTTTCTTGAAACAAGCGGCGTTCTCCTGTTCAGCCATGGTGGTTTTGTTGACAGGATGCCTGCGGGGTGCTACCATCCAACCAGGGAACGGGGCGTAGCGCAGCTTGGAAGCGCGTCTGGTTTGGGACCAGAAGGTCGGCGGTTCAAATCCGCCCGCCCCGACCACGCGCCCGGGTTGTGCACCAGCCCGTAACTCACCCCGCCAAAATCCGGAAACGGATTCGGGCACAAGCACGATCTCTGTCCGTTTACTTAAGTCAGCCGCCGTAGAACCAGCCCGTGTCCCACATCTCTAATGGCTTTGCCTGAGGATCCCGCAAGCCGGCTTCGATGACCTCAGCCACGAAGACCGTATGGTCGCCACGCTTCACGACATCCCTGACGCGCGCTTCAAACCAGGCCGGTAGGTCGATGAGTAGTGGGGCACCAGTTTGCGGACCTGGCTCGAAGGCATAGCCGTTGATGCGTCCATCCTCCACCTGGGTGGGGCGGAAGAAGGCAGAGGCAACCTCTTTCTGGCTGGCACCCAGGATGTTGACGGCGAAGGCACGGCTGCGGTCGATCAGGTCATGTAACCGGCTGTTGACCTTGACGGCCACCACCACCAGAGGAGGCGTGAAGGAGGCTTGAGAAAGCCAATTAACTGTTCCAGCCGCAACCTCGCCTTCGCCAGCTGCCGTCAGGATGTATAGGCCATACGTGAGGAGGCGCAGCACCCGCTTCCTGACCTCCGGATCCATGAGGATTCCCTCCTCCTTTTGCAGGGCATCGAGTTGCTTGAACACCGTGGGATTCGGTGGGATCTCCCACTGCTGGGTCCCCAGGTACGCGTAGCGCACGGTCCCGGCTTTATCCACCACGAAGAACCCAGGCCGCTGGCCCAGCGACAACAGTCGGTTTTGTACGCCATAACGGTTGTAGATGGCATGCCTTTCGTCCGCCAGAACAGGGAATGGCAGGGCGTGCTTCTGGGAGTACATCCGAACGTGATGCACTGTGTCAGGGGCGATGGCCAGGACCTCGGCGTCACGTCGCCGGAATTCCTCGTAATCCTGGCGCAACTGCGCCAGGTGCCGACGGCAGAAGGGTCAGGCGAAGCCCCGCAGGAAGACGAGGACCACGTGCTTCCGGCCGCGGTAATCGGACAGGCGCACCAGATCCCCACTCGCCGAAGGCAGCGTGAAATCTGGAGCTTCCGCACCAACGAAGACTTGATTGCCCTCTCCCACCATACAACCTCTCCTATCGTCCCAGAAGCGTTTACTGTTTCCCGATTTATAGCATGAAGATTTTCGTCCAGTCAAGGATGAACGGGCAACGCATCCCAACCTTACCCTGTTCCGGCAGGCAAATTCCGCATGCTCTCCGCGCATTTTCGACCCCCGCCAAGGCTCCCCGCAGAGAGGAGACGGTCAGTCCATGTCGTATACCCCTTCAGGCGTTGCGTCCTCCCCTCTCTGGATCTTGGCGAGGGGACAGAGGACGAGAGGTGACCGAGAAGAGGACAGCAGCCAAACGTACATGCGCTCTGGAACGGTCCGATTTACCTCGTGGCTTCTTTGGCTCTCCGCGGCAGAACTGGGCACAATGCTGACCTTCAGCACGTACTCTGGGACCCTCCCGCTCCTGCGCGTGGAATGGGACATGACGGGAGCCCAGGCGGGCGGGGTCTTTGCCGCCCAGCAGATCGGCTACACGGTGGCCGTCCTCGTCCTGAGTTCCCTCACAGACCTCGTCGGCGTACGGAGGATCTACCTCCTCTCTTCAGCGCTGAACGGTCTGGCGAGCCTTCTGTTCGCCCTCATGGCGAATGACTTTCGGTCCGCAGCGGTGTTCCGGATCCTGTGCGGGGTGGGGTTGGCCGGCACGTATGTGCCCGGCATGCGTCTCGTCGTGGAGCGGGCTCCTTCGGGGCGGAGAGGGGCCGCTATGGGGATCTACATCAGCGCCTTCAGCCTCGGGGCGGCGGCCTCACTCTTCCTGACTTCCCTCCTGCTCAGGTGGGGTTGGCGGATGTCTTTCCTGGCCAGTGCCGTAGGGCCGTTGCTTGCTTTCGGGATTGCGTGGTTCATTGTTTCCGATCTCCGGCCCCTTCGCACCCGCCGCATCCCCTTCCGTCAGGCCCTGTTCAACGCACAGGCCCTCCGGTTTTCGCTCGCCTATGCAGCCCACAACTGGGAACTCTTCGGGATGCGTGCTTGGCTCCCCAGTTTCCTCACAGCAGGATGGGTCGCTGCCCATGTCCCCCTAGGCCAAGCAGCGGCTCGCGCCTCTGCTTTCGGTGGGTTGGTGCTCATGGCCAGCGCACTCTCCAACGCCACGGGAGGATGGCTTTCCGATCACCTGGGGCGCCGTCCTACGATTGTGCTTTTCCTGACCGCCTCTAGTGCCTGCTCTTTGAGCGTCGGTTGGCTCCTGCCCTACGGACTGCGCGTGGTCCTCCCCCTTGCCGCCCTCTACGGGCTCCTCGTCACTGCAGAGTCGAGCACTCTCTCCACTGCCGTAGCTGAGTCGGCGGATCCGGAGGCACTTGGCACCACCCTGGCCATACAGTCTTCGCTGGGTTTCGCTGCCAGCGCTGTCTCTCCAGCTCTATTCGGCATCCTCCTCGATGCGTTCGGAGGATGGGGTTGGGCCTTCGCTTCCCTGGGGTTCGTCGCGCTGCTCGGGGTAATCATCGTCATCCGAAGCGCCTCTGGGGGGTCCTCCCCCCCTTTCCGATGAGCTCACTGTAGGGGGAATGCTCCCGATAGCCCTCAGATAGGGAGTGGGCGTCTCCTCATCCATTCCAGCCAAGCTGCCGCTTCGCGGCTTCAGACATCATCATGGGGTGCCAAGGCGGTTCCCACACAAGTTTGACTTCCACCCCTTGGATGCGAGGCAGCCTGTGCCACAAGACAGATTCGATGGCGTCTGTGAGGTAGGCGTGGAGGGGGCACGCAGGGGTCGTCATGGTTACCGCAACGTGCACCCTACCGTCTCGTACCACGACATCATAGACGAGCCCGAGGTCGACGATGTTGATGCCGAGTTCAGGGTCGATGACTTCCCGCAGTGCCTCCCATACTTCTCGCTCGAGTTCCACCTCCATGTTCTCCCTCCTTTGCCTGTGCTTCTTGCAGCTCCATGCTAGCGCAGACTCTCCTCTGGAAAACTTGCGCTAGCGCAATGACAGTCCTCCCCATAGGGCCTTATCGTAAGGTGTAGAGCACCCGTCCAGGTGCGGTACGGCTCCTCTGGAGGAACGCGTCGCCTCCACCCCCTGCCACTGCACCTGGCGGGCTTTCGGGTCACCCCACCAAAATCCCGAACGCGATTTTGGTGGGGTGACCTAGATGGTCCCGAAAGGGGGTTTGAATCGATGAACCTCGTAGATGCATTCCTCGGAGAACATGGGGTTCTGTATGCACTGCTCGAGGAGGTAGACCGGGCTCTCCCAGAGCTCGAGTCCGTGCGCGAAGTCCGTGTCCTCGGGCGGCTTTTGGGAGCTGAGATCCGAAGCACGCGATCAAATCACCAGCATCGCTGAGCTCCTTCGTCAGCACTTCATGGCCGAGGAAGAGGGAATTTTCCTTTTGGCCGAGGAGGTGCTCGATGAGGAAACTCTGTCTTCCTTGGCGAAAGCGTGGATGGAACGCAGGGGAGTCTTGGAGGGAGGCCGTTGAAGCTGCAGACGGCAGTATTCCTGCTGGACGCCAAGGGTCCCTTCCGCTTGGACTATACCGTCTGGGCGTTGCGCCGGAGGGGGGAGAACATTGTCGATCGCTGGGACGGACAGGTATATCGCCGCGTGCTCCTTGTGGCGGGAGAACCTGTAGGAGTTGCCGTTTCCCAAGAAGGGACCATGCAGTTCCCAAGACTCAGGGTCGAGGTGGTGGGATCGGGGAGGAGCCAGATCCCTCAAGGTGAGGTCGCCGCTACCCTGGACAGGATCCTGGGCCTTGGGGTCGACCTCCGGGGGTTTTACAAGCTCGCGAGGCGGGATGAGACACTGGGTCTCCTTGCGCGTCGCTTCCGTGGGCTCAAACCCCCGCGTTTCCCCTCCCTGTTCGAGGCAGTGGTCAATGCCATCGCCTGCCAGCAGCTCACCCTTTCGGTGGGGATCCGCCTCCTCAACCGCCTCGTTGAGGCCTGCGGCATTCCCCTCCGGGGGCCGCAGGGGGTGGCCTATGCGTTCCCGAGACCTGTAGACCTCGCCCGGTTATCCCAAGAAAGGCTATTGGAGCTCGGATTCAGCCGTCAGAAATCCCGCTATCTCCTGGAACTCGCCCATGCCGTGGCGGATGGTCGCTTGGACGTGGAGGGGTTAGCAGAGGGGGAGGACCAGGAAATCATCGCCCATCTCCGTAGGATCCAGGGGATTGGCCGCTGGAGCGCTGAGTACGTCCTGTTGCGCGGATTGGGCCGGTTACACATCTTCCCTGGTGATGACGTGGGCGCACGGAACAACCTCCAGCGGTGGCTTGGGTTGGAGAACCCCCTCGATTACCAAGGAGTACAGCGCGTCCTCCGGCGCTGGTACCCCTATGGAGGGTTCGTGTATTTCCACCTTCTCCTTGAGCACCTCGCGAGCGTGGGCATGCTCCCCAACGGAACAGGAAAGGGCCGTTGACCCCTCGAAGAAAGCTTCCCCAATACGAGTTGCTCCCCGGAAAGAGCGGGTTGGGAGTCCTTCCCAATGGAGAGGACGTGTGCGACCATGGCAAACCAGGAGACGTGGTGGGGGAGAGAGAACACCAACCCCATCCACTTCGACCAGTTCTATGCGGCCAAGGCGGGATTCGGGAAACCCTTAGAGGTTCGCTTACCTACGCCGTCGCCACCGCGTGGAACTTCTGGCAGAGCGTAGTACGCTTGAGTCCTCAGGGAGGGTTGCCGCGCGCACAATGGTATTCGCGCTCCTGTTCCTCCTGGTGCTCAACGTTGCGATGCCGCTTGCGGCGCAGCCTGCCGTCTACCAGGCTCCGGAGCGTGCCGATGTCCTCGTGGTCGGGGGGAGCCCGGCGGGGATCGCCGCCGCCATCGCAGCAGCCCGGCAGGGGCGATCCGTCGTGCTCGTCGAACCCAGGCCTTTCCTCGGCACGGTCCTGACAGGGGCGATGCTCAACACCTTCGACCTCAACCGCATGCGCGACGGCAGAGGATTGGTCGAGGGCATCTTCGCAGAGGTGTACCGCGAACTCGGGTTGACCTTCGATCCGCGGTTTGCGCGAGAGTTCTTCAGACGCAAGGTCGCATCCGAGAAAGGGATCCGCCTCTACCTCGGCACCCAGGTCCTCCACCCTGTGCGAAAGGGGAACGCGGTCCTTGGGGCTATTGTGCAGAACCGGACCAGGCGGTGGATGGTTCTCGCTCCAGTCACCATCGACGCAACCGATGATGGGGACTTCGCGGCCGCCAGCGGAGCAGAGTATACCCTGGGGCGTGAGGACTCCGGGATCGACCGGTTGATGCAGGCGGCCACGCTCCTCTTCCGCCTGGGGGGAGTGGACTGGCCTGCGGTGATCCGGTACATCCGGGAGAACGACAAACCGTTCCGCAGGGGAGGTGTCCGCTTAGGGTACGCCTGGGGATACCGCCAGGTTGTCAGGGGATTTCGCTCCCCCGATCCGCGGATCGCCGTGGTCGATATGAATTTGGGCCGCCAGCCAGACGGCACTGTCTGGGTGAACGCCCTACAGGTATTCGGCGTGGACGGGACGAGCCGCGCTTCCCGCAAAGACGCCTACACCAGGGCGAAACGCCTCGTGCCGGTCTTTGTCACCTACCTCAAGCAGCGCGCCCCGGGGTTCGAGAACGCCTCCCTGATCGAGGTCGCACCGGAGCTGTATATCCGGGAGACGCGGCATGTCAAGGGACTGTACGTGCTTACCGCCGACGACATCCTACGCCAGCGCGTCTTCTGGGATAGGATCGCCATCGCCTCCTATCCCATCGACCTGCACCCGTACCGGGCGGGAGAGCGTTCCCCGTTTGCCCCAAGGCGCCGGACATACACGATCCCCCTGCGGAGCCTGATCGTCCGAGGGATCGATAACCTCTTCGTGGCGAGCCGGGCGTTTTCGGCAACCTATCAGGCAGCGGGCTCAGCGCGGGTGGTCCCCACCACCATGGCGATGGGGGAAGCTGCCGGTGTTGCCGCAGCAGTCGCGGTCGAATACCAGGTGAGCCCGCATGTCCTGATCCGGCGGCAGGAGCTGGTTGGCTTGGTCCAGCTGCGCCTCCTAGGTTCGGGTGCGCGGATCGATCCCTGAGGGGCCGTCAAGTCCTCTGAACCAGAGTGCGAAGGTGCCTCAGCCAGGCCAGGAGCTGATCCCAGACCCGGGGGGAAGGAGAGACGCCGGTCCGCTCTGCGGCGCGCACGAGGCTGTCTGTGGACACTTCCCCCACCACCGTGAGGAGCCAGCCCCCGTAGGACCAGTGCACAAGGTTCCTTAGCCCCATGGGGAGCACCCAGATGGGCCCGTTTCTCCCTGGAACGGCGTGGCTCCCCCGGGGAGGTCTGGGGACCGCTCCCCGCCGGTAGGTGAGGAGGAGCACGCTGAGCCCGTCTGAATAAACCGCCTGGAGGATGGGCTCGCGCCCCGGTGTGAGGTAATAGGCGATGGGGGTGAATCCCTCTGGAGGGATCACACGGACGGGGGGGCGTCCCAGGAGTCTGGCCGCTTCGCTCAGGGTCACCTGCCGGAGCGGCGGGACCTCCCGCAGATGCACATGGGCTGGAGGACGCGCCTTGTCCAGCCATCCCTTGGGCATCACCGCGAAGGAGAGGAATGCAGTCACCTGGGCCAGCCGCCCGTCTGGCAGGATCCGCTCAGAACGGAGGATAACGCCAGTTTCCCGGTCGATGGCCATCCGTCGGGTTGGGCGGTCCCGGGAATGTGGGGAGAGGGTCACCACATCGACGTCGCGTCCCAGGACCCTCCCGGAGGATACGGAGATGTCGTAGTTCGCCAGGAGGAGGGGGAGGTGCGTGGTGAGGAACATCTCATCCAGCTGGTCCTCAAAGACCGGTCTTGTGGTTCGCGTCCCTCTCTGCTTCACCGGGTCGTACCGGATCTCCATCCCGTTCTGCAGGAGGACGTTCAGGCGTCGGGAGGAACCGACGGGTGTGTACTCCAGTCGGGTCTGGCGGGAGGGGTCGCGCTCGATGCGGACGAGCGCCACGTCCACGGTACTCCCGAGCCAGGTGAGCACGATCTGCTCCCCCGCGTAGGCCACCTTCTCCTGCGCCTGGACGGCGCGCACCAGGGGAGAGGGGGTTGCTGCTCCAGCGTGCGGGAGGGCGAGCGCGGCCAGCAAGGTCCCTGTTATGAGAACGCGGATCACGGCGTCTCCCTCGAGAGAACGGCCTCCTCAAGGGTGTCATAAGGCAACGGGCTGCTCAGGTAGGAGGCGAGCGTCACATCGCTGAGCGGGTGGGCCGAGGCGAGCTGGGCATGATGTCGGAAATGCCAGACGGCCCCGGCCTCGTGTGATCCCGGCGGGGGAGAGAGGGGGACCAGGGCTACGAAGGTCAGGACAGCGAAGGAAACAGCGCCGGCGATGAGCCATCGGGAGAGCCTGGGTTTCCGTGCAAGGACGGATTCAACCCGCTCGCGTGCCCGCAGGAGGAGGGAAGGGTCGGGGGAGGGCTCGGGCAGCGACCGGAGGAGCGTTTGCACAGCGCGGAGGTCGGAGACGACCTCGCGGCAGTGCGCGCACTCTGCCAGGTGGGCCGCGACCTCGGCGGCCTCCTCTAAGGTGAGCTCTCCGTCCACATAGGCGGTGAGCTGGTCGGATGGGTGCTCCTGCATCACAGGTCACCGCGCTTGAGCGCGTCCACGTAAGGTCTTAGCCATTCCCGGAGGGCCAGGCGCCCGCGGTGCAGGCGCGACCGAACAGTGCCCACAGGACATCCCAGCACGTCCGCTGCCTCTACATAGGACAGCCCCTCGATGTCCACAAGGACTACCACTGCCCGGAATTCCGGGGGGAGGGCGTCCAGGGCCCGGCGCACCGGTCCGTCCAGCGATCCCTCTACGGCGGCCTCAGGGTCCGAGGCGTCCCCCGCCTGGAGGGCGGAGAGGGGAAGGCTGTCCAGCTCAAACACCTTTCTCCGCCGCTCTTTGCGCACCTGATCGATGAGGGTGGTGTAGAGGATCCGCATCAACCACCGGTCGAAGCGGGTCCCGGGGCGGAACCGGTGGAAGGCCTTGAAGGCCTCTTCCGCAGCCTGTTGCAAGAGGTCCTCTGCTTCCTCCCTGCTGCGTGTGAGGTGGTAGGCGAACCGGTAGAGGCGGTGCCAGTTCTCAGCAATGAGCGTCGCGAACTGGTCCGCCTGGTCTGCCTCCTGCATGGACCCCGATGCGGCAATCGTTCCCGACTCTCCCATGCTCTCCTTCCCCAGGGAGGGGTGGGGGACAGGGAACCCGCCCCCCACCCAGTGTACTACAGGATCGTGGCCGATGTCCCCTCGTACGTGGTGGTCTTCCCCTTCACCATGATCCTCCCCACGACCCGGACGGTCTCATCGGCCTTGAGCGCGCTGAGCGCCACACGCTTCCCCTTCTGGAGGACCCGGAACCGCGCAGCCTCTTTGATCCGGATCTTCTCGCCAACCTTGATCCCGGTCCCCTTCAGGACCTTGGTCACGGAGAGGTCGAAATACCCTGCTCCTACCTCCTCCACTTTCCCTTCCACGGTGAACCCGGCAGGGGAAGGCCGGGCGGCGGGCTTGGCTTTGGCCGCCGTTGCTGCAAACCCAAACGAGTTGAGGGTCAGAACCAGGACCCCCAGGAGCGCAAGGACCATCCACCTTTTCATAGCGTTCCCTCCTTTCAGGATTTGCTGCCATAAGGGCAAGCGCAAAAGGAGGGGGAGGAGTTCCCGCTTCAAGCGGCAGGATGTCGGTAGAACCACCGCTTGGCGAGTTCTGCGGCCAAGAGATAGCCGGCGCCAATCCCACCCATCCCGAACAAGAGAGGGAGAGGGAGCGGGGCGAACCCAAGATATCTGGCGATCGGCAGGTAGGGAAGGGCGACCGTGGCCAGGGCAACTGAGACTGTGGTAAGGAGCATGGCGCGGCTGGGACGGCTGCGGAAGAGGGGAAGGCGGGTGCGCAGGGAGAGCACCACCAGAACGGCCGAGAGGACCGATTCCACGAACCAGCCCGTGCGGAACAGGGTGGGTGTTCCGCGGAGGATCCAGAGCAAGACAGCGAAGGTGAGATAATCGAACAGGGAGCTGAGGGGACCGAACAGGAGCATGAAGCGGCGGATGAGCGGGATGTCCCATCGGTGGGGGGCACGGAGGAAGACCTCATCCACACGATCGCCGGCGATCGTCATCTCCGGCAGATCGGTGAGGAAGTTGATCAGGAGGATCTGCTTGGGGAGCATGGGGAGGAATGGGACGAACACCGAGGCGCCGGCCATGCTGAACATGTTGCCGAAGTTCGCGCTCGTGGCCATGAACACGTACTTGAGGGTGTTCGCCAGGGTACGCCGCCCCTGCAGGATCCCCTCGTGCAGGACGCTCAGGTCCTTCCGCAGCAGGACGAACTCCGCAGCCTCTCTGGCGACGTCTGCGGCGTTCTCTACGGAGATCCCCACGTCGGCCACGTGGAGCGCCGGCGCATCGTTGATCCCATCCCCCATGTACCCGACCACATATCCTGCTCTCTGGAACGCGCGGATAATGCGCTCCCTCTGGTTTGGGTCCACCTCCGCGTATAGGTTGGTTCGACGGGCGGCCTGCCACAACGCTTCGTCGCTGAGCCTGTGAAGTTCCGAGCCGGTGAGGACTCCGGTGATCTCCAGGCCAATAGTCTCTGCGAGGTGCTCAGCAACGAGCCGGTTGTCTCCCGTGATGACGGTGACCCGGACGCCGAGCCTGGCGAGGTCTGCGAGGGTCTCCTGCACTCCAGGCTTGGGAGGATCGGAGAAGAGGAGGAGGCCCTCGAAGGTGAGGCCAGATTCATCGTCGCGGGTGTACACCGGCTGCTCGGGAACGGCTCGGGTCGCCACACCGAGGACCCTGAAGCCCTTGACGCTCCATCCCTCGTGTATCCTGCGAATTTCCAGAGCTTCCCTGTCCCCCAACGCGATCTCGCTGGAACCCTGGCGTACGCGCGTGCACACCCCCAGAAGGCTGTCAAGTGCCCCCTTGGCGATCAGAAGACGTCTTCCGTCCCAGAGGACCACCACGCTCAACCGCTTCCGCACGAAGTCGTAGGGGATCTCATCGAGCTTGGCGACGGTGCTCACCTCCGGCCGATCATGGGCGACGATGGCTTCATCGAGGGGATTGGTGAAACCCGTCTGGAGGGATGCGTTGAGGAAGGCGAGGGTAAACACCTCCCGGGACGGTTGGCCACGGGCGTCCAGCGCGGCCTCAAGCCGGACGGCTCCCTCTGTCAGCGTGCCGGTCTTGTCGGTGCACAGGATGTCCATGCTGCCGAAGTTCTCGATGGAGACGAGGCGTCGCACGATCACCCCGCGCCTGGCCATCTCCTGCGCCCCCCTGGCCAGGTTGACGGTGATGATCGCCGGCAGGAGCTGCGGCGTCAGCCCCACGGCTAGGGCGACGGAGAAGAGGAGGGCCTCCAGGACGGGCCTGTGGAGGAGCACGTTGATGGCGAAGACGGAGAGGACCAAGACGAACATGATCTCCATGAGCAGGTGGCCGAAACGGTGGATGCCGCGTTCGAACTCGGTTTCGGGACGCCGGAGGGCAAGCCGGTGGGCGATCTGGCCAAAGGCGGTGGCGGGACCGGTTTGCACAACCAGGATGCGCGCTGTCCCACTGTACACGCTCGTCCCCATGAAGACGGTGTTGGTACGGTCAGTCAGTGCCGCTTCGGGGTGGACCGGCCCCGGCTCTTTTTTGGCGGGGAAGGTCTCGCCCGTGAGCACCGCTTGGTTGACAAAGCAATCCTTCGCTTCCAGGACGATGCCGTCGGCAGGGACGAGGCTCCCCGCAGAGAGGAGGACCACGTCCCCGGGAACGACCTCCTCGACGGGGATGGCCTGAGTCTGGCCGTCGCGGATCACGGTCGTCTTTGTCGTCACCCGCGCCCGCAGCCTCTCCACGGCAGTATGGGCGCTGTGCTCCTGGAAAAAGCCAAGGAGGGCGCTCGCGCATACGATGAGGAGGATGATGAGGGCGTCCATCCAGTCTTTCTGGACTGCCGACAGGGCGGTGGCAAAGAGGAGGATGAGCACGACGGGACTCCTGAACTGCCCGGCGAAGATCGCCCACCCCGTCACCCTCCGCCTCGGCTCCAGCGCGTTCCTGCCATACCGTTGCAGGCGCTCCTCGGCTTCACGGGAGGTCAGCCCGGAAGGCCCGCTGGACAACGCGGCAGCGATCTGCTCAGGGGGGAGGCTCCAGTAGGCTGAGAGGGGGTCCCTCTCCCGGGTCATGACATCCCTGTGCCTCGCACGATTCTCCCGCGGAACTTTCCATTGGGCCCCCGCGCTTGCGGGATTGGATGGCCGAGTCGGGGAGGGAAGAACGTGAACATCGAGAAGGACCTCATCATCATCCTCCTCATCGCCCTGCTGGTCTTCGGCCCATCTAAGCTGGCGGGACTGGGGAGTGCCCTAGGTAAGACGATCAGGGAGTTCCGGAAGGCAATAGAGGGGAGGGAAGAGGAGGCAGGAAAGCAGGAGAAATCCTGAGTTGGAAAGGACCGTTCCCTGATGGTATCCAGCCGGCAACGGACTTCATCGCTGTTCTTCTCTTGACCTGGATTTGCAGAAAACATCATCACCCTCTGGCCCTTCTTCTTGTCATGGTCCCGATCCCTCTCGTTGAAGCCGCGTCAGAGGACCTCGTCGGCAGAGCCCGCCCATCCGGGAACGGGCTTGGGTCCCCCAGCGGGCACGCCATCGCCTCCCTCAAGGGTTACCTCGAGCTCCCCCACATGGTCCAGCCACACCTCCCTCGCGGTCCTGATTCGCTCGCTCCTCTAAGAAGAGCTCGTTTTTCCTGACGAAGGAGTCGAGGAGCGCCAGGAGGAAGGGACTCTTCCGCTGGCTCACGTACTTCGCAAGGGCCCTGTGCTTCTCCTCCTCAACTCCTGGAGGGAGCGGGAAGATCCTCCAGGGTCGGGAGAGGAATTGGGGCGGCGGGAGCAGGGGGTGGTGCGGGGCTAAGGCGAAAGGGCGGGGGAAGAGGTGGGCGTGGACGAGGTAGCCCAGAAGGTTCGGACGGAAGTCGAGGGTAGAGAGCAGGTCATTGATCAGGATCCCCGCCGCCTGGTGGTCAGGGTGAGCGTCGAAGGGGACGGGGACGATGAGGAAGGTGGGGCGAGTCAGGCAGAGGACGCGGAGGAGGTCCCGTCGGAGGTTCTCACCAGTGTACAGGGCGCCAGGGGAGAAGGCGGACCGGTACGGGACGGCGTGCTCGCGCGTCCTCGGAGACGTGTACAGGGCTTCTGGATGGGTGAGCATGGGCCTCAGACCTCCATCGGGATAGCCGAGGAAGAACAGGTGACCAGGAGGGATTCCCAGAACGGCCATGGCCTGTACAGCCTCTCGCATCCGGATAGCTCCCTCGCGGAGGAGATCCGCTGGCCTCAGGTGGATCGTCCGATCCAGGATCGCCGCGCTGAACCTGTTCCCATCCCCGGAGGTGAGGTAGACGACGTAGACTTGGGCCCCTCTCTCCAGCGCAACACGGAGGAAGCCCGCGGCGGCGAGGGCCTCATCATCGATATGGGGAGCAACGACGAGGATACGATCCGTGGACGCTGCAGGTGCAAGGAGGGCGAAGCGGGCCCTCCTCTCCGCAGGCGGCGCATACCATAGGGAGAAGTACAGGACAAGGAGGGCTGCCGCCCACACCATCCTGTTCCTCTTCATAATCCCCCGGATTCCTTCCATGAGGATCCGCATCCTCATAGGGGCCTTCCCTGAGGATGGTAAAGCATACGCGCTCCCTGGCAGGAGATCCTTCCCCCTACCGGGCGTCAAGATGGCGGAGGATCTGCAGGATCAATTCCCCTTGCCGCTCGATGGCTGCCGTCTGATGCTCAAGGTGGAGCAGAATCGCCTCGATCTCCTTCTCGGCCTTCTGGTTCACCTCGAAGTCGGCCTCTGCGCGGAGTTCTGCGTGGCGGTTGAGTAGGTTCTGTCCCACCATGATCAGTGGCATGAGCAGGATCTGGATCATGTTGGAGATGAACAACCACAGCACAAATGCCGGGCCTGGGTCAAACCGGTAGGGTCGAGGGGCGAGGAGGTTCCATCCCAGCCAGCCCGCCGTCCACGTGGCAATGATCAGGAAGAACCCTGGACTTCCGACATGGACGGTGACGGCGAGGGCGATGCGCTCCAGGGGGGTGAAGCTCCCCCGGAGTTCCTGATTGACATTCCGGACCGGGGGGTGTGCGTGCTTCCAACGAGGGACAAGCTTCATCGTCCCGTCGAAAACCTTCTCCCCTACGAGCTCCACATCTTCTCGGAACCTCTCTAGAAACGTTTCCCCGACCATCGCACGCCTCCTCGGGAAGGATCGAAAGAAAGAAATGGCCCTTCCATTCTACCATAGGGCCGTTCCCGGAATCATCGTGATCCTCCAACCGCCAGTCTCTGGAAATCCTGAGCCCTCCGGCGTGTGAATCTCCGAGGAACGGAATCCGGCGAGGAAGCGCTCTTTCTACGGGGAGGTTCGTGATCTGGCTTGGGGGTCTCGATGAAACCGGCTCTCTGTACAGCGCTCATCGCGGTGGCTCTTCTTGCCTCTCCACTCCCACCCCCGAACACTCTGGTCGCCCGGGGACCACACCTCTCCCGGAGGCTCCCCGCGGTGGAGGAGGCGATCCTGAAGGCGCTTCGGGAGTCGGGGCTGGAGGAGGGAGTCGAGAGGATCGCGGCCGATACTAACGGGCATCTCGTGGTCGCCTCCCTTGACTTCGCCACCCCCTCCACTTCTCCGCGATCCCTCTTCAGCGTAGAGAGAGATGCCTGGGCACGCGCGGAGGCATCATTCCGGGCCGTCCCCTCCCTGAGCGAGCTGGACCTCACCGCTCACCGGGATCGCTCTCTCCCTCCGAACAAGGGGGAAGCCATCTTCACGGCCGCAATCACCCAGGAGGAGTTCATGCTCCTGGAGAAGGCGGAGCCGACGACGGCGTTCGCCCGTTTGTCCCGCGTTTGGTTTCACCCCTCGTTGCTCCACCCGGAGGTGCCGGAACGTGGGCCCAGAGGTCCGTCTCCACCGCCGCAGACGTACCTCGAACAGCACACCACCTTCTGGGGGCGTACGCGGGAGTGGGTTGAGGACCTACGCTTGAGGTTCATCGGACGGGTGAGGGGAGGGGTCATCGAGGAGAGGGTGTACCGAGGTAACCCAAGGCGTCGCACCATGGCGTTGACGTTTGATGACGGACCCCTGCCCATCTATACCACCCTGCTCCTCGATACCTTGGAGCACCTCGGTGTGCAGGGAACGTTCTTCTTGATCGGCCAGCACGTGCAGGAGTACCCTTATTTCGCGCGGGCCATCGTCCAAGCCGGTCACGAGGTCGGCAACCATTCCTACCACCACTGGAACCTCGCCCGCCTCCCGCAGGAGCAGGTTTGGGAAGAGATCCGTAAGACGCAGGACATCATTGCACAGGCGACCGGGGTGGTACCGCACTACTTCCGCCCGCCGGGTGGGGACTACAGCACGACGGTCCTTCGCGTCGCCCAGCAGCTCGGTCTCACTACGGTGTTCTGGACAGACAATCCAGGCGACTACACCAACCCTGACCCCCGCATCCTGGAGCTCAAGGTCTTCCTGGGGGCCTCCAACGGGGGGATCCTCCTCCTCCACCAGGGGATCCCGGAAACGTTGCACGCCCTGCCGGTGATCGTTCGGATCCTCCAGGAGCGCCGCGTAGGGCTGACGACTGTGAGCGGCGTCCTCGGCCCGTGAGGACCCCGTCGAAGCTCCTGCTGGAGTCACTCGAGGCCGCCGATCTCACCTGTGCGGATCGGAGGGGGATGGGACGTGGATCGGGACCGGCGCTTCCTTGACCTCGATGGGCGACCGCTTGCTGGCGAAGACGGCGACAGCGATGAGCAGGGCCATCCCTAGGACCACCGCAGCTCGGACCGTGACGGGAAGGGGCCTGATGACGACGGGGGCGATCAGGATGGCCACGAGGTTCATGACTTTGATGAGCGGGTTCAGGGCCGGCCCTGCGGTATCTTTGAGAGGATCCCCGACTGTATCACCGATCACGGCAGCTTTGTGGAACTCTGTCCCCTTCCCCCCGAGGAATCCATCCTCGATCTTTTTCTTGGCGTTGTCCCAGGCGCCTCCCGTGTTGGCCATGAAGACGGCGAGGAGCTGGGCCGTCAGGATGGCCCCAGCGAGGTACGCCCCCAGGGCGGCAGGGCCGAGGGAGAACCCCACGAGGATGGGCGCGCTGATGGCGATGAGGGCTGGGCTGAGGAGCTCCCGCTGCGCTGCCCTTGTGACGATGTCCACGGCGCGGGAGTATTCGGGGCGGCTCTTGCCCTCCAGCAGCCCGGGGATCTCCCGGAATTGCCGGCGGACCTCCTCGACCACAAGGAAGGCCGTGCGGCCCACAGCACGGATGAGGAAGGCGCTCACGAGGAACGGCACCGCTCCTCCGATCAGCAACCCGATGAAGACGTGCGGGAGGTTCACCTGGATCCCGACAGCGGAGAGGAGTGCCTGGGCTCGTTCAGCCCCGAGGGCGACGAGCTGACGCACGTCCACGAAAAGCCTCGCCTCGTCGATGAACGACCGGAAGAGGGCGATCGCTGCCACGACCGCGGTAGCGATGGCAAACCCCTTGGTCAGGGCCTTTGTGGTATTCCCCACGGCGTCGAGGCGAGCGACAATCCGTCCCGTTGGGGTGTCTCCGCGCTCTACCCCGGACATCTCGAAGATGCCGTTGGCATTGTCGACGATGGGGCCATAGGTGTCCATGGCCAGGATGAAGCCTGTGGTTGTAAGGAGGCCCAGGCCAGAGAGCGCGATGCCATAGGCAGCCAGCGCGACGCTCCCCTTGAAGATGGCCATGGAGGCGCCGATGGTCAGGGCAATGGCCAGGATCGCCCACACCGTGCTCTCCATCCCGGTCCCCAACCCTGTGAGGAGCATCGTGGCAGGGCCGGTCTTCGTGGCGTAGGCGATCTCCGTGACCGGTGCGCGCTCGGCATGGGTGAACAGCTCCGTCAGCCAGCCGATGACCAGGGCCAGGAGGATCCCGGTGAGCGTCGCCAGGAAGAAGCGAAAGTCCGGGGCACCGGTCAGGGGATCACGGAGGTAGAAGTAGTTCACCAGGCCGAACCCGATGATGGAGACAAGGGCTGAGACCCAGAACCCGACATTGATGGGCTTCATGGGATCGCCGATCTCCTCGTCCCGGGCACGGACGCTCCACGTACCGATCACCGAGGCCACGACACCGATGGCGCGCACGAGCAGGGGGTAGAGGATCAACTTCAGGGCAAATCCCGCGGCGGACGCGCCGTAGAGGGCGACGAACTGAGGGTCAAAGAGGGCGGCCGCGCCCAGGATGATGGCGGCGACGAGCGTGACCTCGTAGCTCTCGAAGACGTCCGCCGCCATTCCGGCACAGTCCCCGACGTTGTCCCCGACGTTGTCGGCGATCACCGCGGCGTTCCTGGGATCGTCCTCGGGGATCCCAACCTCCACCTTTCCCACGAGATCTGCGCCGACGTCCGCTGCTTTCGTGTAGATCCCCCCGCCAACGCGCATGAACGCGGCCACGAGGGAGCCACCGAATCCGAACCCAACCAGGACACGCATGGCGTTCTCCCGGAAGAGCATGAACATGATCGTGGCCCCGAGGAGGCCTAGGCCGACGGTGAACATCCCCGAGATGGTCCCCGACTGAAACGCTAGCTCCAGCGCCTCTTTGTAGCTGCGCCTGGCCGCGTTGGCCACCCGGACGTTCCCCTGGACGGCCGAGGTCATCCCCACGAACCCGGCACCGTAGGAAGCGAAGCACCCGAGGAGGAATGACACGGCGACGCCCACGGCCAGGGCGGGCCGATCGGTGTAAATCGGCCGGTAGAGGAGGTACAACCCAGCCGTGATGACGGCGATCACCGGGAGCATGGCACGGAGCTGCCGGCGGAGGTAGGCCAACGCCCCTTCCTGGATCGCCGTGGCCACGGCCACCATGGTCTCCGGACCCGGGGACTGCTGGAGCACTCGGCGCCGCAGGTACCATCCGTACGCCAGGGCGACGACGCTAGTTGCCAGGACCACCCAGAGCAGGGTGGTCTCCAACACCCCGAACTGTGGTAAGGTGATGGTCGTCTCCGTCATCGTCTCCGCCTCCCTGAAGTAGGCAGACCCGAATGTCTCATGGAAACATCCGACGTTCGACTGGGTGGTGCCAAGCCGCCCCTGTACCTCCGGATCATCCAGTCGCTCAAGGAGGGACGCAAGCGCGGTCTCTTCAGTGCTTCGGGAAACCTCGCACGCCGGACACATGCGGTTGGGGAGCAACGCCGCCCTCAGGCGCGCCACAACCTCCCTGGTGGTTCGGCGGGAGCCCAGGATCGGAGGCTCTCCTGTGAAGAGCTGAAGCTTCTGGAGGAGCTCCTGGAGGAGGTGGCGGTAGACGATGGCTACCCCGAGCGCATCATAGAACTGTTGGAGTGCCCAGGCGTGTTGCTGACAGAATCCCCGCGAAGCTAAGAATTCCTCCCTGCTCTGGGGATCGTTCACGCGTTCATACAGGAAGCCATCGAGGAACCGCTGGGCTGATCTGTTCGCCAGCCAGCAGATGGGGCAACCCCCGACGGAAAGCGCCTCCCGAACCTTTACGAAGATGAGGTCATCCTCGGGCGTCACCCTCTTTTGCTTCCCTTGGCGCCGGGAAAAGCCCATGGTTGCTGCTCACTCCGATGCCTCATCCCTGGCAGCCAATGCACGAACCTGCGCGCGCAGGAAACGGAGGATCTCCTCCAGATCCGTGAGGGATCGCCTCCCCTGATCGAGAGACGCTGTGAGGCCGGTGATATTCATCTCCAGGGCGCGGATGCTCTCGTCGGCCACGTATGCCCGATGGCGGAGCGTGGCGAGCTCGCCCCGCGCGGCCCCAAGTGCATGAAGGAGGTCGCCTTGAGGGACCCCTTCGTACACGGCAAGACCATAGCCCAGGAGGATGCGGATCGTCTCCTCCTCCCGCCACCCCTGCGCCTCCATCACCTCCACCACCTGTGTCCAGGTTGCTTCATCGAGGGTGACGTGTACACGGACCACAGGGTCAACCATGGCGACCACGCAGAAGCCGGTGGAGGTTTTCCCACAACCCCTTGCGGGCGTTGGCTTCTGTCGGAAGGGGGGCGGAGCCACCGAGGAGCATCTGCAGTTGCCGTCTCTCCTCCTGCATGGCGAAGAGGCGACTCCGGATCTCCTTGTACTCGGCGGTCATGGCGCTCACCTGCTCCGCGAGGGCCTGCATTCGTGCTTCCGTTTCCAGGGTGCGTGCGCGCATCGAGAGGAGATGCGCGGCAGCTTCACGCCATTGCAGCTCCAGCTTCCGCGGGTCGCCCTCGGGGGTGCCTGCTGCAGAAAGGGCTTCCCATGCTTTCTGATCGTTTGTATAGTGTCGGGCGCCCTCGGAAATGAGCCAGGCAAGGCCTTCCTCCAGAGACTTGCCATGCCTCGCCAGCAAGGCGGCAATCCGCTCAAGATCATCCTGGGCAAGGGTCAGATCCACGATCCGCATCTCCAGCCGCACAGAAAAAGCTCCCACCGAACAGCCGGTAGGAGCTATCAGCCCGCAGGGCGGGCAAAGACGGCGAGCTCCATCGCCGCTCTATGCATGATTTCTAAGATCACAATAGCACCTCGCAGACGGGGATGTCAATCCTCCTCGGTCCGCTGGATTCGCAGTAGGAACCGGGACCCTGTCCGGAGAATTCGACGCTATAGGATCCCCGGAGTGGCAGAGGCGTGTCCCTCTTGGGAGAACGCGCGGGATCGCTTCTCCCCGCGACATCGGAGGGGATTCCCTATGGAGTGGTGGAGGACAGTCTTTTCGAGGGCAGATGTGGCGATCACCCGTTGGATGGCTCGCTATGGGATTGTTTTGTTGCGGGTCAGCCTGGGGATCGTCTTTCTCTGGTTCGGTGCGCTGAAGTTCTTTCCGGGCCTGAGCCCGGCTCAGGAACTGGCGACTCGCACGATCACAACCCTGACCTTCGGGAAGGTTCCCCCACATGCTTCTCTCCTCGTTCTCGCGATCTGGGAGTCGCTGATCGGGCTCGGGTTGATCTTCGGGGTCTTCTTGAGGGCGACACTGCTCTTGTTGTTCCTCCAGATGCTCGGGACCGTCACACCGCTCTTCCTCTTCCCCGGTGAGGTGTTCACGCAGATCCCCTTCGCCCCCACGCTGGAGGGACAGTACATTATCAAGAACCTGGTTTTGATCAGCGCGGGACTGGTGCTCGGCGCAACTGTCCGCGGCGGAACGGTGATCGCCGACCCTGAGGTCATCCAGATGGCAAAACGCGTCCCCTCTCGAGATGCGCGCTAAGTCGCCCCCGACGCGGGGGGAGCTCCTGTCGGTACAGTGGAACACGTTTTCTGTCCGTGTGCTTCGGAGTTCAGATCTCGGGATCCGCGAGGCTCTTCCGCAGGTGCACTTAGAGCCATTCGGACGTCGGGAGGAGGGGTCGTGTGAATGCCTGCTGCCCATTCCAGGGCATCGAACCAGGCCGCCTGCTCGTCCCCCTTCGGTTCCTGAGAATACCGATAATCGCTCTTGCGGAAGTACTCCTGGAGTCGGTGTTCCAACCGTCTCAGCCAGAGGATAACCCCATCCCTCAGAGTTTGGAGAGCGGACGAGGGAGCGACCTGAAGGATCCTTCGGAGGTGAGGAAGGCAGGGAGGGTCATGAGCACGATATGCCTCTGCGACCTCAGGGGTAAGCACGCCCAAAGCGAGGTGCTGGATGGCGATGCGCTCGCTCTCCCGTTCGATCTCACAGAGGGGGCAGGACCGGTGGACCCCAGAGAGCCTTCCCTGTTGGGACAGTTCAGACAGCGTGCTCTCAACGAGCATGCGGTAGAGGAACGAGAGGATATACCGAGGGCCCTTCTCGACAGCATGCCTTGCGTGCCGGGGACAGAACCCGCCGGATCGGATGAATGCGTCCAGGATTGCCGGGGATTGGTAGGTGTCGAGGAAGAACCATGACCATGCTCGCTGCTCGTCTTCCCGGACCTTCGCGCACACGGGACAACCCGGGGAACGTAACATCCGGAGCGCCTCCCTCTTGTGCCATTCCAGGGGATCCACAGGAAGCCGCCTCCGGATTCGGATGTGCTGCTTGATCCAGGTCCATGCCTTTCGCATCAGCATTCTGGTTTCCCCACGAACAGTTCAATGGCCCGGATCCAGCTCGTCTGCTCTCGACCCTTGGGCTCGTCATGGTGGCCTACGGTATGCTTCCGGATGTAGTCCTCCAGCTCTTCTGCGAGTTGCGTCAGCTTGCGCATCTGGAGGTCGAGGAGCATCTGGTACACCTCCTCTGTGGAGGAGGCCTCGACGGCGGCAAGGAAGTGGCGCAGGCAGAGGCCAAAGCCCGCGTGGTATTTTTGACGGATGGTCTCGTCTTCCTCAAGGGCTCGGGTCAGCGCCTCGGTCATATACCGTTCCGTAAACCCTACGCTGACACATGCAGGGCAGCTCCCAGTTGCCTGGACAGCGAGAGAGACTGGCGATTGCTCCCTCCTATAGAACCAGGATTTCTTCTGGCGTTTCCAGGGTTCCGCCGCTGCGGTCTGGATGGTTTTGGCAAGCGTCCTGGCAAGATCCTCATACAGAGTCGCCGTCCCCATTCCGTCGTGCCAGATCTCCGCCTCAAGCCGCTGCAGCGCCCAGGCGTGGGAGCGGCAGAATCCCCATGACCGGTGAAGCTTGACTCGCAGGTTTCCGTCGAGCACGTACTCGTGGAGGATGTGGAAGAGGTAGCGCCGGGTGGCCCGCTGGACGATCCAGCAGAGCGGACATCCGTCATGATCCAGCGCATCGAGCAGCTCAATGCGCTCGAGACTCGATACGGACTTCCCGATGGTTTCCATTGCAAACCCCCTCCGAATTCCTCCAAAAGGCCCCCTGGAATGACGATAGCTCCTACCAGCTTCAGGCCAGTAGGAGCTATCAGCCCGCAGGGCGGGCAAAGACGGCGAGCTCCATCGCCGCTCTATGATCTTTCTCTGAGCTTCACATTAGCACCCGCCTCGGGGGGATGTCAATCATGGTCCCCCTGCGTCACTTCGCCAAAATCCTGAAACGCATCCAGGGTGACCTTAAGTCACGAGTTGGAGACCGCCTCCCGCTGGAGCAACCAGATGCAGTTTCCATCCGGGTCATAGAGGCAGGCCGCCCTGCCCCAGTCGTAATCCTGCGGTGGTCGCTCGAACTTGATCCCCTGTGCCTCCAGCGCCTTGTACGCCGCGTCCACGTCTTCCACCGCCAGGCTGAGATGGTCGATTCCTGCCGGGTTTCCAAGGAGGTCAAAGCTCCGTTGCAGCGCAGTCTGGTTTGACGTGCGAAACAGATAGAGTGCAGCCGAACCCGCGCGGACGAGAGCGCTCCTTTCGTCCCTCCACTCCTCCCGGAAGCCCAGGGCATGGTAAAACTCCAGGCTCGCTTCCAGGTCCCGTACGGCAATCCCTACGTTGTCAATCCCACGGATCACGACCGTCCCCCAACCAAAGTACGATGCAGGCCTACCACCGGAAGAAGCGGAGTGCACCGCCAGCGATGCACCGGAGGACACGCTCCCGTTGATCAGGAGGGAGCGCCTGACGTACGTCCCAAAGGAAGTCCAAGCGGGCCTTCTCGAGAGCATTCCGGGCCTCCGCGACACGGCTGGACTGGGCATCCACCTGCTGGCGTGTGGCAGTACCCGAGAGGAGCAGACGGCGCAGGGCATACAGTTCGTCTGCGAGACGGTTCTGCGCCGCGCGGAGGGACTGCCTGTGCCGGTCAAACACCGACTCCACTACCCGCCGCTGCTCGACGGTGAGACAGGGTCCGGGGCGATACCAAGGCCTTGCCAGAGCCTCTTGGAGGACGTATCCCAACACAGCCAGAAACACGAGGAGGAATGTGACGAGCAGGATCGATCTGCGCATCCCCTCCACCTCCACCAAAAGGGTTTTGCTCCAGTCGATCAGACAACTACCCCTCAAGCCTAGTTTGGAGTTTCCAGGGTAGCATGTCAATCCGCCGGGAGCTACGTCACCACGCACCGACATGAGGAGGGAGCTCCCCTCACCCTGCACCCTCTCCGGCCGGGGGAGAGGGAGGCCTCTTCTACCCGCTCAAGTTCGCTGGATGATCTGGAACCTTTGGGCCGTGAGGAGGAGGGGGATTGAGGCGAGCTCCATCAAGACGGAGAACCCCACCCCTGCGTCACTTCGCCAAAATCCTGGGAGGTTTATTTAGAACCCTAGGCGCTCCAGGGCCCTGTCGCATACCCATCCCCCTCTTTTCTGCAATCGAGCGCAGGAAGGAAGTCTGTCGCGCCGCGAGTTCCTTAGCACGCGCCAGAAATTCGGTCTCAAGCTGCACCTTCATCCTTACACATCGGAATGTACTGAGGTAGCGTCATTCTGTCAACGCTCCACTTCCTGGCCGTGCTCGCCGCCAGATCAGGAGGTGCTGGGGAATTATAGCCCTGGCGCTGCTCAAACGTGGCCAAGTTCGCGGCGCAGCCGTCCTGCGGATCTGAGCCCTTGACCTTCCCGTGGGCTGGAAGGTCTATGCTAGGATAGGAACAGGACCACGGGTGCCAGGAGGGAAGGGCCATGGCCAAGCTCCAGGTCAAGATCGGCGGGATGTCCTGCTCGTTCTGCACGGAGACGCTGCGCAGGGCGATTGGCCAGCTCGACGGGGTGGAGAAGGTGAACGTCAACCTCGCCCACGAGGAGGCGCTGGTGGAGTTCGACCCCGGACGGGTGGAAGAGGCGCAGATCAAGGATGTCATCCGAAGCCTCGGTTATGCTATCCGCGACCCCAAGAGAGTGCGGGCCTTCGAAGAAGAGGAAGCGGAGCTCCGGCGGGAGCGCAGCCGGCTCCTCATCGCCGCCGCGTTCTCCTGGATCGGGCTCGTCTCCATGATCCTGATGTGGACCGGACGGCCATTGCCATGGGCGCACCGGCTGATGCCAGCGCTCGCAGCGGGGACAGTGTTCGGCCCTGGCCTGTCCATCCTGCACATGGCGTGGTCCGCCCTCCGCAGGGGTATCCTCAACCAGCACGTCCTGCTTGAGCTGGCGGCATTCGCAGGACTGGCCGGCGGCTTCCTGGGGATGTTCCGGCCGGAATTCCCTATGGCCGACTTCTTCGCAGTCGCCGTGTTCGTCACGACCTACCACATCCTCTCCGGGTATGTCTCCCTGCTCGTCCGGACTCGTGCATCCCAGGCCGTGCGCAAGTTGCTGGCGTTGCAACCTCACACCGCGCGGGTGCTCCGCGGCGGGAGGGAGGTCGAGATCCCCATCGAGGAGGTCCGGCGAGGCGACTTGGTCCGCATCCGCCCTGGTGAAGCGATCCCGGTCGATGGTGAGGTCGTGGAGGGCATCTCTGCAGTGGATGAAAGCCTCGTCACCGGAGAGCCCATTCCCAAGGAGAAGGTTCCCGGCGATGAGGTCATTGGAGGCTCGGTGAACCAATCGGGAACACTCGTGGTGTGCGTCACCCGGGTCGGAGAGGAGAGCTTCCTCCAGCAGGTCGCCCGGCACATCGAGGAGGCCAGGGCCTTGAAGCCCGGCATCATCCAGCTCGTCGACCGGATCCTGAAGTTCTATGTGCCCGCCGTGCTCCTCCTCGCAAGTGCCTCCATCCTCTTCTGGACCATCGGCGCGTGGCTGGTCACAGGGGAGTCGAACTGGACGCGCGCCACGTTCGCGGTCCTCTCGATCCTTGTGATGGCGTACCCGTGCGCCCTCGGGATGGCCACGCCTCTGGCGATGATCCGCGGCGGCGGGGAGGCGGCGCGGAAGGGCATCCTGATGCGCAGCGGGGAGGCGTTTCAGGTTTTTAAGGACGTAAGGAAGATCGTCCTGGACAAGACCGGAACGATCACTATAGGAAAACCAAGTGTGGTACGTATCTCCGCGGTGAACGCAGGAGAGGAGGAGATCTTGCGGCTTGCGGTCAGCGCGGAGGGACCATCTGAACATCCCCTGGCTCGTGCCGTTGTGGACTACGCACAGACTGTGGGAATCGAGGCTGCGCCCGCAAGCGTGTTTGAGGCCGTTCCCGGACGTGGCGTCCGGGCCGCTGTGGGAGGGATCCCCGTCCTCGTGGGGAGCCTCCGCTTCCTCGAGGAGGAGGGCGTGGACCTCTCCCCGGCCCGAGAACAGGCGCGACGGTGGGAGGAAGAGGCGCAGACAGTTCTCGGGGTTGCCGCCCAGGGCAGGCTCCTCGGCCTGATCGGAGTTGCGGATGAGATCAAGGAGGATGCAGCAGAGACGGTCACCCGCCTCAAGGAACTTGGGATCGAACCGGTGATGATCACAGGCGACAACGAACGCACAGCGCGAGCCGTTGCGGGGAGGGTTGGGATCTCCCAGGTGTATGCTCAGGTGCTCCCTCAAGACAAGGCGGCCAGGGTGCGCGAGCTGCAGGCGCAGGGATACAGGGTCGCCATGGTCGGCGATGGCATCAACGATGCGCCTGCCCTCATGCAGGCAGACGTGGGTATCGCCATTGGCGCTGGGACAGACATCGCCATCGAGTCCAGCGACATCATCATCGTGGGCAACCGCCTCTCTGCAGTGGTCGACGCCTATCACATCGCCCGCAGCAGCTACCGCAAGACGGTCCAGAACCTCACCCTGGCCTTCTCGTTCAACGGGATCGGTGTCCCCCTGGCGGCCACGGGGCTCGTGCACCCGGTCTGGGCAATGGCGGCGATGGCCGGCAGCGTGAGTGCAGTGCTTCTGAACTCCTTTGGCGGACGCCTGCTCCCGACAGAGAGACCTCGGAAGCAACGGGTTGTTTCGATTACTCTTCGTGTGCCGTCGATGCACTGCCAGGTTTGCGCGCGCAACATCCGTGGCGCCTTGCACAAGCTGCCCGGGGTTCGCTCGGTCCAGGCCGATGTGAGGAGGAAGACGGTGACCGTTGCGGTGGAAGGCGGGCAGATCGTGCGGTCGGAACTGCGTGCCGCCCTTATCGCCATCGGCCACTCCTGCGATGAGGAGCCCGTAGTGGGGGTGAAGGGTTCGTGAATCGGTACCTCGCCATTGGTGTGGTTGTACTGGCGGTTCTATACACAGGATACGCGGTCTTCTATGCGGCTACGACCCCGCCGCAGTCCGGAACCGTCCGAATGGTACAGGGAAGATCCTCGCTGGAGCTGGCCCCGCTCGTGAGGGGTCTCTCTCAGGGAGGAGAAGTCCTGTTCATCCACACAGAGGCTTCGGACCGTGACATCGCTCGCATGCTGACTCGCATGATGGGTCCCAAAGTGATCGTCGTCCCAAGCCTAGCGAAGGTCCCCAGGGATCTCCTAGCAGAGGTATACGTCTTCACGAACGGGGTCAGGGGAGATGGGCCGTTCGGGTACCAGGTCGACGTGTTCGACGCAGTGCCAGGCGAGGCTCGCTACACCCCACTTCGAAGAGTCGTTCTCGTAACGTGGCGGGAGGGCGTGCAGCCGAGGATCCTGAGCTCTGTACAGGAAATCCAGGAAGCACTTCGGAAAGGCGAGGTTGTGGTCAACCGGACGGAAACGGTGGTCAATATGCCCATCCTCGCCTGGCCAGGAGGCCAGCGGTAACATGAAAATCGGAGAGGTGGCGAAGAGGGCAAGGGTGAGTCCCAAGACCGTTCGATACTATGAGGAAATCGGGTTGTTGCCCCCCGCCAAGCGCACTGCCTCAGGGTACCGGGAGTACGACAACAGAGACCTTGAGCGGCTGGAGTTCATCCGCAATGCGCAGGCCTTCGGATTCTCCCTTGGGGAGATCAAGGAAATCCTTGCCTCCCGCGACCATGGAGTGGCGCCTTGCCCCTACGTCCTCACTTTGATCAACCGGAAGATCCAGGAGATCCGCATGCACATCCGCGAGCTCCACCGGACCATGGAGCAGCTCAAACAAATCCAGAAAGCCGCTGCAAAGATCTCCCAGGAGGAGTTCGCCGCGCGAGGGCGTTTCTGTCACATCCTTGAGAACCGGAGGCTCCGAAAGACTTAGCTGCACCAGTTCTCCATTTGAGGTGATCCGCCAAGTATCGCGCCACAAATCTATTCCGCCTCTGTGCATGTGGCTTTTAGCCGGAGTAGCATGAATTTTTTGCCAAAGTACAGCCATATAATCATCCGTTCAGCCTTGGGAAATGTTGCTTTGTCTAAGCCAATTTGCTATACTGGTAAGCGCCATGCCTACGTCCACCGTCAGCAGCAAGATGCAGATCACCCTTCCCGCGGCCATTCGAAGGGCCCTCGGAATCAAACCGGGAGACCGCTTGGAGCTCCGCGTTGTGGGGGATCACGTGGAACTCCGGAAGATCAGGCCCAACCCCGCTGCCGTCGCCAGGGCCATCCTGGAGGAGATGGACTTCCAGCCCCTCCGGGAAGAGACTGGAGGGGACGCCGTGCGGCATGTCCGGGACACCCGCTGGGGCGATGATCAGCCTTGACACCAACGTCATCCTGGCCGCGTTTCACCCCGGCGACGCGTCCCACGTGCAGGCAATGCGCCTCCTCGAGCAGGTGGGTACCGAACCTCTCGCGATCTGCCCTGTGGTCTACGCAGAGCTCGCCGCCTCCCGAAGCTGGGAGGGACTCCGGGCCTTTCTGGAAAGGGCCCAGGTGGATGTGCTGTGGGAGATGCCCCCGGAGGTGTGGGAACGTGCCGGCAGGGCCATGGGCGAATACGCACGACTGCGACGCGGTGGGATCCTCCCTCGCCGCGTCGTGGCCGACTTCCTCATCGGCGCCCACGCTGAACATCACAACCTGGGGATTGCTACCCTAGACCCCGTAGTCTACCGGGCAGTGTTCGGAAGCGTCCGTCTCGTAGTCCCCTCCGTCTCGGGCCCATGAGACCGCCATCACCCACGCATCCCTCTCCGGCGTCCTCGAGCGGTGAGACCCTGATGCCATACCTCGTGCCCCCTTTCCGTGGTCTTCTTAGTCGCATTATACGGTCAGGCCACAAAGACCTTGACGCACGTCCCCTCCGAAATTAAAATGAGGGGTGAGGCGATGGAGCCCGCCCGAACTGCCTCGGACGTGAGGCTGATGGCTCCTACCCAGGTTCTGGGTAGGGGCCATTTCGTTTTGGGCCTCTACCCGAGAGGAGGAGGGCGGCTTCATGGACCGGATATGGTTCACCGCGGCGTTGTGGCTAGCGCTGGCGCTCTTGGCAACCCTGATGGGCACCTGGTTAAACGTCTCGGTGGCCCTCGCGGAGATTGTCGTGGGTGTTCTCGCACAGTTGCTCCTGGATGCTATCGGTTGGTCCCACGCCATGGGGCTCCAGGAGCCGTGGGTGGCGTTCCTCGCCGGCGCGGGCTCGGTGGTCCTCACCTTCCTGGCCGGTGTTGAGCTGGAGCCGGAGGCCTTCCGCAGACGGTGGCGGGAGAGCATGGCCTTGGGCCTCGTGGGGTTTGCGGCCCCCTTCCTGGGTGCGGCGTGGGCGTCCCGTTCCCTCCTAGGGTGGGAGCCCCGTGCGAGCTGGCTAGCGGGTGTGGCCCTCTCGACCACCTCCGTCGCGGTGGTGTACGCCGTGCTCCTGGAGCTCGGCTTGAACCGAACGGAGTTCGGCAAGGTGATCCTGAGCGCCTGTTTTGTCAACGACCTCGGCACCGTCATCGCGCTCGGCCTGCTCTTCGCCCCATTCACCGCCCGCACCGCCCTCTTCGTCGCTGCCCTCGTCACCGGGCTCGCGGCCTTAGTCTGGGCCACCGGACTCTTCTTCCGACGCTACGGGGGACGCACCGCGGAGTTTGAGACCAAGTTCCTGCTCCTCGCGCTGTTCCTGCTGGGCGGCCTTGCGGCTTGGTCTGGATCGGAAGCCGTGCTGCCGGCCTACCTCATCGGGATGGCCCTGGCCAGAGTCGTAGGAAGGGATCACGGGTTGCTCCGGCGGCTCCGCACCCTGACCTTCGGACTCCTCACACCCTTCTACTTCATCCGGGCCGGCTCGTTCGTGCAGGTGCCTGCCGTCGTGGCGGGCCTGGGGCCCTTTTTCGCTCTGTTCGCCGTGAAGATCACGAGCAAGTTCGTCGGGATCTTCCCCCTTACCCGCTGGTACCGGTACGCCCCGGACGAGGCCATGTACACGACCCTCCTGATGTCCACCGGCCTCACTTTCGGGACCATCTCGTCCCTCTACGGGCTCACCCATGGGATCATCACGCGATCCCAGTACTCGCTCCTCGTGGCCGCGGTCATCGCGAGTGCCGTGGTCCCTACCTGGGTCGCGAACCGGTTCTTCCTCCCCCGCCACCACGTGGCGCGCGCCGCGGAGGCCCAGACGACTCCTGCCTTCGGAGGTGATTAGTGTTCGGGAAGGTGCTCGTCGGATTTGACGGCTCTCCTGCTGCCCGGAAGGCCCTGCAGGTGGCGCTGGACCTCGCGCAGCGGTACGGTGCGGCGGTCACGGCTCTGGCCGTGGTGCGGCCTCCGGAGTTCGCGGAGCTTGAGGCCGAGGTGAACGCGGCCCTCGCGGAGGCGCGGGGCCCGCTCGCGGAAGCCTTCCGCTGGGCCCGGGTGGAGGCGCGCAGGGCCGGGGTGTCCCTGGAGACCCGCATCCAGGCCGGTCATCCGGCCGACACCCTCGTCCGGGTGGCCCGGGAGGAGGGGTTCGACCTGATCGTGCTGGGCCGGCGCGGGCTCACCCCCGTGCAGCGCTGGATGCTGGGATCGGTCTCCGAGCGCGTCGTGCGCTACGCCTACTGTCCGGTCATGGTGGTCCAATGATGAGTGACCCGCACAGCATCCTGTTCCCGCCCGACGAGCCGGGGCCCTCGCTCCGGTTTGAACCCCCGCCCTTCTTCCAGGACCTCCTCCTCGATCAACTCGTGGAGGCCATGACCGCCGGCCGGGAGGAGTACGACCTCAAGCCGTTTTTCTACACGCCCCTCACGAGCACCAAGGCCATCGTCTTCCGCCAGGATGTCCTGCAGGATTTGGAAGACCTCTCCCTCCGAAGAGAGGTGGCCGCCTTCAGCTCCTCCATGCGCACCGTCCGCGCCTACCTCTCCCACGCGGAGAAGGCCACCTACGACCGACAGAGGGAGCGCTGGGTGCTGGAGGCGGTCGCTCTCTACTGCGAGGCCGTCCGCCGGCTCGCGGACGTGCTCAGCCAAGCCCCTCTTCGCTCCCGGGGGCTCTTCGACTTCTGCGATCACCTCCGGGCCTACTCCGCCTCCCCGGCCTTCCGGCTCCTCGCAGGAGAGGCCGAGACGCTGCTGCGCCAGCTCGCCTCCATCCGGTATACCATCTTCCTCCGGGGGCTCCGGGTCGAAGTCCGCCCCTACGCCGAGGAGCCCGACTATAGCGAGGAGATCGCCCGCACCTTCCAGCGGTTCCGCCAGGCCGAGGCCAGGGAGTACCGGTTCACCTTCCCCGACTGGCTCGAGATGAACCATGTGGAGGCCCGCATCCTGGACGGTGTCGCCGAGCTCCACGCCGACCTCTTCTCCCGGATCTCCAGCTTCTGCACCGCGCACCGACACTTCCTGGACCCCAGCGTCGTTGCCTTCGACCGGGAGGTGCAGTTCTACCTCGCTTACCTGGAATTCATCGACCCGCTGCGAAGGGCTGGCCTTTCCTTCTGCTCCCCTCAGGTGAGCGAGACGAGCAAGGAGGTCCGGGCCGATGAAGTCTTCGACCTCGCCCTCGCCCACAAGCTCGTCCGCGAGGGATCCCTTCCGGTCTGCAACGACCTCCTCGTGAAGGCCCCCGAGCGCATCCTCGTGATCACCGGCCCCAACCAGGGAGGCAAGACCACCTTCGCCCGTGCCTTCGGCCAGCTCCACTTCCTCGCCTCCCTGGGACTCCTCGTGCCCGGACGGAAGGCGCACCTGCCGCTCCCCGACAGGATCTTCACGCACTTCCAGGGCGAGGAACTCACCACAGACCTCCACGGCAGACTGGAGGACGACCTTCTCCGGATCCGGGAGATCCTGCGCTCGGCTACACCACGCAGCATCGTAATCGTCAACGAGATCTTCTCCTCCACGACCCTCCAGGATGCCCTCTTCCTGAGCCAGCGGATCGCCTCCGCGCTCCTGGAGCTTGATGTGCTGTGCGTCTGGGTGACGTTCCTGGACGAGCTGAGCCGACTCGGGGAGAAGGTCGTCAGCATGGTCGCCCTGGTCTCTCCTCACAACCCCGAGGAGCGTACTTACCGGGTCGTCCGCCGTCCCGCCGACGGACTCGCCTACGCCCTGGCCCTCGCGAGGAAGTACGGCCTCACCTACGAGCAGATCCGGGAGCGCATCCGACCATGAAGGCCCATCTCCTCCATCCCCACGCGGAGTTCCCCTGGCAGTGGGCGAAGCAGGCGGCCGCAGAGCGGTCCGCGCGGCGCACCGGGTACCGATCCTACCGGCCTGAGGGCTTCGACCCGCGGGCAGGCCTCCCGTGGAACGCGGATGACCTCGTCACTGACCTCGGCCTCGTACCGCTCCTGGAGACGATGGCGGGGGAGGACGACTGGATCTTCGAAGTGAGCCGGCGGGTCCTGCTGGAAGGCACGTCAGACGATCTCGACGTGGTCCTGTACCGTCAGGCCGTCCTCCAGGACTCCCTCGATCACCCGGACGTCGTGCGCGAGCTCTACAGCCTCGTGGTGGAGGCCGCCGATCAAGTCCGTGAGTCGTACTCGGGGATACTCTCCCGCTACCCGGACTGGGTCCTCCGGGAGTCCGTGGAGACCCTCCGCAAGCTGTTGGGCTCCCTGAGGAGGCTACAGAGCCTGGCCGACAGGTCCTGCCACCGCTTCTCCTCTGAGGGGTGGAGGGCCTTCTTCGCCATGGTGCAGGAGAACCTCGGTGGTGCGTACTTGAACGAAGTGGAAGAGCACCTCCACGAGTTGACATTCCCCCAGGGCGTTCTCCTGAGCGCTCAGCTGGGTCAAGCGAACAAGGGCACCCGCTACCTCCTGCACCGTGTAACTCGACGCCACCAGAGCTGGATAGACCGTTGGCGGTCCTTCTTCGCGCCGAAGCCGGTTGTTTTCCGATTCGAGGTCCATCCCCGCGACGAAGCCGGCGCCCGGGCGCTCGGAGAGCTCCGCAACCGCGCCATCGCCTCCGCCGCCAGTAGCCTGGGGCAGGCCGCCGACCACATCCGCGACTTCTTCCTGATGCTGCGGGCGGAGCTCGCCTTCTACGTAGGCTGCCTTAACCTCCATGACGCGCTGTCGCACCGGGGATACCCCACCTGCTTGCCGACCCCCTACCCACCCTCAAAGCGGCAACTCGCCTTCCGGGGCCTCTACGACCCTGGACTCGCCCTCACCATGAATGGGCCGGTGGTCCCCAATGACCTGGAGGCAGACGGCCCCCTTCTCGTGTTCATCACCGGACCCAACTCGGGCGGTAAGACCACGTTCTTGCGCAGTCTCGGGATCGCCCAGCTCATGATGCAGGCTGGGATGTTCGTCCCGGCGGAGCGCTACGGCGCGAGCCTATGTGACGGCCTCTTCACCCACTTCCCCCGCGGGGAGGATGCCCGGATGGAACGGGGAAAGCTCGACGAGGAGCTCGCTCGGATGAGCCAGATCGTCGACCGCATCCGGCCGGACTCCGTGCTCCTCGTGAATGAGGCCTTCGCCTCCACGAACGAACGGGAGGGCTCCGAGATCGCCCGGCAGATCGTCCGGGCCCTCACCGAGCGGGGCGTGCGGGTGTTCTTTGTGACCCACCTATTCGAGCTGGCCCGTTCCTTTGAGGGGCAGGATGGGGCCGTCTTCCTCCGCGCCGAGCGGCTCCCGGACGGAACCCGGACTTACCGCGTCCGGGTAGGGGAACCGCTTGCCACGAGCCACGGGGAGGACGTGTACCGGCGGGTCTTCGGTCCTTCTCCGGACACGCTGACGTCTGCACCCTCTCCGGCCGGGGGAGAGGGAGGCCTCTTCCACCCGCTCAAGTTCGCTGGATGATCTGGAACCTTTGGGCCGTGAGGAGGAGGGGGATTGAGGCGAGCTCCATCAAGACGGAGAATCCCACGAGGGAACGAGGGGAGATGTCGTACAACGCCCCCATCAGCGCGCTTCCCAGGAACCAGGACGTCCCGAACCCTGCGTTGAATACCCCGTACGCGGACCCCCGTTTCTCCACCCCAACCATCCCTGCCACGGCAGCACGCATCACAGACTCCTGGACTCCGATGCCCATCCCCCAGAGGATCACGCCAATCCATGCAGTACCTTGGCCTCCGAGGAAGACGAGAGGGCCAGCGAGGGCGGAGATGAGGGGAACCGCGAGGAGGACCCCGATCCCAGCCCGGTCGAATAGGCGGCCGAAGAGGAGGGCAGCCAGGGCATCCACGCCCATGGCAACGGCGTAGAACACGGGGATCCAATCCTCAGGGGCGATGGCCCTCTGTTTGAAGTGGTAGGCCATAAGCGGGAAGTCTATGTAGCCTGCGGCGATGCATCCGACGGCTGCCAGGTAGATCCAGAATACCCGCGGGAACCCCTTGGCTTCCAACCCTCCCGCTGCTCTTTCAAGGTCCCGAGGGTGCGGGTACTGCGCCCGGGCCACTGCAAGAGCAACCAGCGCAACGAGCGCAGGGAGGAGGAGGGCCCCGAACGCCAGCTGGTAACTCCCGCTGGCAGCCAAGACTCCGGCGACGACCAGGGGACCGAGGACTGCACCCACCTGGTCGAGCATTTCGTGGAGGCCGAACCCCCAGCCCCTCCCGACGGTTGCCGCGGCATGGGAGAGCATGGCATCCCGGGCAGGGGTGCGGATGGCTTTTCCTACACGTTCGAGGATCAGGAGGAGGGCGGCGAGCTCCCAGCGCCCCGCGAGGGCGAGGAGTGGTACCGCGAACAGATTCAGCGCGTACCCCACGAGCGTTATGGCCCAGTACCTCTTTGTGCGATCCGCCAGGTACCCGGAGAAAAGCCGCAAGCCATAGCTGGCGAGCTCTCCGAACCCTGCGACCATGCCGACGGCTGTCGCGCTGGCCCCTAGGAGGGCGAAGAAGGGACCCACGATGCTGCGGGCCCCTTCGTACGTGATGTCGGCACTTAAGCTCACGAAGCCCAAGAGAAGGATGAACTGGAGGGCCGTCTGCCTTGAAGAAGTTCCATGGGCCATTTGGCACCTCAGGAGCGGGCAGCCCCGACCAGGAGCTCTTGGAGGGCATGCACGTGGTCGGGGGTGCTGAGGGCGATGACCGTATCCCCGCCCAGGAGGACCGTAGATCCGCTTGCAACCAACGCCTGCTCCCCCCGGAGGACGGCGACGAGGAGGGTATCCGGGGGTAGGTTGAGCGCGCTCACCGCCTTCCCTGCAGCCGGAGAGCCCTCAGAGATCTTGACCTCGAACAGCGTCAAGTTCCCGCGTCTCAACGTACTCAACGGCATGAGCTGTTCTGCCCCCAGCTCTTCCTCGATGAGATGGTACAGGACCCTCGTGGAGCTCACCGTCTCGTGGATCCCCAGGAGCCTGAAGATCTCCTCGTTCTTGGGGTTGTTGATCCTGGCGATGACGCGAGGCACGGAGAACCGCTGTCGGGCGAGCTGGCAGATAACCAGGTTGTCCTCGTCATCCCCCGTGACGGCGGCCACGACATCCGCCCGCTTAACTCCTACGCTGAGCATGGTCCGCACGTCGCAGCCATCGCCGAGGACAGCGACCTCCCCGAAGGCCTCCTCCAGGAGCTCGAAGCGTTTGGGGTTCCTCTCGATCAGGACGACCTCGTGACCAGCATCCAGCAGAGCCTTCGTAAGGTAATACCCTACCTTTCCGCCGCCGACAACGATCACGTACATTGCGGATCCCCTTCGTCGGACGCGCTGGACAGCGCCAGCTCGAACTGTTCCGCTAAGGCAAAGTAGTGCTCTGGGGACTTCCACTCCTGTCCCAGGAAGTAATCCCGGATCAGCCCCGCTCCCAGGATCGTCGGGGAGATGTTGGGAATCCCGAGGTCGCGGTACGCACACGCGCGGAGGGGGTCATAGACCCGTGCAATCACCCTGGGGACCTTGAACTTCAACTTGGCGATCTGGGCGGCCATGATGTTGGTGTTGTCGCCATTGGTGACGGCAGCGAAGGCATCCGCCCCCTCAATCCCGGCCAGCAGGAGGATGTCTTCGTCGATCCCCGTCCCCAGGATGGTGCGGCCCTTGAATCCCTCCCCCAGGCGGCGAAACGCCTCCCGGTTCCGATCAATGATCGTCACGCTATGTCCTTCCTGGCTGAGCATCCAGGCCAGCATTGCCCCTAGCCTTCCGCATCCGAGAATGACCACTTTCATCCTAGTTCCCTCCTTCACGGCGATACCGGGACTCGGTCCACAATGATCTCGCACGGGGCTCTTCGCAGGAGGACGGTCAAGATCCTGGCTTCCATGCCTTCTACGAGCCCGAAGTCCATGGGGAGGCCCAGGACGATGAGATCCACCCCGTTCTCCCTGGCCGTCCGGATGATCCTCTCCCCGGCCTCCCGCGCGCGAATGATCTGGCGCACGGCAGGGAGATGGTGGCGGGCCACGATCTGCTCGGCCTGATCTAAGATCTCCCTGGCCCTTGCATCGCTGCGGGGGAGGGGGACATCCAAAGGCAAGGTCCGCGGGATCTCGATGACGTACCCCAGGATGATGGTCCCTTGTTGTCCCTCGACCAGGCGGCAGGCGAGCTCCACGGCACGCTCGGAGTAGTAGGTATCGAGGATGGGCACCAGGATCCGCTTCAGGGCGTTGATGGAATGCACTGCCCGCGCCACCTCCCGCGGGACTGGGGGAGGGACGTGGAGCATCCACCAGAGGACGGAGAGCAGGGCGAGGGCGAACAACCCCGCAAGTCCCATCCCAATCGGGTTTGGGTCCAGAGGATGGCTCATCGGATACGCCTCCCCCGCAGGTACCCCGCCATTGCCCAGAGGCGTGCGATCCCCACCACCATCAGCCCCCCGCCCACGGCAAGGGCTCGGACGCCACCCCCCACAGGGATCCCCCGGATGAGGATGAGGACCCCGAGGAGGAGCATGAGGAGGCCCGTCCCCACACGAACGTAGTCGGCGAGGGCGAGCGGTGGGACGGAATCATGCGCTGGTCCCGGCCTTCGCATAGCTCCGTAGGGAAGCCTTGTACTGCTCGAGAAGCTCGAACTCCTCCGCCTCCTCCAGGATCTCCATCTGCGCCTTGATCCAATCCCGGGGGACGCTCCGGAGGACTGGCAACCCGTTGCGCCAACGGTATGCCACGTAGTAGATCAGGCAGCCCACGACCCAGGCAGGCCCTGCGATCCTTCCAAGGGCGTGGGTCCACAGCACGACGACGAGCATCGATGCGGTCCCGAGGACACCCAGGAAGCCAAGGAGGGGGATCTCGTATCCCCGCCAGCGGACGTTCCCCGGCATCCGGAATGGACGGGGGGAATGGGGATCGCGGAAGCGCAGGACGATCAGAGAGATGAAGCTGATCAGGTAGGCGAGGGTCGCCCCGAAGGCGTACATGTTCGCCATGGTGTCCATCGCCCGCGGCCCGGTGACGAACGCGAACAACGCCTCCACCGCTGCCAGGGCGGAGAAGACCACAATCGTCCGGACAGGTGTGTGGTACCTTGGGTGCACCGCTTTGAACCACGGGCTGATGAGGCCGAACTCGCTCATGGAGAAGGTCAGGCGGGAGGCGCCCATCACCCCGGTGTTCGCGGAGATCAGCAGGATAGTGGCGCCCAGGACCGCCGCGGCTCTGCCGGTGAGGAAGCCGACGAATGGCAGGCTGCTCGCCAGGGCGGCTACCGGATCCCCTTCGCGCTGGGCGATGGCTTGCCAGGGCAGGATGCCCAGGCTGACCACGGGGAAGGCCATGGCGAAGAGGAGGACCGTCAGGATCAGAGCCAGAGAGGTCCTCGGGATCACCGTCGCAGGCCTCCGCGTCTCCTGGGCAGCCTGGGAGATCGATTCCAGGCCCACATACGAGATGATCGCGAGGGAGGTCCCGTACAGGAAGTGCGTAAGGGAGGGGGCCTCGAACCGCCACTGGTGCGCCAGGAGCTCCGGCCGCCAGGCGAAGGTGAACCCCAGGATGATGATGCTGGCCTCGATGAACATGTCCACGGCACCGATGACTTCGTTGAACAGGGAGGACTCCCGGATCCCTTTGATGTTGAGGAACATGAGGAATCCAATGAGGATCAACGACTCGAGCCCCCAGATGGGGTTGATGTCGTGGAACGGCCCGAAAGTCACTCGGAACTCCCGAATGGAAGGGAAGAAGAAGTTAAAGTACCCGGCGGAGGCGGTGGCGAACAGGGCGATGTCGAGGGTATAGTCCAGGAGAAGGGCCGATCCCCCGAGGAACCCCCAGATGTCCCCGAGGCCGCGAAGGGCGTAGTACTGGCCGCCTCCCGCAACAGGGTAGGTGGCAGCGAGCTCCGTGTAGGCCATTCCGATGAGGATGTATACGGCACCTGCCAGGGCGAAGGCGAGGGGGGTAAGGCCCTGGGCTGCAGCCATCACGAGCCCCAGGGCGACGTACACATCGGCACCGACGTCTGCGTACCCCCAGGTGAAGGAGCCCCAGACAGTCACCTCTCTGCGAAGGCCAGGTTTTACGAAATCTGCCCCTGTGGCCGTTCCAGGACCTCCTGTGTGTGGCCTCACAGACTACTTACTTTACTCTCCCCCGGAGGGGAAGTCGAACATAGGTAGGGATGATTTTTTTGGAATCCAGGTGATATTCGGTATCCGGACCCGGTGATCCCTGATTTTCTCGTAATTTCTTCCACGGACTTTTCCTTTGACGCCCGGAGTTTGCCGCTCCACCAGTCCGAGGATTGACAAAGAGGAGAGGGGTGCGTATGCTCTGTTCAGTTGCCGAGACTCCTGGGAGATCGGGACGCCATGGCGCAGACCCTTTACCTCACAGAGATGGGAAGAATTACAGTCTCACTGGCCGTGGGCCTGCTCATCGGTCTGGAGCGAGAGTGGGCGCACAAGGATGTAGGGCTCCGGACCTTCGCCCTAGCCTGTCTGACGGGTACCCTCGCCTGGATGATCCGGCCCGACCTCGTCATCGTGTCGTTCCTCGCCATGGTTGTCGCCGTAGTTTTCTTGAACTGGCGGAGCCTGGTCAAGGACCGCTCCCTGGAGATGACGACCTCCATAGCCCTCCTCGCCACCCACCTCCTGGGGATCCTCATCGGGCAGGGATCCTTCCTCCTGGCCACAGCCATCGGGATCACCATGACCTTCCTCCTTGCCTGGAAGGCGGAGATGACGCGGTTCGCCACCGCTCTTTCCCTGGAGGAGCTGCGCTCAGTTGTCCTGTTCGGGCTGCTGAGCTTTGTGATCTACCCGTTGCTGCCCCCTGGCTATGTGGACCGATGGAGGCTCATCAACCTGCGCGCCGCTTGGCTCGCCGTGATCGTGATCTCGGCCATTGGATTCGTGAACTACATCCTCCTCCGACTGTACGGGATGCGGGGGGTCCAGTACACGGGGTTCCTGGGGGGCCTCGTGAACAGCACGGCGACTGTCGCAGAGGTGGGGCGGCGTCTCGATGTTGAGAAGGAGGGGTTATCCCGGACCCTGTTGGACACCATGCTCTTGAGCAACGCAGCGATGCTCCTCCGCAACGGGGCCATCCTTGCGGCCTTCTACCCCCGGGGACTGCTCCACGGATGGCTGGCCGTCGGCCTGATGATGGTTGTGACCTTCCTCCTGGTGTTCGCCCGGAGAGGGACCGACCGCGTGGAGCCTTCGAATGGGGTCTCCCTGGAGTTCCCCTTTTCCCTGCGCCAGGCCCTCGGGTTTGGGTTCCTCTTCCTGGTGATCAGCGGGGGGATCAACTTGGCGGAACGGTGGATCGGTACCGCGGGGCTCTACGGGATCGCCTTCCTCGGGGGACTCGTGAGCAGTGCTTCGACCTCGGCGGCCCTGGCCATTCTCGCGGCCCAGGGGAGGGCGACCGAAATGACCGCGGGGGTGAGTGTGGTCCTGACATCCATGGCAAGCCTGATCTTCCACATCCCTGTTGCCCGTGTGGCATCACGGTCTGGGAGGTTCGCCTGGCAGCTCGCCGGGCGGTCATTCGTGATCCTCTCCGCGGGCCTCCTCGGCCTAATGGTTGAGCGGCTTTGGTTCCGCTCGCTCGCGGGACTCCCTTGATGGGGCGCTGTGCTTGGAGGTCCTCCGCCTCGGTCTGATGGATGCGGAGGGAGACGCGTTCGACGTCCTCCTGTGCTGGCGCAAGTTCTGGTTTGCCCGACGCCCGCTCGGCCGAGAGGTGACTCCGATGATCACCGCGTTGAGCGCGGAGGAGAAGGTCGAGAGGCTCCCACAATTCTCTTGACCTGAGGGTCGATACCCTTTAGCCTATTTATGGGGCGCGCATCGCGCGACTCTCACTTCCCCCGACATGGAAGGCGGGCGCACCAAGGCCGGCGGCTCAGGGTTCCTCCCTCGTCCCGGCCTCAAACCGTTCCTGTGTAGGACGATTCTCGGGCGCTCGCCAAAACCAAAACTTTGGTGCGAGGAGGTGAGGGAGATGCGGAGGAGCACGGCAGTTCTCCAGAGCGCGAGAAAGGAGGCCCCACGTGGCCTTCCGCGTGCGAAGGAGATCCTTGCTGAGATCCTGGATTCCGTGAGATCCGATGCGCCCATCCCTTTCACCTCGAGGGATGCTGAGAGGGCCCTTGCAGCTCTTCTGGCCACGGAAAGTATGTGGGAGGCCGTCCGTCTCAGCCGTGTCCCCATGCGCTTCCTCTGCGCCTTCTGGTCCCGTCTCCAGGAGAGAGGTCTCCTCACAGTCCGTGGCAGCCGCCTCTTCCTCACGGAGGCGGGGAGGGAGCTTGCATCCCATCTGGGCGTAGCCCCAGCTTGGGACGGCTCCTGCAGCCTATGCGAGGGGAGGGGAGTCGATCCTTCTAGGCTCTCGGAGGAGGTTGTAGAGCGGTTCCGGGAGGTGAGCCGGAGCCGCCCAGAAGCCCTCCAGGTGTACGACCAGGGATATGTCACAGAGGAGACGACGTTGGCAAGGGTCGCCTTCGCGATGGCGCGGGGGGATCTTGTCGGGAAGGAGATCATCGTCATTGGGGATGACGACCTTGTGAGCGTGGCCGCTGCCTTGACGGGGTCGCCCTCGAGGGTACTGGCCGTGGATATCGACGACCGGTTGATCCGGTTCATCCGGGAAGTTGCCCGCGCGGAAGGCCTCACGATGCTCGAGGCCAGTCGGTACGACATCCGGGATCCTCTCCCGCCTGAGTGGCAGGGGAGATTCGACACCTTCCTCTGCGATCCCACAGAGAGCTTTTCTGGTTTCCGCGCCTTCCTCGCGCGGGGACTTCTGGCGTTGCGGGGGGTGGGGAGCGCCGGATACTTTGGCCTTACCCACGCAGAATCGAGCCTGGGAAAGTGGGCGCAGATCCAGAGGTTCCTCTTGGAGTCGGGGGCGGTGATCACGGACGTGCGCGAGGACTTCAACAGCTACGTGACCTGGGGCTACGTGGAGACCATGCGTGCCTGGAGCTGGTTGCCTGCGCGTGTGCCCCCGGATCGGCTGTGGTACTTCTCCAGCCTGTACCGGATCGAGCTCCTCCGTCCCCCCTCTGTGGAGAACCAGTGCTTTGAGGGGAACATCTTTGAGGACGAGGAAGCAGCGACGGTGTGAAGGGGTGGCCGCGTTCCTGGTTGCTCAAGTGGGGGGAAGGATCGCGAGAGAGGTGGTCCAGGGGACACGCTCGTACGCGCAGGAGGTGTCATGAGACTCCTCGTCGTATCCAACCGCCTCCCCGTCACGGTGGTCGAGAGGGGCGGGAGGCTTGCGTTCCAGGCAAGCGCAGGGGGCCTCGTCTCTGGGCTGAGCGCCTATCTGGACTCGCTGAAGGAATCTCCCTTCACGGACCTGGAGTATCTCTGGGTCGGCTGGCCGGGGATTGCCGTGCCAGAAGGGGAGCAGGGGTGGTTGCGATCGTCCCTCCACGAGCGGTTCCGGGCGCACCCTGTGTTCCTCTCCGAGGTCGACATGGAGAAGTTTTACCTGGGCTTCTGCAACAGGACGATCTGGCCCCTCTTCCACTACTTCCCTTCCTATGCCATCTACGACGAGGACCTCTGGAACCACTACAAGCTCGTCAACGAGAAGTTCCGCGACGCCGTATTAGAGATCCTCGGTCCGGAGGACGTGGTGTGGATCCACGACTACCACCTCATGCTCCTCCCCAGGCTTCTTCGGGAACGCGCCCCGGATGTGCCCATTGGGTTTTTCCTCCACATCCCTTTCCCCTCCTATGAGATCTTCCGCTTGGTCCCGGCGCGGTGGCGACGCGAGATCCTGGAGGGACTCCTCGGGGCGGATCTCGTGGGATTCCATACGGTCGAGTACACGCAATATTTCCTGCGCTGCGTCCTTCGCATCCTCGGGGACACGCACGTCGCGGGGCGGATCCTCGTGGATGGCCGCATCGTGAAGGCCGATACCTTCCCTATGGGGATCCACTTCCAGAGGTTCTCCGGGGCAGTGGATCACCCCGAAGTCAGGAGGGAGAGGGAAAGGCTCCAGGAGCGGCTCGCTGGCCTCAAGGTCATCCTCTCCGTGGATCGCCTCGATTACTCGAAGGGCGTCCTCAACCGGTTGCGAGGTTACGAGCGATTCCTGGAGAGGAACCCCCGGTGGCATGGGAGGGTCCTGCTGCTCATGGTCGTGGTTCCTTCCCGGGTTGGCGTTGAACACTACCGACGGACCAAGCGGCAGATCGACGAGCTCGTGGGAAAGATCAACGGCAGGTTTGGGACATTCAGCTGGGCACCGATCATGTACCAGTACACCTTCTTGCCTTTTCACCCCCTCGTCGCTCTCTACACGGTCAGCGACGTCGCGTTGGTGACCCCCCTCCGGGACGGGATGAATCTCATCGCCAAAGAGTATGTGGCGTGCAGGGGGGATCGGGGAGGAGTGTTGATCCTCAGCGAGATGGCCGGCGCTGCCCAGGAGCTTGGGGAGGCGATCATCATCAACCCTACCCACATCGAGGAGATCGCAGAGGCCATTGAGGCTGCCCTGGAGATGCCGGAGGAGGAGCAGGTGCGCAGGATCCGGGCGATGCAGGAGCGCTTGAGGAGCTATGACGTGGTGCGCTGGGCGGGCGACTTCCTCCACTCCCTGCTCGCGGTCAAGGAAGAGGGGGAGAGGTTCCAGGTACGCTCCCTGGATCCAGCGGAGAGACTGCAAATCGCCCAGGCCTACCGGGATGCCCAGCGGAGGGTGCTGTTCCTGGATTATGACGGGACCCTTGTCCCCTTCTCCGATGATCCCCGCCGGGCAAGGCCAGATGAGGAGCTCTTGGCAATTCTCCGGACCCTCGCCAGGGACCCCCGGAATCAGGTGGTGCTCATAAGTGGCCGCGACCGGGAGACCCTCGGACGTTGGTTTGACGCCCTCGACATCACGTTGGTGGCCGAGCACGGAGCCTGGATCAAAGAGCGCGGGGAGGGATGGCGCCTGCCCACTCCGCTGACGGACGATTGGAAGCCCCATCTCCTCCCCCTCCTCCAGGATTACGTGGAGCGGGTCCCCGGGGCTTTCTTGGAGGAGAAGGAGTACGCTGTGGCTTGGCATTACCGGGGGGCACAACCGGAGGTGGGGGCGATGCGGGCGAAAGAGCTGATCGATGCCCTCCTCCATGCCACTCGCCACCTCGACGTCCAAGTGCTCCATGGGAACAAGGTCATCGAGGTACGGTGCGCCGGGGTGACCAAGGGGACGATTGCACTGCATCTCCTCAAGGGGGGAGCGTTCGATTTCGTCCTGGCATTGGGGGACGATCAGACGGACGAGGACCTGTTCGCTGCCCTTCCAGGGGAAGCGTTCTCTCTCCGGATTGGACTGGCCCCATCGCGCGCAAAGTTCCACCTCAAAGATCCCTCCGAGGCCCGCACCCTGCTTGCGTCTCTCGCGGCCCTGGGGTGAAGCGATCCATCACGCCGCCGAATCGAACCGCGTGGGGCCTCCCCCCGCGATCCGATGGAGGCGTCCCGTGGCGACAAGGTGCTCGAGGTGTGCCGCGGTCTCCTGCAACGCCAGGAACTGGTTGATCGGGTCCAAATCTGGAAAGGGCGTTTTCCTCGGCGTCCAGGGGATGCGCAGGGCCACCTCATAGATCGAACGGGCGCCCCCCTGGACGGCCTCGAGGATCTGCTGGAGCCGTTCCTCATGGTGCTTGAGGAGGGCGAGGATCCTCCCCTCCAGGTCCTGGAAGGGTTCTCCGTGACCTGGTAGGACGAGCCGGGCAGGGAGGGATTTGAGGAGGTGGAGGGAGTCGAGGTAGTTGGCCAGGGGGTCTCCAGAGGCCGCCCCGTCCAGCCCGATATGGGGGGTTTCCTCAGGCAGCACGAGGTCTCCGCTGATCAGGATCCTCAGGTGAGGTTCGTACAGGCACACGTGACCTGGGGAGTGCCCGGGCGTGTGGAGGATCACCCACTCCATTCCACCCACCTGGACAGCCCTGGGGGTCTCGTCTAAGCCGTCTCCTGCTAGGTCATGGGGGCCCCAGGGGATCTCCTCCTGGACAATGCGCATCATTCCCAGGAGCCCTGATGCGATCTGCGGAGCAGACTCAGCAGGGACCTCGCGACGGATCCACGTTTCCGCGATGCGGGTAAGGTCCCCTTGGTGCATCCGGACATAATACGCCCGGTCCAGCGGGTGGATCCAGAAGGGGATCCCGTAGAGCTCCCGGGCTCTCTTGGCGAACCCGCAGTGATCCGGGTGGCCATGGGTGATGAGGATGCGGGTAACCTCCCCGATGCCTCTTCCGATAGCTCCCAGCTCCCGGGTTAGGGCCTGCCGGGAAACAGCGGTGTCCGGCCCTGTGTCTACCAGGACCAGCTCGCCGCCGCTCTCGAGCAGGAAGCAATTCATCTTCCCGAGGGGGCCTGGCATGTCAACCTCTAGACGGAAGATCCCTCCCGCGATCTCCTCCACGCCACCACCTCTCCCGAGTGTGAGTGCCCCGCTGCGAGTGCGGACTCTTCCGGGGCCACATGGTACTTTACGCGCCATGGAACCTTTCTCCCTTCGCCCTCGCGCTTTGCACCAGGACCCTCTGGGGGTATAATGTGTTCAAAAGGGCGGGGGAGGTCTATTCCCATGCTTGCGGAGGGGGTTCCTCCCGGTGACCTCCAGATCCTCCAGGGGATCCGTCTGTTCCATGGTCTCGGGCTTCCGGAGCTCGAAGAAATTTTGCGCGAGGCGCACACCCGCCGCTTCGCCAAAGGGGAATTCCTCTTCCTCCAGGGAGATCCGGCGGGCTCCCTCTATGTCCTCCTCCGGGGGCGTGTGAAGCTGACCCAGTCGACACCGGAAGGCCATGAAGTGCTCCTGCGCTTTGTCCGGGACGGGGAGGTATTCGGAGGAATCGCCGTCCTAGGGGACAAGACCTACCCCGTCTCAGCACAGGCAGTGAACGACTGCATTACCCTGTGCTGGGATGGGGAGACGATGGCCCAGCTGATGGGACGCCACCCGTGCTTGGCCCTGAACGTCCTCCACTCTATGGCAGAACGCATCCAGGAGATCCAGGAGCGCTTGCTGGAGATGGCTACCGAGCGCGTGGAGCAGAGGGTGGCCCGCGCCCTCCTTCGTCTCCTCCGGCAAACGGGCCGGAAGGTGGAAGGGGGCGTGTTGATCGACCTCCCGCTCTCCCGCCAGGACCTCGCCGCGATGACCGGAACCACCCTCTACACCGTCAGCCGCATCCTCACCCGCTGGGAGCATCAGGGACTGATCCAGAGCGGGCGGGGCCGCATCCTCATCCGCTTCCCCCACGGCCTCGTGACCATCGCAGAGGACCTGGTTCAAAAAACTTGACTGTTTTTATTTCCAGCTCGGTATTAAGGAGAGAACGTGAATGATCGTCGGCCTGCAGGACGTCTACTACTATGTCAAAGACATGCGCCGGGCGGTTGCCTTTTACCGGGACACGCTGGGTTTGCGGTTGCTCTCCGAGAGCGACCACTGGAGCGTGTTCGATGTCGGAGGAGTGCGTCTGGGGTTACACACGGCCGGGGGGAACGTAATCCGATCGTCACCGGATGAAAACGGTATCTATGCCGGGGCAACGGTGACGCTCAAAGTGAGGGACATCAGACGCGAGGTTGAACGATTACAGCGTGCAGGCGTCAACTTCATGGGCGAGTTGCTCGACGAACCATTCGGGATTCTGGGGGCTTTCAAGGATCCCGACGGTAATGTTATCAAGTTGATGGAACCGAAGCCTGCCTGAATCCAAGAACCAGTGCCACCCTGACGTGATCATTGATAGACCTCTCCGCCGATACGTACGTAGTTTTTGGTGAAAGGGCTGCGCTTGTCAAGACCTTTCTAGCCTCTCTCTCCGAGCGGGATCCGTCCTCCAGCCGATCTCGTCGGAGTCATCTCTACGCCCTACTTACAGGCATGAGGATCTCCCAAGAGCGTGTCGCAATCACATTGACGAGCCTCGTTGGACTCAGACTTTTTTCCGCGCTTACGCCCCCGTGGACGATCCCGGCTCGCGATATGGTTCCCGTTTGGTGAGCACCCAGTATGTTGCTTCGGCAAGGTGACGTGCTACGGCGCAAATGGCTTTTTGATGCCCCCTTCGCTTGCGCACCCGGTCGTAGAGTAGGCTGACATGTGTGCGCTGGCGCACCAGCAGCATCCGGGTGCGAGGGAGATCCCGCAGGTCGCGTAGCTCGCGTGATGGGATCCACACCGTTGGCAACGTGCCAGTGCGCTGAGCCCGCGCGCATCCAACCGGTCTGTCTTGCTCACCTGTCCCAACATCAGCTTCGCCTTGTGGGCATGCACCAGTTGAGGGAAGCAGCCTGCCTCCTCAACCTCGTCACGCGGGGAGGCGCAGCCATTTCCTATACTCATCCGGTCAGTAGTTAAATTCCCCGAAGCTGCTGCAATCCTCCCCTCCGAGCACGGGGGGAGTTTGCGCTAGCGCAAAGACCGTCCACCCCGTCGCGTGTATCCTCGGCTTTAGGGAGAGGTGGCTTCACCTGTGCGGGAAGACCGCAGAAGACGAGGAGGGAGGGGAGCATGGGAACGGTTACCGAGGCGATTCGCAGGCATCACCGGGCGCTGTTGGAGACGATCACGGAGAAAGCGGCTGTGCTCGAGGGGGGCGTGACCTCCCCCGACGCAGAGGAGCTCGTCATCTTTCTCCGGGAGGACCTCCTCCCCCATGCCGTAGGGGAAGAACGTTCCCTCTATCCAGCGGTGGAAGCCCTGATCAAGTCCTACGGCAGGCCGACGGCTACGATGAGCATCGACCATGAGTTCATCGAGGGATACATCCGCGACATCGAGGAGACTGTGGAGGCCCTGCGGGAGGCCGGGGCGGATGTGCGCCCAGCCCTGGAAAGGCGTCTCCTCCGCCACGTCCTCCAATTGGAGGCGCTGCTGAAGGTTCATCTAGAGAAGGAGGAGCGGGTATACCTGCCCTTGTTCGAGCGATATCTCCCCGAAGCGGATCAGGAGCGCGTCCTCGAGGAGATGCATGCCGCCCATCACGAAACGCCGGGAGGAGGGATCAAGACCCTTGACGTACGGGGGACCCCACCGCCCCATCGGCACCCGCTGATCTTCCGAGCGTTCGATGAGCTCAGGTCGGGCGAGGCGTTCATCCTGGTCAACGACCACGACCCAAAGCCACTGTACTACCAGTTCAAGTACGAACGGGAAGGGCAGTTCACTTGGGATTACCTGGAGCAGGGGCCGGAGGTCTGGCGGGTGCGCATCGGGAAGACGGGAGCGTAGGAGCGAGGGGAGCGGCTTTTACCTCCTGGAACGGAGGGATCGCGCGGTGTCTCTGAAGGACCAGGTCTGGCAAACGTTGCGTCGCATTCCCTATCCGGGCTACAGCCGCGACATCGTCTCCTTCGGGCTGGTCCAAAAGGTCACGGTATCCGAGGAGAAGGGTGTCGTCGCCGTTGCGCTGGCCATCGCCCACCTGCCGCCGGAGAGCCGGGACCATCTCCTCCGGGAAGTGGACAGAACCCTCCGGGCACTCCCAGGGATTCGGGCCGTGGAGATTGTCGCCGTCGCTCCGGGTCCAGCCCGGCCATCTGGCGCCATCCGTCCCCACGCCACATGGGGAGCAGGAGGAGAGAGCGCAGGGAAGACCCGTTTCCTAGCGATCGCCAGCGGGAAGGGTGGGGTGGGGAAGTCTACGGTGACTGTCAACCTCGCCATGGCGATGCAGAAGCGGGGAGCTAAGGTGGGCATCATCGACGCGGATGTCTACGGTTTCTCCATCCCCCGGATGCTCGGGGTGAGGGGGCATCTCTTCTCCGAGGATGGGCGCATCATCCCGTTGGAACGGGAGGGCGTAAAGGTGGTGTCCATGGGGATGCTGGTCAAGCACGAGGAGGCGGTCATCTGGCGTGGACCGTTGCTGCACAAGATGCTGACCACGTTCATCCGGGACGTTGCCTGGGGCGATCTGGACGTCCTCCTCCTTGACCTCCCTCCGGGTACGGGGGATGTCTCGCTCACCATCGCCCAGGAATTGCCCAGGGCGGAGATGGTCATCATCACTACCCCTCAAATCGCAGCGACAGAGGTCGCTATCCGCGCCGCTCGGATGGCGGAGAAGGTGAATATGGACATCGCTGGCGTGATCGAGAACATGTCCTACCTCCAGGTCAGCCCAGAGGGGGAACGGCTCTATCTGTTCGGCCGGGGCGGTGGGAGGGAACTCGCAGAGCGCCTCGGCGTCCCGCTCCTGGCAGAGATCCCTCTCGACCCCCTGCTGAGGGAGTGCGCGGACCAGGGGAACCCTGTAGTCCTGGTCGCCCCGGATGCGCCTGTTTCCCGGGCATTCCTTTCAGCGGCGGACCGTCTCCTCGCCGCTGCTCGAGCGATGCCGTCGCATGGGACCCGAAGCGGGAGATGATTGCCGTGCCCGAAGGCCGCGTCCTCCATGGATTGACCGTAGCAGAGGTGCTCGGGCGATGGCCGCAGGTCATCCCTGTCTTCCTCTCCCACGGGATGGCCTGCGTGGGCTGTGCGGCGGCACCTTTCGAGACATTGGCCGAGGTGGCAGGCATCTACGGGCTTCCCCAGGACAAGTTCATCGACGAACTCCTCCAGGCGATCGGGAACGACGGGGTCTGATCGCCGGACTGCTCGTCTGAAAGCCAGGGATCCGCAGAACAGAGGCGTCCACCGGTGGGATGGAGAAACAAGCCACAGAAGCTCCTTGGGTCAGGGGGAAGGAGGGAGATCGATGAAGATCACCGATGCGTTCCTTGGAGAGCATGGTGTATTCTATGCCCAGTTCTCCCACCTGGAAGAGGTCTTACCCTTTTCAGAGGCTGTGGAGGAAGTCCACGCCCAAGCGGCGTTGCTGACTGCCGCCCTGGCGACGCACGCTCGGTTGGAGGAGGATGTCCTGTTCACCTCCCTGGACCCTCACTTAGGCCCGATGGGCCCCTTGGCGGTGATGCGTGCCGAGCACAACGAGATCGAGGGAACCCTCGCGAGGATCCCCGAGGTGAAAGACCTCGTGGAGGCGCGCGGCCTCCTGCTGCATGCCCTCCAGGTGGCCCGCCAGCACTTCGCGAAGGAGGAGCAGGTGCTCTTCCCCATGGCGAACCAGATCCTGGGGGAGGAAACGCTCACCCGGCTGGGGACGCAGTGGGCAGAACGGAGATCGGTGAGCGTGAGCTGAAGGGGGAGGATCCCATGCCCATACGGACCAAGCGCGTATACGACCCGGCCTCACCTGAGGACGGGACGAGGGTCCTCGTGATGCGCCTGTACCCTCGTGGGGTCAAGCGAGAGGCTTTCCATGAGTGGTACAAGCAGCTCGGAACGGCCCCTGATCTGATCAAGGCGTGGAAGGGGAAACGGCTGCGGTGGGAGGACTTCGCCCGCCGGTATGAAGCCCAGATCGACGCCGATCCCGAGGCCCAAGCTCTCCTCGAAGAGCTGGCCCGCCGGGCGCGGAACGAGACCATCACGCTCCTGTGCACCTGCGAGGACGAGGCCCACTGTCACCGCACCTTGCTCAAGGAGATGATCGAGCGGAGGATGAAGGCGAGGAGATGAGCCGGGCCTTCCCACGACGCCTTCGCTCTCCCCTGATGGCACTGGGGTTCCTCGCGCTCCTGACGGGGATGTGGGCCGGTCTCGTGCGGATCGGGTGGGATCTCCCACGTCCCGGAGCCCACATTCCTGCTTCCCACGGACCTCTCATGGTCTCTGGATTCCTAGGTACCCTGATCGGCCTGGAGAGGGCCGTTGCGCTGGGGCAGGCCTGGGCCTATGGCGCACCGACGCTCACGGGGATCGGTGCGACGGCGCTGATCCTGGGTTTGCCAGGCCAGTGGCTCATAACCCTGGGGAGCCTTGGACTGGTGGCGATCTTCCTCGCCATCGTCAGGCGCCAGGCAACCCTGTTCACCCTCACCATGGCTCTTGGCGCGGTGTCTTGGCTCGCCGGCAACTTCCTCTGGGCATGGGGGAGTCCCTTGTTCCGGGTTGTCCCCTGGTGGGCGGGCTTTCTCGCTCTGACCATCGCAGGCGAGCGGCTGGAGCTCGCGCGCCTAGTCCGACTCTCCCCATGGGGCCGGACCGCCTTCGTGCTGGCGGCAGGGGTGTTCTCCGCTGGGATCCTCCTGACGCCCTTCTCGTTCAAGGCGGGGATCCGGGTTTCCGGCGGAGGCATGACGGCGCTGGCACTCTGGCTCCTCTTCCAGGACATCGCCAGGCGGACGGTGCGGCAGCCCGGCCTGCAGAGGTTCACGGCGATCAGCCTCCTCTCCGGCTACGTCTGGCTAGGTTTGAGCGGGCTCCTGGCCCTCTCCGTGGGAGGGGAACCTGCGGGGCCGCGCTACGATGCCATCCTCCACGCGTTCTTCCTCGGGTTCGTCTTCACCATGATCTTCGGACATGCCCCCCTCATCTTCCCAGCGGTGCTCGGTCATCCTCTCTCTTTCCGGCCTTCCTTCTACGCCCACCTCGCACTCCTGCACCTCTCGCTGGTCCTCCGGGTCGCCGGGGACTTGCTCCCCTGGGTCTCCGGGAGGCGGTGGGGAGGCTTGCTGAACGTGGTCGCGATTCTCGTCTTCCTGGCGAACACCCTTCGTGCGGGGAGGGGGGAGGACCGAGGGTCTGGGCCCCGGAAGGAGGGAATCACCGCATGACGTCGGCTGTAGCCTCTGCGCCGAAGACCTCCTCCAGGATCTCCCCCAGTGGCCCATAGCGGGCGGTGAAGATTGGGGTGTCCCGGAGGGTATAGGGCCGCGCTGCGGTGCTCCGCAGAGCCGTGACCAGCTCGGAGAACCGCTCGGGGTCGTCGGTCTCGTATCCCACCACGAACTCCCAGTCGGCGAGCCCCGTGGAGTACAGGAGGAGCTGTTCGATGCCTTCGAAGCGATGGCCCACGCGCGCATGTTCGATCATCATCCTCCGGCGTTCCTCCTCGGGGAGCTGGTACCACGCATGCGTCTTCGTGAACGGGTAGACGATGAGGTAGCGCAGGCGTTCCCCGGGGACCCGGACGCTCGTCCCGGTGCGCCCAGTGTACTGCGAGGGCCGGATGAACCCCCACAATGCGGAGGCCAACTCGAGACCTGAATGGATCAGTGTGCGCGCGCTCGCCTGGTAGGCCTGGAGGCCCTCAGCAGCGACCCAGAACCCGATCTCCGCATCGGTGCGCAGGCCGATGAGGCTGTAGGGATAGATCGCCACAACGCCTGCCGTCTGTTCCGCCGTCTCAACGGCCCTCTTCGTGCGTTCCGCTCCCCTAGGGTTCCGGAGCCCTGCAGGAACGCGGAAGAACAGGAACCCGTGAACCCTCGCTTCTCTCATGTTCAAACCCCCTTGAGTACTTTCGATAAATTTATCTATCTCTTCGACGGGGAGGGGCATGGTTCCTCGCAGAGCCTGGGAGGATCACGGGCTGCGGGAGAGAGCCTGCAGGATCCTCCTGTGGGGGACGGGGACGGGGAGGTTGGGCTGCTCAGGGCGGATCCACCGACCCCGCGTCGGTCGCGCAGAGAGGAGGGCGGGGAACGCGGTGTAAGTGGCCGAGAAGTGCGTGAACGTGTGTGCCGTGCTGTAGGAGGGGCGCCTGGGGACCCTCTTCAACTGGCCTCCGATCATCGCCTCCAGTTTCGGACGGGCTTCCCTCCAGGACTGCGCCTCCGCCTGGGGGAGCGTCCACATCCCACCCCAGATCCCCCGGGCTGGCTGGCGAACCAACAGGACCCGTCCCTGTCCATCCCGGATGTAGGCGGCGACGAACTGCTTGTGCGGCCGGGGCTTGTGGGCAGCGCGTGCCGGGATCGCTCCCTGCTGGCCTGTCGCGTTGGCGATACAGTACTCCCGGACAGGGCAAAAGTCGCATCGGGGGTTCCTGGGGAGGCACACCGTCGCGCCCAGATCCATGAGCGCCTGGTTGAACATCCCCGCCTTCCCTGGCGGCAGGAGTTCCAGGAGCCCCCTCGCGATCCGTCTCCGCACCTCGGGTTGGGAAATGGCCTCGCGCTCCCCAAATACCCGGGCTCCTACCCGGAGCAGGTTGGCGTCCAGGGCGATGGTGTCTTCCCTGTTGACGAGGGCCGCGAGCGCAGCCGCTGTATAGGGGCCGATACCTGGTAGCTCCCTCCACGCCACCAGATCGCTGGGGAACCTCCCCCCGCGTCGGACGACCTCCTTGGCCGCGCGGTGGAGGTTCCGCGCCCGGGCATAATAGCCCAGACCTTCCCACACGCGCAGGACAGCGTCCAGGGGTGCCTGTGCGAGCGCCTGCACCGTTGGGAAGGCACGTAAGAACCGCTCGTAGTAGGGGACCACGACTTCCGCCCGGGTCTGCTGGAGCATAACCTCCGAGACCCAAATGGCGTACGGATCCTCCGTCTGCCGCCACGGAAGGTCGCGGCCGTGTCCGGAGAACCAGGAGAGGAGTGCCTCGGCGAATCCCATGGAGTCTCGAACCGTTGACCTCAAAGATTTCCGAAGAGACGCGGCGGCGCGTCCTGCAGGCGGCCAGGGAGCTGGACTACCGGCCCAACCGCCTCGCCGCGGGCCTGCGCACGACGCGTTCGAGGATCCTCAGTGTCGTCTTCCCCAGCCTTGCCGTCGGGACCTTCTACGGAGAGCTCTTCCAGGCCTTCGAAGAGGTCATCAGCGGGACCGGATTGAGCCTCCTCGTGGTGATCAGCCATGGGGACGGCGCGATCGAGCGGAGGCTCGTGGGCCTGCTTCTGGAACATCGCGTGGACGGGCTCCTCGTGATCCCTTCCCCGAGCCGGAGCAATGTTCCCCTGTACCAGCAGCTCCTCCGCACGCTCCCTGTCGTGTTCGTGGACCGGCGTCTCCCGGGGGTACCGGCGGATTACGTCGCTTCTGATCACTACGCCAGCGCGGAGATGGCGTTCGAACACCTCTACCAGCTCGGGCACAGGCGCATCGCCTTCCTCAACGGCCCCGAGTGGCCCTGCTCGTCCCTCGTGGAAAGGCTTAGGGCGTACGAGGCGATGCGCCGCAAGCACGGGATCGCCTACCGGAGGGTGATCTTCACCCGCCGCGATGTCCACCACCAGCACGCGTGCGGGTATGAGGCCATGTCCCGCGCCCTCCGGGAGGGGTTCGATGCGACGGCGGTCCTGGCTGGGAACGACAAGCTGGCCATTGGCGCCCTCCGCGCCCTGCGAGAGTTCGGCCTGCGCGTGCCCGAGGACGTTTCCGTGATCGGGTACAGCGATGAGGCCATGGCGAGCTACGTGGTTCCGCCCCTCACGACCGTGCGGCACCACTTCCAGAGGACGGGACGGACCGCCGCCGAACTCCTCCTCGCCCGCGTGCGCGAGAGCCTCCCTCGGCCCCCCCAAACGGTCCTCATCCCTCCGGAGCTCGTGGTGCGCAGTTCGACAGGGCCGGCGAAGGCATGCGAGGAGAACGGGGTGCGCTATGCGGGATGAGGTCCTCCACGCAGCCCTCTCCACGCTCTTCGCGAATCGGGCCGATGGGTACACGAAGCCTTCCCCGAAGCTCTACCCGCATCAGTGGAACTGGGACAGCGCCTTCATTAGCCTCGGGTGGATGCACGTGGAATGGGACCGCGCGGTGGAGGAGATCGAGAGCCTCCTGCGGGGGCAGTGGGAAGATGGCATGATCCCGCACATCCGCTACGACCGGCAGTCCCTGAGCTGGTACTTCCCAGGGCCCGAGCTCTGGCCTAACACCCGCCCTCGCTCCCCCGGGGAGCTTACCAGTGGGATCTCCCAGCCGCCGGTCCTGCCTACCGCTGCGTACCGCGTCGGCCTCGCCCAGCGCACCGTGGAGAAGCGCCTCGCCTGGTGGCGGAAGATCTTTCCTGCCTTGCGGGACTATGTGCTCTACTTCCCGCGGAACCGCACCGTGGGCACATGCCCTTTGATCGCTGTGGTCCATCCGTGGGAGAGCGGCCTGGATAACAGCCCACGGTGGGACTTCGCCGTCTCCCTTGGATTCCGCCCCCAGGGGTCTTACGCGCGCATCGACAACAAGGTCGTCCCGCCGGATCAGAGGCCCCTGGACCGGGACTATGATCTGTACATCTACCTGGTGGAAGTGATCGCGAGCCGTGGCTACAACCTCGAGGAGTACCGGGAGATCACCCCATTTTTGGTCTACGACGTCCTGTTCAACGCCGTCTGGTACCGGGCGGCAAGGGATGTGAACAGGATCGCCGAGGCTCTCGGGGAACCCCCTGTGGTCTCGGCGGGTTCCCTCGAGGAGTTCGCCGCAAGCTTTCGGGAGCTGCTCTGGAACCCCGCTGAGGGCATCTACATGGACTACAACGTCAAAGCCGGCTCCCAGATCCCCCTGGTCACCGCGGCAGGGTTGGTGCCTATCTACGCGGGCCTTGTCGATGCGGCTTCCGCGCGTACCATGCTAGACCGGTACATCGCCCGATGTCCGCGTTGCCACCTGATCCCTGGCGTTCCTCCCGACCAACCGGGGTTTGAGCCGGGGAGGTACTGCCGGGGCCCGGTATGGATCCACCTCAACTGGATGCTCATCCAAGGCCTCGAGGAGCTGGGATGCCGGGAGGAAAGTAGGAGGCTCCAGGAGGCGACGCTCTCCCTGGTGGCCACGAACGGCATGTATGAGTGCTTCCATGCCTTCACCGGACAGGGCTGCGGGAGCGATCAGTTCTCCTGGACGGCTGCGCTGACCATCGACCTCCTCATGACCTCCTCTGCCAGGGATCGTGCCTAGATCCTCACGGTGGCAGGGTCATGAGGGACCATCGAAACAGGAACGCGACGCGTTCCGAAGATCCCTAGAGGGAGGGGAGATGATGCGAAGGGAGTGGCTGCGAGGGGTGTTGATCCTGTGGATCCTTGCACTTGGCGCCGGGGTGGCTTCCTCCGGCCCACGCGTGACCGTGAACTTCCTTTCCACCCAGCTCAACCCCATCCAGGAAGCGGAGTGGGTGCGGAGGGAGCTTCTTCCACCCCTTGAGCAGGAGGCAGGGATCTCCGTCCGGTTCCTCCCCGAGGAGTCTGGGGCGTTTGTAGATCGTCTCATCGCCGAGCAGAGGGCGAGGCGCGTGACCATCGATCTCGCCGGGACCCTGCACGGGGACTTCCCGATCCTCGTGGCCAGTGGCGTCCTCGAAGACCTCACGGCACTCCAGAACAACCTCTCTGCTCGGAAGGACAGGATCTTCATCCCGGAGTTCCTGCGCCTGAGCAGGATGGGGGGAATCCAGGCCTACATCCCCTGGATGCAGGCCACCTACCTCCTGGCGGTGAACAAGAAGGCGCTTCCCTACCTGCCTGCAGGCGCCAATGTGAACGCCCTCACCTACGAACAGCTGCGCCAATGGGGGGAGAACATCACCGCCGCGACCAAGGAGCGCAAGCTGGGCTTCCCGGCAGGACCTCGCGGGCTCTTTGGCCGTTTCCTGCACGGGTACCTCTACCCATCGTTCACCGGGACGCAGGTCCAGAACTTCCGGAGTCCCGAGGCGGTGGAGATGTGGCGCTTCCTCAAGCGGCTCTGGCTCTACGTCAACCCGAGCTCCCTGCGCTACGAGTTCATGCATGAGCCTTTGCTCTCGGAGGAGGTATGGATCGCCTGGGACCACACGGCCCGCCTGATTCCGGCCATCCGTGCTCGACCCAACGACTTCATCGTTGTGCCGTCCCCGCGCGGCCCGAAAGGGTTGGGGTTCATCACGGTGATCGCCGGGTTGAGCATCCCCAAGGGGGCACCCAATGCGGAAGCGGCTGCGACGGTGATCGAGTATCTCACACGGCCTCAGACCCAGATCAAAGTCCTGCAGGGGGTAGCCTTCTTCCCAACCGTGCGGGAGGCGAGCGGGATGCTCCCCGTTGGCCCTGAGCGCGTCCTCGCCACCGGGGTGACGGCTCAGGCAACAGCCCGGGGAGGGAAGACTGCCCTGCTCCCCATCGGCCTCGGGGCGCGGGTCGGGGAGTTCGTTCCTGCATACCTCGATGCCTTCCGGGCCATCATGATCCAGGGCCAGCCCATTGAGCAGGTCCTTGACCGGCAGGCGAGGGTGCTCAACGACCTGTACAGGGCGACGAACGCGCCCTGCACCCCGCCCGATCCTCCGCAGCAGCCCTGCCAGGTGAAATAGCTGGGCCTCGGGGAGGAAGGACGCGGGGAGGCCTCGGGAGAATTCCCGGGATGGGGAGGGACGATGCTCCAGCAACGGTGGTTGCCCTATCTCCTGCTGGCTCCGGCCATCCTATTCCTCATGCTGGTGCTCGCCCTCCCCATCGTCCAGGCGGTCCTGCTGTCCTTCCAATCGCCCGGAGGATCCTTTGGCCTCGAATCCTTCCGGCGCATGGTCATCGACATCCACTTCCAGGGGGCTGTGCGGAACACCTTCCTCCTGACCGCCCTGGTCGTTCCACTCCAGGTGACCCTGGCCATCGCCATTGCCCTCCTCGTCAATACCCGTCTCCCCGGGACTGCGACGTTCCTGTACGTCTGTGCGATCCCCCTGGGGATCTCTGACCTGGCGGCGGGACTGGTGTGGCTTTCCATCTTCAGCGAGCGGGGCTACCTGAACACCATCCTCCATGCCATCGGCCTCATTGACCGTCCGGTCCCTTACCTCTCCTATGAGCACCCTGCGTGGCTGTTCGCCTCTGTGGTCCTTGCAGAGGTGTGGAGGGCTACGGCCATTGTCATGGTGATCCTCGTCGCTGGCCTGCAGTTGATCCCGAGGGACTACCTGGAGACCGCGGACGTCTTCGGGGCGGGAGGCTGGACCAAGCTCCGCATGGTCATCCTCCCGCTGCTCAAGCCGAGCATCCAGGCCGCCTTGATCATCCGGACGATCCTGGCGTTCCAGGTCTTCGCCGTAGTCCTCGCTCTCACAGGGCGGATCATCCCCGTGCTTGCGGGGGAATCCTATTTCTGGTATGCGCTGTACCGGAACGCCCATGTGGCCAGCGCCTACGCGGTAGTAATCATGGCCCTTTCCGCCACGCTCACTGGGTTCTACCTCCGGCTGCTGCGCGTCCGGGAGGAGCAGATGGGATGACCCGAAAGGCCCTGCGTCCCTTCGTCCTCTACCTCCTCATGGCCGTTATCGGAGCGTGGGTGCTGGCTCCTCTCGTGCTCATCACCCTGGCCACGTTCACCCCCCAACTGGAGCTCTATCGCTGGCCCAAAGCGTTCCTTCCCAGCCGCTTTTCCGGGGAGACTCTGGCCTTCTTCCTCACCACCGAGGGGGTTCTGCGCGCAACGTTCATGAGCCTTCTCGTGGGGATCCTGACCATCGGTCTCGCGATGGCCATCGGCGCGCCTGCAGGGTACGCCACGGCCCGTTTCTCCTTCCGGGGGAAGGATGCCTTCCGCCTGGCGATCTTGCTCACGAGGATGTTCCCGGTGGCCATTTTGGCCATTCCCCTGGCGGTGAGCTTCATCAAGGTAGGGCTCTACGACACCCCTCTGGGGGTTGCCATTGCCCACACTGCCCTTGCCCTTCCCATCGTCATCCTGATCACCACGAGCGTCTTCCTGGGAGTGCCGAAGGACCTGGAGGAAGCGGCGATCACGTTAGGGTGCACGAGGCTCCAGGCATTCCTGAAGATCGTCTTGCCCCTCGCTCTCCCTGGGCTGGCCGCGGCAGCGATGTTCACCTTCGTCCTCTCCTGGAATGAGGTGTTCGCGGCTACGATCCTCACCGTGCGCAACCGGACCCTGCCCGCGCTGGTGGTCTACCTGCTCGGCCTCTCCCCGCTCAACTTCCGCTTCGCCGGGGGCTTCTTCATGGTCGTCCCGGCCCTCGTGGTGATGTTCATGATCCGGAGGTACCTAACGCACCTTTGGGGGATCACGATCCGGTAGGTGGTGGCTTTGGCAGAGATCCAGCTGAAGAACGTGCGCAAGACATTCGGGAAGGTGGTCGCAGTCCATGAGATCACCTTGACCATCCGGGACGGGGAGTTCCTCGTGCTCCTGGGGCCGAGCGGATGCGGGAAGACCACGACGCTCCGTTGCATCGCCGGGTTGGAGGTGGTGGACCGCGGCCGCATCCTCATCGGAGGCCGCGACGTGACGCACCTCCCTCCCAGCCGCAGGGGGATCGCCATGGTGTTCCAGAGCTACGCTGTCTTCCCACATATGAACGTCTTCGAGAACATCGCCTTCGGGCTGCGGGTGCGGAAGTTCCCGCCTTCGGAGATCCGGAAGCGCGTGCAGGAGGCCGCAGAGCTCCTGCAGATCGGGGAGCTGCTCCAGCGCTATCCTGCCCAACTCTCTGGCGGGCAGCGCCAACGCGTCGCCGTGGCCCGTGCCATCGTCATGCGTCCTGAGGTCCTCCTCATGGATGAGCCGCTATCTAACCTGGATGCGCTCCTGCGGCTACACATGCGAGCGGAGCTCAAGCGTCTCCACCGGGAGATCCGTTCCACCACCGTCTACGTGACCCATGATCAGGTGGAGGCCCTGAGCCTTGGCGATCGCGTTGCCGTCATGCGGGAAGGCCGGATCGTCCAGTGCGATACCCCGGAGAAGGTGTATACGGAGCCCCAGGACGTGTTCGTAGGGAGTTTCATCGGGAGCCCTCCCATGAACTTCCTCCAGGGGACTGTGGTGGCGGCCGATGCGTCGCTGTTCGTCGAGGCCGCAGGGGTCCGCCTTCCCCCGCCCGAGATGTTCGAAGGGGTGCTGAGGGACCGTGTGGGGGATCCAATCCTGCTGGGGATCCGGCCGGAGAACATCGAGGTCCACAAGGAGCCACGGAGCGATGCCCTCCCTGGGCAGGTGGTGGTGGTTGAACCCATAGGGTTCCAGAAGTTGCTCACCGTTCAAGTCCACGGGGCGACCCTGAAGGTGACCGCGGAGGCGGACAAGGCCGTCTCCCCGGGAGAGCAGGTATGGCTCCGGGTCGACCCCCGGAAGATCCGGGTGATGGACCCTCAGACAGGCGGTGCGCTCTCTCCAAGAGAGAAAGGCCTGTAGCGCAGTCACCCCGCCAAAATCCTGAAACGGATTCGGGCACCCCCAAGACACCCAGAGCTTGGTTCGATACAATGGAACAAGGTCGAATGGTGCGCGAGGGGAGAGTGTCCATGCGGATCGCTGTGTTTGGGGCAGGGGGGATCGGAGGCTATTTCGGGGGTCGCCTCGCCCTGGCAGGGGCGGAGGTACACCTGATTGCCCGCGGCGCGCACCTCTCCGCCCTTCAGGAGAAGGGGCTCCGCGTGCGCAGCATCGCCGGCGATTTCCAAGTCCAACTCCCGGCGACAGACGACCCTCGGTCGATTGGGCCGTGTGACTTTGTGCTCTTCTGTGTGAAGTCCTATGACACAGAAAAGGCTGCCGCTCGCCTCCACCCCCTCCTGGACCGGGAGACCGCTGTGGTCTCCCTTCAGAACGGCGTCGACAACGAGGAGAAGATCGCGCGGGCTATTGGCTGGCCGCACGTCATGGGAGGTGCGGCGTACATCTTTGCCACCGTCGCCGAGCCTGGTGTGATCGAGCACACTGCGGGACCTGGCCGGATCGCCTTCGGGGAAATGGACGGAACCCGCAGCGAGCGGGCGGAGAGGCTCCTGGCGTTGTGCCAGGAGGCCGGGATCCCCGCGGAGATCCGGGAGGATATCCAGGTCGTCCTCTGGGAGAAGTTCGCTTTCATCTGCGCCCAGGCGGGGCTGACTGCTACGACCCGCCTTCCCACGGGGGAGCTCCGGGAGATCCCAGAGACCCTGGAGATGTTCAGGGAGGTCGTGGAGGAGGTGGCCTGTGTGGGGAGGGCGGAGGGTGTGCCTCTCCCCGAGGACCTCGTGGACAGGACCGTGGCGACGTTCCAGTCCCTCGATCCCGGAGCATTCTCCTCCCTGCACCACGACCTCACCCACGGGAGGCGGATGGAGCTTGAGGCCCTCCATGGGACCGTGGTCCGCCTAGCGCGTAAGCACGGGATCGCCGTGCCCATGTGTGAGGCGATCTACGCCATCCTCAAACCTTGGGCCGCTCGGCAGGAAAAATGAGATCTCCGTCGAAAACCCGCAGCTAATACTGTCGACAATCGACAGAGTGATCCCGATGCGGGGGAGCATCTTTGCCGCCATAGGCCGGGAGGCCCTAGCTGACGCCGTAGAGCGGGCGATCCGCGACGCGATTCTCAGCGGCCGGCTCGCGCCGGGGGAGCGCCTCGTCGAGGCGAGGATCTCCCAAGAGCTTGGCGTCAGCAGGGCTCCAGTTCGGGAGGCCCTGGCGAGGTTGGAGCAACGGGGCCTTGTGGTCAGCCAGGCAAACCGGGGGACGTTTGTGGTCCGGCTCACTCCAGATGACATCCGGGAGATCTTTACCTTGCGCCGCGTCCTGGAGGGACACGCCCTGGCGTCCGCGCTCGTCCGGATCGAACCGAAGGATCTGGTCTACCTCGAGGAGCTCACGGCGGCCATGCGGGATGCGTCAAAGGTGGGCAACGTGGAGGCGGCCATGGAGCGGGATCTCGAGTTCCATGCCTACCTGGTCAAGCTTTCCGGTTCCCGCCGCCTGCTGGCGATGTGGTCCAACCTCGTGGACCAGCTCCGGTCCCTCAGTACGAAGTTCCAATCCCTCTACCCGGACCTGAGCCTTTTGACCAAGTCCCACCAGGCTACTGTGGAGGCGCTGGGGAGGGGGGATCATCAACGCGCCGCTGACCTCCTTGAGGCTCACCTCAAGGAGGCGGAATCCCTCCTGGTGCGCTCTCTGGAGGGAGACCATGCTTGAGGTCAGGCGCTTGGCCCTCAACCGGATGTCCTCCTTCCGCGGCGGGAAGCTGAGCCTCTCGCTCTCTCTCACATCCCGGGCGGCGTCGGCACGCCCGTGGGCCGCTCAGGCAATCGACGTGTTCATCTACAACGTGTACTTCACCTCGTTCTTCCTGGCCTTGGTGTTCCTCTACGTGACCGCCTTCTCCGTTGCCCCTCCCAGGGATCTCATCCCCGGCATCCTCGTGGCTTCCGCCGTCGCGGTTTTCCCAATCGGGACCTACGCCCTCATGTCCATCACGATCCCCCGGTTCGGCGGGGACTACGTGTACGTGGGGCGGGTGTTGCACCCCCTCCTGGGCTTCTTGTCCAGTTGGAACTGGGTCTTCTGGCTGTGCTTCTGGATCGGGTTCGGGGCTTATTCCTTTGCCACCGTGGGGCTCTCAGGCCTCCTCACCGCCCTTGGCCTCACCCTCCAGGCCCCTCCCTTCCTGGAGCTCTCTCGCTGGATTTCCACCCCTCCCATCACGTTCGTGATCGGGACCATCGTCATCGCAGGGATCGCCCTCCTCGTCAGCATCGGCCTTTCCTTCTTCCTGCAGGTGCAACGGTGGACGTTCTCCCTCGCGGTCCTCGCCACGATGGCCATGGTGATCACCTTGGGGAGCACAAGCCACGAGGCGTTCGTGGCGCGCTTCAACGAAGTCCTGGGTCCGGTGCTGAATTCCGCGGACCCCTACCACGCGGTGATCGCCCGCGTGCAGGGCGTGCCGCTGGAGAGATCGAGCTCCTTCCGGTCTGTCCTCGCGGTGATCCCGGCGGCATTCCTCGTGCTTCCGTGGACGATTGGGAGCGCGTTCATCACTCCAGAGCTGAGGGAGGTCCAGCACAGCCAGATCAGGGGGATGCTCGGCGCCTTGCTCTTCGTCTCGGCGACCACGGTTTTGCTGGGGACCCTCCTGGTCCATGTGGCCGGCCCCCAACTCCTCGTGGCCCTCGCGGTGCAAGACCCAAGTGGCCCCTCGCTCCCTCTCCGCCCCTACTTCAGCGACCTCACCTACCTCCTCCTCCAGAACCCCGTGTTGCTCGTGGTTTCCGGGATAGGGTTCTTGTGTATGGGCTGGATGTATATGGCCCAGAACATGATCAACAACTCCCGCGTCCTCCTGTCCTGGGCATCCGATGGCCTCGCCCCGCCGATGCTGGGCCGCATCCACCCTCGGCTGCGCACACCGGTCCCTGCCATCTTCGCCGTGTCCGTGGTCGCCGAAGCCTTCCTCGGGATCCTCACCTTCTCCCCTGCTCTCCGCCTGCTCAGCAGCATCCTGGCGTTGACCCTCTCCGTGGCCCTGGTAGCACTGAGCGCGGCCGTCCTGCCGTACCGGAGGCCGCACCTCTTCGCGGCCTCCCCTGCGGGCTGGCGGCTGTTGGGGGTCCCCCTCCTCTCCCTCCTCGGGATCGGGACGCTGGTCGCCCTCGCGATGGTCGATGGCTATTACCTCCTCGATGTCCGGTATGGGGCGAATTCTCCCAGTTCCCTTGGGTTCATCCTCCTGGGCCTCGCAAGTGGGCTGGTCTACTACTTCATAGCGAGGCGGAGGGATTGGGGGGAGGACCGTTGAGCAACCAGACCGTTCGCCAGGCTTCCCGGGGTCCCGCCGCGGCGCCCTCCCAAGCGCGGGAGCTGGAACCCATCCCCCAGCAAGCCTATCCTCGGAGGACACCCTGGAGCCGCCTGCGGAGGAACCCCGTCGCGATGGGCGGGCTCGCCGTCGTAGTCGCCGTTGTCGTCGTGGCCCTGTTCGCGCCCTACCTGGCGCCCTTCGACCCTGCCGCCCAATTCCCCGATGGCCTTACTCCTGACGGGAGACCCCTCCCTCCGGGTAGCCGCTTCCTCCTGGGAACCGACCTCCTGGGCCGTGACCTCCTCTCCCGGATGATCTACGGAGCCAGGATCTCCCTCTTGGTGGGCGTCGTTGCGAACGGGGCGGCTCTCGCGATCGGCACAGGACTGGGGGTCCTCGCAGGGTACTTCCGCGGGTGGATAGGGATCCTGTTCATGCGGTTCACCGACCTGATGATGGCGTTCCCTGCCCTGATCCTGGCCATCGCACTGGCGGCGATCCTGCGGCCGAGCCTGTGGATCGTTGCCTTGGTGATCTGCCTGGTGAACTGGGTGTGGGTGGCCAGGGTCATCTACAGCCAGACGCTCTCCCTCTCTCAAAAGGAATTCGTGGAGGCAGCCAGGGCGGTTGGCGCGTCCACCTCGAGAGTCCTCCTCCGGCACATCTTCCCGCACCTTTGGTCCACGATGCTCGTCTGGGGGACGCTGGGGATCTCTACGACGGTCCTGTTCGAAGCTTCCCTCTCCTTCCTCGGGGTGGGCGTGCGCCCGCCCACCCCAAGCTGGGGTGGGATCATCAACGAGAGCCAGTCCTATTTCCTCGATGCGCCCTGGCTCGTGGCCTTCCCGGGAGTGGCCATCCTGCTCACCTCCTTAGCCTTCAACCTCTTGGGGGAAGGGCTGCGGGACGCATTCGATCCACGGCAGGTGAGGAACCTATGATCCGGTACCTGGCTGGGAGGTTCGCCCAATCTTGCCTCGTCCTCTTCGGGGTGACCCTGTTAACCTTCTTCCTCCTGTTCATCCTGCCCGCAGATCCAGCCCGCATGATCGCGGGGAGGAGCGCGACCATCGAGACGGTCAACCGGATCCGCGCAGAGCTTGGGCTGGACCGGCCCGTTCCCCTCCAGTACCTCCAGTACGTCGCGCGCCTGGTTCGCGGCGATCTGGGCAGGTCCTATGCCCAGAAGATCGAGGTCCGTGATCTCCTGCTCTCGAGGCTCGCTGCCACAGCGTATCTCATGGTTGCCGGGATCGGGTTCGAACTCCTCCTCGGGATCCCTGCCGGCGTCCTCGCGGCGTTACGCCGGGGGTCGACGGCCGACCGGCTCATCATGGTCGGCGCGTTCGCCGGAGTGTCGGCCCCCCAGTTCGCCGTGGGGCTGCTCCTCCTGTACGTCCTCGCCTTCCGATGGGGCCTGTTCCCCCTTGGGGGGTACGGCTCGTTTGCGCACGTGATCCTGCCTGCGTTCACACTCGGAATCGCTGGAGGGGGGTGGTACGCACGGATGATCCGGTCTTCGCTCGTGGATGTCCTCGACCAGGACTATGTGAGGACCGCTCGGGGGAAGGGCCTTCCGAGGGGGAAGGTGGTCCTCAAGCACGCCCTGCGCAACGCGCTCCTCCCCATCGTTTCCATGGTCGGCCTGGACATCGGCACCTTCATGGGCGGGGTTGTCGTGGTGGAGTCGGTGTTCGGGTGGCCGGGGATCGGGCAGCTCGCCTGGCAGGCGATCCAAATCGTGGACATCCCGGTGATCATGGGGGTGGTCATCGTCTCTGCGCTCGCCATCATGGCGGGGAACTTGCTGGCCGACTTGATCTACCCGTTCCTCGACCCTCGCATCCGGTACGAATGAAACGCAGAGAAGGAAGGAGGTAAACGATGCGATCGAGACTTTGGGTACTTCTCCTCATATTCCCGCTCTGGCTTTCCCTCGTTCCCACCGCTCCTGCCCAATCGGGCGGGTCGATCGTCGTGACGTTCAAAGACGACGTGAGCACGCTGGATCCCGCCATCGGCTACGACTGGCAGAACTGGTCCATCATCAAATCGATCTTCGACGGCCTGATGGACTACGCACCGGGGACGACGAAGCTCGTCCCGCATCTCGCCGAGTCCTACTCCGTCTCCAAGGACGGCAGGACGTACACGTTCAAGCTGCGGAAGGGCGTCAAGTTCCACAATGGGCGCGAGGTCGTTGCGCAAGACTTCAAGTACACGTTGGAACGCGTCCTCAACCCCAAGACGCAGAGCCCCGGCGCAGGCTTCTACGGGGGCATCCAGGGGGCCGAGGCGTTCGCTAGCGGGAAGGCGAAGGAAGTGAGCGGGATCAAGGTCGTGGACAAGTACACCCTCCAGATCACCCTCACCAAGCCGAACGCCGCGTTCCTCCACACGATGGCGTTGAACTTCGCGCACGTCGTCCCCAAGGAGGAGGTAGAGAAGGCGGGGGCTGACTTCGGGCACAAGCCTGTCGGGACGGGCGCGTTCAAGTTGAAGGAGTGGGTCCTGGGGCAGCGCGTCGTGCTCGTGCGCAACCCCGACTACTTCATCAAGGGACGTCCCCTGGTCGACGAGATCGTCTTCCAGGTGGGGGTCGATCCGAACGTGGCCCTGCTCCGCTTGCAGCGCGGGGAGGTGGACATCCTGGGCGATGGCATCCCACCGGCGCGGTTCGTGCAGATCATGCAGGATCCCCAGTGGAGGAAGCTCGTGGAGGTCGGAGACCAGCTCCACACGGGGTACGTGACCATCAACACGCGGATGAAGCCGCTCAGCGACGTGCGCGTCCGCAGGGCCATGAACATGGCCATCGATAAGGAGCGGATCATCCGCATCATCAACGGCCGTGCCATCCCCGCGGTCCAGATCCTTCCGCCGTTGATGACCGGGTACGACAAGACCTATAAGGGATACCCCTATGACCCTGCTGGGGCAAAGAAGCTCCTCGCCGAGGCGGGCTACCCCAACGGGTTCTCCACGGTGCTCTATGCCAACAACACCGACCCCAACCCGCGCATCGCCCAGGCGATCCAGCAGGACCTCGCCAAGATCGGGATCAAGGTCGAGCTGAAGACCCTTGCCCAGAGCACGGTGATCGAGGCGGGAGGCAAGGGGGAGGCGCCGCTCATCTGGTCCGGCGGGATGGCCTGGATCGCCGATTACCCTGACCCCAACGACTTCTACTGGCCTATCCTCTCCTGTGCCAGCGCCGCGCCGGGAGGTTGGAACTGGGCCTGGTACTGCAACAAGGAGCTGGAGAAGCTCGCCGAGGAGGCCGATGCGCTCGTCCAGCCAGGTCAGGAGGCAGAACGCGCCGAGCGCTTCCGGAAGATCTTCCGGGCGATCATGCAGGATGCGCCCTGGATCCCCATCTTCCACGAGAAGCGCTACACCATGCATTCAGCCCGTGTGGGAGGGGCCAAGGGGATCTTCGTGGATCCCATCCACATCCCTGTCCACTACGACGAGGTGAGGGTGGTGAAATGAGCTACCGGACGATTCACCAGGCACACCATCATTTCGGGTGGGATCACAGCATCCCCCCTGTCCTGCACATCTCCCCAGGGGAGACGGTGGAGTTCGAGGTGATGGACGCGTCTGGGGGCCAGCTCAGTGCCACCTCCACGGCTGCGGATGTGGCGAGGTTGGACTTCGCCCGGGTGAACCCTGTCACGGGCCCCGTCTTCTTGGAGGGCGCGCAACCGGGAGACGCGGTCGCCGTGGAGATCCTCGAGTTGGAGGGGAGCGGGTGGGGGTGGACGGCGATCATCCCTGGATTCGGGCTCCTGGCGTCGGATTTCCCTGAGCCGTTCCTGCACATCTCCCGCTACGACGCCGACGGGGTCTCTTTCACAGGAGAGATCCGGATCCCCTTCAGACCCTTCCCGGGGACCATCGGCCTGGCCCCGGCGGAACCCGGCCTGCACTCTGTGGTCCCGCCGCGGGAGGTGGGAGGGAATATGGACATCCGTGACTTGACGCGTGGTGCCCGCCTCTACCTGCCGGTGCAGGTCCCCGGCGGCCTCTTCTCCGTCGGGGATACGCACGCGGCCCAGGGAGACGGGGAGGTGTGCGGGACCGCCATCGAATCGCCCATGCGGATCCGCCTCCGCTTCGACCTCGTCAAGGGGGCGGGGCTCCGGCGCCCGCAGTTCTCCCTCCCCGACGCTCCCACCCGTCACGTTGACGGGAAGGGGTACCACGTGACCACGGGGATCTCCCCTGATCTGATGCAGGCGGCTCAGGACGCCGTGCGGGATATGATCGACTACCTGGGGAAGGAATACCAGCTCGAGCCTCCCTTGGCCTACGCCCTGTGCAGCGTCGCCGTGGACCTGCGCATCAGCGAAGTCGTCGACGCGCCCAACTGGGTGGTTTCGGCCTACCTTCCAAAGTCCATCTTCAGGTAGGGAAGCAGGTGGGAGGGGAGGCCTTGTGGCCTCCCCTCCCTGAATTCGAGGTGGGGTCACAGGACGAACAGGGGGACCAGGAGGGGGACGAGGAGGGAGAGGACGGCCCCGCTGAGGAAGGCGAGGACCGCGGCATCCTCCCCTGCGGCCTTGGCGACAATGGGGAGGGTCACGTCCATGGTCGTGGCCCCTCCCGGCGCAACTGCGGCGATCCTCCCGATGTAGCGTGCGACGTAGGGAGTGACCGCCATCGCCAGGAGCTCCCGGAGGACGTTGGCGAGGAAGGCGAGGGCTCCGAGTTGCGGACTGTGAAGCCTGGAGAGGAGCACGGCAGAGAAGCTGTACCAGCCGAACCCCGCACCGACAGCGCCGGCGTCCGTGAGGGGCATCCGGAGGAGGGCGCCTGCAGCCACTGCCCCGGCTAGGCTTCCCGCTGCAACGGCGAGGGGGAGCAGGAGGACGCGGACGCCGAACCTCTGCACGACCTGCCAGGCCTGCCGGTTCCCCCCAACCTGGACTCCCACGAAGAAGAGGAGGACGCCGAGGAGGAGCGTCGTCACAGTGTCCAAGGATCGGGTGAGGCTCGGGGGGATGGCTCCGGCGTGTCCGAGGAACGCGCCGGCAACGACGGCCGCTGCGACGAAGGGACCCATCAGCCTATCCCCCCAGCCAGCCGCGCAGCACGAGGCGCACGGCCAGGACGCTGCCGGCGATCGCGAAGGCAGCGATGGTGACCGCCTGGACCCCCATCTCCTGGAGCTGCGCCGTCACGCGGGGGTCGCTCCCGAGCCGCGCTCCCATCACGAGGAGGAGCAGGAAGAGACTGACGAGAATCAGTGGGTCGAGGAAGCGGTCGAGCCGCGCAATTGCGGTGCTCCTCCACCCGATGAGGAGTCCTGCGAGGAAGGGCACGACGATGATCCACATGGCCAGCCTCCCGGATCCCAACTATCAGGGATCATAGGGGGCAGGCCGATTCCTGTCAACGCTTTCTCTCCTCCAGGTGCTACGGTGTAGCACGATTCCCGTCCGTTTGCTCAAAGCATCTGGCGGGGACTCCGAATGTCGGCGCGACGGGGGCCCCACTCCGTTGTGGCGGGATGCCTGCGCCGGCGGGCAAGGAGGTCCCGAAGCCCGGCAGCCTGCTTCTGGCGCGGCGCAGGCTTCCACCGGAAGATCCGGCGCTCCATGCGTTCGAACCCCGAGAAGATCCCCAAGACGACGGCGACAACGAGGACGATCAGGGCGATGGTCAGGGACGCGTTGTAGGTGCTCTGCGCGAACGAAAGGAGGTATCCCAGCCCCCGGCTCGACGCCACGAACTCCCCGACCACCGCTCCTGTGAACGCAAACCCCGTCGCCACCTTCAGCCCGCCCAAGAGCCAGGGAGCGAGGGAGGGGAGGTAGACCTCACGCAGGAGGTCCATCCTGTCTCCCCCAAGGGTCAGGACCCTGTCGATCAAGCGGGGGTCGACCTCCCGGATCCCCGAATAGACGGCGAAAAAGATGACCACCGTCACGAGGAGGAAGCTGAGGGCGATCTTGGAGGCGATCCCGATGCCGAACCAGATGACGAACAAGGGGGCGAGGACGATCCGGGGTACGGCGTTGAGCAGGGCCATCGCGGGTTCGAGGAGGTCGGCCACAGGCTTGAGGAGGGCGGCGGCAAGGCCCAGGAGGCCCCCGACGATCACGCCGGTGACCAAGCCCCCGAGCGCCTCAAAGACGGTGGTCCAGAAGTGTGCCCAGGTCTGCGGGCTTGCCATGAGCTCGAGGAGGACCGCGGCGATGTGGGTCGGGGGCGGGGCGATCAGGGGGCTGATCCACCCCAAGCGGGAAGCACCCTCCCAGGCCAGCAGGAAGAGGAGCAACGCCGTAGCCCGCCTCACTGCCGGACCACCTCCCACCCCATGCGGAGGACCTCCCCCTCGAGGTCGCTCCAGATCTGCTGGAGGAGGCGTCCGAAAGCAGGGTCGCTCCGCACCCGGATGAGGTCACGGGGGTAGGGGAAGGGGACCTCGTAGACCCGCCGGATCCGCGCCCGGGGCCCAGCGGACATCAGGGCGACCCGCTCCGAGAGGGCGATGGCTTCCTCCAGGTCGTGGGTGACGAGGAGGACGGTGAGGTTCTCCTCCCGGACGAGCGCCAGGAAGTCCGCCTCCAGGATGTTCCGGACGATGGCGTCGAGGCTGGCAAAGGGCTCGTCCATCAGGAGGATCCGGGGGCGGGCTGCCAGGACCTGGGCGAGGGAGGCCCGTTTCTTCATGCCCCCGGAGAGCTCATGGGGGTAGGAGCTCCGGAAGGCGTGAAGGCCTACGCGCTGGAGCCACTCCTCCACCGTCTGTGCCGCCTGTGCCCAAGGGACACCCCGGAAACGCAGCCCGAGGGCGACGTTCTCCCCCACGGTCCTCCAGGGGAGGAGGGCATCCTCCTGGAAGAGGAACCCTATCTCTGGGGAAGGCCCGTCGACAGGTCTGCCGAAGACGTAGATCTCTCCGTTGACCGGGGGGAGGAGTCCTGCGATCGTCCGGAGGAGCGTGCTCTTGCCGCACCCCGAGGGGCCCACGAGGCTCACGAAGCTCCCCTCAGGGACCTCCAGGGTGAGGCCCTCAAGGACGGGGGCGTCGCCGTAGGAGACTGTGAGGTTCCGGACCTCCAGGGCGCTCATAGGCTCTCCACGATGGCGTTGTCGATGATCTGGCGGACATCGACCTCCCGCGGGAGGACCCCTGCCTGGCGCTGGATCTCCTCCACGCGACGCACGGCCTCGAGCTGGATGCGCCCGTCCCGCGGGTAGAGGGACCGGCGGTGGCGGGCGAGGATCTTCTCCAGGAGGGCACGGTCGCCCCCCACCACGAGCTCCCTGGGTAGAGCGTCGACGAGCAGCCTGGGGGTCCCGAAGTGGATCACCCTGAGGGCCTTGGTGAGGGCCCGTGCGAGCCTGCGCATCTCCTCCCGCCTGGCCTCCCACTCCTCCTGCCGTACCGCCACGCCCATGAACTCATAGCTCCCCCCGAGGTACCGCTGGGCGTCCTTCAGGTCCATCAGGTTCACGAGGACCCTCCCCCCGGCTTGCTCAATGAGCGTGGCCGCGGGTTCCTGCACCATCCCTGCGTCCACATGGCCCACCCGCAACGCCTCGAACAGGTTCGGGCCGAGTGTGGCGTACCGCACAGAGTCGGGGTCGACACCTGCCCTCCGCAGGAGGTAGACGAGGAGGAGGTGGTCCGCGTTCCCAATGGCTGAGACACCTACCGTCTTGCCCCGGAGGTCGGCCAGGGTTCGGAGCGTGCCCGCGCGCTTGGGACTTGTGGCCAGGGCGAACAGCGGTAACCTCCCTGTGGTGAAGAACCGGACGATCTTCGCCCCACGGGCGAAGGCCGAGAGGGCCACGTCGAAGGAAGTGGCCGCGTAGTCCACGGCGCCGCCCACGAGGGCCTGCATCGCCGCGGTTCCGCCGCGCATGTACACCAGTTCCACGTCCAGACCCTCCTCGGCAAAGTAACCGAGGCTCCTGGCCACTTCATAGGGGATGACGCACAGGAGCTGGCTGCAGAAGGCGAGTCTGACCTTCCGTCTCTGGGCGGCGGCAGGGAGGGGGAGGTGAAAGAGGCTCAGTCCAACCGCCAGCCGGGCGAGCCAGCCCAGGAACCCCCGCCGGGTCACCGGGGAGTCCCGAGGGACCAACAGGACGGGTGAAGCCTCCTCGCAACACCCAGGATCGTTGGACTGGGGAAGGCTCAGGAAGAAATCCTCCAGATCGTCCATTGGGGTAAATCCCCGCGTCATGGCCATCACCTCGCGCACCTCTCCACACGACTCAGAGAGGGGAGTATGGGGAAATAAGCGGTATGGGAGGTCGGGAGAGCGGAAGCCCGGTCCGTCTGGGTACTAGACGGATCCTGGCCCCCGCCCCGGACAGATACATTGCCGCGGGGCAAAGATGAGGACGCTGTGGATCGAATCGCCGGAACGCATCTTTGTTGACTATTCTAGTAGACTTTCTGGATCCCAGTCAATAGCGGATTCTCCAGGGGGACCTGTTTAAAAAGCTTCCCCTTCCGGATGGCTTGCTCAAGTATTGTTTGAAAAACAAATACGCTCAAGAACCGATGGATTAACCCGATCGAAAAAGTGTTGACATAGCGGTGACTTGTGATAGAATTGAAGCCAGGCGCGCGAAGTGTAGAATGGGCATAACTTAAGGATTTACGGAAACGCGGAGCGTGGAACATGGACGCCACGCGCGAGATGATGATTGCACCCCAAACCAGAAGCCAGGGAAGGGTCCCGGAGCATGCGCTGATCCAGTGGCTCCGTGGCCTCGCTGACCTCGTGGATTCCGGCGTCCCGTTGACGCAGAGTCTTGAAGTCCTGGGAGCTTCGCGGGAGACCCGGAGCCTGAGCGCCGCAGCGTCCCGTTACGTCGAGCGCGGTATGCCGCTCTCGTTCGCGCTCCTCGGATATACCCCGGACATCGTCCCTGCGATCCTGCGCGCTGGCGAGGCTTCAGGACGGCTTCCAGAGGCTCTCCGGAACGCGGCGGGTTTCTTGGAGACGCGGCAGCAAACCCGCCAGATGCTCCGTCGGGAACTCGGTATGCCCCTCGCCACCGCGATCTACACTTCCCTCGTTTTCATCTTTGTGATCCTGGTCGTTGTCCCGCGATTCTCAGCCTTCTACGGACGCCTTGGGATCACTCCCCCGGCGCTCACGAGGGCTATCGTCGCCCTTAGCGACCAACTGCGGGCGAACTGGGCGCTCTTTCTCAGCCTCTTCCTGCTCATCGCCGCAGCTATTTGGCGGTGGGCTGCGCGCCTGGAGGTCGTACGCAGGTCCCATCTCGGCGTATTCTACTGGGCCCTCAGCGCGCTCCTCAAGAGCGGCGTCCCGATCGTCGAGGCGTTGCGCCTCGCCGGGGTCGCCTCCGGCATGGATGCGGTTTATCGATCTTCTGACCTCGCGGCGCGGGATGTCGCCAGCGGGGAGGATCTGGTGGGCACGCTACGCCGGCACGATCTCGTGCCTCCGGACCTCCTCGTGCTGCTCGGGAGCGGCGCGACGAGCGGGCGGCTACCCGAGGTGTTAGAGTCCATGAGCCGTATCGCCCACCAGAAGGTACAGGACACCGTTGGCCGGGCCCTCCGGTGGCTCGGCGGGACGGCGATTCTGGCCGTAGGAGCGGCCATCCTCCTGCTGGCGACCTCCGTATACGTCCCGGTGTTCCAACTCGCCCTTTCCGCACTGGGAAAGATGCTGGCCCCCGGACCGTAGGGGAGGTGAAGTTTGATGGCATGAATCTTGCTCTGTAGGGTACTTAAGGATCCCGCATTTGCCGTCGCAACGAAAGGAGGGGTGTCTATCATGCGCAGGCTCGGAGCTTCTCAACGTTCCAAGCAGGGTGGGTTTACCCTGCTCGAAGTTGCTGTGGTGCTTTCCATCATTGCCATCCTGGCCGTCCTCCTCACGCCCACGGTCGCGAACATGCTAGATAAAGCCGCACTTTCGGCGGCATTGAACGATGCGAAAGCGATCAAGACGGCGTTGGATATGTATTTCGACGATCAGAAACCAAAAGAGTACCCTGCTTCACTTGCGGATTACGACGCACTGAGATCAACGCTGGCTTCCTACCTTGCATTGCCCTCTGATTCTACGAAGGCGAGTTTCTCGTTTGTAGCGTATTGCCGGGGGACGCCAACCTTTACCGCCACCACGGTTACCTGTGCCGGCACCGATAAGAACAAGTTCGGCCTCTTGATTAAGGCGAGAAACTCAGCAGAAACACCCATTCAAATCTCACACACGGGCGTTGCTTACTAAGTCATCCTGTAAGCTTCTCCTGCGGTTCAGGAATACATAAGGTGAGTCGCCCAGGGAGAGAGCGGAGTGGCAAAGACCCGACCGCGCATTGGGGACATCCTGGTTGAAGCCGGCCTCCTCACCCGGGAGCAGGTTGAGGAAGCACTGGCGCGTTCAAGGGGGAGGCGGCTTGGTCAGGTCCTCGTAGAATCGGGGCTTGTGAGCGAGGAGGAGATCGCCCAGGCTCTTTCGCGTCAGCTCGGGATCCCTCTCATCGACCTGCGCCGGAACCCTCCAGACCCACGGTGCGTGGCGCTCGTCCCGGAATCCCTCGCTCGGGCCCACCACCTCGTCCCTGTGCAACTCATTGACCGATCCCTGTTCGTGGCGTTGGCGGATCCTACGGACGTGGTCGGGATCGATGCAGTCGAGAAGGTCACAGGGCTATCGGTGAAGCCCGCCGTTGCACCTGAATCCGAGGTTGCCGCGGCGATCCAGCGGAGCTATGGACTCTACGTACATCCCGACCTCGTCCTTGGGGAGATGGCTAGGCGCGAGGAGGTTACGAGTCCTGCGATCCACGTCGTGGATTTCCTCCTCTCCCACGCAGTCTCCCACAGGGCAACGGACGTGCACATCGAGCCCGAGGAGGAGGCAGTCCGCGTACGCTACCGCATCGATGGATTCCTTTATACCGTCACCGTGCTCCCCAAGGAGGTCCACGCTGCTGTCGTCTCCCGTCTAAAAGTCCTTTCCCGGCTCGATATCGCAGAGCAGCGCCTTCCTCAGGACGGGGCATTTGAGATGACCATCGAGGGAACCGCGTTGGATATCCGGGTCTCCACCATCCCGACAGTTTACGGGGAGAGGGTGGCCCTCCGGTTGCTGGACAAGCACCGCCAGGTGTTGGGCCTCGACCAGCTGGGCATGCGGCCAGCCGTCCGGGAGGTCTATGAACGGCTCATTCAGAGGCCCTACGGCCTGATCCTCGTCAGCGGGCCCACGGGGAGCGGCAAAACCACAACCCTGGCAAGCACGATGATCCGGCTGAACTCTGGGGAACGGAACATTCTCACCATCGAGGATCCTATCGAGTACCGGATCAGAGGGGTGAGCCAGGTTCAGGTCAACCCAGATGCTGGGCTAGACTTTGCAACCGGGCTCCGTTCCGTCCTCCGCCACGATCCCGACATCCTCATGGTCGGAGAGATCCGGGACCCAGAGACTGCGCGAATTGCCACCCATGCTGCCCTTGCGGGGACCTTGGTCCTCGCCACCATCCACACGAACGATGCGCCTACGGCCCTGCTCCGGCTGGTCCAGATGGGCGTCCCACCCTATCTCATCGCTTCCGCGGTGATTGGAGTCCTCTCCCAACGGCTTGTGCGCCTCCTCTGCCCGTCCTGCAAGCAACCAGCAGCACAGCCTCAGGATCCCCTTGCGTGGATCGAAAGGGTCGTTGGGGAAAAGCCAGCCCCTGATGAGGAGATCCCACCCCCGCACATTTCCCTCGCCAGGGGCTGCAGGCGTTGCCAGTTCACCGGCTACCTTGGCCGGACTGGGATCTTCGAGATCCTCGCGATGACCCCGCGGATCCAGGAATTGCTCTTGGAAGGCGCATCGCAGAAGGACATTGAAGCGCAAGCCCGCGCCGAGGGGATGCGGAGCATGCGGCTGGACGGCGCGCTGAAAGTTCTCGCTGGCCTCACTACCCTGGAGGAGGTCCGCCGCGTCACGGACCTCGGGGACGTCCTCTGAGTCACCAAGTTCCTGGAACGGATTCGGGCACCCGACCAAAAGCCGTGTCCGGGTTTTGGTAGGGACCCCTCGGTGGGACCCTCTTCAAGACGGCCTCAGAGCTCGACCGGCACTCTCCTGCGGACTTCCACGCCGTAGGCGTCCCACGTCTTCCCTCCTTGCCGTGGTTTCAGGAGGGAAAGCTCGGCATCGTAGGCGTAGGCTTCCACCCCTTCCCGTACGGCCCGCCGGAGCGCCCGTCCGAACTCGGGGTCAGCTTCGTCGTAGGGGGAGAAGACGACGGCGTCGGGGCGCTGGATGAGGAACAGCACGCACGCCCGAAGACCCGATCGCTTGGCTTGGATGAGTGCCTCGAGGTGGCGGACGCCGCGCTTGGTCGGGGCGTCTGGGAAGAGCGCCCTCCCGCCCTCCACGAGGTTGCACGACTTCACCTCCAGGAGACAGGCGGGGCGGCCGCGGGGGAACTCCAGGAGGAAGTCGAGCCTTGCGTTCTGGTAACGCGCCTCTGGGACGATCCGCACGGCCCCCCTGAATTCTGGGAGTGCACCTCCCTGCAGGGCCGCGTGGACCACCTTGGAGGGGAGCCGGGAGTCTGCGGAGACGAGGTGCCCGCGGTATCTGACGAGAACCACGTCGTACTGTGTCTTCCGCCCTTCCCCGTGGACCTCCCGGAGGACGATCTCCACCCCCGGCACGAAGAGCTCCCGCATCCTCCCGGGGTTTGGGAGGAAGGCCTCGACCCTGCGCCTCCCGATCCGGGCGATGGCGAGGAACTTGTTCGGGCGCTCGAGGAAGGTCGCGGGGTAGAGGGGTCCGGGGACAGTAAGGGTCATCGGGTCACCGGGGCGTCGGGTCTTTGGTCGCCGGCGGGGCCGAACAGCTCTGGGGAGCGGAATGGTGCAAGGGCTGCGGCGACGGCTACCTCGAGCATCTCCTCCCGGCGCAGGAGACCCCGGGTGAGCAGGCCGATGGTCCCGTGCGTCTCGTGGGCCTCCTCCGCCCCGAGCAACTCGTCGACGATGGGGCCCAGCTCCTCCCCTGCGAGGGCCCGCGACGCCAGGACTTCCGGGAGCATCACCCGGGGTCCGCTCCCCAAGCCCACTCGGCCACCCCGGTCCACGACGGCGACCCACGCGCACATCATCGCCCCGAAGGGGGTCTCCTCGACCCCTCCCTCGATCCCGATCCCGAGGTCGGCCCGGTAGCGCTCCAAAGCCGCCTTCGCCCGGTTGATGGCCCCCTGGACCGTCTCCTCCAGGCTCCGGGGCTGGGGAGACACCCCAGAGGGGATGTCCAGGGAGAGGATTTCCGCATCCGGGAAGGCTTGCTGGAGGACCCTCCGGGCAGCTCCGACCTTTGAGGGGCTGGTCGATCCAATCACGATACGCATCATCCATCCCGACGGGCGACGAGGTGGTCTGTGAGGGCGTGCATGTGGGGGAGTGCCTCCAGGCGCCAGACAGCCTCCCTTGCTTGGACCGCTGCATCTCCGATCACAGGCGTGGAGAGCCGGAGAAACTTCTCTTCCAGTTCTGCAGGTGTGAACGGGTTGTCGGCGAGCCCGCGCGACTGGAAGCACTCCTCCACGAGCTCCTCTCCCGTTGCCAGGGTGATCGTGACGCGGGCGGGCCGGGCTTCCGGGAGCATGGCAGTCAGCCGAGGGTCCTCGACCACCCGGACACGTGAGGCGAGGCTCCGGATGGTGGGGTTGTGGACGTTCCGGAGGCCGAAGGCTTCGGGACCCGTCTCCCGCAAGGTGAGGGCCGCTGCCACGGCGTAGGGGATGGAGAACTTGGCGGCGAGAGGGGTCTCTGGGGCCGGGTTGGTGAGCCTCGCCGCAAGGTTGTAGGTCTCCACGGTGATCCCCGCTACCTCCTCTGGCGAAGGGTCCCTCCTGCGGAGGATCTCCATGACCGCGTCCAGGGTGCTGTGGAGGTACTGACAGCATGCGTGCATCTTGAAGTAGTTCCGGGCCACATACCAAGTCGCCCCGAGTCCCTGCGTGAGGATCTCCGGATGGGTGGGATCTCCCAGGATCTCCCCGAGGACTGTCGGAAGGGCAGCGGGGTGGTGGGTGAATCCCCAGGCGATGCTCCGAGTCGCCAGGATGGCGTTCCGGAGGGCGACGCCCGTGAACAGGTTCCGGACCGTGGCCCCGGCAAGAGCGGCCCCCCAGTCCGAAGGGACGACGAGGCTTGCAGCAAGGTGGAGGGCGCCCTCCATCTGTTCAGGGGAATATCCCCAGAGGTGGGAGAGCGCCGCAGCCGCGCCCACTGCGCAGGCGCTCCCGTGCGGGTGGACGGCGCGCTTGAGGGTGAACGCTGCGGCGACGCGGGCGCCTACCTCATAGCCCGCGATGAAGGCGGTGAGGACAGCGGATCCTGGCATCCCTTCCTCCTCGGCTACGGCCAGGACGGCCGGCCAGACGTGCGCTCCCGGGTGGGCCCGGGCGAACTGGTTCCCCTCGTCGAGTTCAAGGGCCACGGTCGCGGCCCCGTTGAAGAGCGCAGCCCCTTCCGCGGCGGTGCGCACCCTCGTGCCAATCGCTGTCGCCCGGCCGGGGTGGGCAGCGAGATGGCTGGAAAGCCCTTCCATGCCAGGATCGAGGCTCCCTGCCAAGTTCGCGCCCACGAGGTCGAGGATCGTGAGCTTTGCCCGCTCGCGCACGGCCGGCGGGATCGATTCCCACCGCAGTCCTGCCGCGAACTCGACGAGATCCCGCAATCCAGCAAGTGGTCCTCCCATCTCCCGTACCCTCCGTGGATGTCCCTTCCACACCGGCCACTCCCCCTCCTCCTGAGTGGACGGAACCGGCAGGTTCGAGGAGGATTTTCCGGAGGGGAGGTCGAATAGGAAGATCTCGGAACGATGTTCCAGATTTTGGAACAGGGCAAGCCAGGGATGGGAAGAGGGAAAAGCGAGGCGGTGGACATCGTGGTCGTCGGCGGAGGTGGGGCGGGCCTGGTCGCTGCCCTTGCGGCCGCCGAGGGCGGGGCTCAGGTGGTAGTCCTGGAGAAGGCCAAGGACGTCACCTTCAGCAACACTGCTCGGAGCGGTGGCATGATCATGGCGGCGGGGACCCGGTTCCAAAGAGCCGCAGGCATCCAGGAGACTCCCGACGACCTCGCCAGGGACATCTTCGCGAGGAACAGCCATCAGAGCGACCCGGAGGTCACCATGGCCCTGTGCAGGACCGCCCCGCGCCTGGTGGAGTGGCTCGTGGACCGCTGGGGCGTGAGGCTGGAATTCGTCCAGGACTTCAAATACCCGGGCCACTCCCAGTTCCGGATGCACGCGCCGCCTTCCCGGACGGGCCGGGAGCTCATCACCCAGTTGTGGGAGGCTGTGGAGGCCCACCCACGCATCCTCTTCGTCCCTCATACAGCCGTGGAGCGTCTCCTCACAGGGCCTGGAGGGGAGGTCCGCGGCGTGGTTGCCGTGACGCAGGGCCGGGAGGAGATCCCTGCGAGGAGCGTCATCCTGGCCTGTAATGGGTTCGGGGCGAACCGGGAACTCGTGCGGAAGTACATCCCGGACATGGCGGAGGCATACTACTTCGGCGGAGTCGGGAACACGGGAGAGGCGATCCTCTGGGGCCTCGAGCTGGGCGCAGACCTTGCCTACATGGACGCGTATCAGGCCCACGCCACGGTAGCCTACCCCCACGGGACGCTGGTCACCTGGGCCGTGGTCGTCCACGGGGGGATCATCGTCAACAGGAAGGGGCAGCGGTTCGCCAACGAGGATATTGGGTATTCGAGCTTCGCCCGGCACGTCCTGCGCCAGGAGGAGGGGCTTGCGTACGTGATCTTCGATCAGCGCATCCTGGCCCTGACCCGGAGCTTCGCGGAGCTCCGGGAGAGCCTCGAGGCAGGGGCGATCCGCGGACCGTTCGAGACCCTCTCCGCCTTGGCGGAGGCCCTCCGCATTGATGGTCCTGGGCTCGCCGAGACGGTCTCCGCCTACAACAGGGCGATGCGCGGCGAGGGGTTGGATCCCCTGGGCCGGAGGGAGGGTCACCCCCTCTCCGCCCCTTACTACGGGGTGCAGGTGACGGGCGCCCTGTTCCACACCCAGGGCGGGTTGCGTGTGAACGCCAACGTGCAGGTGCTGCGCGAGAACCAGCCCATCCCCGGCCTCTACGCGGCAGGGGGATCCGCCGCAGGGATCTCCGGCCACGGCCCAGATGGGTACCTCTCCGGGAACGGGCTCCTGAGCGCTCTGGGGCTAGGGTACATCGCCGGCAGCCATGCTTCCCGTGCGTTGGCCAGGGCATAGTCCCCCAGGGAGGGTTTGATCATGCGCCTCCGCGTCATCACCCCCATCCATGTCACGCCGGAGGAGCTGGACAGGCGACAGGAACGCTACCGCCGTCTCGCTCCCCCAGGGATCACCCTCGAGGTATCGAACCTCCCTGACCATCCTGAGGTCCCCCGCAGGTTAGACAGCAGAGACGACATCGTGGCCTCGGAGTCCTTCGTCTATTCCGAGGGGATGAGGACGGATCCACGTGTCTACGATGGCATCTTCCTGGACTGCGTCCTCGATCCGGCACTCGAGCCCCTGCGCGCGGAGAGCGGGTTGGCCGTCTTCGGGCCGTTGCGCCTCACCCTCGGCCTCCTCTCCGGCCTGGGCTGGCGCTTCGCCGGGGTCTGCCGGAACGAGGCGATTGCCAGGGCGCTGGAGGAGCGCATCCGGTCCTACGGGTATGGGAGCCTCCTTGCGGGAGTGGAGGTGCTCTCCCTGGACTTCGCTGCGGTTTCCGACAACACTGTCTGGAACGCAGCGATGCAGGGAGTCCTTGATGCGCTCGAGGCGAGGGGGGAAGTGCAGGCGCTGGTCAATGGATGTTCCGCCGTAGACTGCACGGCCTCCCGCGGGGGGATGGTGAAGGTGATCGACCCTGTGGCCGTCTCCCTCGCCATGATCGCGACGGCCTATGCCACCCCGACAACACGTGCTCCCGTGAAGCACGATTCCTGTCCTTAAGATGGAACAGGATTCCCCCCTGTCCGCTTACGGCGGGCGTCGGGGGAGGCGGCTCGAGCAGGGAGGATGTCGCGGGACCGTCGTGGAATAACATGGAACATGGTTTCGAAATCTGGAACAAAACAGCGGGCGGGCGTCCCCTCCTCGTCCGCGAAGACCGTGGAGCGGGCGCTGGACATCCTCCTCGCCTTCCTCCGAGAAGGCCAGGAGCTGGGGATCACGGACCTCAGCCGCGCCCTGCGACTCCCCAAGGGGACGGTCCACCGCCTCGTGTCGACGCTTGCCGCCAAAGGGTTCCTGGCGAAGAACGAGGCGACTGGGAGGTACCGCCTGGGACTTTCCGTCTTCCGCCTGGGCAGCACCTTCCTCAACCAGATGGAGGTCCGGGAGGCTGCGCTCCCAGTGCTGCATGAGCTGGCCAGGGTCACAGGGGAGACGGTGAACCTGAACATCGCCCGCGATCGCCGCCGGGTATGCATTGAGAAGGTGGAGAGCAGCCACGATATCCGCCATTTCGTGGAACTCGGACGGCCCCTCCCTCTCTACTGCGGGGCCTCCGGAAAGGTCCTCCTCGCCTTCCTCCCTGAGGAGGAGATCGAGGCGGTGATCGCTGAGGGCCTGCGTCCTCTGACTTCACGGACAGTCACCGACCCGGACCGCCTCCGCCGCGAGCTCGCCGAGATCCGCAGGAGAGGCTATGCCGTGAGTCGGGATGAGCGGGTGGAGGGCGCATCCGCGGTAAGCGCACCGATCTACGACAGCGCAGGGCGTGTGGTGGCAGGGTTGACGATCTCGGGCCCTACCTACCGCTTCACTGCCGAGCGCGTGGTGCAATTCGTCAAGCTTGTGAAGCAGGGTGCTGCCAGGATCTCCGCGTCGCTCGGGTATTCCGCGGCAACAGGAGGGGAAGACACAAGGAAGAGAAAGGGGGGCTGATGAGGCATGGAAGGGAAACGCATCCGGCGTCGGGAGTTCCTCAAGTGGGCGGGCGTCGCTGGGGGGACAGCGCTGATCCAGGGTTGGCCGAACCTCCTGGGGTGGGTGGCCCATTCCCAGCCCAGGGAGGTGCGCATTGGCCACATCCACCCGCTCAGCGGGGGCCTCGCCCTGGAAGGGAATGAGATGAAGGACGCCATCACCCTGGCGGTGGAAGAAGTCAACGCAGCGGGAGGGATCAAGTCTCTCGGCGGCGCAAAGATCACCCTCCTCCATGGCAACAGCGAGGGTTCGCCAGAGAAAGGCGCGGCCGAAGCCGAACGGCTCATCGGGGAGGGAGTCGTGGGCCTCCTCGGGGCCTACCAGAGCGCCGTGGCTTTCGTCACGACCCAAGTCGCCGAGCGGCGGCGGACGCCCTTCGTCATCACCGTCGCCGTCGCCGACGAGATCCTGCGGAGAGGATTCCGGTACTCCTTCCGCGTGCAGCCCAACGCCGAGGCCATGGCCCGGTATGGCATCGAGTACCTCACGACCTTAGCTAAAACTTCTGGCACCGAGGTGCGCACGATCACCCTCATGCACGAGAATAGCCTGTTCGGGACCTCCATCGGCGACCACCTCCAGCGCTTCGCCTCCGCCGCGGGGCTACGCGTCCTGGAGCGCATCTCCTATCCTGCCGCCACGGCAGACGTGACCACAGAGATCAACAAGATCAAGGCCGCCAAGCCCGACGTGGCCATCTTCACCGGGTACTTCCGGGATGGCGTGCTCATCGCCAGGACCCTTGCGGAGCTTCAGGTAGACGTGAAGGGAGTCCTCGGCGTGGCCAATGGCGCCTTCAGCCACCCGCGGTTCTCCCGGGAAGCCGGGCCTGCGAGCGAGTACGTCATGGACTCTAACTACTACTATAACCCCGTCAACCCGCGCACTCGGGGGGTCTTCCGCCGGTACCAGGAACGCTTCGGAAGGCCCATGTCCACGCACGCCGTCTATGCCTACGTGGCCACCAAGGTGCTCATCGATGCCATTGAGAGGGCCGGATCGACGAACAGGGATCGGATCCGGGATGCCCTGGCCAAGACCAACCTCAAGGACCACATCCTCCCGCAGAAGGAGATCCGCTTCGACGAGCGGGGGGAGAACGTCAACGCGCGCCCTGTGCTCCTGCAGGTTCGGGGCGGCCAACCCCGGGTGATCCTGCCCACCCAGTACTCTGAGCTGACGGCGGTCTTCCCAATCCCCCGCAGGAGGTGAGGGGGACGTACCTGGTCCAGGCGGTGGTCAACGGCATCCTCCTCGGCGGGGTGTACGCCCTGGTGGCGCTCGGGCTCACCCTGATCTTCGGGGTGATGCGCATCGTCAACTTCGCCCACGGCGCCTTGATGATGGTCGGAATGTACACCGCCTACTGGATCTTCACGCTGTGGGGCATCAATCCCTACCTCTCCCTCCCCCTCACCATGGGGGTCCTCTTCCTCCTTGGCGCGGCTATCCAGCGCTTCCTCATCGATCCGATCCTGGACGCCCCCCAGCACAACCAGCTCCTCCTCACCCTCGGGGTGATGCTGTTCCTGGAGAACCTCGCCCTCTTCCTGTGGAGCCCCGACTTCCGCACCCTCCGGCTCCCCTGGCTCGAGGGGGCGGTGCGGGCGGGGTTCCTCCTCGTGAACAAGCCGCGGCTCCTGGCGTTCGCGTTCGCCCTCCTCTCCACGCTCGCCCTCTACCTGTTCCTGAAACACACGGAGACGGGGAAGACCATCCGGGCGACAGCCCAGGACCAGGTGGGCGCAGCCCTCGTGGGGATCGACGTCAGGAAGGTCAACGCGCTGACCTTCGGCATCGGGAGCGCCTGCGTGGGCATGGCCGGTGCCCTCGTGACCCCTTATTTCTACACAGCTCCGCAGGTCGGCCACGTCTTCCTCCTGATCGCCTTCGTGGTGGTGGTCCTCGGAGGGCTCGGGAGCTTCACGGGGGCGCTGGTGGGCGGCCTGATCGTGGGGGTCGGGGAGTCTATTGGCGCGTTGCTCCTCCCCGGCTCCTTCAAGGAGCTGGTGATCTACGCCATTTTCGTCCTCGTCCTGTTGTACCGCCCCACGGGGCTCTTTGGGGAGCGCTATGAATGACGTCGTCACTGCGGAGGTCAAGTTCACCCGCCGGTCCAGGGGTATGCTCCTCCTCGCCGGGCTCGCCCTGAGCGCAGTGATCGCCTTCCCGTTCCTGGCGAGTCCCTACGCCCTGCGCGTGGGGATCCTCATCGCCTATTATGCCTACCTCGGGCAGGCCTGGAACATCCTCGGCGGCTATGCGGGACAATTCTCCTTCGGCCACGCTGCCTTCTTCGGCATTGGGGCGTACACCTCTTCCCTCCTGTTCGCCAAGCTGGGGGTCACGCCCTGGATCGGCATGTTCGCCGGGGCCTTAGGAGCAGCGGCCATGGGGACGTTCATCGGCTTCCTCTGCTTCCGGTACGGCTTGCGCGGTCCCTACTTCAGCCTGGCTACCCTGGCGTTCGCGGAGATCCTGCGGGTCATCGCCCTCAACTGGCGGGCCGTGGGAGGGGCCATGGGGGTCCTCCTGCCGCTCCGGGAGTCGTTCTGGACCATGCAGTTCCCGGAAGGGCCTCCCTACTACGCGATCATTGTGACGATGCTCGGCGGAATCATGCTCCTCACCTCCTTCCTCGAGCAGTCCCGGATAGGCACGTATCTCGTGGCCATCCGGGAGAGCGAGGACGCCGCCGAGGCCCTGGGCGTCGACACGAGACGGTACAAGATCGTGGCAATGGCCCTCAGCTCGGGTCTCACAGCCCTCGGGGGGACGTTCTACGCCCAGTACTTCTCCTACATCGACCCGAACCTCGCGTTCGGAATCGATGTCTCCGTCGCAGTGCTGCTCCCGGTGATCATTGGCGGCGTCGGGAGCTTGTTCGGCCCCCTTGCAGGGAGCCTGATCCTGACCCCTCTGGGGGAGGTGACCCGTCGCCTTCTGGGCGGATACCGCGGTGTGCACCTGATGCTCTTCGGGGCCATCCTCGTTGCGGTGATCCTGTACCTCCCCCACGGCCTCGTCGGGACCTTCCAGGAAAAACGGCGAATGGGCCGGAGGTGGCTCCCATGACCATCCTCGCCCTTGACGGGGTCAGCAAGTCGTTCGGGGGGCTCATGGCAGTCCAGAACCTCTCCATGGAGGTGGAAGGGGGAGAGATCGTCGGTCTCATTGGGCCCAATGGGGCGGGCAAGACCACGGTCTTCAACTTGATCTCCGGCTTTCTTCGCCCCGATCGGGGAAGGATCTCGTTCAAGGGGGAGGGAATCGTTGGGCTTCCACCCCATGAGATCTGCAAGAGGGGCATCGCCAGGACGTTCCAGATCGTCCGGCCCTTCGCCAACCTCCCCGTGCTCAAGAACGTCCTTGTCGGCGCCCTGAACAGGGCGAGCGGGACGCGGGAGGCCCACAGGGTCGCTGCGGAGAGCCTGGAGATCGTAGGCCTGTGGCAGAAGCGGCACCTCCTCGCCAGGGAGCTGACCCTCAGCGAGCAGCGCAAGCTCGAGCTCGCCCGCTGCCTCGCCACGAAGCCGGAGCTCCTCCTCCTCGATGAGGTCATGGCGGGGCTCAACCCTCAGGAGGTGGAGGAGATGCTTGAGCTCCTTCGCGCCCTGCACACGCGGGGGCTCACCTTCATCCTCATCGAGCACGTGATGGAGGCGATCATGACGATCTCCCACCGAGTCGTGGTGCTCCACCATGGGGAGAAGATCGCCGAAGGCCCGCCTGCGCAGGTCGCAGAGGATCCGAAAGTGATCGAGGCCTATCTCCTCGGGGCCCCGCAGGGAGTGGGATGAGGAGGGATCCTCGTTGCTCAGGCTAGAGGGGGTACAGGCTGGTTACGGGAACATCCCCGTCCTCCGGGGGATCGACCTAGAGGTAGGAGAAGGAGAGCTCGTCACCCTCGTCGGGGGGAACGGCGCAGGGAAAACCACCACCCTCCGCGTCATCTCGGGGCTCCTGCGCCCGTGGTCCGGGGCTGTCTCCCTCGACGGGACACGCATCGACCGACTCCCTCCCCACGAGATCGTCTCCCGGGGCCTCGTCCATGTCCCTGAAGGCCGTCGGCTCTTCCCCCGGATGACGGTGATGGAGAACCTCGAGCTGGGAGCCCGCACCGTGGAGGGGCGGAAGCGGAAGGCGGAGAACCTGCGCCGGGTCTTCTCCCTCTTCCCCGTCTTGGAGGAGAGGAAAGCTCAGTTGGCGGGAACGCTCTCCGGTGGGGAGCAGCAGATGCTCGCCATCGCACGCGGCCTGATGGCCGCACCCCGGATCCTGATGCTCGATGAGCCCTCCCAGGGGCTTGCCCCGCTGCTGGTGCGGAAGATCTTCGAGGCGATCGAGGAGGTCAATCGCGAGGGGACGACCGTCCTCCTCGTGGAGCAGAACGTCCAGCATGCCCTCCGGTTGGCCCAGCGGGGGTATGTCCTGGAGAACGGGAGGATCGTCCTCCAGGGGAGGGGCCCAGAGCTCCTCGAGCATGCCCACTTGAAGCGTGCCTATCTCGGCCGGTGAGGGAACGATGCGCCCGATGACATTGACAGAGAAGATCATCGCCAGGGCCGCTGGCGTCCCGGCCGTCTCCCCTGGGGAGGAAGTCTGGGCGAACGTCGACCTGGCGGTGATGCACGACTCCTCAGGACCCCGGCGGATCGCACCCACGCTCGAGCAGCTGGGAGGGCGGGTTTGGGATCCCGCGCGCGTCGTCGTGGCCATCGACCATTTCACGCCCCCCGCTAACCTCCGCCACGCGGAGATCTTGGCCATCACACGCGAATGGGTGCGGAGGTTCTCCATCCCCCACTTCTTCGATAGCGAGGGGGTCCTCCACAACCTGCTCCTCGAGCGAGGGCTGGCCCGCCCGGGGATGCTCGTCGTCGGGGCGGACTCCCACACGTGCACCGCGGGGGCTGTCGGGGCCCTCGCGGTGGGGGTGGGCTCTACGGAGCTTGCGACGGTCCTGGCGACGGGGCAGATCTGGCTCCGCGTCCCCCCCACGGTCCGCATCGACATCGACGGGCCGATGCCGCCCTACCTGACGGCGCGGGATCTCGCCATGGCGATCCTGAAACGCCTGGGAGCGGACTTTGCCCTCTACCGCGCGGTGGAGTTCGGAGGGTCGACGGTCGAGTCCCTCGACCTCGACGAACGGGCAGTGCTGGCCAACCAGGCCATTGAGATGGGGGCGAAGAACGGGATCGTCCCCCCGAGCGGGGCCGTCCTCAGGCAGCTCCAGAACGGGCCGGAGTTCCTCCTGGACCCCCCTAAGGGCGACCCGGGGTGCCCCTACGAGGCCACCTACTCCTTTGAGGCTCCTGCTCTTGAGCCTCTCGTCGCCCTCCCTCCGCAGGTGGACCACGTCGTCCCTGTCTCTGAAGTCTCCGGGAGGCCCATCGACCGGGTGTACATTGGTTCCTGCGTAGGTGGGAAGGCCCGGGACCTCCGCGAGGCGGCGAGGGTCCTCCGGGGGAGGCGCGTGAAGGTCCCTTTGATGATCACCCCTGCCACCAAACGCGTCGTCGAAGCGTGCCTGCGCGACGGGACCCTCCAGATCCTCGTCGAGGCAGGGGCAGTCCTCGCGGCCCCCGGATGCGGGGCGTGCGCCGGCTTGCACTCGGGGATCCTCGGGAAGGGGGAGCGGTGCGTCACGACCGTCACGCGCAACTTCCCCGGCCGCATGGGGGACCCCACGGCGGAGATCTACCTGGCCTCTCCCCTCACCGCCGCGGCATCGGCGCTGACCGGGGCGTTGACGGACCCGAGGGAGTTCCTATGATGAAGACCGTCCTGGAAGGGAGAGCTTGGGTTTTCGGAGACCACGTGAGCACCGACCAGATCCTCCCCGGCCGGTTCCTGGAGCGTCCCATCGAGGAGGTGGGGCGCTACGCGATGGCGGGGATCGACGAATCCTTCCCCGAGAAGCTCGCGCCTGGGGACTTCGTCGTCGGAGGGGCGAACTTCGGGTGCGGCTCGAGCAGGGAAGCTGCGGTCCTGGCGCTGAAACAGGCTGGGGTAGGGGCGGTGATCGCCCGGTCCTTCGCCCGGATCTTCTTCCGGAACGCCATCAACAACGGCCTCCCTGCCGTGATCGTCGACGATACCGCGGGGATCCGCACGGGGGACAGACTGCTGATCGACCTGACGGCCCGGGTGGTGACGAACCTCACAACGGGGGAGAACCATGCCATCCTGAACCTCACCGACACCTCCCTGGAAATCCTCCGCCACGGCGGAATCCTCGCCTATACCCTGGCGCGGCTCCGGAAAGGGGAGGGGGGATGAAGGGGATGCGCCCTTCCACCCGCTTGCGGCAACGCATCGGCCAAGAGAGGATCCTCGTCGCACCTGGCGCCCACGATGCCTTGACAGCGCGCATCATCGAGCGAGCGGGGTTTGAGGCAATCTACTTCACAGGCGCTGGGTTCGCCTACACCCACCTGGGTGCTCCCGACGTCGGCCTCACGACCCTGACGGAGACGGTGTGGCGGGTGGCTAGGATCGTGGAATCGACGAGCCTTCCCGTGATCGTAGATGCGGATACCGGCTACGGCAATGCCTTCAACGTCATCCGCACGGTCCGGGAGCTGGAGCGGGCGGGGGCGGCGGCCATCCAGATTGAGGACCAGGTCTTCCCCAAGCGGTGCGGCCACCTCACCGGGAAGTCCCTGGTTTCCCCCGAAGAGATGGTCGGGAAGATCCAAGCCGCCTTGGACACGCGGGAGGACCCAGACCTCCTCCTCATCGCCAGGACCGATGCGCTGGCCGTGGAAGGGCTAGAAGGCGCCTTGGCGAGGGCGCGACGGTATCGGGAGGCAGGCGCAGACGTCCTGTTCGTGGAGGCACCTCGCTCCCGGGAGGAGCTTGAAGCCATCGCCCGCGCCCTTGACCCTCCCCTCCTCGCCAATATGGTGGAAGGGGGAGTGACGCCTCTCTGCACGGCGTCTGAGCTGGAGGCCATGGGGTATCGCATCGCGATCTTCCCGGGGGCGGCGGTGCGGGTGGCGGCGGCTGCCATCATGGAACTGATGGCGCACCTGCGCCGGGAGGGGACGACGGTAGGGATGCACGATAGGATGCTCACGCTCGGGCAGCTCAACGAGCTCGTGGGGCTCGGAGAGTTCCAAAAGCGGGAGGAGCGTTACATTGGCGGCCTCCGGGAGGGATCCTCGGACCGACCGGGCCGACGGGCCTCTCCGGGGGGACAGGAAAGGAGGGACGGCGCATGAAGTCCTACGACCTGGCGATCGTGAACGGCACAGTCGTCATCCCGTACGTCGGCCAGGGTCACTACGACGTGGGCATCCGCGGCGGGAGGATCGCTGCCCTCGCGGAGCGCATCGACCCTGCGCAGGCCGAGGAGGTGATCGACGCGAAGGGGAAGGTGGTCCTGCCGGGAGCGGTGGATTCCCATTTCCACCTGGGGATCTACCGGTCCCTCCCAGAGGACGCGGAGAGCGAGACGAAGTCCGCGTTGGTGGGAGGCGTGACGACGGTCATCAGCTACTTCCGCACTGGCCGGCACTATCTCAACAAGAGCGGTCCGTACCGAGAGATCTTCCCAGAGGTCCTCGCCGCCACGGACGGATACGCCTACACCGACTATGGCTACCACATCGCCATTATGACGGCTGACCAGCTCGAGGAGGTAGACTGGCTCGTGGCGGACCAGGGAGTGGGCTCGTTCAAGTACTACATGTTCTACAAGGGGCTCAACCTCACCGCGGACTCCACGAGGGGAAGCGAGTATATCATGTCCGAGACCTATGACCTGGGGCACCTCTACCTCCTCATGGAGAAGGTGGCCGAGGCCTCCCGGCGGTACGGGGCGAAAGGACGCATCTCCCTCAGCCTGCACTGCGAGCACGCCGAGCTGATCCGGGTTTTCATCGAGCGGGTGCAGCGCTCTGCCCTGAGAGGGCTTGAGGCATACCACCGCGCACGTCCTCCGCTGACCGAGCGCCTCTCCATGGCAGAGGCGGTCCTCCTTGCCGATGCCACCCGCTGCCCCATCAACCTCCTCCACCTCAGCAGCAGGGAGGCCGTGGAGGCTGCGGTGGACGCGAAGCACCGGTACCGCCACCTGGACATCCGGCTGGAGACGACCCTCCACCACCTCGCCCTGACCTACGCCACAGCCAAGGGGATCGTCGGGAAGGTCAACCCGCCCATCCGGACGGAGGACGATCGGAATGCCCTCTGGGAGGCGGTCATGGCAGGGGAGATCGACACCGTCGTCAGCGATCACGCCTGTTGCTTCGAAGAGCAGAAGGGGGAGGACCTGTGGAAAGCCCTCCCGGGCTTTGGGGGCACCGCCTTGCTCTACCCCTACCTCCTCTCAGAGGGGTTCCACGGGCGGGGGCTCCCCCTTGCGCGGGTGGCGGAGCTCGCCAGCGCGAACTCCGCGCGCGCCTTCGGCCTCTACCCCCGCAAGGGGACGATCGCCGTGGGGAGCGATGCCGACCTCGCCATCATCGACCTGGAGCGGGAGGTCACGGTCACCCCGGAAGTGCTGCTCTCCGCCCAGGACTTCACCCCGTTCGAGGGGCTGCGGCTCCGCGGGTGGCCCACCCATACCATCCTCCGGGGGCGCCTGGTGTTCGCGGGAGGAGAGATCCTGGGGAAGCCCGATGGCCGGTTCATCCCCAGGCCGGTTGGCCTCCACCTCTGAGGGCGCCGCGCCCTGCCGGGCGGTGGGTGCGTGCACGGTCCGCTGCGCCCGCCAGTCGGGCCGGATCCTGCGCTCGCGGATGAGCCAGGTCTCCAGCGCTTCCACCACCCTGGGATCGAACTGGGTCCCTGCGTGGGCGATGAGCTCGGCGAGAGCCTCGTACTCGGGCATCCGCCGGCGATAGGGCCGGTCGGAGGTCATGGTGTCGAAAGCGTCGCACACCGCCAGGATGCGCGCGCCGAGGTGGATCTCCTCCCCGCTCACCCCATGGGGATACCCCTTCCCGTCAAGCCGCTCGTGGTGCTGCAGGAGGATGGGGAGGTGGGGGGTATAGACGGTGAGGTGGCTGAGGATCCGCGCGCCGACCTCTACGTGTCCCTGCATCGTTTTGAGCTCCTCGAGGGTGAGGGGGCCAAGCTTCAGCAGGACGCTGTCCCGGACTGCGATCTTCCCGATATCGTGGACCCGGGCAATGGCGCGGATCGCGAGAGCCTCGTCCTCGGGCATCCCCAGGAGGCGTGCGACCTCGTAGCACATCTCGGCCACCCGCCGGGAGTGCTGCCCGGTCACATCATCCCGCTGGTCGAGGAGGTCCGCGAGGGTCGCGAGCATCTCCTCCGCCTCCGTCCGCAACCGGGTGTAGGCCTCGTAGCCCACCTTGGCCATGAACAGGGGCGGGATGAGCACGACAGCAGCGAGCGGGTGGATCTGCCAGAGCAACGACATCCCTACCGCCAGGCTCACGAGCGCGAGATTCACCATGACCGAATCGCGCAACCCCCAGATGAACATGCGGAGGATGGGGAGGCTCTGCACCTGGGAGAGGACGGCCATCAGCAGGAACAGGTTGGCCAGGTAGTAGGTCCATCCTGCGGCGAACCGTGCCAGGATCTCCACCAGGATCGCCGGGAGGAGCCCCCCGGGAGGGAGCGTGTGGAAGACCTGGTAGGTCGCCCCCGCGGCGGCAGCGGCCAGGATGTACATGGAGAAGTTGTACAGCGCCTTGTAGTAAACCCTGTTGGCGATGATATCGGCGGTCAGCACGCTGATCCCTGCCATGAAGGCTGCTGGGGGCCACCCGAAGGAGAACAGGACGAGCAAGACGAGGGAGATGGTCAGGCTCTCCTCCTTTCCGGCACGGCCGAGGGTGTAGGGGACGGGCTTCATCTCGGCGATGATCGCGAGCACCACGAGGACCGAGAAGAAGAGGGCATCGGCCTGCGTTTCGAAGGGCTTGGACTGCAGGAAGGCGTACCCGGCGTACCCGAGGGTCGCAAACCCCATGAGCCAGGTGATGCCGATGGTGAAGAGGAGAGAGCGCTTCATTGTCTCGTCCCTGCGGGGGGAGGGAGTGCGACCATCAGCTGTTGGACGAGGGCGAAAACCCCCAGGGCGATGAGGAGGTCCCCCACGCTGAACGCACGGGCCAAAGGCAACCAGGACGGTGTTCGGAGGATATCCGCCAGGAACAAGAGCCGGGCCTGCGCATCCGCCCCCATAGTGTTGTTGTGGTAGTACCCTTCAGGCCTTCCAGGGACGGGCATGAATCCCCCGTTGGCGAGGATGACCAGGGCATTGGAGGCGAGACCGATTCCCACGAGCCAGAGCCAGGGCGTCCTCCTGTTCATCCAGACGAATACCAGGAGGAGGAGGTAGGAGAGGAGGTGGAGGGATGCCGCGAAGGTCCGGGCGACAGGGGAGGCGTTCTCATCGGGGAGGAAGGCGATCACCTGGACCCCTAGGGCGAGGAGAGGAAGGAGAGGAAAGCGCCAGGGGTGCTCCCCGAGCGCCTGGAGCCTGCCGCCTCGGAGGAACCCGAGGGACAGGGAGAGAACCAGTGGGGCAAGGAGCAGCACGGATCTCCCCCCTTAACGTCTCCACGCGAGATCGGAAAGGGGGGAGAGGGTAACCCCTCTCCCCCCTTTCCTCCCGGCCCCTCCACGTGCTAGGACCACTTCCCCCCTGCGCCGCTTGCGATCAGGAGGGAGGCGAGCGCCAGCAGCGAGAGCACCAGGTGAAACACCTTCGCCTTCCACCGCATGCGCATTCCCCCTTTCTCCGAAAAAGCAAAGCCCGCCCCGCGAGGAGCAGGCATTGGCGCATCTCCTGGACTCCGGCAGCCCGGCTTGCCCTCCTCTAGGGCTCCGTGGCTTTGCGCCCCCACCTCGCGGTAGGTTTGCCTTTCTCGGAGTGCTTTTACCTCTTCTCTTCGAGATAATCGGCCGAAATCCTGCTTTCTGGAGGAAGATTTTCCCCAGGGCTCACCGGATGCGGATGCGCACGGTGTGGTAGCCGGTGGCACCCTCCGGGAGGGGAGGCCTCTCCCGTTCGATCTGCAGGACTCCGGAACCGTCCTTCGCCCGCACCTTCAGGACGTACTCCCCTGGTTTCGAGGGTTCCCAGATCGCCCCCCAGAGGACCCAGGTGAACTTCCCAAGGGGCTGCTTGACCTCGCCCTTCTGCCACGTTCGTCCGCCGTCGGTGCTGTACTCCACTTCCCGGATGCCGCGGTCGCCGCTATAGGCAACGCCCCCAATGGGGAGCTCTCCCGGCGGATAGGCCTGGCGGTCAAAGGTGGTGAACTTCGACATCGTCTTCACCACGGCCTCGTCGCTCCACCCCTGCTTTTCCCAGAACCCCAGGAAGTCGTAGTCCACGACCTCGATCCTGGTGATCCACTTGGGGTTCTTCATCCCGTACAAGCCGGGGACAAGGAGCCTCAAGGGGAAGCCGTGTTCCCTGGGAAGGGGCACCCCGTTCATCTCGTAGGCGAGCAAGGTAGTGGGGTTCATGGCGTCGACGAGGGGGATCGCCGTGGTGTAACCGTCTGCGCAGTGGAAGGCAACCTTCACGGCCCGGGGGAGGGGGCCGCCAGCCCGTGTCAGGACCTCGCGGAGGGGAACCCCGCGCCACCGCGCGTTGCTGATCAGATCCCCCCCGACCTCGTTGCTGATGCATTCCAGGGTCTGGTACTGCTCTACGGAGGGCATCGCCTTGAGCTCCTCATACTTGAGGCGGACCGGCCTCGCGACGAGCCCCGTGACCTCCAACGACCACGACCGCGCGTCCACCACGGGGTCGACCCCCGGCGGGTTCTTGCTCACGACGTAGAACTTGTCGTTGGGGGTGACCTCCGGCGGCAGCCCCTTGATGCGCGAGAATAACTCTGAGGCGGCCGCCCATGCACGCTGCATCCCTTGGAGGAGGAAGGAAGAAAGGAAGGCCAGGAGCGCGAGGAGGAGAGAACGGCGGGTGATCCCCCTGGTTAAGGGATTCAGGGAATCCCCTCCCCGGGTCAAGCCCCCCTGCTTGATCCTTCCTGTTGCCCAGAGGAGGAGGGCGTAGGAGGCGGCGAAGGCGAATCCGTAGCCCAAGGTTGCGGCGAGCACACGGGCCTGGAGGAGACGGGGATCGGGTGTGATGCCCTGGGCGCTCAGGTGGCTGGACAGGTAAACCAGGGCACGAGGGAAGCTGAGGAGGGCGAGCGATCCGGAGGAGAGGAGCCAGAGGAGGGATCCTGTGAGCCAGGGCCGCCGGGAGAACGGTCTTGCAGCGACCATTCCAGCCAGGGCGAAGAGGAGGAGCAGTCCAGTGAGCATCCCCCAGAACGCAAGGGGCTTCGCCGCGAATTTCAGGCGGACGATCAGGAAGGAGAAGAGCCGCAGGGGGATCAGGGTCAGGGCCTGTTCCCAGAGGGCGAGAGCAACAGCAGGGACGCGGCCGGTGAAGAGGCCCAGGTAGGTCGCGGATATGGTGATGGCCCCCGCGACCAGTCCTGCGGCGAACCCCTGGCTCGTCCGGACATCCTGTACTGGCGGCCTCATGGCCCTCCTCCCCACCGCCTTGGAGTGACGCGCCCCTCAGGGCTCGCTGTACCGTTCCTCCTGCCAGGGATCGCCACGGATGTGATAGCCGTTCCGCTCCCAGAATCCTGGCCTGTCTTGGGCCATGAGCTCCAGGCCGCGCACCCACTTCGCGCTCTTCCAGAAGTAGAGCCTCGGGACCACCAGCCTGAGGGGCCACCCGTGCTCCGGCGCGAGGTCCTGCCCGTCCGCCCGGTATGCGAACAACGCGTCGTCCTCCAGGAGGTAGGAGAGGGGGAGGTTCGTTTCGTATCCCTGTTCCGCGTGGACCATGGCAAAGCGCGCAGTGGGTTTGATCCTGACGAGCCCGAGGACGGTCCTAGTAGCGACCCCTTCGAACGTGACTCCGAGCTTGGACCACCGGGTCACACAGTGGATGTCGCAAGTGACGGTAGTCTTTGGGAGAGCCAGGAACTCGTGGTAGGTGAGGCGGATGGGTTCCTCCACCTCCCCGAAGATGCGGAAATCCCACCGCTCCGGGTCGAAGCGGGGGATAGACCCGTAGTGGAGGACTGGCCACTTCTGGGTGACCCGTTGCCCTGGAGGTACACGGGTGGACATGGCTCCCCTCTATTATACATGAACAAGGTGGAACTTTCAAAATTCCCTCTCCCAATCTTTCAATCCTCTCCACTCTTCTCATGCTCCTCGTGGTCCTCTTCTCGCTTCGATCTCTCCTCCGAGTCCTGTCCTCTCGTCTCGGTTCCAGAGCCCTCGTTCCGGACTTCCGAGCTGGGCTTGGACCCTTTGCTCTCTATTCTCTGCTCATCCCCCTTGGCCCGATGTTCCTCCTCGTCCTCCCGCTCCTCCTTCACCAGGGTGAGCTGACCGTTGACGAGCTTGTATTCCTGCTCCACCTTCACGCCATTCTGGACGAACGTAACTTCCACGGCGACAGTCTGACCGTTCCCCCGCTTCTCTTCGACCTTCACGGAAACCCCTTGAGGGACGGCGATGCCGATGGAGCTTAGGGCTTCGCGAATGGAGGGCGGGATGCTGTCGGTCTGGACCTTGATCTCCCGCTTGATGATCTGCCCGCTCGCCGGATCGTAGGAGATCTCCATCTTTCCAACGACAACCCCTTGGGGCGAAGTGACGGTGATTTCCTCCTTGACGAGCTTCCCGCTGATGAAGGTCCGCTCGGTGACGACGGTGTTCCCTTGGGCGTCGATCGTCACCGTCCTTTCGACCACCTTCTGGGTTTGGGGACTTGCAGGCGTTTGTGCGGGAACTCCGGTGGCTCCCACGAGCAGGAGGATCCAGGAAATGACGAACACCAAGAAAACTCGGGCACTCTGTGACATCGCATCTACCCCCTCTGTAGAGCCTCCTAAAATCATATTGTACCCGAGTGCGTCACAAGATAGTCACGAAGGGATCCCACGCAGACTATGCTATAGTAAAAAGGTGATGGAGGCGCTCCCTATGAACGATCGTCTGCTGCGGGCCTGCAGGCGCCTTCCTGTGGACTGCACCCCGGTGTGGTTCATGCGCCAGGCAGGGCGATACCTTCCCGAGTACCGCGCGCTGCGCGCGAAGTATTCCTTCGCTGAGCTCTGCGTCCGGCACGACCTGGCGGCGCAGGTCGCCCTCCTGCCCGTGGAGCGGCTGGGCGTGGATGGGGCCATTGTGTTCGCAGACCTCGCAGCTCCCTTCGGCGGCATCGGGGTGCGGTACGAGATGCAGGAGGGGATCGGTCCTGTCGTGCATACCCCCATCCGGACGGAGGCGGATTTGAAGACCCTCAGGCCATTCGAGCCCGATCCTGTGGTAGAGGCCGTCTTGGAAGAGATCCGTCTCCTCGCCAGGTCCTCCCCGGTCCCCGTCATCGGGTTCGCAGGGGCCCCCTTCACCCTGGCGTGCTACCTCGTCGAAGGGGGGAGGGCGCGGGACTACACGAGGACGAAGGCCATGATGTACCTCGCCCCTGCAGCCTGGGAGCAGTTGATGGAACTCCTCACAGGCGCCGTGACCGATTACCTCCGCGCCCAGGTGGCGGCAGGTGCGCACCTCCTCCAGTTGTTCGACTCCTGGGTGGGTACCCTGAGCCCTCTGGACTACGCTTCCAAAGTGATGCCGTACCTCACGCGCATCCTGAACGGCCTCCGGGAGACAGGAGCACCGGTCATCTACTTCGGGACAGGAACGGCAGGGCTCCTTCCACTCATCGCGAAGTTGGACGCCGAGGTGATCGGGGTGGACTGGCGCATCGCATTGGACGACGCATGGGAGAGGATCGGCGACCACCACGGGATACAGGGGAATCTCGATCCTGCGGTGCTCCTGGGACCCTTCGATGGGGTTGCACGGAACGCCCGTGATATCCTGAGGAAGGCAGGGGGGCGCCCTGGTCATATCTTCAACCTCGGCCACGGCCTGCTCCCGGACACCCCCGTCGATCATCTCCGCAGGCTTGTGGATCTGGTACACGCATTCTCCCTGGAGGTGGACCGATGATCGGTGTGCTCCTCATGGCCTACGGCAGCCCGGGCTCCCTGGAGGAAGTAGAGCCCTATTACACGCACATCCGCGGAGGGCGCAAGCCTAGCCCTCAGCTCCTCGAAGAGCTCCTGGCGCGGTACAGGGCCATCGGGGGGAAGTCCCCCCTCTTGGAGATTACGTACCGCCAGGCGGCTGCCCTTGAGGAGAGACTCCGCGCTGCAGGGGTCGAGGCGCGCGTCTACGTAGGGATGCGCCACAGTCCCCCCTTCATCTCCGAGGCGGTCTCCTCCATGGCCAAGGATGGGATCCGCCTGGCGGTGGGGCTCCCCATGGCCCCCCACTACTCTGCCATGAGCGTGGGTCAGTACCTCCGCCTTGCCGAGGAGGCCCGGCGCGACTCTGCGAAGGACCTCATCTTGCACTCCGTCCGCTCGTGGCACGATCACCCGGGATACATCGCCGCTGTCACGGAGACGGTTTTAGAGGCCCTCGGCACCTTCGCGGAGGAGAGGCAGGCGGTGCCTGTGGTGTTCACGGCCCACAGCCTCCCTCAGAGGATTCTCCTGGAGGACGATCCATACCCCCGGGAGCTCTTGCGGACCTGCGACCTCGTGAGCCGGGCATGCGGGGGGCTTCGCTGGACCCTGGCGTACCAAAGCGCGGGCAGGACGGAGGAGGCCTGGCTCGGCCCTGAGGTGACGGAGGTACTGCGGGAGCTCAGGAAGGAGGGGGCGACCTCTGTCCTCGTCTGCCCCATCGGGTTCGTTGCCGACCACCTCGAGGTCCTCTATGACCTGGATATTGAGGCAAGGGGCGTGGCCGAGGAGCTGGGGATCCAGTTCAGGCGGGCTCCCTCACTGAACGACCGGCCCACGTTCATGAGAGCGCTCGCAGACATCGTCCTTCGGGCTCTCCAGGAACGGTCAAGATCATAACCAGGGTGTCATTCCCAGACAGGCCATGAAGCACGTGGTCATCATCGGAGGTGGGATCACCGGGCTCTCTGCGGCGCTGGAGGTCCAGGCCCTTTCCCAGGAGCATGGCCTCCCCGTGCGGTGCACGCTCCTTGAGAAGGAGGGGCGCTTAGGAGGCAAGATCCTTACCCTCCGCCGGGACGGGTTCCTGGTGGAAGCTGGCCCAGATTCCTTCCTCGCCGTGAAGCCATGGGCAACGGACCTCTGCCACCGCCTGGGGCTTGGGGGGGATCTGGTCGCGCAACCAAGGCAACCGGTCTACATCCTCCATCGGGGTCGTCTCCACCCGCTCCCAGAGGAGTTCCTCATGGGGGTGGCTGGGGACCTGAGGACCCTCGTGCGGAGCTCACTGTTCTCGCCCCGAGAGAAGGTGCGCATGCTCCTGGAACCCCTCATCCCCCTCCGTCTGGACGACGGGGATACAAGCGTTGGTGCCCTCATCCGCAGGCGGTTGGGGCAGGCGGCGTTGGACCGCCTCGCCGGCCCCCTGATCGCTGGGATCTATGCGGGGAACCCCGACACGTTGAGCGTGCTGGCCACTGCCCCCTACCTTGTAGAGCTCATGCGGTCCGGACCGGGGTTACTCCTCGGTGCCCTGCGCATGCAGGTGCGGCGGAGGAGAACCAGTCCATCTCCCTCCTTCTTCACCCTTGCCGGAGGGTTGCAGGACCTCGTGGACCGACTCCGGAAGTCGCTGCAGGGAGTGGACATCCGGATGGGGGTCGCCGCGCGCTCCATCAGGGCGAGGGGATCCCAGGGCTATATGGTCGAATTGACAGACGGCACGGCCGTGGAAGCAGATGCCGTCCTCATCACAACCCCGGCATTCGCTGCCGCAGGGCTCCTCGCGTCCCTCGCTCCTCCCCTCGCTGAGGTGCTCCGGACCATCCCCTACGCCTCTACTGCCACCGTCGCCCTCGCCTACAGACGCGAGGACGTCCACCATCCTCTCTCCGGCAGCGGGTTCCTCGTCTCCCGGGAGGAGGGGGGTGCCGTGACGGCGTGCACATGGGTCTCCTCAAAGTGGCCAGGCAGGGCACCCCCAGGGACCGTTCTCCTGAGGGCCTATGTGGGAGAGTACGGTAGGGAGGACGTCTTGGGCCAGGATGATGAGGGGGTGATCGCTGCCGTAGAGGAGACCCTCACCCCTCTCCTCCACATCGAAGGGCGACCTCTGTTTTCCGTTGTCACCCGGTGGCACCAAGCGATGCCCCAGTACACCCCAGGACACCTCCTCCGCGTCGGGCGCATCGAGGAGGAACTCAAGCGTTTCCCAAGACTCTCCATCGCAGGGGCGGCCTATCGGGGGGTGGGCATCCCAGACTGTATCCGCCAGGGGCAGGAGGCGGCTCAGAAGGTAGTGGGGGATCTTTGGCCGAACGTGAATATCCAAGCATCTCGCTTGTAGGGAGGCTTGAGGACCTTTTAAATAATAAACCTCCTCAATCTTCGAAGGGAGGGTGGCGCATGGAGCTTCTGACGGTGAAGATCCAGAAACCCGATGAGGTCAACTTGATCCTGGGGCAGTCCCATTTCATCAAGACCGTCGAGGATCTCCACGAGACCCTGGTCACTTCTGTCCCCGGGATCAAGTTTGGGTTGGCCTTCTGCGAGTCCTCGGGACCGGCTCTTGTCCGTGCAAGCGGGACCGATGAGGAGCTCGTCAACCTGGCTAAGCAGAACGCCATGGAGATCGGGGCGGGGCACTGCTTCCTGATCTTCCTCCGCAATGCCTATCCCATCAACGTGCTCAATGCCATCAAGCAGGTCCCGGAGGTATGCCACATCTACTGTGCAACGGCCAACCCCGTCGAGGTCATCCTGGCCCAGACCGAACAGGGGAGGGGGATCTTGGGCGTCGTCGACGGCCTGCGCACGAAGGGCATCGAGACGGAGGAGGACGTGGCCAAGCGCAAGGGTTTCCTCCGGAGTATCGGGTACAAGCTTTAGGATGGACATCCCCGAGATCTTCCTGCTCACCAGCCAGTTGAGGAAGGCCGCAGAGGCCCTCTGGCTCCTTTCCATGGAGATCGCCGCCTCAGGGAGGCGGGCCTACCCTCAGGCCTCCTGGCAGCCGCCGTCCCCTCCTGGGGAGGAACGGTTGCTCTCGCCCCTGGAGGATCTCCAACGGAACGCGGAGCGTCTCCTCCACGTCCTAAAGGAACTCGAGGCTCCCCCGCAAGGACCTCCGCAGAGGGAGACCGCCTCCCTTACCCGGAAGATCGAGGGGTTCATCCACCTCTGCCAGGCCCTCCGCGAGCAGATCACAACCTCCCCACCTCCCGCCTCCCTTGACGCGCCATACGGAGCCGGTGCGCCGAAGGGCCCTCCGCCCGCTGTCTCTGCTGTCATGGCAGTGGAGTCCGCCAGACGCCTCGCCGACGACATCACGTCTCTGCTCCTCTGGCAGGCCAACGTTGCAGGCCGAAGGGACATCTGAGCTTACCCTGCTCCAAGGGAGCGGGTTGTCCGGAGACGGGTCCCTCCTCTGCAGTCTCCCGTTGTGAACTTGTCAATCGGGTCTTCACCCGATTTTCTCTCCGTATTTCCCCTATAGGAATTTCAGGCCTGGGCCCGATGGTTCTTCCCTCCCTCCGGGGGTACGGTGGAGCCGGAAGGGGTGAGGACCATGCGTGCCCATCGGGAAGCGCTGATCCAGGCCAAGCGTCAGGTGGCCAGAGAGCTCGAGGTGCATCGGCAGATCCTGATCCGCGAGCGGAACCAGCGCAAGAACCTCAAGCCAAGGGTCCCTCACAACAGGAAGGAGGACCTCCCCCAGATGCTCCACAGGGAGGAGTTCGAGCGGGTCCGCCAGCAGCTCAAGATGCACAAGGTGGCGCTTGCGCAGTTCGGAGGTCTGGCTGCGTTTGTCGCTCTTGCTGAAAAATTCACCCGATTCCTCCGCTAGGAATTCTGGATTGAACAGACGTTCCCTATTGACGGCCTTCCGGCGGCTATGGTAGGGTTACAGTAGAGGCGCAGGCCTAACGGCGAAGTAGCCGATTCAAAAGCTACATACGTGGACTCCGAAAGCGGCTAAGTGTACTTCGGGGGTAACTCCGGAGAACGGCTGGCAGGCAGTAGGAACCGGCGGTGTAGCCAAAGACGGTGAAAAGTCGGAGAAAGCCTGCGTCTCTTGTTTTCTTCCAGAGCTTGGGAAAGAGGGGAGGCCCTCGTGAAGAGGGCCTCCCCTCTCAGTCACCCCGACACAGATCCGTCTACCGCCGTCCTCCCACGAGACCCTGATCCCGCCACTTCTTGTAGATACGGCGCATCTCTGCAGCGGCGCTGTCCAGGGCCCTCTCTGGTGTGTCGATCCCTTGGGCCACCCGGGCGAACATCACGGGGATGATGAAGGTGTTGAAAATCTCGTCGATGGCGGCGTTGGAGGGTCCAGGCCATCCCACGTTGTACGCCCACTCGTAGGCTGTTTCGATGGTGGCGAGCTTGTCAGGTCTGTCCCCGGCTGCCTTGGAGACGGGGTCGTTGGTGAGGTAGGCGAGGCGCTTCGCCTTGGGGATGGCATTCTGGAAGGTCGGATAGTCGTAGGCTTGGCTGGCGTGGAACTTCCCAGGCCCCCATCCCTCCTTTGTGGCCACATCCGGATCGTAGCTGAGGATCAGGTCGATGAGGAACTTCTTGGCGGCCTCGGTGACGCGGCGGTTCCCGGTCTTCCAGATGATGTAGACCCCCATGACGTGCTCCAGGCCCCGGGCGCCTGCTGGGCCGGCTGGTGCTCGCTCGGTGATCTCGGTGTTCCGGGCCAGCTGCACGGCGGGTGACCGCTCAGGATCCTCCCCGCGCTTTAGTGCTTCTGCAGCCAGGGCTTGCGCCGTCCGCGTAATGGAAATGGCGTTCATGGCAATGGAGATCCGCCCGGCGAGGAACTCCTCGTTGTTGGAGGCAGCGGTCCAGGCGAAGACCCCTGGGAACATGGCCTCCTCGTACAGGGCCTTGACGAACTTGAGGGCGTCGATGGTCCGCTGCCGATAGGGAGGCACGTCGATGATCACGTTGCTCCCCTCGTCCTGCTCCGAAGTCCCCCAGGAGTACATGAGGGCCCGGAGGAACATGTTGGTGTCGATCTCCTGGGAGAGGCCGAGACCGACGGGGTTCCCCAACTTCTTGAGCTCGCGCCCGGCCAGGCGGATGTGCTCCCAGGTGATGGGGCCCTTGGAGGGAACCCGCTCTGGTCCGGTGACCCTGAACGCTGCCCGCCTCCAGAGGTCCGCCCGGTAGTGGATCGGGTCAGGGACGAAGTTGTCGGAGACCCCAAAGTACTTCTTGGTGACGGGGTTATACGTGCTCATCCGGGCCAGCGGGATGTAGGGCCCTACCTTCTTGTTGACCAGCTCCTCGATGACCTCGCGGTGGGCATCGGTATCCACCAGGGGCTCCACAGCCGCAGGCGGGCTGAGGAGCTGGATGAGGTCATGACCAGGATCGGCGCCACGGGCAACCCGGGATGCTTCGGCGGCGAGGATGGCCGGGAGGTCGGCCACCCCCACGTGCTCCACCACGACCTGGACGCCGTTCTTTGCCCCCCAGCGCGGGGCGAAGACCTTGTCGAACCAGTCGTCATACGGTGGAACGAAGTGCCGCCACTGGAGGACCCTCAGCCTCACTGGCTGGGCCGCTGTCTTCTCGGTGAAGATGAAAGGACCCAAGCTTGCGGCAGCCACCCCCACCCCCGCGATTTTGAGGAACTCGCGCCGGGTGATGCGCCGCCACTTCCCCTCTGCGACCTGCACCCAATGGACCTCTTCCTTCCTCCCTTCCATGCGATCCACCCCCCTTTTATCTGTCTCCTCTCGCGTTGGCGTTATCGGATCGCCCCTGCGGCGGTAAACCCGGAGACGAACCGGTCCAAGACAAAGTAGTAAAGGATCGCCACTGGAACGCTGGCGAGGAACGCGGAGCCCATGAGCGGCCCCCAGTCGAAGATGTCCCCCCGGACCATATCCGAAGGAACCCCAATGCTGACCGTCTTTTGCGCCGTGGCCGTCACGAACGTCAGGGCGTAGACGAACTCCTGGGCAGAGAGGGTGAAGCTGAAGATGATCACGGTGATGATCCCCGGGACGGCGAGGGGGAGGACGATCCTGAGGAACGCGCCCAGACGGCTGTAGCCATCCACCAGAGCGGCCTCCTCGAGGTCCCGGGGGATGGACTTGAAGAAGCCCATGAGGAGCCACGTCGAGAAGGGGACGGTGATGGTGGGATAGGTGACGACGAGCGACCAGAGGGTGTTCTGCAGGCCTAGCGCCGTCACGACGCGGGCCATGGGGATGAACAGCAGGGTTGGAGGGACGAGGTAGACGAGGAAGATCCCGATCCCAAGCTGCTCCCCCCACCGACCCAGGAAGCGCGCCAGGCTGTAGCCCGCGGGGATGGCCAGGAGGAGGGTGATCCCCACGACCATGACGCCGACGAATGCCGTGTTCACTAACCACCTGGCGTACATCGTCTTGGTGAACACATAGCGCCATTGATCCAGGGTCGGCGGCTCGTTGAACCAGAAGGGGTTGTTCAACGGGTTATAGAGGTCAGTGTTCTGCTTGAACGCGGTGATGAGCATCCAGGCGAAGGGGAGGGCGGTGAAGATGATGAATAGGGCGAGCACGAGGAAGTGTCCGGTCTGGAGTCCAAACCTCCTTAGGCTACGGGGGGCTATCGCTTGGTCCATCACACCACCTCCGCCCTGCGGGCGAGCCGCAGGATCAGAACCGCTGCAATGAACAGCACCGGGAACAGGAAGAGGGAGATCGCTGCCCCAACGCCCAGGTTCCCTCCCACGATCCCCTTGAAGAAGGCCAGGCTCGACAGCACCTGCGTAGTGTCGAAGGGCCCGCCCCGGGTGAGAACGTAGACCACAGCCATGTCGGTAAAGGTGAAGATGGTCCCGAACAGGATGGCCACGCTGATCACAGGGAGGAGGAGGGGAATGGTGATCTGGAAGAGCTTACGCCAGAACCCCGCCCCATCAACCTCCGCCTGGTCCAGGATGTCCTTCGGGATCGAGGTGAGCCCTGCGAGCAGGATCACCGTGGAGAAGGGCAGCATCCTCCAGACGTGGACGGTGATGACAGCGACCATGGCGAGGTCCGGCCTCCCCAGCCAGAACATGTTGGCGTTCGGGGGGAGGAGGCCGACGGCGCGGAGGATCCAGTCGATGATGCTGAAGCGCGCGTGGAAGATCCACAGCCAGCCGATGGTGGCGAGGGAGATCGGTGCCACCCAGGGGAGGAGGAGGAGGAAGAGGACGACCCCCTTCCCGCGGAAGTCCCTGTTCAGGGCAAGGGCCAGGACCTTGGCGAGGACGATCACGAGCACCTGGGAGGAGATGGTGAACACGAACGTGTTCTTCAACGCCCTGCGGAAAACAGGGCTCTGCACGATCTCGATGAAGTTCTGCAACCCCACGAAGGACGCGTACGGGTTCCCGGTGGTGGCGTCCGTCATGCTGAGGTAGATGGCGAAGACGAACGGGAACCCAACCAGGAGGACAATGTACAGGAAGGCGGGAGCGAGAAAGAGGGGACCCAGCACCCTCTCCCGTTCCAGAAGGTGACGTCCCCTAGAAAGTGCGGCGGCGATGGGCTGGGCAAGGGCCATGTGGTTTTCCTTCTCCCGCGACCTTCCCCCAGGTTAAGTCACCCCGACACGGGGCAACTCCGGATGCTACGGTGTGGCAAGATCTCGGTCTGCTGCTGAGAACTCCAGGAAGACGAACGCAGGGTACGCTGCTGCGACAGGCGCCGTGTCCCTTAGGCCGTGGCTCTCCTTGCTCGATTTTAGGATGAGGACCTCGCACCGTCAAGGGGATAAACTTTCCCTTACCTTGACGGTTGGAAGGGGAGGGTGCTAGCATGTCAGTAAACAAGGAGGGAGGACCATGGACCTTGAGGCCGCCCGCACGGAGATCCCCCCTGTAGCCCCGGCGAAGCCGCTGTATCCCCTTGATGTGTACATCCAGAGCTCCGCGACGATGCGCCAGGTCCTCTACGAGATCAAGAAGGTGATCGTGGGGCAGGACCTGATGCTGGAGCGGATCCTCGTGGCGCTCCTCGCACGCGGCCACATCCTCATCGAGGGCGTGCCAGGCCTGGCGAAGACCCTCGCCATCAAGACCACCGCGAGGGTGATCGACTGCGAGTTCAAACGGATCCAGTTCACTCCCGATCTCGTCCCTGCAGACCTCATTGGCACGAGGATCTTCAACCAGAAAGCGGGGACCTTTGAGACGGAGCTTGGTCCCATCTTCGCCAACCTCATCCTTGCCGATGAGATCAACCGCGCACCAGCCAAGGTCCAGTCGGCCCTCCTGGAGGCGATGCAGGAACGCCAGGTGACGATCGGGAAGCAGACGTTCCGGCTCCCGGATCCATTCCTCGTCCTGGCCACCCAGAACCCCATTGAGAGCGAGGGGACCTACCCCCTCCCCGAGGCGCAAGTGGACCGGTTCATGTTCAAAGTGGTGATCACGTATCCCAGCTTCCACGAAGAGGTCTCCGTGGTGGAGCGGGTTACGGTGGAGATGCCTGAGGTCCAGCCGGTGATCCGTGCCCAGGATCTCCTCCACCTCCAGAAGGTCGCCGATTCCGTCTACGTGGACCCGCGGGTCATCGAGTACGCCGTCACCCTGGCCAACGCGACGCGCTTCCCCCACCAGTATGGGCTCGATGGCATCCGGAGGTACATCAGCTACGGGGCGAGTCCCCGGGCCTCTGTAAACCTCATCCTTGGGGCGAAGGCGCTTGCCCTCATCCGGGGGAGGGAGTACGTGCTCCCCGAAGATGTCCGGGACCTCGCCCCTGAGGTCCTCCGCCACAGGTTGGTCCTCTCCTACGAAGCCCTCGCCGAGGAAGTTTCTCCCGACCACCTCGTGGAGCGCGTCCTTTCCGCGGTCCCGATGCCCAAAGTGCACCTGGGGGATCCCTATGGAGACACCAGAGCAGGTGCTGAGGCACCTCGAGTTTAACGTGATCAGGCGCCTGGATGGCTTCTTCTTCGGGGAGTATACGGGTGTCTTCTACGGACCCAGCCTGGACCTTGCCGAGGTCAGGGAGTACCAACCCGGCGACGAGGTCCGCCGCATCGACTGGAATGTCACCGCCAGGATGGACCGCTTGTTCGTCCGCCAGTACCGGGAGGAGCGGGAGATCACAGGCTGGCTCCTGGTGGACCGGTCCCCCTCCATGGATTTCGGCACGCGCCGCCGGCTCAAAGCGGACCTCGCTCGGGAGTTCGCAGGCGTCGCGGCGTATCTCGTCTCCCGCCATGGGGACAAAGTTGGATTGCTCACCTTTCCAGACCGGCGCATCCTTCCACCGCGGACTGGACGGCGGCACGTGCTCCGCATCCTTGACATCCTCGGCCAACCAGTCGATGCCACCCGCCTCCCTGAGGGGCTCCGCCGGGAGGGGAGGACGAAGGATCGCCTCGGGGGGTTCCTCCGGGAAGCCGGCCGCATGTTCCGCCGACGTGCGCTCATCTTCCTCGTCTCAGATTTCCTTGACCCCGGGGAATGGGAGAGTGCGCTCCTGGAGCTCTCCCGCCGCCATGATGTGATCGCTGTATGGATCGTCGACCCCATTGAGCGGGAGCTCCCAGATGTGGGCGGGTTGACCCTGAGGGACCCGGAGACAGGAGCGATGGTGTGGGTGGACACGAGCGATCCGGTGGTGCGAAAGGCCTACCGCGACGCCGTGTCCAAGCAGGAGGCTACGGTCTCAGGCGTTCTCCGCCGCTCAGGGGTAGATGTCCTGCGCCTTGTTACTGCAGAGCCTCTCCTGAACCCGCTGATCCAGTTCATCCACTACCGGAAGGCGCGCAGGACGGTGCCTCCAACCCCCGCGAGGGTCGGCGGAATCGGGTAGAGGGGACATGGAGTTCGCCTGGCCAGGAATGCTCTGGAGCCTTGGGGGTGTTCCTCTCCTCCTGTGGGGGTATCTCCACCTTGTCCGCCGGAGGGAGGGGGTACGTGCCCGGCTCGCCGACGCCCACCTGTGGTCGAGGATCTGGTCCTCCTCCAACGAGGCCCGCAGGAACCTCCCGGACATCTTCTACCTCCTGGCGGCCCTCCTCCTCCTCATCGGCCTTGCCAGGCCTGTGGCGGCGATCCCGCTCCCTGTGAACCGTTCTTCCGTCGTCCTGGCGGTCGATACGAGCAAGAGCATGATGGGCCAGGACCTCCAGCCAAGCCGCCTGGAGGCGGCCAAGGGCCTGGTGGAGGAAGTGCTGAGGGCGATCCCAAGATCGGTGAAAGTGGGGCTCGTCTTCTTCAGCGACTACGGGACGACCCTAGTTCCACCCACAGACGACCGTTCGAGGATCCGGGAGGCCCTGGGGCAGCTCAAGCCGCTGGAGGGGACGGCGATCGGGTCCGCGATCCTCCAATCCCTGCGCGTCCTCCCGGGCCGCGCGCGAATCCTTGAGGAGATGGGAAGAACCGGCACATTGAACCTCCCGCAAGGAGAGGAGCTGGCCAAAGCAGCGATCCTCTTGCTGTCGGATGGGGTGAGCAATCTCGGGGCGAACCCCCTCGAGGCAGCCGAGCTTGCCGGGAGGCTGAAGGTCCCCATCTATGCCATTGGGGTCGGGACCCCTGAGGGAAGCGTGATGACTTACAACAACCAGCTCGTCCTCGTCCCCTTCGACGCCTCCACGCTGCAGGAGATCGCCAGGCGTTCAGGCGGGGAGTACTTCCCCTACCAGGAAGCGGGGAGGTTGAAGGCGGCCCTCCGGCGCTTCCCCTGGACCATCGGGTGGGAGAAGACGAAAGGGGAGATCACGCACTGGGTCGCAGGAGTCGCAGGTCTCCTCGTTCTTTCAGGGGGGATCCTCTCCCTGATCTGGTACCGGAGGGTCCCTTAAGGGAACGGACAGGAATCTTGCAACACCGTCGCATCTGGAGTTTCCCCCGTGTCGGGGTCTCCACCAAAACCGCCTGCGGGTTTTGGTGGGGTGACTGAGAGGGATCAAGGTGGTGGAGGGGATGGAGCTACAGAGCCCGCAGATGCTGTGGTTGAGCCTGCTCCTCCTGCCCCTGGCAGGGGGGTATTGGTGGGCCCTTCGCTCCCAAGGGAGGGAGGCGGTGCTGCACACCCAGGTCCCCCTAGTGGTTCTGGCCATGCAACAGCGGAGGGGCCTGCGCCGACATCTCCCTGCGGGCGCTTTCCTCCTGAGCCTCCTCGCCGTGATCCTCGCCCTGGCCAGGCCCGTCGCCCCCCTCCCTGTCCCTTCCACGAAGACGACGGTCATGCTGTCCATCGACATCAGCCGCAGCATGCTGGCGACGGACATGCCGCCGAACCGCCTGGAGGCTGCCAAGACGGCTGCAAAGGAGTTCGTCCGCGTCCTTCCGCGGGGTCTCCCAGTGGGCCTGGTTACGTTCAGCAGCTACGCAACGCTTGTAGTACCGCCGACCACGGATCACGAGCAGGTCATCGAGGCGATCGGCGGGCTGTTCACGGAGTTCGCGACTGCCGTGGGGGACGGGTTGCTGGAGGCCGTCTGGGCGATGCCTGGGAGGAACCGTCCAGACGATCCGCTCACCCCACCTGCGCCTCCGCAGGGCGATGTCCCCCCGGGGGTCGTGGTGCTCCTCTCCGACGGGCAGAGCAACCGTGGGATCCCTCCCAGGGATGCGGCCCAGATCGCCAGGGAGCAGAAGGTCAAGGTCTACACCGTAGGCATCGGCACGCCCGAAGGCACCTTCCTGAACCTCGGGGGGAGGGCGATCTGGGTTCGCCTCGACGAGGAGACCTTGAAGGAGATTGCCGAGATCACCGAGGGGAAGTACTTCCACGCTTCCTCCGCACGGCAGCTCAGGGACGTCTACCGGCAACTCGGGTGGGTCGTGGGGTGGGAGAGGAAGCCCACGGAGGTCAGCGCGCTGGCCGGGGGGGCGGCCCTGATCTTCCTCGTCGGAGCTTACGTCCTCTCCCGGGCCTGGATCCACCAGGTGTCCTGAGTCACCCTGACACGGGGGGAAGCTCCCGATGCACATGATTCCTATCCGTTTCCGGAAAACCTCCGAAGGGGCGATGGGTGTGCGGGTGAGGGGAGTCGTTGTTTCCTTCCTCGTTCTGGTCCTCCTGGGGTCCGCTGCCTTCGGTCAGGCCGGGCTTTCGGAAGCTGACCTGGCCGTCCGGACTTTCGACGAAGCCTTTCGCCTGATCGTGGAGCAGCACCTCCACCCACCCTCGCCCGCAGTGCTCCTCCGGGAGGCCTACCATGCGCTGCGCCGTCACGGCTATCCGGTCTCGGAGAACCTCTCGGGCCAAGTCTCTAGGGATCTTGAGCTCATCCGGGCATGGATCCGCCAGGCTCCGGTGAGGACCTCTGGCAGGCTCACACCCCAGCAGGCGGCGCATGTGGCCATCGCGGGGATGGTGTCTGCGCTCAACGACCGGTACAGCGCCTTCTTCCCGAGGATCGAGCTCAGGGAAGGGCCGGTGGATCGGAGCTACGGCGGGATCGGGGTCGTCCTCTCGTTTGATCGCGCCCGGCCGACGGTCGTGCAGGTCTTCGACGGGAGCCCAGCTGAGCATGCTGGGATCCAGCCCGGGGACGTGATCCTGGCGATTGACGGGGTTCCCACAGAGCAGATGGACCCCGAAGAGGTCGTCCAGAGGCTCCGGGGAGCGCCTGGAACCGCCGTCCGGCTGAGGGTCGGCCGGCGGGGCGAGGTGCACGAGGTCACCATCGTGCGGGCGGTGATCACACCCCAGATCGCCTCCTCCCGCATGCTCACGGAGACCATTGGCTACATCTCCCTCCCTGAATTCGAGGAGGGGGCGGGGGAGGAGGTCTCCCGTCTGGCCCAGCGGCTGGTTTCGAGGGGAGCCAGTGGCCTCATCCTGGACCTGCGAGGGAATCCCGGGGGGATCCTTGAGGAAGCGGTGAGAGTGGCGAGCGTGTTCATCCGGCAAGGGGTTGTGACGACGCTCGTCGATGCGAGGAATGTGCGAAGGTCCTACACCGCGAACCCGGACGTGTTCAAGTTCCCGGGGGATCTGGTGGTCCTCGTGGACGGGGGCAGCGCAAGCGCCTCGGAGCTCGTGGCTGGAGCTCTGCAGGATGCCGGCTTCCCCGTTGTGGGGACCAGAACCTTGGGAAAGGGGACGGTCCAGGTCGTCCGCCGCCTGCCCGATGGGTCAGGTCTCAAGCTCACCATTGCGAGGTTCCTGACGCCTCGGGGGAGGGAGGTGGACGGCACCGGGATCCTTCCCGATACCGTCGTGGCGACCCCTCCCGACACCGTGGGGACAGAGCTGGACCGCCAGCTCCAGGAGGCGATCCGGATCCTGCGCGCCCGTCACCGAGTGGGCCTCCTCGTGGCCTGACCGTTCCCCTCCCTCTACGTTCGCCCTCGAAGCCGAAAGCGCCTGAGCATCCCGAGAGGAATTCGCAACCGAGGGCCGAATACTATGGGGGATGCTGCTCAGGCGCTTCTTCATCGCGTTATCCGGAAACCCTCGTGCCCAGTCCTTCGTCCTCCACAACGGCCTGGCCCGCCGGGCATCTCGCAGGTTCATCGCGGGGGAGACCCTTGAGGAAGGGATCGAAGCCGTCCGCGCGATCAACCGCCTGGGGATCCACGCGAGCCTGAACTATCTGGGCGAGAAGACGACCAGCCCGGCACTGGCGGAGAGCGCTACCGGCATGTACATCCGGATCCTCGAGGCCATCCACACCGGGGGGCTGGACTGCAACCTCTCCATCAAGCTCTCCCAGCTCGGCCTCGCCATAGACGAATCCCTGGCCGCGTCCCACTTGCGCCGGATCCTGGAAGCCGCCCTCCGCCGCAACCTGTTCGTCCGGATCGACATGGAGGAATCCCCCCTCGTTGATCCGACACTGAGGATCTGGCGCCGTATGCGGGCCGAGGGGTTCACCAATGTAGGGGTGGTCATCCAGGCGTACCTCTACCGGAGCGCATCCGATGTGGAGGCCCTCGTGAGAGAAGGGGCCAGGATCCGGCTGGTCAAAGGAGCCTACCTGGAACCTCCTTCCCTCGCCTTCCTCCGCAAGAAGGATGTGGACGAGAACTACCGGCGCCTGATGGAGTTCCTGCTGCGGTCCGGGGACTACCCGGCCATCGCCACGCACGACGAGAAGTTGATCACCCATGCGAAGGCCTTTGCCGCGCGGGAAGGGATCCCGCCTTCCCAGTTCGAGTTCCAGATGATCTACGGGGTGCGACGAGACCTCCAGCGATCCCTGGCCCAGGAGGGGTACAACGTGCGTATCTACATCCCTTTCGGGGAGCAGTGGTATCCGTATTTCATGCGCCGCCTGGCCGAGCGCCCTGCCAACGTCCTCTTCCTCCTCCGGAGCGTTCTGGCAGAACGTGCGTGAGGAATCCAAGCAGACCTCTGACAACGGAGCAAGGTGATGCATCGGTGTGACGGGAGAGGAACCTTCCATCCGGAATGTCGACCCACGCCCGAGGATCAAGGAGTTCGTGGCAGTTTACAGACGTGCCTACGAGGGGCTGGAGGTGTACGCGTACCGGAGGACGCAAGAAATCGTGGGGTACCTCCGGTGGCTCCATAAGCGCGCTCCTGAGGGGTTCCTTGCCGCCTTCTTGGAAGGGTACCCTGTAGGGTTCATCGCCGTCGACTACCGCTGGCACGACCATCGCGGGGAGCCTGTGGGGGAGATCCACGAGTTCGCCGTCGATCCGGCCTTCCAGCGCCGGGGCATTGGGACCCGCCTCTGCCTTGCCGGGCTGGACGTCCTCCGAGCGAAAGGACACCGTCGTTTCGGGCTCTGGGTGGGGGAGCACAACCAGAGAGCGCAGGCACTCTACGAAAGGCTGGGGTTCTACAGGGTGGGGCAGTGGGGGATCTGGATCAGGATGGAGAAGAGGGACGAGCCGTCTTCTCCATAGCCCGGGCAAGGACGCGCGCCGCTTGGACGACCTCCTCAACGGGGACGTTCTCCCAGGCCGTATGGGAGACGGCGAGGTCCCCAGGTCCGAAGACGACCGCGGGGATTCCCGCTGCTACGAGATGCTGCGCATCGGTCCAGCTCTTCATCCCTCCAAGCGACGCTTCCCTCCCGAGGACCTCCTGGTAGGCCTCCCGCATGAGCTCGACAACCGCTTCCGTTCCACGCAGGGAATAGGGCGGTGAGGCGTCCACGACCTCGAGCGTCGCCCCCTCCTGGGCGAGGAGCGCCCGGAGTTCCTCCTCGGCCGCAGCGATGTCCTGCCCGGGGAGGATCCGGAAATCCACGGTCAGCTCGCACCGGTCGGGAACCAAGAGGATGGGACGTCCTCCCCGGACCTCCATGACGTTGAAGCCCCCACTGCCGACGAGGAGATGGGTTGCCTGGACGAAACGCAAGGTCTGGAATCTCGTGATGAGGGCTGCAGCCCGGTGGATCGCGTTCTCCCCAGCCTCGAATGCGCTCCCATGCGCAGCACGCCCCGTCAGGGTGATACGCACCTCGAGGCTCCCTGCCTGGGCTGTGCACAGCCTGAGCCCCGTCGGCTCCAGGACAACGGCGCCCTCTGCCCGGATCGCATCGGGGAGCACCCTGGAACCAGCCCCTCCCTGTTCCTCGTCGACGGTGAAGGCGATGGCAAAGGAATCACCGCCGGATCCCTTGTGCATCACGTGCTCGAGGGCAAGAAGGAGGGCTGCGATCCCTCCCTTCACGTCGGCGCTCCCAGGGCCAAACACGCGGCCTCCCTCGACGCGGAGCCTCTCCTGCCCTCGTTCCCCCCCGAACGGGACGGTGTCCACGTGGGCTGTGATCAGGAGCTTTGGGCGCGGGCCGGAGGCCCAGATGAGGTTCTCCCGCCCCTCGGCCACGGGCTGGCGGAACGGTGGGAGTCCCAACGCCTCCAGCCTAGCCTCCAGATAGGAGAGGATCGCTCCTTCCTGGCCCGTTTCGCTTGGAATGGACAGGAGCCGGAGGAGCTCTCCCTGTGCCCTCTGTTCGGAAATGGGCTCGACAGGCACCGTGCCGTTCCTCCCTTCCACAGCTCTCGTTGGCTTCCACTTGATTACGCCACCGCGTCCCGCCCACCTCCCTCGTGGTGGGTTTCTCCCTCAGGAGATCCCCTGGAGGAGGTGCATCGCCATCCCAGCCAGCAAAGGGACGGTGAGGTTGTCATCAGGGGGCAACGGGGCGAGTTCAACCACAGTTGCGACGACCGCTCCGGCTACTGCGACGGGGAGCGGGAGCTCCACCAAGGGAGCGGTGAGAAAGGCGAGCAACAGACACGTCAGCAAGCTTGCAGCACTTCCCTCTGCCGATTTCTCCCCCCTGCGGTGTCTCCCCCAGCGCCCTCCCACGGCCCCTGCCGCCCAGTCCCCGAAAATGGCATAGAGCCATGCGGTGACCGCCACTGCTTGCGGGGTGAACAAGGCGAGGAGGAGGGCGGCCAGGACGAACCAGGTCACTGCAGTCACTCGACCTCGCTCTCGCGGACGGAGGATCCCCGCGCGGAGGAGGAACTCGTTGAACTCGTGGTAAGAGAGCCTTCCCACCTCCAATCCCAGCAGGATCACGAGGATAACCCCGGCCGCGACCGCGGTAACGGCCTGAGACGTCAGGAGGGAGAGCGTGGGGAAGAGCAACCCTGCTAAGCGGAGGACTTTCCGGACAATGCTCCCTCCCTTCCCCTGGGGTCCTTGGCCTCCAAGTACTCCTTCCGCCAGATCGGGTCGAAGGCCTCAGCCAGCGCCCGGTCGTATGCCAGCATCCCCTCGAGGTACCCGTTGTCCGAAAGGGCCTCGGCCGCGCTCTCATCCTCGGGCTCTGGATGGTAGGTGTCGATGAGGCGCCGGCACACGTCGTAGTGATCCCGGATGGAACATGGGATGAGCCAGTTCCCATGGTCTTCGGGCCTCTGCTTCCCAAGGGCGTACTCCCACTGCCATCGCCGGATTGCCTGGAAGTACGGCGCTGCCCAGGCATCGTTCAGGGATCCTCCCCTCCGGTAGACATCGTGGATGTTCACGGCGGAGTAGGGGACGAAGACGCAAGGCATCACCTTTCCGTTCCAATCGATGTAAAGGTACCCCCCTTCGCGCCCGCCGGCGATGCACCCGTTGGAGACCGTCCCGCAGTTCCAGAAGTCGGGCAGGAAGTACCCGCGTTCGCGGATAAAGTACCACGTCCTCTGCCACATCCACACCCGCTGGGCAGGTGTCGGCAGGAGGTCGAGGGTATAGGACCTGCCGATGGGCATGTACTGGAAGAGCCAGCCGTAGAGCGCCTTCTGGCCCTCGAAGAAGAACTCCAGGAACTCGTCGGAGAGGATCTCCTCGCAGTTCTCCCGGGTCGCGGTCAGGGAGATGCCGAAGGGGACCCCTGCCTCCCGCAACCTTGCCATGGCCTGGAGCACCCTGCGGTAGACCCCTGGTCCTCGCCGGGCATCTGTCCGGGCCTCCCATCCCTCAAGGGAGATCGCGGGGGTGAGGTTGCCGGCCTGGGCCATTCGGGCTGCTACGCGGTCGGTGATGAGGGTCCCGTTGGTGAACATGAGGAAGAGACAATCGGAATGCTTCTCCGCGGCGTCCAGGATGCCCTTCCCCTGTGACTGGTACATCAGCGGCTCGCCGCCGGAGATGGTGAAGAAGCGGACGCCCCACAGCGACTTCGCTTCCTCGATAATCCGATCAAAGACCTCCCAGTCCAGCTTCTCATGGGAAGGGCCCGCGTTCGCGTAACAGCCAGTGCAGCGCAGGTTGCAGGATTTCGTGGGGCTGAGGACGAGGAAGACGGGTGGCTCATAACCACCGTGCTCCATGGCAAAGCGCGCACGGGCCTCCTTGACCTCCTTGTCGCTTCGCGTGATCACATTGAAGACCATGGTGCGGAGGAGGGTTCGGCTCACGTTCGGGGAGATCACCCCCTCCCGCAAGCCGCGGTCAATGGAGCGGACGAGGGCGAGGAGCATGTCCCGCTTATCCTCTTCTACCCGGCGGGGGCGGGGCGAACCTTGCGTCTGCTCCTCCAGGTAACGGATCAACAGGCGTTCAACCTGGTTCATCAGGAACGCACGCGCACGCTCGTTACGGAGGATGCGATCGGAAAGGTCGACAAGCATGTTCACGACGAGGGCACGGGAGAGGAACGGGCGAGGAATGAGTCCAGTGGCCATCAGCGATCCCTCCTTTCCCAACGCGTCTCTAGGAACTCCCCGCCGCCCGTGCATGATCGGCGAGGTAGCTACCTGGGTTGAAGAGATGCCATCCGGCCAGGATACTGTCCTTCACGCGGCCCAGCGAGAGCCGACCGCGCACGAGGCCGCTTGCCAGGGCGCCAGCGGTGTTGATCCAGTTCGCCAGTTGTCCCAGGTACGCAAAGCGGTAGAGCCTGGCCAGCTCCCGATAGAACTCTGGGAGGGAGAGGCGCGTGGGGAGCACCGCGTGCAGGAGATCGAACAGCTCGTAATTGGTTGTGGTCAAACGGTGACGGAGCGCTTCGAACAACTGTGTGCCAGGGAGGGGTGTGAGCACGGAGAACGTGGGCGTTCGAATGCGCAGCCGGCGGATGTATTCGCGCAACCGGGCGAATTCATTTGGCCCGTCGCTGGGGTCGATAATGAAAGAGGCGACAACGCGGACCTTATGCCGACGGAGGATCTCCAACGCCCGTTCGTTGTTGGCTACACTGTTGCGCTTCTCTACGCTCTCCAAGGCCTCATCATCGATCTTCTCGAACCCGATGAAGACGCTACTCAGACCTGCCTTCCGCCACTGGGCGATCACTTCGGGGTGCCGTACAATGCTGTCGCTGCGCGCTTGGAAGAGGAACTCCTTGCGAACTCTGTGGTGCCGCACCAACTCGGCGATCCGGGAAGCCCTGTGGATGTCCGTCAGGAAGTTATCGTCTGTGAAGAGAACCAGGGGTCCAGGTGTGGCCTGCAACTCGGCGATGACCCGCTCCGGGCTCTTCGCCCGGAACCGCCGCCGGTAAAAGCGCCAGACGCTACAGAAGTTGCACCGGTACGGGCACCCCCGCGCTGTCTCCACGGTGGCAATAGGGCCCAGCCCTAGGTGATAGCGGCGGCGGTAAGGGGAGGTGAGGTGACGAGCGGGGAAAGGGAGCCGGTCCAGTTCTTCAAGGAGCGGGCGCACTCCGGTGAAATGCGGGCCTCCTGGGGTGAAGAGCATCAGTCCGGGGACGGATTGGATGTCCGAACCGGTCTGGAGGGCGTGGAGGAGTGCAGGTGCCGTTGTCTCCCCCTCGCCCAGGATGACCGCGTCCACGGCTTCATGGAAGAAATCCAACGGATTCAGGGTGGCGTGGTGGCCGCCTACGAAGACGAAACAGCGGGGGTGGATCTCCTTGATCTTCGCCGCGATCTCCAGCGTACGGTGGACGTCTACAGTAAACGTGCAGCTTATTCCGCAGGCATCGGGACGGAAAGACTCGATCGCGGCTGTGAGGTCCTCTGAGGGGAAGAGGTCTAAGAGATCAACGTGGTGCCCTTCGAGCGCGCCCGCCACCATTTCGAGCCCCAGCGGCTCGACGACAGCGTGCGGGTGGAATCCTAGCCCAGAGCTCCGCCTCGGTTGGATGAGCAAGACCTTCATCGTCCCGCGCGGTGCTTCTGTGTTGATTATACCACAACCGAAGGATGCCCAGGGGGTGCTCGTAACAGTCCCGCTCAGGAGACGACGAACAAAGGATCACCAAGTTCCCGGAGGTCGACATGGATCCCTAGCCCAGGACCTGTTGGTGCTCTGCCATACCCCTCTGTGGAGCGGGGTTCGTATCCTGCGATATGCTCGTGCACCCAGTCATTCATGAAGGAGACGGTGAAGAGCAGGGCAGGATTCGTGCTTGCGGCCAGATGGCTTACTGCGGCAGTCGTGACATCTCCTCCCCACATGTCCTCGATGGTGAGGGAGATCCCCAGAGCTTCCGCGACGTCCCGGATCTGCCGGGCTCTCGAGAGCCCGCCGACCCGGCTGACCTTCAAGTTGATGCCGCTCGCTCCACCTTCCTGAACGACTGCAAGGAGGGAGGGAATGTCGGTGACGATCTCGTCGTAGATCATAGGGAGTTTGGTGACCTTCCGTACCGCCCGACATTCCTCCAGGGTAGGGCAGGGTTGTTCCAAAAAGAGGCGGGGATACCCTTCCATCATGCGGACGGCCACGATGGCATCCTGGAGCCTCCACCCACCATTGGCGTCGGCGATGACGATGTCCTCGTCCTCTGTCCCCTCGATCACCCATCGCACGCGCTCGGCGTCCTCTCGAGGGTTCCCCCCCACCTTCAACTGGAACCTCCTGATCCCCTCCGCCTTGCGGGCCTGGACATAGGCCTGCATCTCCTCTGGTGGCCCCAAGGGAACAGCCATGTACAGAGGAAATTGGTCCTGTCTCCTCCCCCCGAGGAGGGTGACGATGGGCTGGCCCGTCGCCTTCCCGAGGATGTCCCAGCAGGCGATGTCTAGCGGGCTCTTGGCATAGACGTGGCCGCGCAGGGCCGCGTCCATCCGGTCGTTCACCTCGGCGAGGTTGCATGGATCTGCACCGAGTAAGGCAGGGGCCAATACGCGGAGCGCGGCCCTGGCCCCTTCCGCGAAGGCAGGCAAGTAGGTTGGGCCCAAAGGGCATACTTCTCCCCAACCCTCAACACCGGAGTCCGTAAGGACGCGGACCACTGTGGAGGGGAGTTCCCGCACGATCCGATTTCCAGACATCCTGTACTCACCGTGGACATATGTGAGCGTGTACCCGTAGATCTCGACACCTGTGATGCGCACACCTTCTCCCCCCTTTCCAGCGGGAAGCGGATTCTCCTCAATCGTAGCATTATGGACACAGAAGAGCGCTGTGACCATTACTGACTGGGTTCCCAGAGCCTGTACATCACCTTCACTGGTGTCATAGAGGCGAGTTACGTTTGGTTGAACCGAAGTTCGTAATAGACCATAGGTCCCGTACGACGTCGTACGAGGCGGTTGATGCCGTACAATCGGGCTCTGGCCAGGTCCCGTTCCACCAGGTCCGCCACCTCGGGGCTGCGGTAGTCGAGTCCCCAGCATGGTGAAGCATCAGGAACAGGATGAGCCCCTGCCTTTCGGACTGGTCCCGGGGGAATAACAGGAGCTAGAAGTCTCGTGGAATCAAGCTTGGCGCGCCCGGAGGGATTCGAACCCCCGACCCGCTGCTTAGAAGGCAGCCGCTCTATCCCCTGAGCTACGGGCGCATTCGTCCAGCATCATTCTACCATATCCTCACCCCAAGCCCGAAGCGCAAGGACAGGGGACGATTCATTTCCACTTTATGGTGCAGCCTACGGGAGGTGTTTTGGCCGGCTCCGGAGTTCTCCCTGCGAGGACTGCCTCCAGGGCGTTTCGGAAGTAAGGCTCCCTGACCTTTGCAGGATCTTCATAGTTGTCGTCAGGGGCGCCGTGGTAGCGGAGGACCCGGTCTTGGTCGAACAGGAAGATCTCCGGGGTCCTGCTGGCTCCATAGGCCCGGGCTACACTCTGATCCTCATCCCTAAGGTAGGGGAAGGGGTACCTTTTCTCTGCTGCCCTGCGGACCATGCTCTCGAAACTATCGTCCGGGTACTTGGTGGCGTCGTTGGGGTTGATCAGGAGGAACTGGACTCCCCTCTCGGCATACTCTTGCTGGAGCTGGATGAGCCTGCCCTCCCAGGCCTGAGCATACGGGCAGTGGTTACAGGTGAAGATGACGGCGAGGGCCCGCTTATCCTGGTAGTCCTCTGTACTGTGGACCTTCCCGTCGGTTCCAGGCAGGGCAAAGGGGATGAGTGGAGCACCAATCTCAAGGGCAGACATCAGCCGGACCTCCTTCCATGGGTTCTTGTATCTAGGGACCCCTTGAGGGCCCTGCGGATCATCTCCTTGGAGGGGAGTGGGGAAACCCTTCCATCCTCCAGGTGATAGACACGGCAGGTGAGGGAAAAGCGCGTCCCCTCGGGCACTGGGACAATGTCCTTGCCGTCGAACCGGATGGTGGGGGAGCCCGGGAATTGCAACCTCTCTGCCTGCTCCTCCGTCTCCACCCGGATGACCTCCACGTGAGCCACGATCCCCTCCTCCTGTAGCACTGCCTGAAGTCGGGCGAGCGCCTCCTCGTGCGAGGGGCATTCTTCCCAGTAGAGGAACTCTACGCGCATGAGGTACCTCCCCTTGGTCCCCTCTGCATAATTCCATTATAGCTTTCAGAGCAAGAGGCCCTCCAAGGAAGGATGATAGAGTTTGAAAGACCTTTCCCCTCCCTCTTTTGGCATAGAACTTGCAATACTTGGCCGGATGAGGTCTCGCCACGGAGGCAGGCCGAAAAATGCGCATGTGGGGGAGGGTGGAACGATGAAGTGGTTCCGGAACCTCAAGATCACCGCGATCTAATGTGCCATTGTCAATTTAAAGAGGGGGGATTGGGATGCGAATCCAGGACATGTCGGTGCGGAAGAAGATAGGAGCATTGAGCTACCTCTTGCTTGCTTGCTTGATCCTAGTCGGGGTAACCGGTTTCTGGGGAATCTATACCCTGGCGAAACAGGCAAAGAATCTCGGCAAAGTACAGTTGGTTGCCATGGAGAAT